>Ga0208982_1000145_pt1 | contig 9883 bp, 9 predicted proteins | sample MedBloCAOM1_O3_FD_187840 | JGI IMG/M metagenome (GOLD analysis project Ga0208982, IMG submission 187840) | Forest soil microbial communities from El Dorado National Forest, California, USA - Mediterranean Blodgett CA OM1_O3 (SPAdes) (version 2) | ecosystem: Environmental > Terrestrial > Soil >... | reverse complement strand
GGGCCGCCGGCCACCCGACCGCTGACGCGCCAGCCGAGCGCGAAATCCTACTCGCCATCGGTCAAGGCCAGACCAAGGCAGAAATCGCCCAGCGCCTGGTCCTATCCGAATCCACAGTCAAGACCCACGTCGGCCGGGTATTGGAGAAAATTTGCGCCCGCGACCGCATTCAAGCCGTGATCCTCACCTACGACCTGGGGCTCACACACCCCAGCGGAACCGGATGATCGCATCGAAGCGTCCATAACTCTCCGAGTTGTGGCCACTCCAATTCGTGTTCGAAACCGCGCGGGCTTCCAGAGCCTGCTGCGCCATTTGGCCGAATGAGTCGGCGCTGGTGGCACTCATGTTGTTCCCGCATTGCAGCGCTCACAGGCGCGAAACACTCTCGCCATAACAGCGCCGTACGGTGCGGCGGCTGGGCTCTTCAAACAGCTGCTGAGCGTAATACCTTGACGAGAGGTAAAAAAATGAGTGGGAACACCGTCCGTTTGCAGGCGATCAAGGGCGTCGAGGCGCATGTGCCCCCCGCCGTCAGCTTCACCAACACTGAGACTCCCGGCGAGGTTTTCGGCGAGAACGTCTTCAATAAGGTCGTGATGCAGAAGCGCCTGCCCAAGTCGGTCTACAAGTCGGTCATGGCGACCATCGAGCGCGGAGCGCCTCTTGATCCCATGGTCGCCGACGCCGTGGCATCCGCGATGAAGGACTGGGCGCTGGAGAAGGGCGCGACCCACTACGCGCACGTGTTCTACCCGCTGACCGGTCTGACCGCCGAGAAGCACGACAGCTTCCTCGAGCCCGTCTCCGACGGTTCGGCGCTCGCCGAGTTCGGCGGCAAGTCGCTGATCCAGGGCGAGCCGGACGCGTCCAGCTTCCCGAGCGGCGGCCTGCGCAATACGTTCGAGGCCCGCGGGTACACCGGTTGGGATGTGACGAGCCCGGCGTACGTACTTGGAAACCCGAACGGCAACACGCTGTGCATCCCCACGGTTTTCGTGTCCATGACAGGCGAGGCGCTCGACCACAAGACCCCGCTGCTGCGTTCGCAACAGGCGATGGCCACTCATGCTGAGCGCATCCTAAAACTGTTCGGTCACGAAGTTGCCGGTCACATCGTGTCGTTCTGCGGTCCCGAGCAAGAGTATTTTCTGATCGATCGGCACTTCTTCCTGGCCCGCCCTGACCTGCTGAACTCCGGTCGCACACTGTTCGGTGCCAAGGCTCCGAAGGGTCAAGAGTTCGACGACCACTACTTCGGCGCCATCCCCGAACGCGTGCTCGGCTTCATGATGGATACCGAGCGTGAGCTGTTCAAGCTGGGGATCCCAGCCAAGACCCGGCACAATGAGGTCGCACCCGGGCAGTTCGAAATTGCGCCGATGTTCGAGCGCGGCAACGTTGCGGCCGATCATCAGCAGCTGCTGATGACGACCTTCAAGACCATCGCGAAGAAGCACGGCATGGAGTGCCTGTTTCACGAGAAGCCGTTCGACGGGGTCAACGGCTCCGGCAAGCACGTCAACTTCTCACTCGGAAACGCCGACCTGGGCAGCCTGTTCGTTCCTGGGGACACCCCCCACGACAACGCTCAGTTCCTGGTGTTCTGCGCGGCTGTCATCCGGGCGGTACACAAGTACGCGGGCCTGCTGCGGGTGTCGGTGGCCTCGGCGACCAACGACCATCGTCTCGGAGCCAACGAAGCCCCACCGGCCATCATCTCGATCTTTCTCGGTGACCAGCTGGCGGACGTGTTCGAGCAGATCGCCAAGGGTGCCGCGACCTCGTCGAAGAGCAAAGGCACGATGATGATCGGCGTCGACACGCTTCCTGTCCTGCCGACCGACCCGGGCGACCGCAACCGGACCAGCCCCTTCGCGTTCACCGGCAATCGGTTCGAGTTCCGCGCGCCAGGCTCGATGCAGACGGTCGCCAGCCCGATGGTCACGATCAACACCATCATGGCGGAGGCCCTCGACTACTGTGCGAGCGAGCTCGAAGCCGCGGTGGCGGCGGGTACCGTGTTCGACACCGCCGTGCAGAACCTACTCACGGAGATCATCACCACCCACGGCGCCGTCGTGTTCAACGGTGACGGCTACTCCGACAAGTGGCAGGTCGAAGCGGCTGAGCGGGGACTGCCTAACCTGCGCACCACGCTCGACGCTCTGCCGGAGCTCATCACCGAGCCGTCGATGGAACTGTTCGAGCGTTACAAGGTCTTCAACCACCGCGAGATGCACAGCCGGTACGAGATCGGCCTGGAGCAGTACGCACTGACGATCGGCGTCGAAGCCCGTCTGACGCTCGAGCTCGGCTCGACCCTGATACTTCCGGCCGCGGTTCGCTACCAGACCGAGCTGGCACTTAACCTCAGCGCCCTCAAGGCGGCCGGAGTCGAGGCGGACACCTCGGCGCTCACCGAAGTCACCACGCCGCTCGCCGACCTCCGGGCAGCGCTGAGCGAGCTCAAGACCGCTCTCTCGGCGCAGGGAGGGGAGACCGCGCTCGCGGAGGCCGAGCACGCCCGCGATGCACTGTTGCCCGCCATGGCCGCGGTACGAGCGGCCGCCGATCGGCTCGAAGGGATCGTCGCCGACGATCTCTGGCCGCTTCCGACTTACCAGGAGATGCTTTTCATCCTCTAGCGACATCGACCAAGGCGAGTCGGTTGTACACGGCGTGCGATGCGCATCACCCAGATGGCCGATTGGGCTGCCTCGACCGTGAGCAGACGATACGGATGAGCAAGATTGGTATGTCTGTTCGTAGGCGGGCTGACGCGCGGAGAGGACTGGCCATGGCGCAGACATCCACGCAGCAGGCGGCGGTTGGTAGGCAGCCCGGCTTCCGGCGCGATGTCGGTTTGATGGCTCTGATGTTTGTTTCGCTGGGCTCGATCATCGGTTCGGGCTGGCTACTGGGGGCGTTGACGGCGGCCACGTCGGCTGGCGGGGCGTCGATCGTGTCGTGGCTGTTAGCTGGTGTGATCATCGTGTTGCTGGCGTTGGTGCACTCGGAGCTCGGTGCGGCCTACCCTCTCGCTGGGGGCACGGGGCGCTGGCCACGGTTGGCGTTCGGTTCGCTGGGTGGATTCACGGCCGGCTGGGTGGCCTGGCTTCAGGCCGTGACGATCGCTCCGATCGAAGTGGAAGCAGCGCTTAGCTACCTGGACCACAAGTGGCACGGACTGATCAACGACGTGGGTGCGCTCACACCGATGGGTTTGGGCGCCGCCGCCGCGCTGATGTTGCTCTTCACCATCATCAACATCCTTGGGGTGCGGTGGCTGGCGGAGAGCAACAGGATCGCGGTGCTCTGGAAGGTCGCGGTACCGATACTGACGATCGTGGTCTTGATCGTCGTGTCGTTCCGGGCTTCCAACTTCACCGCCGGTGGCGGCTTCGCGCCCTACGGCGCCCATGGCGTGCTTGCGGCGCTACCGCTGGGTGTCGTGTTCGCGCTGCAGGGCTTCGAACAAGCGGCGCAGCTGGCTGGCGAGGCACGTGATCCGCAACGCAACGTTCCTCGTGCCGTGATCGGTGCGGTGATCGTGGGCACCGTGCTGTATCTGGCGCTGGAGGTTGCCTTCATCGGCGCGTTGAACCCCGGTAACCTCGCGCAGGGGTGGGCGAACCCGGTGGGCAAGGGTGACTTCGGACCGTACGCGACGCTGGCCACCGGTCTGGGTCTGGGCTGGCTGGCGGTCATCCTGTATATCGACGCGTTCGTCTCACCGGCCGGCACCGGCCTTATTTATGTGGGCACTTCCGCGCGGCTGTCCTACGCGCTGGGCCACGCCGGCTACATTCCCAAGGGCGTCAGCCAGATCAGCAGCCGCGGTGTTCCGTACACCTCGATCATTCTGGCGTTCGTCATGGGCCTGATCTGTTTCTTGCCCTTCCCGAGTTGGCACAGCCTGGTTTCGCTGGTCACCTCCGCGACAGTGATCATGTATGCGTTCGCACCGATCACCTTGCTGGCTTTGCGTAAGGCTGATGCCGACCGCGGCCGCCCGTACCGGGTGCCGGCCGCGCCGGTCGTGGCGCCGCTGGCGTTCATCGCCGCGAATGAGATCATCTACTGGACGTCCTGGTCCACAGTGGAGAAGCTGATGCTGGCCATCGCCGCCGGCTATGTGATATTCGGGATCTCCTACGCGCTGGGCCGTCCGTTCGAGCGACCGCCTTTGGACTCGCGATCGCTGGTATGGATTCTTCCGTGGTTCACCGGCCTGGCAGTGATCTCCTATTTCGGGCAATACGGTGGAACGAAGCTCATTCCTGAATGGGTCGACCTCGGCGTGGTGGCCGCGTTCAGTCTGGTGATCTGTTACGTGGCGGTCTGGCTCAGTCTGCCCAGCGACCGTGTCGCCGCCGCGGTGGCGGCCGACGAGCACGAAGTAGCATCGCAACCCGAACTCAAGACCGCGTGACTCCCGCTCAGCCCAGGCGCACTTGGCTGGCTCCTGAACGGTCGCGCCTCCGGCGAGAGGTCAGCGCCAACCGCAACTTCAGTGCGGGTAGCGCAAGATTGGAGGACAGTGGGGGTCGTGGAGATCACCCATTTTGGCCATTCCTGCGTGCTGCTCGACACCGGCTCGGCGCGGTTGCTGATCGACCCGGGCACCTGGTCTGAAGGGTTCGAGGACCTGACCGGACTGGATGCCGTGTTGATCACCCACCAGCACGTTGACCACCTCGACGGTGCGCGGCTGCCGGCGTTACTGCGCGGAAATCCGGGAGCTCGGCTGATCGTCGATTCCGGCAGCGTCGCGGAGCTCGCCGACCACGACCACGAGGTCGCCGCGCCCGGCGAGACACTCGAGGTGGCCGGGGCACGGGTCGAGGTGCTGGGCGGAGACCACGCGGTGATCTACCCGGATGTCCCGGTGATTCCGAACAACGCCTACCTGGTCGACGGCACATACCTGCACCCCGGCGACTCGTTCACGCCGCCGTCGACCCAGGTGGACGTGCTGTTCCTACCGACCTCGGCGCCGTGGCTCAAAATCGCCGAGGTGATTGACTACCTGCGCGCTGTGGTTCCGCGCACCGTGGTGCCGATCCACCAGGCGGTTCTGTCCACGCCGGGCCAACAGCTCCATTACCGACTACTCGAAAACCTTCGTCCGCACGATACGACGGTGCGGGTGCTGGAGCCCGGCAAGGCCACCTCGCTATAACTCTGAGGAAGCCATGTGAGCTTGGTGGGCTGGCTGCGGATCTCGGTGGACCGCCTACGGCAGGGGTGGCTGCTTGTGGTGGAGTCGACCGCGGCGGCCACCGTCGCGTGGCTTGTGGACACCCGGTTCATCGGCCATCCCCAACCATTCTTCGCGCCCGCGGCTGCACTCATTGTGCTGGCGCAGGTTCGAGGTCAGCGGACACGGCGAGCCATCGAGGTCATCCTTGGCGTCGCGGGCGGCGTCCTGGTTGCCGATGTGGTCGCACAGGCCCTCGGTTCACACACCACCTGGACGATCTTCACTGTCATCTTGCTGACGCTCACCTTCGCGGTCGCGATCGGTGCGAGCACGGTGGGCCTCGTCCAGGCGGCGGTGTCTGCCTTGTACTTAGTGGTGGTTGCGCCGCCGACGCACACAGCGGTGCCGTTGCGGTTCGTCGATGCGCTGGTGGGCGGCGCAGTGGCTCTCGTAGTGAGTCAGCTCGCCACTGGCCGTGACCCAGTCGCACCGCTGGTCCGCGAGACCGGGCAGCTTTTCGACGAGCTCGCAAGCGTGCTTGAGCAGGTCGCCGCCGCCCTCGACCGACAGGACGAGACGGCAGCGCGGGCGGCCCTGGACCGGGCGCGACGCGCGGATGCCGCGGTGGAGCGGCTTCAGACCGCGGTCTTGGCAGCGGGGGAGACACTGTGGCTGCAGGTATGGCGACGTCGGCGGCTCGGCGGGATCCATGCGGTCGATGCGGCCACTCGTCAGGTGGACTACGCCGTGCGAAACGTACGCGTCCTAGCACGTGCCGGACTCACGCTCACTCGGCTGCCGGCAACACCGCCGCCGGCGTTGGGCACTGCGCTGCGCTTGTTCGCCACCGCGGTGCGGGCCGTCCATGATGCGCTCGCTGCTGAGCTGGTGACATCGAAGGAGGGGGCAAGGCGCTATACCGAGCACGCCGAGGCGGCCACGTTGGACGCGTTATCGGTGGCCGGCCGCTTGCTCCCCGCTGGCCCACCGTTACCGCTTGTCATGATCGTTGGCCAGCTGCGCTCAACGGCTATCGACCTCATGCGGGGAGTCGGAGCGGACGACGTCGCGATCCTGACCCGGGTCGACGAGGCGCTCGGGCTGCCACCTGTGTAGTCGAGTCGCAGCCCATCAGCCGGGATCAGGCGACATCGAACAGATACTCTGGGTGCTTCCTGTGGCCGACACCGGTGTCGTGCCACCAGCGGCGAAGGCAGTTGCCGCACTGCACCCAGACCAGGTTGATGTCGAAATCCAGGAGATACAGCGGGCCGGTGTGGTAGCAGTTGGGGCACGGCAGCCATGCGCGGCGGCCGATGTCGGCTTGCGGGTCGAGTGTCATCTCATCGCTCCTCATGGGTGTCGGGCAGCGCACCGGCGGCGATGAGCGCGTCATAGGTGGCTTGCTGCTCCGGGTCGAGGTGCGCATAGAGCATTCGCTGGGCTTCGGCTTCGCCGCTATAGATCTCAGCGGGATCCCACAGCGGACCCAGGGCGTCCAGGACGGCGGCCAGGCGGGTGCCTTCGTGCGCGGTAAGATCAAAAGTGAACGGGACGAGGGTGGCCATGGCGCACCTCCAAGGGTCTCCATCGGTACGGTTTGGGGTTGACACCGGGAGGCCCACCGAACCCCGTGATGCAGGTCCATTGGGCGCTCCCGGGCGGGTCATTTGTCGTTGGGGTTGAGGGCGAGGAAGGCGAGTCCGGCGGCGGTGCCGCCGATGATCTGGGCGACGAGGTAGGCCCAGAGGGTGGACCAGGCGAAGAGGCCGATGGTGGCGCCGCTGATGGCCACGGCGGGGTTGAATACGCCACCGGAGATGGCGCCGACGGCGATGGCGCCGGTGGCGACGGTGAAGCCGATGGCCAGGCCGTAAAACGAGTTGTTGGGGTGGTCTTTGCTGGTGGCGACGTTGAGTACGACGTAGCACAGGGCGAAGGTGAACAGCAGTTCGACGATGAACGCGGCGATGAGCAGGTGCCCGGACAGGGCCAGGGTTTTGACCTGTGCTGGGTCGATCACCCAGCGGGCCAGGCTCATCGCGAGTAGGCCGCCGATGAGTTGGGCGATCCAGTATCCGATGGCGTCGGCAACGCCGATGCGGCCGCGGACCAGCGCGGCGATGGTCACCGCGGGGTTGTAGTGGCCCCCGGAGATGTGTCCTCCGGCGTAGATCATGACCATCAGGACGGCGCCGATGGCGACCGGGGCTAGTGCGCTGCCGCTGAGCACGCTGGCGGCGATGGTGAACAGGAAGATAAACGTCCCGATCAGCTCGACGGCGTATTTCCGGCCGGCGGCAGGGGCGGCAGGGGCAGGGGACACCTCTGCGGCTGCGGGGGAGGCTTCTGGTGGGGCCTTGGTGTCAGTGATGATGTCCATGACGTCGACATTGGTCCTCGCAACGGGCACCTGTCGTCAGGGCCAACGCCCATCTGCGCTCCCCGCCGGCTGGACTCTTGACCTACCCGCTAGCTGCAACACGCCTTCTGCCACTACCGCAGCGAAGGTCTACAAGCGAGGCTCGAATCGGTACGCCGGAGCGAGGCGTGCCGCGTCACTGCCGATGATGATTGCAGCTAGCAGTAACTCGGGATTACAGCCGGCGGGAAACGCACATGGGCGCTGGCGTTGAAGACGGATCGAGTGCCCAAGGCTCATTCTCGAAGTCCCTGTTTCGCGAGCCGGTGCTTACCAGGTTCAGTTCATCACGGAGGAGAGGACCGCGTGACCGCGACAGATTTGGTAAAACCAGCCGAACAACGCGTTGAACAGTCGTTCCTGCTTCAGCGCGTGCAGCCCGCGATGACCGGTCTGATCGACGGTTCGTTGTCGACGCTGGCGCCGATCTTCGCCGTCGCGCTTGCCACCCACCGTCCTCATTACGCCTTCGTTGCCGGGCTCGCGACCGCGATCGGCGCCGGCTTCAGCATGGCCTTCTCCGAAGGACTCTCCGACTCGGGTGACCTGACCGGACGGGGCAATCCCTACCTGCGCGGCTCGATTACCGGCGCCGGAACCTTCGTCGGTGGCATTGTGCACACGCTGCCCTTCCTCATCCCGCACTATGGTGCTGCGCTCATCGTGGCCATCATCACGGTTGCCTTCGAGCTCTTCACCCTCGCTTGGATCCGCGGACGGTTCTTCCACACCGGCTTCCTGCGTTCGTTCGCCTCCGTCACGCTCGCAGGCACGATCATCGCGGTTATCAGCGCCGCACTCGGAGTGGCCGGATCGGGATGAGAGAGATGGCGCGCGGCCTGGCGGATCTGGTATCAGCCCTAGCGATTTTGGACGCAGTCCGGGATTCCAGCCAGCCAGTAGGAAAGATGGTCGCAGGCCAGGAAGAGGCGCGACCGCTAAAGCGCCAACCTTACGCATGATGAATACTGTCCCCTCGCCGGCGACTGATGCGTCGCCAGCCGCCCCGCGCACAGGGCCTGAATCCACACCGCAGCCCACGGCGGCACAGCCTGGGCATCACGGGCTAGGCCTAGTGCTCATCCTGGTGGCATCCTTTATGGTCGTTCTGGACTTCAGCATCGTGAATGTGGCGCTGCCGTCCATCCAGTACGAGTTCGGATTTCCGTCAGCTACGGTGCAATGGGTGGTCACTGGGTACGCGATCACCTTCGGCGGGCTCCTGATCCTGGGTGGCCGCGCCGCCGACTTGTTCGGTCGCCGCCGCATGTTTATTACCGGGCTGGTGGTCTTCACTGCCGCGTCGCTTGCTGGCGGCCTGGCACAGGATCCGCTGTTGCTGGTGACCTCGCGGGTCGGGCAGGGTATCGGGGCCGCGCTCGTCGCTCCTGCCGCGCTGTCCCTGATCACTACCGGCTTCGCCGAAGGTCCGGCCCGGACGCGCGCTCTGGGTATGTATGGCGCGACGGCGTCGGTCGGGTTCGTGTCCGGTCTGGTCCTGGGCGGAGTGCTGGTGGAGTTCTTCAGCTGGCGCAGCGTGTTCATGGTGAACGTGCCGGTCGGCGTGGTCGCCGTGCTGCTGGCGCCGAAACTGCTGCGCGAGTCGCTCCAGGCGCGGGCGCCTGGCCGCCCGCGCCTGGATGCCGGTGGCGCGCTGCTCGTCACCATGGCGGTGGCCGCGGTGGTGTTCGCTGTGTCGGAGGGCAATGTCCTCGGCTGGTTGTCCCCGGCCGTGGTGGCCGCGCTATTGCTCGCCGTGTCGGCGACGGTTGCCTTCGCGTTCGTCGAGAGCCGTCACCCCGATCCGCTGATTCGCGCGAACCTGCTGCGGCTGCCCAGCCTGCGCGCCGGGAGCATGCTTACCCTGCTGCTGGGCGTGTGGAACGGCGGCGAGATGCTGGTTCTGTCGATCTACTTCCAGCAGGTGCTACACGACTCGCCGCTGATGACCGGCCTGGCGATGGCCCCCCAAGGAGTGGTTGGGTTCGCTGCCGGTGCGTTCGGCGCTCGGCTGGCATCCCGTATCGGGATGCCGCGGTTGCTGATGCTGACGAGCGGCGCGGCCACGGTCGGCTTCCTGGTGCTGATGCGCCTGCCTGCCAGCGGCAGCTACAGCCCGGTGCTTGCAGCGGTGACGCTTGTCGGCTTCGGGACCGCCGGTATCGCGTTCGGGGCGATGGTGACCGCCAGCGGCGGGGTGTCAAACGACGACCAGGGCCTGGTCGGCGGAGTGATCAACACTAGCCGGCAGATTG
>Ga0208982_1000144_pt1 | contig 9892 bp, 8 predicted proteins | sample MedBloCAOM1_O3_FD_187840 | JGI IMG/M metagenome (GOLD analysis project Ga0208982, IMG submission 187840) | Forest soil microbial communities from El Dorado National Forest, California, USA - Mediterranean Blodgett CA OM1_O3 (SPAdes) (version 2) | ecosystem: Environmental > Terrestrial > Soil >... | reverse complement strand
AGCAGGTAACCGGCGGCGGCCAGCACCATCCCGAACAGCGTCACCGCCGTTTCGCGCAGCCAACTCGCCGCGAAACCCCCCACCAGTGCACCCACCGGCAGCGCGACCAGGAACCGGACCAGGATCGCGGTCGCCCCGGCGGGGCTGCGACCCAGCACCGTCTGCGCGTACAGCTCGACGTCGACGAGGGTCACCATCAACGCCGCCCCGGCCGCCAGGCTGACCCCCAGCGAACCGAGGAAGACTCGCCAGTGCACGCCGACCGGGTCGAGCAGCCGCACCGTTGCCCGCCGTTCCCACAGGACGAACGCGATCCCAGTGGCCGCCGCTGCGCCCAGCACTGGCCATCCCCAGGACGGTAGCGCCCCAAGGTCGGGATCGGGGTTGTACAGCCCGACCACCAGCAGCCCCAGGGTGAGTGCCAGTAGGCCGCCACCGACCAGGTCCAGCGGTGGCCGGGGGAGATCTTCGAATCGAGCCTTAGCCGGAACGGCCAGTTGGACCGCCACCGCAGCGGCAAGTGCGAGCGGAACGTTGACCCAGAAGACGCCGCGCCAACCGGCCAGCGCGGCCAGGCCGGCCCCGTACAGCGGCCCCAATACGCTGCCCAGCTCCTGAGCGGCACCCAGCGCACCCAATGCCGTAGACCGGCCACGATCGGGCCACAGGTCAGCGGCCAGCGCCATGGAGACCGGTAGCAAGGCGCCACCGGCGATGCCTTGCAGGGTCCGCCCCGTCACGAGTACCGGCAGGGTCGCCGCGACGGCGGTGACCACTGACGCGGCCGCGAAGGTGATGAGGCACGCCTGCAGCAGCGCCCGTCGTCCGAAGCGATCAGACGCTTGACCCAGCAGCGGCATCGCAGCGACGTAGCCCAGCAGGAAGCCGGTGACGATCGGGGTGGCGCGCTCCAAATGGTTGATCGGCACCTGCAGGTCGCGGACGATGTCGACCAGCAGGCTGACTACGACATAGGCATCCAGCGCAGCGAGCAGAGTGACCAGCGCACCGGCGCCCAACGCCAGCCCCCGGCGCCGGACCGTGGTTGCCGTCGTGCTCATCGGAGTAGCCGGGATCAGGATGGCGGGGTGATCTCGACCGGGGCGTCGAAGTCAGAGAAATGGGCGGTGGCCGAACCGTATGTCGTCGGGAACTGCGCCTTGATCAACCGTGAGCCCTGGGTGGCGACCCAGATCTCGCTGGTCTTGTCCTGGGCTAGCTGAGGTACCAGCGACCCGAGGGGCTGTGCTGGGAATTTGACTTGTAGCCGGTAGGTGTCGACGCCGTCGACCTGCTCGCGGGCCTCCGTGGTGGGCCCGGTACCGCTGGCCAACGCCGCCGCGATGCCGCGGTCCGGATTGAGGATCACCGAAGGGTCATACACCGTACCGGCGAAGGACAGCGGCAGTTTCTGGACCGGGCCGGTCGGGGGCCGCAGGTAGAGATCCTGACCGATGATCACGAACTGCAGTTCGAGCAGCTGGGCGCCCTCATCCACCTTGGCGACGCCCTTCGCCGAACCCGCCCGGGTGAGCTGACCCTCGGCGGACCGCAGCTGCACTCCCGGCGAGTTGCCCTCGATCTCGAGGGCGAAGTGCGTGCTGGTCACCGCCCGCATCGCGGCGGCGGAATCGGCGAGCACCGTAGCGCCGTTGGGTAGGTTGGCCTTCTGACCGCTACTGCCGCTGCACGACGTGACCAGCGCGATGATGAGTGCGGCGATGAAGGCGAAAAGACGCATCGTCTCATCCTAGGGGCAGACCACAGTGCCGTCACCGGCTGTCCACTACGCTTCGTACATGGATCGCCAGCAGGAGTTCGTGCTGCGCACGCTGGAAGAACGCGACATCCGGTTCGTTCGGTTATGGTTCACCGACGTGCTCGGCTACCTGAAGTCGGTGTCTGTTGCACCGGCCGAGCTGGAGGGCGCCTTTGCCGACGGCATCGGCTTCGACGGATCGGCGATCCAGGGCTTCGCACGCGCGTACGAATCCGACATGATCGCCAAGCCGGACCCTTCCACTTTCCAAGTGCTGCCGTGGGAGAACCCCAGGGGTGAGCACTACTCGGCCCGGATGTTTTGTGACATCACGATGCCCGACGGTTCTCCGTCGTGGGCGGATCCGCGGCACGTGCTGACCCGGACCCTGTCCAAGGCGGCGGAGGCCGGCTTCACCTGTTATGTGCATCCCGAGATCGAGTTCTACCTGCTGCGGGACCTGCCTGACACCGGTTCCGAACCGGTGCCTGCCGACTCCGGTGGGTACTTCGATCAGGCCAGCCACGACGTCGCTCCGCACTTCCGCCGGCACACCATCGAGGCGCTGGAGCAGGTGGGTATCTCAGTGGAATTCAGCCATCACGAGGGAGCACCTGGGCAGCAGGAGATCGACCTGCGCTACGCCGACGCGCTCACCATGGCTGACAACATCATGACATTCCGGTACGTGGTGAAGGAGGTCGCGATCACTCAGGGAGTGCGCGCCTCGTTCATGCCCAAGCCCTACACCGCGCACCCTGGGTCTGCGATGCACACCCACATGAGCCTGTTCGAGGGTGACCGCAACGCCTTCCACGACGACGACGACCCCTACGAGCTTTCCGACACCGGCCGGGCGTTCGTCGCCGGGGTGCTAACCCATGCCAGGGAGATCACCGCGGTGACCAACCAGTGGGTGAACTCCTACAAGCGGCTGATCATCGGCGGGGAAGCCCCCACCGCGGTGTGCTGGGGGCACCGCAACCGCTCGGCCTTGGTCCGGGTGCCGATGTACTCGCCAGGCAAAGCATCCAGCCGGCGGGTGGAGATCCGCACCCCGGATTCGGCGTGCAACCCTTACCTTGCCTATTCGGTGATCCTCGCCGCTGGGTTGCGTGGCGTACAGCAGGGCTATCAGCTACCGCCCCCCGCAGAGGACGACGTCTGGTTGCTGTCCGAGCGTGAGCGCCGGGCCGCAGGCTACGCGCCGCTGCCGCAAAACCTCTCCGAGGCGCTCGTCGAGATGGAGAACTCTGAGCTGGTCGCCGAGACCCTCGGCGAGCACGTATTCGACTTCTTCCTGCGCAACAAGCGCACCGAGTGGGACAATTACCGCCGTCACGTCACACCCTACGAGCTAAGCACCTACTTGCCCGTGCTGTAGTGGACGTCCGGCTGCACCATGACATCGCGGAGTTCACCGCGCTCACCCGGCCGCTGCTGGAAGCCGATCCGGTCCGCCACAGCGTGGCGTTGACGGTGCTTGCCTTGCTGCTGCGGGCACCTCAGGGCGACGAGGGCGCCCCGGTGTTGGTCAGCGTCCGCAGTGACGGCGTGCTAGCCGCAGCAGCGCTGTGTACCCCGCCGCGGGATCTGATCGTCAGCGGGTTGCCAGCGGATTGTGCCGCTGCGACTGTCGAAGTGCTCGCATCCACGCACCTGCAGTTGCCCGGCGCCGTAGGTTTGCGCACCGAGGCAGAAGCATTCGCCCAAACCTGGGCAGCGGCCACCGGGGCGTCGGTGTACGAGCGGGTGGCGCAACGGGTGTTCGCTCTGCATCAGCTCAGCCCGCCGAGCGGCGTTCCGGGTGCGGCCCGGCCGGCCGGCGCTAGCGACCTCGAGCTCCTGGCGGGGTGGCGGCAGAACTTCGCCGACGAGGCGACCGGCGGCCTGCGCGGCCATGGGACCGCCTTGCAACAGATGAGGCGCAGTCTGGCTGCGGGCACTGCGGCGATGCTGTGGGAGGTCGGTGGCCAGCCGGTGGCCTGGGCGTCAGCGAGTGCTCCGGTGGTGGGCATGTCGCGGATCGGGCCGGTGTACACGCCGCCGCAGTACCGCGGGCATGGCTACGGCAGTGCGGTCACGGCGGCCGCCGCGAGCTGGGCACAGCAGTCCCACGCGAAGCATGTGGTGCTGAGCACCGACCTGGCTAACCCGATCAGCAACGCGATCTATCCGAGGATCGGCTTCCGCCCGGTATACGACGCTGCAGAGATCGCCTTCATATCCACCCCGCGACGCTGAGGTTCAGGCTGTCGCGCGGAGAGACCGGATTCGACCAGGGAAGGTTTTTCTGCGTTCTGTCGCCAGACCGCGGCTAGCCTGGCGAAGGTGACGACCCGTCTGCTGGTGTTGCAGCCCTCGGAAGTCGACCCGCCCGAGCGGTTGGGTGACTGGCTGACCGACGCTGGTGCGCAACTCATGGGGTGTCGCCCAGCGGTCGATGGGGTTCCTGAGAGCCTCGATGGTGTCGACGGGGTGGTCTGCATGGGCGGGGAGATGGGCGCGCACGACGACGCCGACCACCCGTGGTTGGCCGGCCTGCGGTGGTTGCTCGCGGGCGCGGTCGCCCGCCGGCTGCCGGTGCTCGGGATCTGCCTCGGCGGGCAGCTGCTGGCGGCGGCCACCGGTGGCGCGGTACGCAGGGCGGCCGACGGCCCTGAGGCCGGCACGCTACTCATCGCCAAGCGGGATGCTGCTGCACGTGACCCGCTGTTCGCGCAGCTGCCACTGACCCCCGACGTCATCCAGTTTCACCACGACGAGATTCATCGACTGCCGCCGGGAGCCACCCTGCTCGCTTCCTCCCCCCGGCACGCGAACCAGGCCTTCCGCGTCGGCACTGCCGGTTATGGCCTGCAGTTCCATATCGAGACCTCGCCGGCCACTGTGCTGTCCTGGGCTCGCCGTGATGCCGCGGGGGCTTTTCCAGCGTGGCAACTCGATGCTGATCATCTGGAGCAGGTGCACGCTGATATCGCGGAGGCGTGGCGGCCATTGGCGACTCGGTTCGTGGCGCTGGCCGCAGGCGAGCTAGCCCCCGCCGGGGACCGGGTGGCTCTGCCGCTGCTGGGTCACTAGCGTCTGGAGCACGCTGGTGACTGAAAGCAGGCGGACGGCAGTTTCCCTGGCGCGACTGGGGATTACCGACGGCGGAGCAGCCGAGACTCTGACGCGGTTGGGTTGGTGGCGTAACGGGCAGGTCCGCCGGGACGCCGAGGACACCCTGTGGGCGTTATCCCGCGCGCCAGACCCGAATCTGGCGCTGCGCACCCTGGCCCGTCTCGGCCATGCGATCGGGGACGGCTGGGTCGAGCTGGACCGATTGATGCGCCGGGACCCTGGGGTGCGCGGACGGTTGATCGGGGTGCTGGGTTCGTCGACCGCGCTCGGCGATCATCTGGTCGCAAACCCGCAGGGCTGGCATGCGCTGATCAGTCCAGACGCGGTGCGCCCGGACTGGGCAGACCGGGCGGCACAGCGGTTGCTCGTTGCGGTCGGTGCGGATCCCACGTCTCCAGGGAGCCGCGCGACGCTCACTGGCGTCTCAGCCCAGCGAGCGTTGCGGGTGACCTACCGGGAGCTGATCACCGAGCTGGCGGCCGCTGATCTAGCCGCCGTGGTCGAGCCGGAATTGCCGGTGGTGCCCTTCGAACAGATCGCAGCGGCCCTCGCCGAGCTCGCGGCTGGGGTGCTGCGTGCTGCCCTGGCCGTCGGAATGGCGGAGGTGACCCCGGGCTGTCAGCCACCCCGGCTCGCCGTGATCGGGATGGGTAAGTGCGGAGCGGCGGAACTCAATTACGTCTCGGACGTTGACGTGATCTTCGTGGGTGACTCCGAGGATGAACTAGGTGCCGCCACCAAGCTGGCTTCGGCGACGATGCGGGGGGCGTCGGCGTGTTTCGAGGTCGACGCGGCGCTGCGCCCTGAGGGCAAAGCCGGCGCGCTGGTGCGCACGCTGCAAGGGCACCTGTCCTACTACCGCCGGTGGGCGAAGACTTGGGAGTTCCAGGCGCTGCTCAAAGCCCGCCCGGTCGCTGGTGATGTCGAGCTCGGCCGCCGTTATCTGGAGGCCGTAGGACCGATGGTGTGGACCGCGGCGGATCGGGAAAACTTCGTACCTGAGGTTCAGGCAATGCGCCGCCGAGTCGCCAACCATGTTCCCGCCGAGCTGGTCGACCGGGAGCTCAAGCTGGGGCATGGCGGCCTGCGCGACGTGGAGTTCGCCGTGCAGCTGTTGCAGTTGGTGCACGGCCGCACCGACGAGTCGCTGCGGGTCGCGGCCACCGTGGCGGCGTTGGCCGCGCTAGGCGAGGGCGGGTATGTCGGCCGCGACGACGCAGCGAACCTCGCGGCCTCCTACCGGTTTCTGCGCCTGCTGGAGCACCGGTTGCAGCTGCACAAGCTGCGCCGCACCCACCTGCTTCCAGCCGACGATGACATCGCGGCGTGGCGCTGGCTAGCCCGCGCCGCGGGGATACGGCCCGACGGTCGCCACGACGCGCTCGAAGTGTTGCGAATCGAGCACACCCGGCACTCGCACCGGGCCCGCCGGCTGCACCAGAAGCTGTTCTACCGGCCGTTGCTGGAATCTGTGGCCAAGGTCCCCACCGAGGCCTACCGGCTGACGGAGTCCTCGGCGAAGGCTCGGCTGGCTGCGCTCGGTTACGCCTCACCACAGGGCGCGCTCGGGCATCTGCGAGCGCTTACCGACGGGGTTTCCCGGCGGGCGGCGATCCAATCCACGCTGCTGCCCGTCCTGCTGGAGTTCCTCGCCGACACCCCAGACCCCGACCGTGGCCTGGCCGCCTACCGCCGGGTCTCTGAAGCACTCGACGATACCCCGTGGTACCTGCGGTTGCTGCGCGACGAGGGTGCCGTGGCGCAGCGGCTGATGGCCCTGCTCGGCACCTCACGGATGGTCGGCGACCTGCTGGTGCGGGCGCCGGAGGCGCTACAGCTTCTGGCCAACCCGCAGGAGTTGGCAGGCCGAGACCCGGCGGAGGTCGCGGCGTCGGTGCGCTCCACCGCAGGCCGCTACCGCGGTCCTGGTGCGGCGGCGGCAGCCGCTCGCGCGCTGCGCCGTTACGAGCTATTGCGGATCGCGTGCGCGGACCTGCTCGGACTACTTGACGTCGACGCGGTTTGCGTTGCGCTGTCTTCGGTGTGGGCCGCAGTGCTGGCCGCGGCGCTCGACGTGGCGCTCCGCGCTGAAATCGAACGCCGCCAGGCCGAGCCGGCCCGGATCGCGGTGATTGCAATGGGTCGACTCGGCGGCGCGGAGCTGGGCTATAACTCCGACGCCGACGTGCTGTTCGTCTGTGAGGCGGTGGGCGAATCCAGTGAAACCGACGCGATGCGTTTCGCCTCCTCCGTCGCCGAGTCGGTGCGCAACCTCCTCGGCTCACCCAGCCAGGACCCTCCTCTTGTGGTCGACACTGGGCTGCGTCCGGAGGGACGCTCAGGCCCGCTGGTACGTACCCTGGCGTCCTACCAGTCCTATTACACCCAGTGGGCACAGCCCTGGGAGGCGCAGGCGTTGTTACGAGCCAGACCGGTCGCTGGCGATATGGAACTGGGGGAGCGGTTCATCTCGATGATCGATCCGGTGCGCTACCCAGCGGGCGGATTGAGTGCCCGCCAAGCCACTGAGATCCGGCGGATCAAGGCGAGAGTCGACTCCGAGCGGCTGCCCCGCGGCGCCGACCCCACCACCCACACCAAGCTTGGCCGCGGCGGCCTGGCCGACGTGGAGTGGACCATCCAGCTGCTACAGCTGCAGCATGCTCATCAGATCCCGGCGCTACGCACCCCATCCACCACGACCGCCTTGCAGGCCGCGGCAGACGCCGGGCTGCTCGCTGCGGCCGACGCCGAGGTCCTGCTGGCTGCCTGGAAGCTCGTCACCAAAACCCGCAACGTTCTCACTCTGGTCCGCGGCAAGCAGGTCGACCAACTGCCCACATCCGGCCGGGAATTGGCTGCCGTGGCCAGGGCGCTAGGACACTCGGCGGATAGCGACCCCGGCGAGGTAGTCGACGAGTACCGCCGGACGACCCGCAGAGCCCGCGCCGTCGTAGAGCGCTCCTTCGGCGCCTGAACTCACGGCTACTGCGCCGTCAGGGCACTCGATCTGTGATTAAGCCAGGTCGTAGTGCACCGCCACGGTTCTGGATTAAAGGATGATCTCGCTGTTGTGCTGGCGGTAGATCTCCGCCAGGCGCGTCGGATCAGGTGCTGCGGATGCGGGTAGGGCGGCCCCGATGTCTTCCATGAACCTCAGCGCGCTGCCTGGGCTCCACAGGCCGAGGATGCGGACGGGTGTGTCATGGGGGTTCGCGAAAGTATGCCGGATACCTCGGGCGGCGAGGATGAGGCTGCTGGACGGCGCGAGTCGGGGATCGTTGCGACCGAGGACCACGGTGAGAGACCCGTCGAGGACGTAAATGGCCTCATCGAAATCGTGGTGGATGTGTGGCGGCGGACCGGCGAATCCCGCCGGGACCGTCAGCTGACAAACTGCCAGACCAGAGCACTCGCCGAGTACTCGCAGTGCTTCGCTGGCATAGGGGATGATTCGCACCGCCTGTGGTGTGGGGTTCTCCATGCGAGCAGCATCGGCGGTGTAGTGACTGTGGACAAGGAACATCCGTAACCCGGAACTCGCACCCGAGGCGGGCTCCGGGTCTCCGACGGCCTAGCGACGCATGGGTTCCCAACCCGAAATCGCAAGTCAGAGCTCCTCAGTGGTCAGACGTCGTAGGTGTGTCACGCGTTTATGCTGACCAGCTGTAATGCGGTGTGCAGGTCGGAGAGCAGGAGCAATGTCACTGGACGGTTGTCGTTGGTTGTCGCGGTCCGACAGCCTCCCACGGCCTGGCCACGGCCTGATCTTGGTCGAGTTGACGTCGCTGAATGTGCTGGGCATCTTCTGGTCAAGTGATGAGTAGGACGCCACGGTGGAGGGCGGCGAGGAGGTTTGGTCCGATGCGCGGTCAGGAACGTCGACCTGCGGTAGGTACAGGATCAATCAAGATCGGATAGGAGCTGGACTAAGTGGCCTCCGACGGGTGGGTCGGGATCGATCCGCAGCGCCGTCATGATCCGGGCGAGCATAAGGTAGAGCCCGGCGGCCAGCGCCAGCTCCACGACTTCGCGGGTACCGAGATGTTCGCGCACCTCCCGATAAGTCGCGTCATCGACGTCCCCATCGGACACTATTGCGGCGGCAAAAACCAGCACCGCCCGCTGGGCGGCTGTCCAACAGTCGGCCTCCAGTTCGCCGCGATCCAGCGCGTCGATCTGCTCGGCGCTGATTCCGGCCTCACGGGCGATCGGGACATGCTGGTCCCACTCATAGCGTGCGGCCAGCCGGCCGACTTGCAGGATCGCCAGCTCACGCAGGCCGCTGTCTAGGGCCAGCTCGCGCAAGATCACGCTACCCAAGCGCAACGCCGGGACGAACGCGGTCTCAGCGTGCGCCAACAGACCGAACACGTGCAACGGCGGTAAGCGACGCAGCGCACGAGCTACGTCCTCAGCGGCATCCTCGGGATCGAGGTAGGGCACTCGGGCCATACCGGAGCCTAACCAATGGGTCCCGCCACACCTACCCGTGATCTACGCCCTATGAGAGGCGACCGTGTAAGCCTCCCGAGGGTACGGCTCGGCTCCGGTAGCACTCCACGGTCAATACGGGAATCCAACCGGCATGGCCAGCTTGGGGATCGGGCCCCTCACGACTCTGCGAACGGGCACGCGGAGGGCACGCGCCTATACGGTCCATCGTGAGTGTGGAGTCCCGTCGCGATGGGTAGACGGGGGTCGCCTCCTGACCTAGCAGAGCCGTTGATCAGTAACGGATTGGGCGGAACCCTTTAACTTAGCTTAGTTGGTCGCCCGGAGCTGACGAGCGATGTCACCGAAGTCCATATAGCAGCGTTCACACACGAGTTGATCCTGTTCGAACTCGAATAACAGGAGGGTTATTCACAAGCTGCAAAGAAGAACAGTCCGGTGATGGCTTTGAGCATACTTTGGTATTTTTCTATGGGTGCTCGGTACCGGCCGCCTTCCTCGCTGAGCATGCGCCATGTCTTGAGGTGCGCGATGGCGTGTTCGACCGCAGCCCGG
>Ga0208982_1000143_pt1 | contig 9929 bp, 12 predicted proteins | sample MedBloCAOM1_O3_FD_187840 | JGI IMG/M metagenome (GOLD analysis project Ga0208982, IMG submission 187840) | Forest soil microbial communities from El Dorado National Forest, California, USA - Mediterranean Blodgett CA OM1_O3 (SPAdes) (version 2) | ecosystem: Environmental > Terrestrial > Soil >... | reverse complement strand
AACTCATCCATGCCGAGGATCGCGATGATGTCCTGCAGTTCCTTGTAGCGCTGCAGAATGGACTGCACGCTGCGCGCGATATCGTAATGCTCCTGCCCGACCACGAGAGGATCGAGCTGGCGGCTGGTGGAATCCAAGGGATCCACAGCGGGGTACAAACCGAGCGAGGCAATCTGGCGCGACAACACCACGGTGGCGTCCAAGTGGGCGAACGTCGTCGCCGGCGAAGGATCGGTCAAGTCGTCCGCGGGAACGTACACCGCCTGAATGGAGGTGATCGAGCCGGTCTTGGTCGAGGTAATGCGCTCCTGCAGCACGCCCATTTCCTCCGCGAGCGTCGGCTGGTAGCCGACTGCCGAAGGCATGCGGCCGAGCAGCGCCGATACTTCGGTGCCGGCCAGCGTGTAGCGATAGATGTTGTCGACGAAGAACAGCACGTCGCGGCCCTTGCCGGAAGCTTGTTTTTCGTCGCGGAAGTATTCGGCCATGGTCAAGCCGGTCAATGCGACGCGCAGGCGGTTGCCGGGCGGCTCGTTCATCTGGCCGTACACCATGGCCACTTTGGAATTCGAGAGATTGTCCTTGTCGATGACGCCCGACTCGATCATCTCGTGATAGAAATCGTTGCCTTCGCGCGTGCGCTCGCCGACGCCTGCGAACACCGACAGACCGCTGTATTGCTTCGCGATGTTGTTGATGAGTTCCAGCATGTTCACGGTCTTGCCGACGCCGGCACCGCCGAACAGTCCGACTTTGCCGCCCTTGGCAAACGGAACCAGCAAGTCGATGACCTTGATGCCGGTCACCAACAAGTCCTGGCCGCCCGCTTGTTCGTCGTACGCCGGTGCCGGGCGGTGGATGGGCAGATATTCCGTGGCTTGCACCGGACCTTTTTCGTCCTGCGGCTTGCCGAGCACGTCCATGATGCGGCCCAGCGTGCCGGCGCCCACCGGTACCGAGATGCCTTTGCCGGTGCCCTTCACCGTGAGACCGCGGCGCAAGCCTTCGGAGGGGCCCATCGCGATGGCGCGAACGACGCCGTCGCCGAGCTGCTGCTGAACCTCGAGAGTCAGATCCACATCGTCGAGCAGCAGCGCGTCGTAAACTTTCGGAATTTGATCGCGTGGAAACTCGACGTCGACGACTGCGCCGATGATTTGCACGATTCTACCGCTGGACATGATGATTAACCTCTTGCCTAAACCGCTGCCGCGCCGCCGACGATCTCAGACAATTCCTTCGTGATCGCGGCCTGGCGGGCCTTGTTGTAAATGAGTTGCAGCTCGTCGATGAGATCGCCTGCGTTATCCGTTGCCGCTTTCATGGCCACCATGCGTGCCGCCATTTCGCAGGCGACGTTTTCGACCGCGCCCTGAAATATCTGCGCCTCGATGTAACGCATCAAAATACCGTCGAGAATCGCCGTGGAGTCGGGTTCGTAGATGTAGTCCCAGCGTTCCTGCAAGTCGTCCTTGTCGACGGTCTGAATCGGCAGCAGCTGCGAGACGATGCCCTTCTGGGTCATGGTGTTGACGAACACGTTATGCGCGAGCAGCAGTTGATCGACCTTGGTTTCGCGATAAAAATCCAGCATCACTTTGGTGGTGCCGATCAGGTCCTTGATGTGCGGCCGGTCGCCCAGGTGCGTGACCGACGCCGCGATCTCCACGCCCGAGAGGCGGCGGAAGAACTGCAACGCCTTCGAGCCGATGACGCACAGGTACACCTTTTGGCCGCGGCCTTGCGCCTCACGGATCGCCACCAGGGTCGCTTTGAACAAATTGAGGTTGAGCGAGCCGCACAGGCCGCGGTCGGTGCTGATCACCACGATGCCGACCGAGGTCACCGCACGCTCGAGCGTGAACGGATGTTTGTAATCCAAGTTGACCTGCCGCAAGTGGCCGATGATCTTGCGCACTTTTTCGGCATAGGGGCGCGCGGCGCGCATCCGCTCCTGCGCCTTGCGCATTTTGCTCGCCGCCACCATTTCCAGCGCCTTGGTGATCTTGCGGGTATTTTTGATACTCGCAATCTTGCCGCGGATTTCTTTTGCGCCTGCCATTTATTTCCCTATAGCCTTCAAACCGTCGCGAAGAATTCGTCGCAGCACTTCTTCAAAGAGGCTTCGACTTCCTTGGTCAGATCCGGCTTGCCGTTGATCGTCTTCAGCAAGTCGCCATAGCTCGAGCGCGCAAAGGACTGCAGGCCCGCTTCCGTCTCGACCACCTTGAGGCGGGCAACCTTGTCGAAGTAGCCGTTGTTGGCGGCGTACAAGGACAGCGACATTTCGGCCACCGACATGGGCGCGTACTGCTTCTGCTTCATCAGTTCGGTGACGCGTTGGCCGCGTTCCAGCTGTTTGCGGGTGGCCTCGTCCAAATCGGATGCAAACTGCGAGAAGGCCGCGAGTTCGCGGAATTGCGCCAGCGCCAGGCGCACGCCGCCGCCGAGCTTCTTGATGATATTGGTCTGCGCGGCGCCGCCGACGCGCGACACGGAAATGCCGGCGTTGATCGCGGGCCGCATGCCGGCATTGAACAGGTCGGTTTCCAGGAAGATCTGGCCGTCGGTGATGGAAATCACGTTGGTCGGAACGAAGGCGGTGACGTCGCCGGCCTGGGTTTCGATGATGGGCAGGCCCGTCAGCGAGCCGGTCTTGCCCTTCACGCGGCCTTGGGTGAATTTTTCAACGTACTCTTCGTTCACCCGCGCGGAACGCTCGAGCAGGCGCGAGTGCAGGTAGAACACGTCGCCGGGATAGGCTTCGCGGCCCGGAGGACGGCGCAACAGCAGCGAAATCTGGCGATACGCCACGGCTTGCTTGGACAAATCGTCATACACGATCAGCGCGTCTTCGCCGTTGTCCATGAAGTACTCGCCCATGGCGCAGCCGCCGTACGGCGCGAGGTACTGCATTGCGGGCGGCATGGAAGCCGAAGCCGCAACGATGATGGTGTGGCCCATGGCGCCGTGCTCTTCGAGCTTGCGTACCACGTTGGCGATGGAGCTTTGCTTCTGTCCGATGGCGACATAGACGCACTTAACGCCGGTGCCCTTTTGGTTGATGATCGTATCGATCGCGACCGCAGTCTTGCCGGTCTGGCGGTCGCCGATGATGAGTTCGCGCTGGCCGCGGCCGATCGGCACCATGGCATCGATGGCCTTGAGGCCGGTTTGCACCGGCTGCGACACGCTCTTGCGGAAGATGACGCCGGGCGCGACGCGCTCGAGCGGCGACTTGAGTTTCGCGTTCACCGGACCCTTGCCGTCGATGGGCAGGCCCAAGGCATCGACCACGCGGCCGAGGAGTTCAGGGCCGACGGGCACTTCCAGGATGCGCCCGGTGGTTTTTACCTCGGCGCCCTCGGAAATGCTCTTGTAGTCGCCCAGCACCACGGCGCCGACCGAGTCCTGCTCGAGGTTCAGCGCGAGCCCGAAGATGTTGCCGGCGAATTCCAACATTTCGCCGTAACGCGCGTCGGCCAAGCCGTGAATGCGCACGATGCCATCGGTGACGCTCACCACCGTGCCTACGTTGCGCGCTTCGGTGGCGGACTTGAACTTGTCGATGCGCGCCTTGATGAGGTCGCTGATTTCCGATGCCTTGATGGACATAACCTTGAATCCTCTAGCAAATACTTTTCGTTTAAGCCGTCAGTTCGAACGCAATGCGTTTGAGCCGGCTGAGCAGGGAACCATCGATGACCGTGTCGCCGGCGCGCAGCACGGCGCCGCCTATCAATGCGGCATCCGTGGCGCAGTGCAGACGCACGCTGCGCCTCAACTTGCGCTCCAACGCTTTAGAGAGCGCCTGCTGTTGGGCGGCGTCGATCGGGGCGGCCGACGTCACGGTCACATCGACCACGCTTTCCGCCTCGTCTTTGTACACATCGAACAGCGTGGAGATTTCGGGCAAGTACCCCAACCGGTGATTTTCCGCGAGCGTGCGGAAAAAATTCTGACCGTGCTCGTCGAGCGCCGGGCCGCTGACGCCCATGACGAACTGCGCCAGATCCTCGCCGCTGACCGCGGGGCTGCCGAGCAGCTCATGGACGCGCGGATCGCGCACCGCCGTCGCGGCGGCGCGCAGCGTCTCCGACCAAGCGGCCAAACGCTTGTCGCCCTGGGCTTCCTGGAAAGCCGCTTTGGCGTAGGGTCGCGCGATGGTGGTCTTTTCAGCCATGCATCAAGTCCTAGATCTGCGCCGCGAGCTTATCGATGAGATCACTGTGCGCTTTCGGGTCGATCTCGCGCTCCAGGATCTTGGATGCCGCGCTTACCGCGATTTGCGCCACGTCGCGGCGTAGCGCTTCACGAGCATGCGCTGCTTCGAGACCGATCTGCTCTTTCGCGGATGCCAGCAGCCGGGCGCCTTCCGCGCTGGCAGTGCCCTTGGCCTCTTCGACCATGTCGTTGGCGCGATGCTGCGCCTGGTCGATGATCTGACCCGCGCGTTCGCGCGCTTCGCGCAAGACGGCTTCGGCGCGCTCGTTGGCGGAGGCCAAGTCTGCCTTGCCTTTCTCGGCGGCAGCGAGCCCCGCTGCGATCTTTTGCGAACGCGCATCCATCGGCCCCAAAATCATCGGCCACACGAATTTCATCGTGAACCAGATGAGGACGATGAAGACGAGCATCTGCACGATCAGCGTGAGATTGATATTCACTATCGTCTCCTGACCAACTTTGCCGGCAGCACTTTTAGTGCGTGATCCCGGACGTGAACGGATTCGCGAAAGTAAAGAACAGCGCGAAGCCGATGCCGATCATGGCGACTGCGTCGACCAGTGCGGCCACGATGAACATCTTTACCTGCAGCATCGGGGTGAGCTCGGGCTGGCGGGCGGCGCCTTCCAGGAAGCGGCCTCCCAAAATACCGAAGCCGATCGCGGTGCCCAGCGCGCCCATGCCGAAGATGATTCCGACGGCCAGTACGGTCATGGCCTGGACATGTGCAAAATTTTCCATTCAATTCTCCTAAACGAAACAGATCCGAAATTTAGTTATTGCCGAACTCGAAACTAGTGATGCTCCTGCGCCATCGATAAATAAACGATCGTCAGCACCATGAATATGAAGGCTTGCAGCGTGATCACCAGCAGGTGAAACACCGCCCAAAGAAACGCCAGCGCGAACTGCGCGATCAGCAGCGCCCAGCCGCCGACGCCCGACAATTGTTGAACGCCGTGCAGGGTCAGGGCCGCGAGCAGCAGAAAAATCATTTCGCCGGCAAACAGGTTGCCGTACAGACGCAGCGACAACGAGATGGGCCGCGCCAGAAAAGGCACGATTTCCAGCAGCAAGTTCACCGGAATCAACAGCACTTTCACCACGATATTTTTCGAGACGAAGGGCTGCATGGTCAGTTCGCCGACGAAGCCGCCCAAACCCTTCACCTTGATGCTGTAGTAAATGATCAGCACGAAAACCGTCAGCGCCATGGCAAAGGTGGTGTTCAGGTCGGTGGTCGGCACGACCTTGAGATGCTCGATGCCCACGGAGTGCGCCGCCCACGGCAACAGATCGACAGGCAGAATATCCATGGCATTGAACAACAGCACCCAACAGAAAATGGTCAGCGCCAGAGGCGCGAGCAACTTATTGGTGCCGTGAAAACTGTCTTTGACCTGGGTGTCGACGAACTCGACCACGAGTTCGACGAAATTTTGGAATTTGCCGGGCACGCCGGCTTTAGCGGTGCGCGCCGCGAAGTAAAACGAACCGCCGAACAGCAGCGCCAGGGCCACGGAGAAGAAAACGGTATCCCAGTGGATGACCGAAAAATCCACGATCCCCTTCGGTTCTTTATTGGATAAGAACGTCAGATGGTGAAGGATGTATTCGTTTGCGGTGGTGGGTTCTGCTGCTGCCATTTCAAGTCTTATGTGTGTCTCAATCGCCTCAAATCAACTGTTTTTTCTACCGTCCGCGCGGAACATTCTTGCCGCCCAAAGGCGGTAGCGCATTCGCCAACGCCACCCAAAATACGAAGAAGGTTGCTACGTAAGTGCCGAGCATCGCCAGCGGCACAACCTTCATCGTCTTCAACACCACCACAAACAACACGATGACAATCGCGATCTTGGCGGTTTCGCCTATGAAGAACGCGCGCATCGCCCGCTGCCCATCTGCAGCCGATTTGCCGCCAAAACTCAGCAATGCCATGACAAGACTCGCAGCGGTGCTGATCCCGCCCCCCAGCGCCGCAGATAACGCCGCGTGAGGACCCGAAATCAGCCAGCTCACGAGAGCGCAGACTATGGTCACGGCCGCCTGGCCCAGGACGACGCTGAGAGCCAGTCGCCGCGCGAGGCCTAAATCGATCGCGATCACGTTAAATCCCGTGGGGCGAAACGCAGCAGCGCTTCGCTTGTACTGTGCCAAAAATGGCCGGCGCATTATAGAGATGCCGCCTTAGGTCATCAAGGCGATTTGGGCCTATTTCGTCGCCCTATTGAATGTGCGCCAGGATGCCTTCGAGTTCGTCCAAGCTGTTGTAGCTGACGATCAGTTTGCCCTTGCCCGAAGCCGCATGTTGGAAGGCCACTTTGGCGCCCAACTTCTCGGCAATCTCGGTTTCCAGCCGATGGATATCGGGATCTTTAGGCGTAGGGGCGCCGCTTGACTCGGCCGCTTTGGGATTAATGATGCGACGCACCAAACTCTCGGTGTCGCGCACCGACAGCGACTTCTTGGCGACCAGCGTGGCGACCTCGATCTGCTGGCGGCGAGTGGCCAATCCCAAAATGGCGCGCGCATGGCCCATTTCGATTTGACGATGTTCCAGCATTTCCTTGACCTCATCGGTCAATTCCATCAGACGCACCAGGTTGCTGACGGCCGCGCGGGAGCGGCCGACCGCTTCGGCCGCGGCTTGATGCGTCAAACCGAATTCTTCAATGAGCCGCAACAGCGCCCGGGCTTCTTCCAGCGGGTTGAGGTTCTCACGCTGTATGTTCTCGATGAGCGCCATGGCAACGGCGTCCTCATCGGGCACATCGCGGATCACCGCGGGGATTTCGGCAAGCCCCGCCATTTGCGCCGCGCGCCAGCGGCGCTCGCCGGCGATGATTTCGTAGCGCTGCGATTCGGTGGGATTGGGGCGCGGCAGAGGCCGCACCAGAATAGGCTGCACCAGGCCGCGCGCCTTGATGGAGTCGGCGAGCTCGCCCAGGGATTCGGGCCGCATGTCGGAGCGCGGCTGATATTTGCCACGCTGCAGCAGATCGACGGGTAGTGCCGCCAGACGGTCGCCGGCCAGGATCTGGGGCTTTTCGGCCTCGGGTACGGCTGCGCGGCGCGCGAGCAGCGGGCTCAACTCAGCCAGGCCTCGACCCAAAGACGGCTTTTTGCCGGACATAGCGATTCCCCGTATCAGTCGGTGGATTATACGGGCGCCTCGAGCGTCGCGCTCGCGTCGGCCGCCGGATCGTCGCGGCGAATCATTTCTCCGGCGAGTGCCAGATAGGCCAGCGCGCCGCGTGATTCCTTGTCGTGAAACAGCGCGGGCTTGCCAAAACTCGGAGCCTCGGCGAGCCGGACGTTGCGCGGAATCACGGTGCGAAACACTTTGTCGCCAAAGTGCTCGATCAGCTGGGCCGACACTTCGTTTGCCAGATTATTGCGTGGGTCGAACATGGTGCGCAGTAAACCCTCGATTTCAAGTTCCGCATTGATGCTCTCCTTGATCTGTTCGACGGTCTGCATCAGCGCGGTCAGGCCTTCGAGTGCGTAGTACTCGCATTGCATGGGCACCATGACCGAATCCGCCGCCACCAGCGCATTCAAGGTCAGCATGTTGAGCGACGGCGGGCAGTCGATCAGAATCACGTCGAAATCGCCGCGCACCATACTCAAGGCGTTGCGCAGCTTGAATTCGCGCCCGACTGCCATGGTGAGCAAGCGCACCTCGGCCGCGGTCAGATCCTGGTTGGCGGGCATCAGCATGAAGCCGCCGTATTCGACGGTGACCAGAGCCTCGACGGCGCCGCAATCGCCCAGCAGGACATCGCAGCTGGTGCGCGATTGAGCATGTTTGTCGATCCCGCAGCCCATGGTGGCATTGCCCTGCGGGTCCAAATCGATGAGCAGCACGCGGCGCTTGGTCGCGGTCAACGACGCGGCAAGATTGACCGCAGTCGTGGTCTTGCCGACGCCGCCTTTCTGATTGGCCACCGCGATGACCCGCTTCATGTTTTGGCCCGCTTCATGTGTTGCTCGATTTGCGTTGCGCCGGCACTAATTCCACCAGATGCCGCTCATCCGAAAGGCCCGGCACTTTCAAGCGATGCACCGCCAGCGCGCGGAACGATCGCGGCAACGCGGAAATTTCCTCATCCGGCCGCTTCCCCTTCATTGCCAGCAATCGGCCGCCGGGCGCGCACAAATGGCCGGCGTAGGCCACGAAATCGGCCAGCGATGACAGGGCCCGAGCGATCACTGTATCGAAAAGTTCGAAGGGTCTATAGCTTTCCGAGCGCGAATTGACCACGAGCACATTGCCGCTGCCGATTCGCGCCGCCGTTTGCTCGACGAAGCGGGCCTTCTTGCCGGTCGCCTCGATCAGGGTGAAGCGGCGCTGCGGATTAACGACGGCCAGGGCCAGTCCGGGAAAACCGGCCCCCGTGCCGACATCGGCCACGCGGCCGCCGCGCACGTAAGGCTGCACGCTCAGGCTGTCGAGCACGTGTTTTCTCAGCATGCCCGGTCGATCCCGGATCGCGGTCAGATTGAACAGGGCATTGCCTTGCTCCAGTTCATCCACGAGTTTGAGCAGCGCTTCGGCCCGTTCAGGCGTGAGCTCGATTCCGAGTTCTCTCGCGCCGCCGGCGAGCACATCGAGTTCGGCTGATCGCATGAGTTTACTGGCGTTCCGGCGCGTGCTCAGCGGAGCTGTCGGCGGCGTCGAGCTGCAGCGTCATTGCCGTATCGGAACCCGTAGGCTCGCTGTCCAAGTGGCCGGTGAACTCTATGCCGCGGTCCGATCCCGCACAGCCTTCCGCCGCCGGTTGGCCGTTCTTCGCCCATAAGCCGCAGGCATCCGCGAAAATTTTCACGGCTTCCTCGGCCGGCAGCCGCACCGTCGCCTCGATGCGCGACAACCGGTCCTGCTTGAAGCAGAGCAGGTATTCCGCAGGCGCGCGCGCGATGAAGCGCGGGGGCTTGCTGTCGACGGCGTAGCACTCCAACTCATCGGCCGCCGCGGCGCCGCGCGCCTCGTCGCGAAACAACAGCACTTCGTGCATGGTCGCAGGAACATCTTTCAGCACGCTGCCGAATGAAGCAATCAGGAGCACGTGCCAATCGTACGAAGCGTCCAATGGGGGCGGCGGCGGCGCTGGCGCGGACGGCTTAGGCTGGGGCGCCGCGCACGCAACCAGCGCCAGCACCGTGCCGGCGAGGGCCGCGCGAAGGCAGCGTAGTGAGGAGCGGCTCATTCAGGACCCAGCCAAGCGGTCGATCAGGGTCGTCAGCTCCGCCGCCGCGTCCGCGTCCGCGGGCCGATTTCGCTCGAGCACGCGGCGCAGGGCTTGCAATGCGGTTTCCTTGATTTTCATGCACGCCCTCGCATAGTGAATCCGCCAGTCCGCGATCAATTCGTGTTCGAAGAATTCGTAGTCGCGGTCGTTGACGATGGCGTCGAGAACCATCCCGCACACCGCCAGCTGCTGCACGCGAGGCCAGCTTAGGCCAGGCGCGGAACAGCCTTCGGCGAAACAACGGCGCAAGTAAGCGGGCGGATCCGCGCTCGCAATGTCGTCGAGAAGATCGCCGACGTCGTAAGATTGCACCAAATGCTCGAAGCCCGCCATCGTCGGCATTATCCCCGCCGTGTGAGAACATAGGAATATGGCCCGAATTTATTTATTGCTGCTGCTCGCGGCGCCGCTTTGGACGGCCCTGCCATGCTTCGCCGTGCCGCGCGTTGAACG
>Ga0208982_1000142_pt1 | contig 9930 bp, 8 predicted proteins | sample MedBloCAOM1_O3_FD_187840 | JGI IMG/M metagenome (GOLD analysis project Ga0208982, IMG submission 187840) | Forest soil microbial communities from El Dorado National Forest, California, USA - Mediterranean Blodgett CA OM1_O3 (SPAdes) (version 2) | ecosystem: Environmental > Terrestrial > Soil >... | reverse complement strand
CGGCGCCGTCCTACGCACGGGTGACGGGCACACCACGAATACCGCCATGGTGTGGAACCCGCGCACCGGGCCGGGTCAGCGTCACGACAAGCGCCCGATGCCCTTCGCCGAGTACATCCCCTACCGTAACTTCTTTCGGCTGTTCAGCCCATATGTGGATCGCGCTGGCGACTTCGTCCCGGGCAACGGCGACAGCGCCGTCGACGTCGGACCGGCTCGGGTGGGGATAGCCATCTGCTCCGAGGTGATGTTCGACGATCTAGTCCGCCAAGGCGTGCAGTCCGGGGCTCAGCTGCTAGCCGTGCCCACCAACAACGCCACCTTCGGCTTCACCGAGATGACTTACCAGCAGCAGGCGATCTCGCGGGTCCGGGCGGTGGAGCACGGCCGGACCGTGCTGGTGGCTGCCACCAGTGGGGTCAGTGCGGTCATCGCCCCGGACGGTGCCGTCGAGCAGCAGACAAAGTTGTTTACGCCCGACGCGCTGGTGGCGCGGGTCCCGCTGCGTTCCGGTACTACGCTGGCTACCCGGCTCGGGCCCACGCCGGAGTGGCTGCTGGTCACCCTGGGCTTGTTGGGCGTGGCAGCAGCCCTGGTGGTGCAAAGCAGAGCTAAGGCAGGGCAGCGACGGGGGCCCGTGCCCCCCAAGGAGGACGTTGATGGCGGATCAGCGGGACGATGGGGACGCCGAGGGCGCCGGCCTGACGATCGTGGTGATCCCGACCTACGACGAGCGGGCCAGCCTGCCGACGGTCCTGCACCGGCTGCACGAGGCGGTACCTGACGCGCACGCGCTGGTGGTCGACGACGACAGCCCGGACGGCACAGGGCAGCTGGCCGCCGCACTCGCCGCGACCGACAGTCGGGTCCACGTCCTGCACCGCCCTGCCAAGAGCGGTCTCGGCGCGGCCTACGTCGCCGGCTTTCGGTGGGCGCTGCAGCGCGGCTATGACGTCGTGGTGGAGATGGACGCCGACGGCTCGCACGCTCCAGAGGATCTTCCCCGGATACTTGCCGCGCTGACCGACGGTCCACCCGGCACCGCCGCCGACGTCGTTCTGGGCTCTCGATATGTGCCTGGCGGCCGAGTGGTCAACTGGGCGCGATACCGGGAATGGATCTCCCGCGGCGGCAATTACTACTCACGAATGGCGCTGGGGGTGCGCATCCATGACATCACCGGCGGATTCCGCGCCTACCGTCGCGACGTGCTGGCGGGTCTAGACCTCAGCACGGTCGCCTCGCAGGGCTACTGCTTTCAGGTCGACCTCGCCTGGCGCTCGGTGCGTGCCGGTTTCACCGTGGTGGAGGTGCCGATCACATTCACCGAGCGGGAGCACGGCCAATCAAAGATGACCAGCGCTATTGTCCTGGAGGCGCTGTGGCGGGTCACCGTCTGGGGTGTGCGGCGCTGCGCGTCGAATCTGCGCCGGCAGTCCGACACTGACTCGACAAGCAACGCCACGCAGCCCAGCCAGCTTTGACTTGCCCTTGTCCGGCGTCAGCTTCTCAGGCAGAGCGAGAGCGGCGACCACGCAGTTCGGTCAGTCGCTCATCCAGCAGTTCTTCGAGCTGCTGGACGCTACGCCGTTCCATAAGCATGTCCCAGTGCGTGCGCGGTGGCTTGATCTTCTTCGGCTCCGGCGCAGTACCGTCAACCAGGGTGGCCTCGTTGCCGTGCAACCGGCACTCCCAGACCATCGGTGATTCGGCATCATCGGCGAATGACACGGTGAAGTCGTGGCCCTTGGGGCAGGCGTATACCACTGATCGACGAGGAGCAAGATCATGATCGCGGTCGGTCTCGTAACTGACTGTTCCGAGCCGGCTGCCGCGAAGTACGCGATCGGCCATGGCGTCTCCTCTCTCCGGGCCAGAGACCGGGGGGTCTCCGGATCCAGCCCATCGGGTGCAACGCCGAAGAAGGCCTCGGCGTTCCCGGACGACACGTCGGCCCGGACCCGATGACATCTTCACCGTCACAAGCATCCCCCACACAGGTTGAATCGAAGCCGCAATGTGATCTGTTACCTCACGATGAGGTGGCCTAGATTACCCATTTGGCCTAGCCTCTGCGGCCCCTTCCGCAGCGGCTGCTAGACAACCACCGGCTCTGAGTTACCGGCCGCGCGGATCGCTCGGCGGACCGGGACCAGCAGCACCAGCCCGAACCCGACGAGGAAGAAGGCCACCAACGACAGGATTGCAGGGCGAAAGGAGCCGGTGGCCGCCCCGATGACCCCGAAAAGTATCGGTCCCACCGTCGACGTGGCCTGCTCGCCGATCTCGTAGACCGAGAAGTACTCCGCTTCCTTGCCCGCGGGCACCAACTGGCTGAACAGCGACCGCGACAGCGCGCTGGTACCGCCCAGGACCAGCCCGATGCCCACGGCTACGGCGTAGAACTGAAGCTCGTCGCCCGCCTGGATGAAGTAGGCCGCGACTATCACCCCGATCCACACCAGGAGGCTGGCCAGGATTGTGCGCTTGGCGCCGATCCGGCGGGCTACCCAACCGTGCAGCAACGCGCCGAAGAACGCCACGAACTGCACCATCAGAATCGTGCTGATCAGCGTGCTGCTCGCCAGTCCCAGTTCAAGATCACCATATTGGCCGGCGACGCTGGCCACCGTGCCGATGCCGTCAGCGTAGATCAAGTAGGCCGCCAAGAAGGCGAGGGTCAGTGGATAGCTCCGCGCGTTACGTAGCGTGCCGAGGAGCTGGCTAAAGCCTCCCGTCAGCACCGATAGACCCCGCTCAGTGCCCTGCGGAGCTTGGTAGCTGCGCATCCGGGACAACGGGATGAGTGTGAAGGCAGCCCACCACAGCCCGGCGGTGACGAAGCAGACTCTTACCGCCGCCGACTCGGACAGCCCCAGCGCATCGCGTCCAAGGTAGGTCGCCAGATTGACGGCCAGCGCGATGCCGCCACCCAGAAAGCCGAAGGCCCAACCGCGGGAGGACAGCCCGTCGCGCTCATCAGCTGTGGCTATCTCCGGGAGCACCGAGTAGTAGATGACCACCGATGCGTAGTAGCCGGTGGTCGCGACGATGAACAGCACGACGCCGAGTCGCCAGTTGGTTCCGGTCACCAGCGCGAGCAGGGCGGTCGCGCCCGCCCCGGTGAAGGCGAACACCCCGAGCATCCGCCGTTTGTGCTGGGTGCGGTCGGCGATCGCGCCAACCAGCGGTAGTACCAGTACCTGCAGAAGCGTCGATGCCGCCAGTAGGTAGTCGAACAGTGAACCGGCCGGAAATCCCCAGCCGAACAGCGAGATGTCACAGTCGACCAGGGCGTTGCGGGTCAGGCAGGTCTGTCCGGCACCGAGCGCGTCGTTGCGCGCCACCGTGGTGAGGTAGATCGAAAGGAACACGGTGATGACCGAGGTGGGAAACACCGAATTCGCCCAGTCATACCAGCACCAGGCGCGTTGATCACGGTGGCGAGCGGTCTCATCCAGCGCGCCACCGGGGGAGGGCTGGATTGTCGGCTCGCTCACAGCACCGCCTTCCGTCACCGCGGCGCACTCTATGGTGTCGCACTACTGAGCTTGGGCGGCTGCGCCCGGCCATACCCCGCGGACGCGCAGCACGTCGCGCAGCACGTCGGGTCGATCGGTGATCAGGCCGTCGACGCCGAGATCGAGCAGGGCCTGCATCTCGGCTGCCCGGTCGACGGTCCAGGCGTGTACCTCCAGACCACGGCGATGCGCGCAACGCACCAACGCCCGGTCAACCACCCGCACTCCGCACATCCGCACCGGCAGTTGGGCCAACCTGCCGCGGATCGGCATCGTGGCGGCATTTCGCGCATCGCGCAGTGACAACGACACTGATCGCAGCCGCAGCGCTACGGCCGATGCAGTGCCCATCGACGTCAGCAGCCTGGGTCCGGCGGCGGCCCGCAACCGCTGCAGCCGGGCCTCGGAGAACGACGCGAGGCACACCCGGTCCCACCCGCGAGTGCGATGCAACAGGTCGAGCACCGGCCCGACCGCCGAGTCCACCTTGACATCGATGTTGAACAACGTGCCCGGGAGCTCTTCGAACAGATCAACCAGCCGGCAGATCGGCTCTCGACCGGCCACCCGGGCGGTTCTCACCGCTGCCCAGTCCAGCTTCTCGATCTCACCAGAACCATCGGTGGTGCGGTCCAGCGTCGCGTCGTGAATGACCACGACCACACCGTCCCGGGTGGCGCGAACATCGGTTTCCAGGTAGCGGTAGCCCTCCGCAACGGCGCGGCGGAATGCGGCCAGTGAGCTCTCCATGCCGGCAAGCTCGCCGAGATGCCAACCGCGGTGCGCGAACGCCCGGGGAAACGGCCCGTCCAGGAACGGGTGCCGGGGCGAGACCACGTTCGCCATTGTGCCGACATCGATCGACGTCGTGAACTCAACAGTGCCAACATCGGAGTGCGGCGCGAACGTTCGGGTGACCAGTTCACGACGCAGGGAATCACTGAGCTGCGACACTAGGTTGGGATAGCCGTGCGGATCCGGGCCAGGGGAGTGGGCGATGACGACGTATGAGGGCACCGGGTTAGAGCTGCTCGCTGCCGAGTTCGCCGCGCTGCTCGGGCCTGCTGCGGTGATTACCGACCGGCAACGCCTGCGCACCTACGAGTGTGACGGGCTGGCGCAATATCGCGTGGTACCGGGGCTCGTGGTGCTACCGGAGTCGGCCGAGCAGATCGCCGCAGTGGTCCGGGCCTGCGCTGCCGCGAAGGTGCCGTTCGTGGCCCGCGGCTCCGGTACCGGGTTGTCCGGCGGCGCGCTGCCACACGCGCAGGGAGTCTTGATCGTGACCTCCCGGATGCGCCGGATCCTGGAGGTCGATCCCGCCAACGAGCGCGCGATCGTGGAGCCGGGTGTGATCAATCTCGACGTCACGAGGGCTGCCGCGTCGCAGGGCTGGTACTTCGCGCCAGATCCGTCCAGCCAACAGATCTGCTCGGTGGGTGGCAACGTCGCGGAGAACTCCGGTGGGGCGCACTGCCTGAAGTACGGGTTCACGACCCACCACGTGCTGGGCGTCGAGGTGGTCACCCCGGACGGGGAGCTGGTGTGGCTGGGCGGCACAACTCGCGATGCGCCCGGATATGACCTGCTCGGTGCGTTCGTGGGCAGCGAGGGCACTCTGGGGATCGCTACCAAGATCGCGGTGCGGCTGTTGCGGGACCCGGAGTCGGTACGCTGCCTGCTCGCCGCCTTCCCCGGCGTGGACGAGGCAGGTACCGCGGTGTCGGAGATCATCGCTGGCGGCGTCACTCCGGCAGCTATCGAGATGATGGACGCATTGGCGATCGAGGCGGCCGAGGCGGCGGTGGCTTGCGGGTACCCCGAGGGCGCCGGTGCGGTACTCATCGTCGAGCTGGACGGTCCGGTCGCCGAGGTTGACCACACCTTCGCTGCCGTGCAACGGCGCTGTACCGATGCGGGCGCCTTCGAGATCCGGGTCGCCCGCGACGCTGCCCAGCGCGCGCTGTTCTGGAAAGGCCGCAAGTCCGCGTTCGCCGCAGTAGGCCGGATCAGCCCTGACTACATCGTTCAAGATGGGGTGATCCCAAGAACAGCGTTGCCGGCAGTGCTGCGCAAGATCGCCGCGCTGTCGGCCGGTACCGGAATCCGGGTAGCCAACGTCTTCCACGCCGGGGATGGCAACCTGCACCCGCTGGTTCTGTTCGACGAGGCTGAACCCGGCGAGGCGCAGGCCGCCGAGGAGGTCTCGGGGGCGATCCTCGACCTGTGCATCGAATACGGTGGCTCGATCACCGGCGAGCACGGCGTCGGCTCGGACAAGGCTCGATACATGCCGCGGATGTTCACCGCTGAGGACCTGGACACCATGCAGCGACTGCGCTGCGCCTTCGATCCCGCCGGGGTGTGCAACCCCGGCAAGGTATTCCCCACTCCCCGGCTGTGTGGGGAAGTGCCGGGCAAGCACAAGGGTGTGCATCCGCTGCAAGCCGCCGGCCTGGCCGAGCAATTCTGATGGTCACCTCCACAATCGGTGGGTTGCGGGCGGCCTGCGAGGACGTGACGCAGGCCACCCCCGGCGACACGGTGGATGGGGTCCCGGCGCGCTGGGTGGCCCGTCCCGGGAACACCGAGGAGGTCGCGGGGGTGCTGCACGCGGCGGCCGGGCTGGGGCTGCGAATGGTCGCGCGAGGCAGCGGCAGCCGGCTGGCCTGGGGCGTCGCGCCGACCGCTGTGGACCTGATCGTGGACACCAGCCGGATGGCCGCGGTACTCGCCCATGCCGCTGGTGATCTGGTCGTCACCGTACAGGCCGGCGTGCCGATGGGCGCCCTCCAGCGCGCATTGGCCCCGCACCGACAGCGGCTGGCGCTTGATTATGACAATCCTGGGGGCACTATCGGGGGCACCATCGCTACCGCTGCGTCTGGTCCACTGCGCTACCGGTATGGCTCAGTGCGCGATCTACTCATCGGCATCACTGTGGTGCTCGCCGACGGCAGCGTTGCTCGCTCCGGAGGCAAGGTGGTGAAGAACGTCGCCGGTTACGACCTAGGCAAGCTCTACACCGGCTCGCTCGGCACGCTCGGACTGATCACCGAGGCGGTGTTCCGGCTGCATCCGCTGCCCGAAGCGAGGCGTTGGATCACCGTGCCAGCTGCCGACGAGGCGCGCGCCGCGGCCGCTATCGCCGCGATCCGGTGGTCTCAACATGACCCGGTGGCCCTCGAAGTGGACCGCACGGCGCGGGGTGGCCCAGTGACCGTGGCGACCGCTGTCGAGGGTGTCGCAGCGGGCATCGGTGCCCGCGCCGACGCCGTCGCCGACCTGGTCGGCTCGGCGGCCGGGACGCCGGCCACGGTGAGCGAGCGGCCACCGGACTGGTGGGGCCTTGCGCCGCATCCGCCGCAGGGTCCCGCCGCGACGGTCACCTGCGAACCCACCGGGCTGGCTGACCTGCTCGGCGCCGCCCCTGGTGCACTGCGTGGCAGTGCCGGGGCCGGCGTACTCGTCGCCGGCCTGGATGACGGTGACCGGTTGGGTGCCGAGCTGGCACAGCTACGCGAGATTACTCACCGGCACGGCGGCAGCACGGTGCTGCGCTGCGCGCCTATGAAGCGCAAAGTCAATCTTGATGTGTGGGGGCCGGTGCCCGCACTGGCGTTGATGCGCCGGTTGAAGGATCAGTTCGATCCGGAGCACCGACTTTCGCCCGGACGGTTCGTGGGAGGGATCTAAATGACTGCGGGCGCATTCGATGACCACCACCCGCCGCAGCCCGAGCTGATCAAGGACTGTGTCCACTGTGGGTTCTGCCTGCCGTCTTGCCCCACCTACGTGCTGTGGGGGGAGGAGATGGATTCACCGCGTGGCCGCATCCACCTGATGAAGTCTGGCCTGGAGGGTGAGCCGCTGTCGGCGTCGATGGTCGGGCACTTCGACGCCTGCCTGGGGTGTATGGCCTGCGTGCCGGCCTGCCCGTCTGGTGTGCAGTACGGCACGCTGATCGCTGACACCCGGGCTCAGGTGCAGCGCCGCTACCAGCGATCGCGCCGGGATCGGCTGCTCCGCGAGGCGATCTTCTGGTTGTTTCCTTACCCGAAGAGATTGCGGGCATTGCGCGGGCCGCTGGCGCTGTACCAGCGCAGTGGACTGGACCGGCTGCTACGGCGGACCGGCCTGCTGGACCGGTTACCGCCGACGCTGCGGGTGATGGAGTCGCTGACCCCGACGGTGACCCGACGGCGGCCGCTGCCCGAGCGGGTGCCCGCCTCGGGGCGGCGCCGTGCGGTGGTGGGGATGCTCACCGGCTGCGTGCAGGACGCGTTGTTCCCGGAAGTCAACGCCGCCACCGCGCGGGTGCTCGCCGCTGAGGGCTGCGACGTCGTGATCCCCCACGGGCAAGGCTGCTGCGGGGCGTTGTCGCAACACCTGGGTCGCGAGGATGAGGCGATCCGCTTCTCCCGGGCGCTGATCGAGCGCTTCGAGGCCGCGAGGGTGGATTATGTCGTGGTCAACGCTGCAGGTTGTGGCTCGGCGATGAAGGAGTATGCGCACCTGTTGCGCGACGATCCCGACTACGCCGAGCGCGCACAAGCGTTCGTCGAGCGCACCCGAGACGTCTCCGAGCTGCTCGTCGAGCTCGGGCCGGTGGCGCCGCGGCACCCGCTGGACGTCACGATCGCCTACCACGATGCCTGCCACCTCGGACACGCCCAAGGTGTCCGGTCCCAGCCCCGCGCGCTGCTGCGAGACATCCCAGGGTTGAGGCTGACCGAGATCGCCGAAGCGGATCTGTGCTGCGGTTCGGCGGGGGTCTACAACCTGCTCAACCCCGAGCCGGCCACCGAACTGGGGGACCGTAAAGCGCGCAACGTGCTCGCTACCGGGGCGTCGGTGCTGGTGACCGCCAACCCGGGATGCCTGATGCAGATCGCGGCCAGCGCCCGGCGGCTGGGCACGCCCTTGGCACTAGCGCACACTGTCACCGTGCTGGATGCCTCCATCCGCGGTGTGCCGCTGTGATCCGACCCTCCCCGACGGACCTCCCGAGCGCTGCAGGCGTCCGACGCCGGCTGTCGTCCCAGGCCAGGCGCGGTGAGCTGCTCGACGCGGCGCTGCGGGAGTTCGGTAGCCGGGGTTACTACCTGACCCAGATGGAACACGTCGCCGCCACCGCCGGGGTGAGCAAGGCGCTGGTGTACCAGCACTTCCCCAGCAAGGAGGAGCTTTTCGCGGCGGTTACCGAGCAGGTCGTGGAGGGCTTCATGAGCCGGTTGCCCGAAGTGCTGGGCAATGCCGGCGACGCGCTCGGCGCCTGGCGCGGCGCGGTCCGGCTGCTTTGCGACGTGGTTACCGAACGTCCGGAAGCCTGGGCGCTGGTCGCACGACATCTCGACAATCCGGAGCTCGGCGCGTCGCTGCGCGGCCTCCGGGATCAGGTCACGGAGGTGTTCGCGGCGGTGCTCGCCAGCTACTACGCCCCTGAGCGGGGGAGCACGGCGCCGCCGGAGGAGGTGCTGGAGCAGGCGCGGCTCACCGTCCCACTGGTCGTTGGCGCGCTGCAGGGACTGATGTCCTGGTGGCTGGACCACCCGGAGGTACCGCGGGCGAAGGTCGAGGCGCGGGCGGTGGACTTCGGATGGCTGGGCCTGGACCGCATTCGTCGAGGTGAGTGGCTTCCGCTTGCCGGTGACTGACACGTCAGTTATCTTAGAGGTGAACTGCTTATGGGAAAGCTATCCGCTTGTCAAGGAGGCCGCAGATGTCCACGGCTAGCGCAGTTGACGCGACGACCAGCCAAGTCCCCGACCGCGAACACACCGCGCAGCGGCTGCTGCGGACCTCCGCCAAGCATTCCTACGACCCGGCCGTCGAGATCGACTGGGACGCACCGCTCGCGCCGGACCGCTACTTCTTGGACCCGCGCCGCAGCTCGCTCTACGGGACGTCGCTGTGGGAGCGGATGAGCGAGGAGCAGCGGATCGAGCTGACCAAGCATGAGTTGGCAAGCATCTACAGCGTTGGCATCTGGTTCGAGACGATTCTCATGCAGATGCTCGTGCGACACATCTACGACCGTCCCACGGGCAGTGCGCACGCCCGGTACGGGTGGACCGAGATCGCCGACGAATGCCGGCACTCGGTGATGTTCTCCCGGGCTGCGGAGAAATTCGGTGGCTCGGAGTACCGCCCCGGTTGGATCGTCCACCAGCTCGGACGGTTGTTCAAGACGACCTCCAACGGCACCCTGACCTTCGCGGGGGCGATCTACGTCGAGGAGATCCTCGACGCCCTGCAGCGCGAGCAGCACGCAGACCGCGAGCGCGCCCAGCAGCGCCTGCAGCGGCCGCGCGAAGCGCGCGTCGTCGCGCATGTGGAACTCGTTGTGCCACTGCAGGCCGACGGCGAACGCGCCGTTCGTCGACTCGGTGGCCTCGATCGTGCCGTC
>Ga0208982_1000141_pt1 | contig 9968 bp, 7 predicted proteins | sample MedBloCAOM1_O3_FD_187840 | JGI IMG/M metagenome (GOLD analysis project Ga0208982, IMG submission 187840) | Forest soil microbial communities from El Dorado National Forest, California, USA - Mediterranean Blodgett CA OM1_O3 (SPAdes) (version 2) | ecosystem: Environmental > Terrestrial > Soil >... | reverse complement strand
CGATCACCCCGTTGGCCGGGGCGCTGGGCACCGCGACCGCGGCCGCGATCACCTTCAGGCTCAGCGCGGCGCCGTCCAGCCCGGTCCCGGTGGCCTGGGTCTGGCCCGGGCCGACCAGGGCGGACGACACCACCGCGGGCAGCGGGTAGGGGCGGTTGACCGACGTTAGGATGGCGTCCTGGGCCGGCCGGCTAGTGAATGACCAGGTGATCCCGCCGTCCTCGGCCGTGATCAGGTCGGGTGGCGCGTCCGAGTGCCCGGGCCGCCAGGAATCGGCGTTGGCCAGCATCGAGCGCGGGCCTGCGTTCACCCATTTCCCGCCCTGGTACTCCTGGATCGCTTTGATGGTGATGGTGCCGGCGACTGGGACGGTAAGGCCGAGGCCGGCCGGGGGCGCGCCGAGGTCCAGATCCTGCAGCACACACGGGCAGCCGGTCAGCGATCCGGTCAAGGTGGCCGAGCCGTTCGAGGGCACGGTGCCCAGATTGACCGGTGAGGAGCCGGTCGTGACGTCCGCCGCCAGCGTGGCGCCCGCCGGAGTCACCTTGTCGGCCTGGATGGTGATCCGCATCGCGGAGCCGGACAGCACGACCGGCGCCGGGGCCGGCGGGGCCAGCTGGGTGGCCAGCTCCTTCAGCGACGGCTGGCCGGGGCGCTGGGTCCAGGTCGCGACCTGGGCGAACCGCTGCGGGTCGACGGCCAGCACGGTAAGCCCGGCGCTGCCGCTGGCCGAGCTGGTGTAGCTGTCGACCGCGGCGGCCTGGTGCCCGCTGGGATCGGCGTGCGCGACGAGCGTGCTCAGGTTCTGGCCCGCCGGTACGTTCACCGTCAGCACGGTTGGTGCGCCCACTTCGGTGGCGGCCACGCGCTGCTGGTTGTTGTCACCGACCGACCAGGCGCTGACCGCGAAGGTGGTCAGGGCCAGGGCGGTGACCAGCACCATCGTGGCCCGCACCCCGCTGGGGCGGCGGGCCACGTGCCGGATGGCCAGGAACGTGCCGAGGCCTCCGCCCCGGCCGGTACGGGCGTAGGCCGCCCGGCAGCCCACTGGCAGCAGCCGGGAAGCGATGACCGCGACCGACAGCCCCAGCAGGCCCGGCACCAGCAGGATGAGCGTGCCGGGCCGGGCCGAGCTGACCTGGCCGGAGAGGTAGAGCTCGAGCAGCCCGGCGGCCGCGAAGGTGGCCAGCACGGCGTCGGCCACCCAGCCCCGGCTGGTCATCCGCAGGCCGGAACGCCGCCACTCCTCCAGCACCGGCCGGCTCAAGGTCCGGCGCGCGGCCAGGGCGGCGGCGGCCAGGCCGCCCAGGGTCGCGGCCACGGCGGCCCCCCAGGCCAGCCCGGCCAGCTCCACCGGGGTGCCGGGCCGCAGCAGCAGGTGGCTCAGGATCGCCGTGGCTCCCCATCCCGCCAGCACGCCGGCGGGCAGCGCCAGGGCCAGCAGGATAAGCGGCTCGGACAACCCGAAGACCGCGGTCGACCAGGCCCCGCGACCACGCAGCTTGGCCAGGGCGATCTCCGCGCCCCGCCCTTCCACGGCGTCGGTAACCGCCAGAAACAGCAGCAGCAGGCACAGGGCGAGAAGCTGGAGGGTGATCAGCAGGATGGGGATGGCCAGCGAGCGCCAGCCCGACTGCACCGACGACAGCGTGGCCGGGATGGACGTGCTGACCAGGATCTGCGCGTCGGCCAGCGCTGGGTCCTGGCTGAAGGCGGTCATCGCCGCGCTCAGCTGAGCCACGTCGCTGCCGGTGACCCGGTCCGGGCGCAGCACTTCGTCCACGACCGCGCTGCCCTGGGCCTGCGCGGGGCCGTCCTGAATGGTGGCCAGCGAGGTGAACATCGTCTCGATCGGCGAGGCCTCCTTCGAGGCGCTCTGCCCGCTCTTCTGGCCGTTCGCCGAGGGGTCGTACCCGAACCAGTAGTCCGCGTTCGGGTCCGTTACCTGGTAGATGCCGGTGACGGTCAGCGGCATCTCGCCTGCGATGTGCAGCTGCTGGCCGACGCGCCAGCCGGCCAGCTTGGCTGTGGACTGGCTGACCAGGACCTGGCCCGCCGTGGCCGGGCATTTCCCGTCGATTCGCAGGTGCGCGCACACCGACGTCCGCCAGACCAGCGCGACGGACGTGTTGTACTGCGGCAGCGGCAGGGAGCCTTCCAGCGAGTACACCGGCGGGCCGAACAGCCCGCGCCCGGCCAGGCTGCCGAGCGCGCTGTCCAGCTGCGTTTTCTGGGTCGGGGGCAGCTGGCCGAATAGTTGCGGCAGCGCACCGGTCTCGTTGACCTCGTAGCCCCGGCCGGTGACCGGCTGGGTGACGATGGTGTCCCGCAGGATCGAGGTCCGTGCGGCCGAGTAGTAGATCGGGCCGGCTGCGGCCGCCGCCACCGCCACCAGTGCCACTACGAAGATGATGCTGGTCGTGCCCGCGCGCTGCGCCAGGCCGCGCAGCCAGGATGTGCCAGTCATGCCACCAGCGTCTTGACGGCGGCGGTCAGGGCGCCCAGCGCGCTTTTCGCGTCGGCAAAGTACATGCTGGTTTTGGGATCGGTATAGAGCTCGTTGTCGATGCCGGCGTAACCGGTGCCCATCGAGCGCTTGATCACGATGACGCTCCGGGACTGGTCGACGTCGAGGATGGGCATGCCCGAGATGGCGGTGCCGGCCCGGCGGGCGGCCGGGTTGGTGACATCGTTGGCCCCGATGACCAGGGACACATCCGTGCGGGCGAACTCGGGGTTGATCTCTTCCATCTCTTTGAGCTGGGGGTAGGGCACGTTCGCCTCGGCCAGCAGCACGTTCATGTGGCCCGGCATCCGGCCCGCGACGGGGTGGATGGCGTAGCTGACCTCCACGCCGCGGTCTTCCAGCACGCTGGCCAGCTCGGCCACCGCGTGCTGGGCCTGGGCGGCGGCCAGCCCGTAGCCGGGCACGATTATGACCTTGCTGGCGTAGGCCAGCTGGATGGCCGCGTCATCGGCCTGGATCGACTTGACCTGAGCGTCCCCGCCGGGGCCGGCCACCGCGACGACACTGTCCCCGGTGCCGAACCCGCCCACGATGATGTTGGCCAGGGACCGGTTCATGGCGTCCGCCATCAGCTTGGTCAAGATGCCGCCGGACGCGCCCACCAGCGCTCCGGCCACGATCAGGGCCCAGTTGTCGATGACGATGCCGGCCATGGCCACCGCCGTGCCGGTGAACGCGTTGAGCAGCGAGATGACCACCGGCATGTCCGCCCCGCCGATCGGCAGCACCATCATCACGCCGAACGCCAGCGACGCCAGCACCACGACCAGCAGCGCGGGCAGGCTGGCCGTCCCCAGCATGAACGCGGCCGTGCCGATGATGATCACGCCCAGCGCGACGTTGATCAGCCGGCTGCCGCGGAACACCACCGGCTGGCCGGTGATCACGCCCTGCAGCTTGCCCGCGGCCACGATCGAGCCGGACAGCGTGACCGCGCCGATGATCGCGTCCAGCAGCGTGGCCACGGTGGTGGTGCCGAGCACCCCGCCGGGCAGGGGTTCGGTGTGGATGTAGTCGTAGATGCCGACCAGGGCGGCCGCGCCGCCGCCGACCGCGTTGAACATCGACACCAGCTGGGGCATCGCCGTCATCTGCACGGTCCGCGCGGAGTACAGGCCGACCGCCGAGCCGGCCAGCGCGCCGCAGATCAGCACGATCCAGCCCGCCGCGGTCACGGTGCCATCGTGGATCAGCAGCACCAGCGTGGCCGCCACCGCGACCACCATGCCGGCCGTGGACACCTGGTTGCCGCGCCGCGCGGTGGCGGGCGAGTTCATCAGGTGCAGGCCGATCACGAAGCAGGCCGCGGCCAGCACGTAGACGAGCTGGATGACGGCGGCGAAGCTGGTCACGCCGGCCTGCCGTTGGCCGCCGCGGAGGTCTCACCGGCCGCTGGTCCAGCCGGTACGGCCGGTCCAGCCGGTACGGCCGGAGCCGGCGGGGGCGCCGCCGGTGCCTTGCGGCGGAACATCTTCAGCATCCGGCCGGTCACCACGTAGCCGCCGACCACGTTGGCCGCGGCGAAGAACGCGGCCACGAAGGCCAGGATGTAGCCGACCGCGTTGTCCGCGGTGACCCCGATGAGCAGGGCCCCGGCCAGCACGATGCCGTGGATGGAGTTGGCTGCCGACATCAGCGGCGTGTGCAGGGTCGCCGGGACCTTGCCGATGACCTCGACGCCGACCAGCAGCGCCAGCACGAAGATGGTCAGGTCAGTTACCAGTGCCGTCGACATCGGCCCCTCCCTCGCTCGTGGGCTGCAGCAGGGCCGCGGTGGCCTGCTGGACGACCTTGCCGCCGTGGGTGATGACCACGCCCGCCTGGATCTCGTCGTCCAGGTCGACCGCGAGCGTCCCGTCCCGGACCATGTGCAGCAGCACGGCCGACACGTTGCGGGAGTAGGCGTTGGAGGCGGCGGTGGGCACGCTGGCGGGCAGGTTGCCCGCGCCGACGATCGTGACCCCTTGGTCGGTGACGATGGTCTGGCCCGGCTCGGACCCGGCCACGTTGCCACCCAGCACGCTGGCCCCCATGTCGACCAGGACCGACCCGGGGCCCATGGCCTTCAGCGCGTCCTCGGTGACCAGCAGCGGCGGGCGCCGCCCGGGCACCTGGGCCGTGGTGATGACGATGTCGTGCCGGGCGATGTGCCCGGTCAGCTCGTCCTGCTGGGCCCGCCGTTCCTCGTCGGTCAGCTGCCGGGCGTACCCGCCCTCGCCCGCCGCGGACCCGACCGAGGTCAGCTCGATGAAGGTGGCGCCGACCGATTCGACCTCGGTCTTGGTCGCCGGGCGGACGTCGTACCCGCTGACCACCGCGCCCAGCCGGCGCGCGGTGCCGATGGCCTGCAGCCCGGCCACCCCGGCCCCCAGCACCAGCAGCCGGGCCGGGCGGGCGGTGCCGGCCGCGGTGATCAGCAGCGGGAAGAACCGCCCGTAGGTCTCGGCCGCGACCAGCACGGCCTTGTAACCGGCCACGTTGGCCTGCGAGCTGAGCGCGTCCATCGGCTGGGCCCGGGACAGCGTCCGGGGCAGCCCGTCCAGGCTCACCGCGGTCACGCCCTGGTCGGCCAGGGCCTGGGCCAGCTCCGGGTGGACCAGCGGGGCCAGCAGGCCGAACACGGCCTGCCCGGCCCGCAGCCGGGACACCGCGCCGAGGCCGGGCCGGGTGACGGTGAGGATGACGTCGGCCTGGTCGTAGAGTTCGGGTCCGCTGACGATGGTCGCGCCCGCTGCGGCGTAGGTGCTGTCCGGGAACCAGGCTGCCTCGCCGGCGCCGCTCTCCACCAGCACCTCGGCCCCGGCGGCGACCACCTTCGGTATGGTCTCCGGCACCAGGGCCACCCGGCGTTCCCCGGGCTCGTCTTCCTTGACGACAGCAACCTTCATGCGACGACCCTAAGCCCGCAAGCTGAATGCGCGACAGCGCCCCTCCCTACGGCGGCGATCTAATATCACGATCGGGAGATCGTCCCCCGGGACGGCGTCACATCAGCTGATCAAACCGCTGATCTTGTCGCCGGCGCCGACCACCGCGGCCGCGTGCAGGCGGCCGGGGGAACGGGTCAGCCGTTCGATGGGTCCAGATACTGAGACGGCAGCCACCACCCGGCCGCCGGCCCCGCGCACCGGGGCCGAGACCGACGCCACCCCGGCCTCGCGCTCGCCCACGCTGGCCGCCCAGCCCCGCCGCCGGATCTGGGCCAGCATCGGGGCGCTGAACTTGGCCCCGCGCAGGCCGCGGTGCATCCGCTCCGCGTCCTCCCAGGCCAGCAGGACCTGGGCCGCGGACCCGGCCGTCATCGGCAGGGCCGACCCGACCGGTACGGTGTCCCGCAGCCCGCTGGCCCGCTCGGCCGCGGCCACGCAGATCCGCAGGTCAGCCTGGCGGCGGTACAGCTGCGCGCTCTCCCCGGTGACGTCGCGCAGGTAGCCGAGGATCGGCTGGGCCACCGACAGCAGCCGGTCCTCACCGGCCGCGGCGGCCAGCTCGGCCATCCGCGGCCCGAGCACGAACCGGCCCTGCGCGTCCCGGGTCACCAGCCGGTGGTGCTCCAGGGCCACGGCGATCCGGTGGGCCGTGGGCCGGGCCAGCCCGGTCGCGCTCACCAGCTGAGCCAGCGAGGCCGGCCCCGTCTCCATGGCGTTCAGCACGGAAACGGCCTTGTCCAGGACGCCAACTCCGCTAGAGTTGTTCATGTCTTGATACTGCCGTCTCGAAATGCGAGACGCAACCGGAACGGTGAAACAGCGACGACGCTCGGGAACGGGCCGGAGAGGAAGGCGCGATGGGCCGCACGCTGGCCGAGAAAGTCTGGGATGCCCACCTGGTGCACAGCGCCAAGGGCGAGCCCGATCTGCTCTACATTGACCTGCACCTGGTGCACGAGGTCACCAGCCCGCAGGCCTTCGACGGCCTGCGCCTGGCCAACCGCACCGTGCGGCGCCCGGAGCTGACCATCGCCACCGAGGACCACAACGTCCCGACCACGGGCATCACCGGCCCGGGCGTGCCGCTCGAGGGGCCGTCCAGCCCGGTCACCGACCCGGTGTCGCGCACCCAGGTCGAGACGCTGCGCAAGAACTGCGCCGAGTTCGGCATCCGGCTGCACCCGATGGGCGACGCCGGCCAGGGCATCGTGCACGTCATCGGCCCGCAGCTCGGGCTGTCCCAGCCCGGCATGACGATCGTCTGCGGCGACTCGCACACCAGCACCCACGGTGCGATGGGCGCGCTGGCCTTCGGCATCGGCACCAGCGAGGTCGAGCACGTGCTGGCCACCCAGACGCTGCCCCAGATCCGGCCGAAGACCATGGCCGTGACCGTGGACGGCCAGCTCCCGCCCGGGGTGTCGGCCAAGGACCTGATCCTGGCCATCATCGCCAAGATCGGCACCGGCGGCGGCCAGGGCTACATCGTGGAGTACCGCGGTGAGGCCATCCGCAGCCTGTCCATGGAGGGGCGTCTCACCGTCTGCAACATGTCGATCGAGGCCGGAGCCCGGGCGGGCCTGGTCGCCCCGGACGAGACCACCTTCGCCTTCTTGAAGGACAAGCCGCACGCGCCCAAGGGCCAGGAGTGGGAGGCGGCGCTGGAGTACTGGCGCTCGCTGCCCACCGACCCGGATGCGACGTTCGACCACGAGGTCACGCTGGACGCGACCCAGCTCACCCCGTACGTCACCTGGGGCACCAACCCGGGCCAGGCGCTGCCGCTGGCGTCGTCGGTGCCCGACCCGGCCGACATCGGCAACCCGGACGACCGGGCCGCGGCCGAGCGGGCGCTGCGGTACATGGACCTGACCCCGGGCACGCCGCTGACCGACATCGCGGTGGACACGGTGTTCGTGGGCTCGTGCACCAACGGCCGGATCGAGGACCTGCGGGCCGCGGCCGGGATCCTGCGCGGCCGCAAGGTCAGCGACGGCATCCGGATGCTGGTCGTGCCCGGCTCGATGGCGGTGCGGGCCCAGGCCGAGCAGGAGGGGCTGGACGCGGTGTTCACCGCCGCGGGCGCCGAGTGGCGGGCCGCGGGCTGCTCGATGTGCCTCGGCATGAACCCGGACACCCTGTCCCCGGGCGAGCGCAGCGCCTCCACCTCGAACCGCAACTTCGAGGGCCGCCAGGGCAAGGGCGGCCGGACCCACCTGGTCTCACCCGAGGTGGCCGCCGCGACCGCCATCACCGGCCACCTGGCCGCCCCCACCCACCTGTGACGTTCGGAAACCCGCTGACGTTCGGAAACCCGCTGACGTTCGGAAACACTGCCAGGAGAGACTGATCATGGATCCATTCATCTCGCACACGGGCCGCGTGCTGCCGCTGCGGCGGAGCAACGTCGACACCGACCAGATCATCCCGGCCGAGTACCTGAAGCGGGTCAGCCGCGTGGGTTTCGGCGACGGGCTGTTCGCCGCCTGGCGCGAGGACCCCTCGTTCGTGCTCAACCAGCCCGCCTACGACGGTGCCACCGTCCTGATCGCCGGGACCGACTTCGGCATCGGCTCCTCCCGTGAGCACGCGGTGTGGGCGCTGGTGGACTACGGGTTCCGCGTCGTGGTCGCGCCGCGCTTCGGTGACATCTTCCGCAACAACGCGACCAAGGCCGGGCTGCTGCCGGTGCAGCTGCCGGAGGAGACCGTGGTCGCGCTGCAGGACGCGGCCGAGGCCGACCCGGCCGGCGAGGTCACGGTGGACCTGCAGGCCCGTGAGGTGCGTCACGCCGGCGCGGGGGTCAAGGTGCCGTTCGAGATCGACGACTACACCCGCTGGCGGCTGATGGAGGGCCTGGACGACATCGGGCTGACCCTTCGCCACGCCGACGCCATTACTGAGTTCGAGGCCCGGCGCCCGAGCTGGCTGCCGGTCACGGCTTAACGCATCTGCCAGGAAAGACCCGAAAAACGGTTACATAAGGCTACGATCTGATACAAAAAGTAATAGGCATATCCGGTCACCATTGCACCTTTAATTAATCGACCGAAACTATAGCCAGTTTCGGAATGATTACGAACGGTTACGCCGCTTATGCAGCAATCTTGGCCCGCTGACGGCGTAGTTCTGGCCCCGTTCGAGTCCGACACGCCAGGCAATGTTGGCCATGGTTATTGTGTAACGGCGCTGGATCGCCTACTTTCGGGCAGGTCAGAGGTCGCGCGCCTCGGGTGCTTTGTGCGCGCGGCCTCCCGTGGGGGAACCGCAGGAGTGGAAAATGAACAAGCGTGATCTGATTGATGCGATCTCCGGCCGCCTGGGCGACAAGAAGTCCGCGACCGAAGCCGTGAACGCCGTGCTGGACACGATCCAGGACGCCGTCGCCAAGGGCGACAAGGTCGCGATCACCGGTTTCGGTGTTTTCGAGAAGAGCGAGCGGCCGGCTCGGACCGCACGCAACCCCGCCACCGGGGCCACCATCGAGGTGCCCAAGTCGTCGGTGCCGAAGTTCCGCCCCGGTGCGGACTTCAAGGCGCTCGTCAACGGCGACAAGAAGTAAAGAAGTAACTGAGTAACAGGCACAGACCCCCAGTGCGGTGCGGGCGCTCAGCCCGGCCCGCACCGCGCGCGGGGGTATTGAGGATCTGGCCGTTACCGCAAGCCGGGCCGCTTCCGCAGGGCCGTCTCGATGATCCGGTCCATCAGGGCCGGCAGCGGGAGCCCCGTGGCTTCCCACATTTTGGGGAAGCCGGAGGCCGGGGTCATGCCGGGCATGGTGTTGATCTCGTTGATCAGGATCTGGCCGTCTGGGGTGTAGAAGAAGTCCACCCGGGCCAGGCCTTCGCAGGAAATCGCGTCGAAGGCCGCCGCGGCCAGCCGCCGGATCTCGGCGATGGCGGCGTCGGGGATCGGCGCCGGGATCACCATGTGCGTGCCGTCGGCCAGGTACTTGGCGGCGAAGTCGTAGAAGTCCGCGCCGCCGCCCACCATGACCTGCCCCGGCAGGCTGGCGTCGGGCGGGCCGCCGTCCACGCCTTCCAGCACCGCGCACTCGATCTCGGGGCCGTCGATGGCCGCCTCGACCAGGACCTTCGGGTCGTGCTCGCGGGCCAGCTCGATGGCCCGTTCCAGCTCGGCCAGGTCGTGGGCCTTGGACGTGCCCACGCTGGAGCCGCCCCGGGCGGGCTTGACGAACACCGGCCAGCCCAGCTCGGCGATCTCGTCCAGCACCCGCTTGCGCTCCTGGCCGGTGGCCGCGCCGGTCCAGTCCCGGTCGCGGACGACCACGTACGGCCCCATGGGCAGCCCGTGCGCGGTGAAGACCAGCTTCATGTACTCCTTGTCCATGCCGGCCGCGCTGGCGAACACGCCCGCGCCCGCGTACCGGGCGCCGGTCATCTCCAGCAGGCCCTGGATCGTGCCGTCCTCGCCGTAGGCGCCGTGCAGCAGCGGCAGCACCACGTCGACCGCCCCGAGGTCGCGCGGCACCTCGCCCGGGCTGAGCACGG
>Ga0208982_1000138_pt1 | contig 10032 bp, 8 predicted proteins | sample MedBloCAOM1_O3_FD_187840 | JGI IMG/M metagenome (GOLD analysis project Ga0208982, IMG submission 187840) | Forest soil microbial communities from El Dorado National Forest, California, USA - Mediterranean Blodgett CA OM1_O3 (SPAdes) (version 2) | ecosystem: Environmental > Terrestrial > Soil >... | reverse complement strand
AAATGGTATGGGAATGCACAAATTGCCTTTATTTGTATGAGCAATCTACGTAACTGCAATATTGTTATTATTATCATTACCTGTACTAGCCGGTATACTGTATTATGTGCCGGCTTTAAATTTGGCTATCTGCTGGGAAATGTTAATATCTAATTTATTTATATCAACACAATCAGCAGGAAACCTATTAGAAGTATATTCTTTAGGAATCCTCAGAGACTATACGCCAGAATTAATCTCTTGTAAAATTTGTACCTTTTATCAATTATCCTTAAACCCTTATGGTAATAGTATAAAAAATTTAAGTAATTTATCCGCAAATAGTCAAGATGACAATTTTGGTTATTACATTACCGGTTTAATTGAGGGTGATGGTTCTATTTATGTACCAAAAATTGAAAGGTCTATTAAAGGTAAAAAAAATTATCCTTCTATACAAATTGCATTTAATTTAAAAGACCTACCTCTAGCTATGTTAATTCAAAAAAAATTAGGTCATGGTTCTTTATCGCGTGTTAAAGGAGCCAATGCTTATGTTTTAACTATTAATAACAATGAAGGAATAATTCTTCTTGTTAATTTAATAAACGGTAAATTTAGAACACCTAAAATTCATGCACTTTTCAATTTAATAGACTGATTAAACAATAAAAACCAGCATATTTATATTGAAAAAAAAGCTTTAGATACTACTTCTTTACTTTCAAATGCTTGGCTTTCTGGTTTTATAGACGCTGATGGTCATTTTTCTGTACGTACATCATTAAGTTCTCAATATAAAAAAATAGAATGTAAATTAGAAATAAGTCAAAGACAAAATGATAAAAATGGAAACAATAATCTATATTTTTTAGAAGAAATAGCTAAATTATTTTTAACAACAGTTAAACCTATTAGAATGGAGACTAAGTTTCCGCAATATAGAATTAGAACTACTAGTTTAAAAGGTAACTTGTGCGTAGAAAATTATCTTTTAAATTTTCCATTGTTTAGCACTAAGTATTTAGATTCTATGGATTGGTTTAAAGTTATAGGCTATTTTAAATCTGGTCAACATTACGCTAATATAGAACAAATTAGCAATATTAAGGCAAATATGAATGATAATAGAACTATTTTTATTTGAGATCACTTACAAAAATTTTACAAGTTAGATTAGTAAGATATAGTCCCATCTAATATGTGAATATTAGAGTGCTCACCTTGAGTTTTTAAATTCTATCTATTTATTATATAATAAATAATCATTTATATTAAATTTTAACCCCTGCTCTCCTAACGGACCGTAGCAGCAGCAAAAGGGGAGGGCTCCGCCTCCAAATCCTTTGACTCGCTGCGCGCTTGTAAAAAAAAGAAGGTTGTGAATTTGGAGCAGGAGGAGATTGTAATTTAATTTACTCTTGAGATAATTTTTTATTTTTTTAATCTAAAAGTTATCATGTTATTATTTTCGTGAGACAAGACAAATGGCAATTTCAATGTTGATTACAGATAGAAATTTTTCAACTAGTTTTTATGACCCAGCAGGAGGTGGAGATCCTGTACTTTATCAGCATCTATTTTGATTTTTCGGGCATCCTGAAGTTGCGGAATATTTGAATCATTTATTCAAATTTTATTTATGCACAATTTTCAATTTAAATTATTATCCTTATACTTTCTATGAAAAAAAGAATAGGAATGTAAAATAAACATTTTCTCTCCTGCCCAGCCCATTTGTCTGCAGTCTTTTGTCGGAAAGAAGGGGGAGTTTTTTTTTAATACAAAAGATCACTTTTAAATATAAGTATTTATCTTTATCTAAATATAAAAATATTGTGTTATTTTTTATCATTTTTAATTTATATCTTTTTAAATTTAAAAGAAGTAGTAATTGACTAGGAATAATTTTATTCATTCCTTGTACTAATAATTTTACTATTATTAATTTAAATAATAGTTTAAATGAAAAGAAAAAGAACATAGCTATAACACATAACAAATAAAAAAAAATGGAAACAAAAAATAACACATCTAATTTACCTTCAGATATTGATATTAAAAATAAATTCTCTAAAAATGTTCAACTTCAAAATAATGAGGAGTTAGGTCATTACTTAGCTGGATTATTAGATGGTGATGGTCATATTAGTCGAATTTCTATTGTAATTGCTTTTAATTATTTAGATTTATCATTAGCTCACTATTTAGTATCTAAAATAGGACATGGTAATATTTATCCTATTAAAAATAAAAATGCTATTAAATTAGTAATATCAAATTTTGATGGAATAAAAATAATTTTAGATTTAATTAATGGTAAATTAAGAAGTGAAAGTAAATTAAATCAAATTAATAGATTATTAAATAATTCTAAATTTACTCATAAATTTAACAATTCGATAGATTTCAAATTAAATCTATCTAAAGATTTAAATAATTATTGATTATCTGGTTTCTCAGATGCTGATGCTAGTTTTCAAATTAAAATTATTGAAAAGAAACATAGAAAAAAACCAGAAATAAGATTATCTTTTCAAATAAGTCAAAAAACTGTTTTTCTATTAGAACTAATAAAAAGTTATTTAGGTGGAAATATAGGACATAGAGTAAATCATAATACTTTTTATTACTCTTCTACAAATTTCAAATCAGCTAATAATGTTATTAATTATTTCGATAAATTTAATTTATTATCATCTAAATATCTTAACTATTTAAAATGAAAAGAGGCTTATTTATTAATTCAAGATAGACAACATTTAATAATATCAGGGATAGAAAAAATACATACTTTAAAAAAATCCATGAACAGTTATTCAAAAGAAACTTTAGACTTATTCATAGATAAAGAGGAATAATAAAAATGAAAATTGTGAGTCTTACTCTTAATACAACTTCTCCTTGTTTACGCAGGGGAGCGGAGCCTTTCACATTAACCCCCTGCACTCCGGCCTAAATAAAAAAAGGAGCGCTCCTTTTTTATTTAGGCCTGAAGGGAGAGCTTGGTTAACTTAGATATTTGCACGCCAAGTTCAGAAGCAACGCTAAGCTAAGAGAAAGGGAAAAATATAAATATAAGCTTCATAAATTTGCTAAATGCGAAAAAAACTTCTTTACCTAAATGGTTAGTTTTAAATACTATTTATATTTTTAATAGTTAAAAAGTTAAAACAATGAAGTATATTCGCAAGTGATGTTTTTTTTATAAATCAAATAATCCGTTATTTACCTTAAGTAATCCGTTACTTACCTTAAGTATAGAATAAATATTTGTAAATTATTTTAAATTTATTACTTCAGAGACTTTACGCAATAGATTAAATGTTTTTACACAAGTTTACCTGTCCGTCCCCTTAGAAAAATTAATGGGGAGGCCACCTAACGAAGCGCAGGGTGGAGGAGAAAATCTTTTATAAGCACTATCCTTTTTTTTTAAGTTAATTCAAATTTGATAGGAAATTTTATCTTGCTCCGATTCTAAATTTTAATTGAATGAACAAAATTAATGGAAATAAGAATATTACAAATAAAAGATAAATTTACTTATCTTAGATTGCTTGTTAATAAAACTAAAATCAAGAAAAAGTCCTATTATTTTATAATATATAAAATCTTTTTATTTTATTATAAAAAATAATTGTTATATTTTAATTATACCTGGATTCGGAATCGTTAGTCACATTGTATCAACATTCTCAGGAAAATCAATTTTCGGTTATTTAGGAATGGTTTACGCAATGTTCTCAATTGGAATCCTAGGATTCTTAGTATGAAGTCATCATATGTTCAGCGTTGGGTTAGATGCTTTATTAATTAATATAAAATTGTACCCTTTTTTTATACATAGTATTGATGATTCTTCATTAATTGGTTTAGTTACTACAAATTTTAGTAACATTTTACCTTTTAACCATGGTAAAAATTTAAATTTTACAAGTGAAGAAATCAAACAAATTATATTCGGTTCATTGTTAGGAGATGGGAAATTAGAAATGGCTACAAGAGGTTTGAATGCTAGATTTGGTTTTATTCAATCTATAAAATTTGAAGATTATTTTTTATATTTATTTTCTATTTTCTCTTTTCAGAATTTTTGTTCTTCTAATTTTCGTACTTATTCTTATTTAGATCAACGAACTGGTAATACTTACACTTCACTAAATTTCTGAACTCAATCTTTACCAATTTTTACTAAATTTTATAACCAATTTTATATTAATAAAGTAAAAATAGTACCTATTGATTTATCACTACTTACTCCATTAGCATTAGCTCATTGAATTATGCAAGATGGTGCTAAAGGAACATCAGGTGGATTATATTTATGTACAGATTTTTTTAGTACAGAAGATACAAGAAGACTAGCTAACTGTTTATCTGAAAATTGACAGATTAAAGTAACCACTCCTAAAGCTCCAGGTAAAAATGGAAGTTTAAGAATATATGTTACAATTTCTAGTATGAATCGACTTAGATCATTAATATTAGATCACATGCATCCTTCTATGCTATATAAATTAGGGCTTTAATATTTATTTTATCTGCGTCGTAAATTTTATTAATAAAGTTTAAAATTATTTATCTATTTGCGAGAATAATAAATAAAATAGCAATTACATCTTGTTAATTATTAATAACAATTTAAATTAAAATTTAAAAAATAATGTAAAAATATTGTTATTTGTATTTATTCGCAGGATTATAAATTAAAAAATGTTTATCTGAACAATTTTTATTATCCTCAGAGACTTTAAGAAAAAATCTTATTTATTTAGAAAAAGAAAAAGTCCAAGTTAAAAATTACTATTAAAGAAAATACTTAATTTTTAATAATTGGTAGATACTAGAGCCTATTTTACAGCGGCAACAATGATAATTGCAGTTCCTACAGGAATTAAAATTTTTTCATGGATTGCAACTTTATATGGTGGAAGTTTAAGATTTACTACACCATTAATTTTTACTATTGGATTTATTGCTTTATTTACAATAGGTGGATTAACAGGAGTTATCTTGTCAAATGCTAGCCTTGATATCTCATTCCATGATACATTACGTGTGTTATGTTTAAATTAGGAAATATGCTGGAATTTCTTTTTAAATTATTTTACTTTATTTTACTAATTAAAAAATTAATGTAAGTAAAAAAAATATTAATTATATATTAAGATAATCAGCAAGTTGGAATTATCAACTTTAGAGACTATACTCCTAGAATTTATTAAGATTTTTAATAATAACAAATTAAGATATAGTTCGATTTTGTATGTAAATAACTGTAAAAAAAAAAAGAAAATCAAAGTTATTTACTGCTTAAATTAACATATTATGTCGTTGGCAATAATGAAAAAACTATATTTCATTTACAACCTTTATTAAATGGTGTTCCTTTTATAAAGTTACCTAAATTAGTTTTACCTAAGTCATCTATTAACTTTGATGATGCCAGTTTGGCTGTTAAACATATTAAAGACTTTAAAGGTAAATCAGGTGTATATCTTTGAACTCATAGATTAACAAGTCGACAATATGTAGGTTCAAGTGCTTACTTATTTAAACGTTTACAAGATTATTTTCAACGCAGCCAATTACAAATGCAAGCGAAAAATAGTAATTCTATAATTTGTAAAACTATATTAAAATACGGTTTATCTAAATTCAGTTTATCTATTCAGGAAACAAATAGCCCTTAATCTTTTTTAGAATTAGAACAATTATATTTAGATAAGTATTTATTAATATTCAATATGCGTAGAAATGCTACACCTGCTCCTTATAATCCTAATGTTAAATTACGTAAATCTGTTTATATTTATGATTCATTTAAAAAAACTTTATTAGCTCAATTTAAAACTATTAATCAGTTTCAAAATTTATCAGGATTAAATGGTAGCCAAATTAAAATTTTGATTCTTTCAGAAAACAAATTATGAAGAAATACTTATTTTTTATCTTCTACTTTAATTTTAAATGCTGATAATTCATTGTCTAAAGTAGGGCCTTTTATTCCAGTAGAAGCAACTAGAGTAAAATATACCTATCCAATATTTGCTTATAAAGAAGGAAATAAAGAACCTTTAATTTTTGATAGTCAAGCTAAATGTATAAAAATGTTAGGAGGGGCACCTCAAACACTTAAAAAATGTTTAAAAAATGGATCACTATACAAAGGATACAAAGTATCTAGAGTAGCTTTATCTGATCCATTTTAAGTAAAAAATTAAAGGTCGTATTAATGAATATAAGTTAAAAAGCTGCGACTCTTTATAAGAAATTATACTGATAAAAGTAAACTATATGCTGGAAATAATAAAAAATTATACTAATTTAAAAATATAATAATATATAAAAAAAAAAGTAAGTAATATTAAAAACCAGCAGGTATTTATTTACCTTAGAGACTGAATGTTTAATTCCTTTTATTAATTTAACAAGGAATAAGTGACAGTCCAATAATCTATAAATAATAATGTGCATACTATGTTACTATATTGCTATGGACTTTAAATTTTTTTAAGTTTGAGATTATTTTTGAGCACACTTCCATTACGTATTATCAATGGGTGCTGTATTTGCCTTATTCGCTGCCTTTTATTTCTGGACTCCAAAAATAGTAGGTAAAACATATAACGAATTCTTAGGTAAAATACATTTCTGAACATTATTTGTTGGGGTTAATTTAGTAATTATTTTTAATAATATAATTATATTTGATAATGGATTTCTATATATAAAATATACATTAGAAAGTATAATGTGCGAGTTATCTATATTAGATATAAAATTAAATAAGAGTAATATCAGATCTAAAATTAAAGGTAAAGCTGGTATATACATGGTTTATAATAAAATTACAGGTGATTCATATGTCGGTAGCAGTATTAATTTATATGCTCGATTTAATGCACATTTAAATTTAATAGCTGCATCTGAATTACCTTTGTATCGAGCTATCCGTAAATATGGATTAAACAATTTTGCATTTATAGTTTTACAATATTGTGAACCAAGTGTTGAAGTTTGTATAGGGTTAGAACAATATTACTTAGATTTATATAAACCTGCTTACAATATATTAAAAACAGCAAGTTCTTCTGAAGGTTTTAATCATACACCGGAAACAATTCAAAAACTACAAGCTATACATAAAGGAAAGTTACACCCCCGTTTCGGAACTATACCATCTTTAGAACAAAGATTAGCTACCAGTAAAGCTCTTAAAGCTCATTTTTTAGCTAAAGGACATCACAATAAAGGTAAAAAAGGTATATTAGCATCACAATTTGGCATAGGTGGAACTAAAATTCATATGTACAGTTCAAATGGACAATATGAATGTTTTCCTTCAATTAATGCAGCTAGACAATTTTTTCATGTTAGATTTACAACTATTTCAAATAATATAGATACTGGTCAACCTATATTTATTAAAGGAATAGAGTGAATTATAACAAGTACTGAGCGTTAATATTTTTTATATTTTTATTTTATAATATAGAACTAATTATTGAAATAATATTATTAAAGTATTATTACAAGAGGTTAAATTTGTTTGTACAATTAGCCCCAATTAAAAATCTATCTTTTTGCTTGAATTTTTAATATTTAACAAGATACTATTTAAAGAGTTAAATTTCTTTGTTAAAGTTTTAAAAAACAAGCAGGTTTAAAAAAACCTAAGAGACTATACGAAAGAAGTATCATGTGCTAAGATATAGTCCTAATTTTGAATAAAATTTTACATTATATTTTTTTTATTAATGTTATAATTTTGTAAAAATTAGTAATTTAACATTCTTCCCTCAACATTTCCTAGGTCATAAAATTGCAAAAAATGGCTCCACACTCCGCAGGCCTAGAATAAATATCACTATTTTCTGGAATAACCTTTAATTATATAATTATTTATTATAAAATAGTAAAATGTATATAATACAAGCGCTTCCGCAGGAGCGAGTATAGATAATCTATATATAATTTTAATTAAAATGTATTAATCTATAATACAATGGTTAACCAGAAGGCTTATTAAGCCTTAACGACTAACACGTGATAGTCTTTAAAAAAGACAAGATATAGTCTATTTGTTTTATTAATTAACACTTCCTGCTTACGCACCGCCCTCAAAGTAAAAAGAATTTTTACCTTTCATAAATTGTTTTTTAAAACTTTAACATCTTTCACATCCCTGCGTAGCGCTACGCACTCCTAAAAAAAAAAAAAGAAGAGTGACAACGCTTAATACTATCTACCTTAAAACTTTTTTAGCTCGGCTCCCCCCTGCCCTTAGAAAAAAGACGCGCGTCCAATTTAAATCAGATATTAATCTTTATGAAGGGTAACTAATTAAACTAAAAGTAAGCTTAGATCTCTAGCCTATTTACTTTATGTCAAAGTAAGAAAAATTTGCTTGCTTTTCGTGATTCTGTTTTTTTAATAAGTTACATTTACTACTTATTTTTACTTTATCTCCTCTTTAATTAGATAGTTAGTGTAAAGTATATTTGATTTTTTCCCTTTTCTTACTATATATTATACTTTAAAAATTTAAAGTATTTTACATTAAATAAATCATAACATCTATAAGTATGAAGTGCTTTTATTTAATCATTAGTATTGAAAATTTATTTAAAAGAGTATGTATGAACAAAAATAATTTAAAAAAAAAAACAACAAGCGACTACGCAGCGTAGCGAGTATAAGATTTTCAATAAACAACAAATATATTAATAAAAAAAATTAATACTTAAAATTCGTATTAAATAATAAAGTTGCTTTTATATGGAGACAAAATTTCAATAAGTGGTTATTTTATATTTATCTTGATATTCAATTACTTACCTTATTGGATAAAAGAGCCGATAAGTGGTATTCTTAGAATAGTTATGAATTATTATGAGTTAAATAGTTTGAATAAAAAATATCCTTATTTATTCACTAGATTATATTCTCCTTTCAAGCCCTGCATGGATAAAATTTCTCATTTTCATAATTCTTCTTTATTAAAAAAAAATATTAAACCAATTTCAGATACTATACCTACACCAGCTAATATAATGGGAAATACTAAATTACCTATTTTACCAAAGAAACCTCTAGAAATATATGAAAATTCAATGATTGCAAAAAAAATAGCATCTAAAAAATATGCAGGAAAAGCTATTATTTATATCTGGTTTAATAAAATAACTGGTGAATATTATGTTGGATCTTCCTATGGTAAAACAAGATTAGAAGATTACTTTAAACTTTGATATCTAAATAAAGGTTTTATTGTTTGTAAATCTATTTTAGAATATGGACATGAAAATCATATGTTAATTATAATGGAAGAGTTAGGTGATATTTAAAAATTTACTAAACAAGAATTATTTGCTGTAGAACAGGTTTATTTAGATTGGAATTTTAATAAGAATAAAGAACTATCTTTGAACCGACACCCTTTTGCCGGAGGTGGTAAAGTTATCATTAGTAAGCGCTTAGGTAAAAACAACCCTATGTTTGGACGAACTAAATCACCTGAGTTTATTTATTGACAAAAAAAAGATAAGTCAGGGGAAAATAATCCCCAATGAGGAATTAAGAAATCAGAAGAGACATTAACAAAAATACGTAAAAAAGTTTATGTATATGATAATGTTACAGGTGTATTGAGTTTTCCTTTTTTTGAGAGTACAAAAATTTGTGCTAAATCTCTTAAAATTAGCCAAACAACTATTAATAAATATATTAAAAACGGTTTACCTTATAAAGGTATGATATTTAGTAGAAATGCTAAATAATAAATGTTAAATAATAATTACAAACAAATCGCTGTCCGGAATGCCCCGAAGAATACCAGATTACCCCGATGCATTTAGTGGATGGAACTCAGTATCTAGTTTTGGTTCTTTAATTTCTGTAGTAGCAACCGTATTATTTGGTTATATTATTTACGATATTTTTATTAATCAACCTACTTGCTCTAATAATCCTTGAGCAGTACCTTCTTTCTTTACATCAATTTCACAATTCAACGATGAAACAGAAACAGCTAATACTCTTGAATGA
>Ga0208982_1000136_pt1 | contig 10100 bp, 10 predicted proteins | sample MedBloCAOM1_O3_FD_187840 | JGI IMG/M metagenome (GOLD analysis project Ga0208982, IMG submission 187840) | Forest soil microbial communities from El Dorado National Forest, California, USA - Mediterranean Blodgett CA OM1_O3 (SPAdes) (version 2) | ecosystem: Environmental > Terrestrial > Soil >... | reverse complement strand
GAAGAAGATCGACCTGCTTGTAGCGCAACCGGTCCAGCGAATGCCGGAATTCAGCCAAGCCGCCACTCCTCTCGCCATTCTCGATCTTGGTCGCGAGAAACACTTTTGCCCGGTCCTGATCGGACAAGAGATCGCCGAGTACGCTCTCCGCCGAGCCGTAGGAAGAAGCGGTGTCGATCAGCTTGCAGCCTTGCGCCAGGAGATCGTCGACCACCTTTTTCAGATTGGCACGGGCATCGCCTTCGGGGGTGGCCATGAATTCGTTTGCAGTGCCAAGCCCGATCACCGGAAGCTGTTCGCCGGAATGCGGAATCGGTTTTGTCGTGATCGCGGCATCGCTCTGGGCAAAGGCAGCTTCTGTCCGGGCAGCGACGGCTCCGGCCACCAGTCCGGCAGCGGTTTGCAGAATCCGCCGGCGTGACGGAGCGGTCACAAGATCAGCAGGCATTGATCGGGCCTCCGGACGGACTCACTTGGCGAGCGCCGTGCCGCAGTGTCATCCGCCGCCTCCTCACAATCCAGCAAAGAAAGTGTGATCCGGTTGGGCCGGAACCTTCCTAGCGGATTGTCTTTGGCGGAAGTCGCGCGGCAAAGGAAAGCCGGCGCAACCAGCATCTGCTGATCGCGCCGGCCTGACGGTATCGGTCGTTGGTGGCTTTGCCTCAGACGTTGAGGTTCATCCACACCGCCTTCGGCTCGGTAAAGTTTTCCAGCGCCGCCGAGCCGTGCTCACGGCCAAAACCGGAGTCGCGCACCCCGCCCCACGGCAACCGCACATCGGTATAACCATAGGTGTTGATCCAGACCGTGCCGGCCTTTGCCTTCTTGGCAAAGCGCTGCACCCGCCCGATGTCGCGGCTCCAGACGCCGGCGGCAAGGCTGTAGGCCGTGCCGTTGGCGATGCGCAGCGCATCGGCCTCATCACGGAATTTGATCACGCTGACGACGGGGCCGAATATTTCCTCCTGCGAGATCCGCATCTCGTGCTCGACATCGGCGAACACCGTCGGCGAGATGAAATAGCCGCGATCGCCGACCCGTTTGCCGCCGGTCACCAGCGACGCGCCCTCCTTCTGGCCGATATCGACATAGCCCAAAATGCTGTGCATCTGCTTTTCGGAGATCACCGGGCCGAGCGCGGTGGCGCGGTCCGAGGGATCGCCGATCCGGATCGACCGGGCGCGCTGCGTGATCCGCTCGACCACCTCGTCATAGACCTTCTCATGCGCCAGCACGCGCGAGCCCGCCGAACACACCTGTCCGGCATTGAAGAAGATTGCGGAAGCCGCCGCCTTGCTGGCCGCCTCGACATCGGCGTCGTCGAAGATCACGTTGGCGGATTTGCCGCCGAGCTCGAGCGAGACCCGTTTGAAATTGCCGGCAGCGCCGCGCAGGATGCCGCGGCCGACGCCAGGGGATCCCGTGAACGTCACCTTGTCGACATCGGGATGATTGACCAGCGCCTCGCCGACGGTGCGGCCGGGGCCGGTCACGATGTTGAGCACGCCCGGCGGCAGGCCGGCTTCCAGCGCCAATTCGCCGATCCGCAGCGCCGACAGCGAAGTCAGTTCGGCGGGTTTCATCACGATGGTGCAGCCGCAGGCCAAGGCCGGCGCCAGCTTCCACATTCCGATCATCAGCGGGAAATTCCACGGCACGATCACCGCGACCACGCCGACCGGCTCGCGCACCGTATAGGTGAGCGCGTCGTCGCGGGTGGAAACGGTTTCGCCGCTGATCTTGTCGGCCCAGCCGGCATAATAAGTCAGCGTGTCGATCGCCGCCGGCAGATCCTGGCGCAGCACGCCCGAGATCGGCTTGCCCGCATCGAGGCTTTCAAGCGCGGCGATTTCGTCGGCATGCTGCTTCATCAATTCGACCAGCCTGAACAGGATATGGCCGCGCTCGGCGGCGCGCATCCGGCTCCAGGGACCTTCGAAGGCGCGGCGCGCGGCGGCGACCGCGCGATCGACATCGGCCTCGTTGCCTTCGGCGATGGTCGCGATCACCTGTTCGGTGGCGGGATTGAGGGTCTCGAAGGTGCGTCCTGACGCCGACGGCACCCGTTGCCCGTCGATCAGCAGCAGTTTTGGCCCGGAGGCGGCAACCGGGAGGGCCATTTCGCGATCATAATCATATGCAATAGACATCATATTTCCTCCGTCTCTTGTAACCAAGATAGGGAGAAATTAGCCTTTATAAATATGATATGATTTGCCGGATGGCATCTGATAACATGAAATAATATTCATAAGTACTGAGAAAATCGGGTCACGCGATGCTGCATATCGAGATCGAGACGATCTGGCGATTTCACAAGGAGGGCAGCCCACAGACCATCGTGGTGATGCTCGGCATTCTCAATGAGATCCGGCGGACCGGAAAGCTGACCAGCGCGGCGAGCCACGCCCAGCTCTCCTACCGGCATGTCTGGAACCTGATCGAACAATGGTCGGAATTCTTCGGCGTTCCGTTGGTGGAGACCCAGCGCGGCAAAGGCACAAAGCTCAGCGAATTCGGCGAGAAGCTGGTGTGGGCCGGACAGCGCACCCAGGCCCGGCTCGGCCCGCAGCTGGAAAACCTCGCGCAGGAACTCGCCACCGAAATCAAGCCGTTCCTGCGCACCGGCCCGGCGGTGATCCGCGTCCACGCCAGCCACGGCTTTGCCGTTCCCAAGTTGCGCGAACTGCTCGACCAGACCCCGGGCATCGCGATCGACCTGCGTTATGTCTCTAACCAGAATTCGCTGGCCTCGCTGGCGCAGGGCGCCTGCGACATTGCCGGCGTGCATCTGCCGCGCGGCGAGTTGCGCCAGCAGAACATCGACGGTGCCAAGAAATGGCTCGATCCGCGCGAGCATCGCGTCATCAGTTTTGTCACGCGCGAGATGGGATTGATCGTCAAGCGCGGCAATCCGCTCGGCATCGCATCGATCGGCGACATCGCCGACAAGCACGCCCGCTTTGTCAACCGCGACCATGATTCCGGAACGCGGCTGCTGTTCGACCAGTTGCTGGCGCTGAACAAGGTCGACGAAACCAGGATCAACGGACTGGAGCAGATCGAATTCACCCACGCCGCGGTCGCGGCCTATGTCGCCAGCGACATGGCCGACGTCAGCTTCGGCGTCGAGGCCGCGGCGCGCCAATTCGGTCTCGATTTCATCCGGCTCCTGACCGAGGATTATTTCTTCGTCTGCCGCCGTGCGTTTCTCGAAACCGAACCGATGCAGCGCCTGCTCGAGGTCGTGAAGGGGCCGGCGTTTCGCGAGGCGGTCGCATCACTGCCGGGATATCGGGCGGTCAATACCGGCGAGGTCGGCACCATCAAGGAGTTCCTCGACAGCTTCGAATCAACGCCCGTCGCGCCCCGGAAGCGCAAAGCCTGACAGGAAGCCGGGCTCTCCGGGAAGATCAGCCATTTATCTACCGAAACCGGCGGTTTCACCGCCCGTTCCGGGCGGCCCTTATGCCCAGAAAGTCGGCTTGGCGGGTCCTGCCGAACACGGCTACAACCGCGTTTTCAAGCGCAATTATCAGATAAAAGCCAAGGGAGATGAACATCATGAAGTCACTTGCAGCCGTGGTAGCGGCCGGCCTCGCTCTCGCCGCGTCCGGCACCGCGGCGAACGCACAGATCTCCGACGATGTCGTGAAGCTCGGCGTTCTCACCGACATGTCCAGCCTCTATGCCGACGCGACCGGCAAGGGTTCGCTGGCGGCAGTCGAAATGGCGGTTGCCGATTACGGTGGCAAGGTGAAGGGCAAGCCGATCGAGGTGGTCTCTGCCGACCATCAGAACAAGCCCGACGTCGGCGTCGGCATCGCGCGCAACTGGTATGACAACGAGAAGGTCGACGCGATCCTCGACGTTCCCACCTCCTCCGTCGCGCTGCCGATCTCGGCACTGACCCGCGAGAAGAACAAGATCAACATCAACTCCGGCGGCGGCAGCTCCGACATCACCGGCACCGCCTGCTCGCCGAACACCGTGCACTGGACCTACGACACCTATGCGCTGTCCAACGTTGCCGGCAAGGCGATGGTCAAGCGCGGCGAAGACACCTGGTTCTTTGTCACCGCCGACTACGCCTTCGGCATGGCGCTGGAACGCGACGCCGCCAACGTGGTCAAGGAAAGCGGCGGCAAGGTACTGGGCGACGTCCGCGCGCCGCTGAACACCTCCGACTTCTCGTCCTATTTGCTGCAGGCGCAGGCCTCCAAGGCCAAGGTCGTGGCGCTCGCCAACGCCGGCGGCGACACCACCAACGCGTTGAAGCAGGCGGCGGAGTTCGGCCTGACCCAGGGCGGCCAGAAGATGATCGCGCTGCTGATGGAGATCACCGACACGCATTCGCTGGGCCTGAAAGCGACCCAGGGCCTGATCGTCACCGATGCGTTCTACTGGGACATGAACGACGAGACCCGCGCCTTCTCCAAGCGGTTCAATGAGAAGGTCGGCCACATGCCGACCATGATCCAGGCGGGGCTGTATTCGGCGACCATGCATTATCTGAAGGCGATCGAGGCGATCGGCACCGACGAGGCGCCAAAGGTGATGGCGCAGATGCGTGCGACCCCGGTCAACGACTTCTTCGCCAAGAACGGCAAGATCCGCATCGACGGCCGCATGGTCCACGACATGTACCTGTTCGAAACCAAGAAGCCCTCGGAGTCCAAGGGCGAGTGGGATCTCTACAACCTGATTGCCACCGTGCCCGGCGACGAAGCCTTCCGTCCGCTCGACAAGGGCGGCTGTCCGCTGGTGAAGTCGAACTAAGCCTGCGCCCTACCTCTCCCCGCCCGCGGGGAGAGGTAGAAAAAGCCGGACTTTGCTTTTGTCCGTTGGCTAGCCCTCGAATTTGAACGAAACGTTTAACTTCGCGCGGTAGGCCTCGATCTTGCCCTTGGCGTCCAGTTGCAAATCGAGCTTAACGACTTCGGCGACGCGGAGATCCCGTAAGGATTTTCCGGCCCTGTCGACCGCCGCCTTGGCGGCCTTCTCCCAGGATTCCTTGCTGGTCCCGATCAGCTCAATAACTTTGTAGACGCTCTCGGCCATGTCGTCCTCCCTTTCAGCAGGACGCAGGTGCTCCTGCCGAAAGCGAGCCTAACATCGAGATATCGGCGCTGAAAGGATGCGGCGCACCATGCCTGGTTTCCCAGACCGCGACAGATCTTCGTTCCATGAAAAATAGCCGGGCGGCGGAGCGCCGTCCGGCTATTTGGGACATCTCTCAATACGTTAGAACGTGGGCCGCCACCTTACTCGGTGTAGGTGAACTCGGGCATCGCCTTCAGCTCATCCTTGGTCGCGTTGTAGACCGCGTGATCCGGGTACCACGGATTGGCCTTGGCCGGCGGAGCAGCGGTGGTCGCCGCACCCGTGGTTGTCGTCGAGGACGGCCGGCTGCCGCCGGGGGTCGGCTGAGCCGTGTTGGCGACACCGGTATAGGGCACCGGTTCGTTCACGAACTTGACCTTTTCGTACGGCACCGCGACCAGATGCGCGCCGACGCCGAGGAAGCCGCCGACGCTGACCACCGCCGCCTTGATGCCGCCGCTCTTGTCCATCAGCAGATCGTTGATCGAGCCAATGCTCTCGTTTTGGTCGTTATAGACGTTAAGGCCGACCACCTTCGATGCGCGCCAGTCGCCGCTGAATGACGAATTCGACGCAGCCGCCGGTGCCGGCGTCATGTTGTTGGCGCGATCACTGGTTGTCGGGGTTTGTGCGAACGCAACAGAAGCAAGCAAAGCCGAGGCGGCCACACCGGCCGCAAGAGATTTTGCAAACATGATGTCTCTCCCTGGAATATGAACTGGTTGTAAGAAAACAAACTCACCGCGCGCTCGTTCCGACGCACTGAACCATTTTCGATGGCTATCTTTTGAGAGTTCCAAGGAACAGTCGCGCCCGAAGCATCAAGGCTGCGCGTTGCGGCGCAGCGGCGTAGCAATCAGAACCCGCCCCAGTACGGTGGTATTCCGTAATAGCGATGCAGCTCGACCTCCTGCGTGCGGTCGCCCCAATCGAAATCGCGGTCGGCGCGGAATGACGGCGCGCGGCGCAGTTCTTCGTCGTCGATGTCGAGCTGGTAGGCCTCGAAGCGCGGATTGTAGCTCAGGCGTCCCCATGGCAACGGCAGCAGATTGGTTCCCATGCCGAGGAATCCGCCAAAGCTCAGGATCGCGTAGGAAACCTTGCCGCTGATCTTGTCGATCATCAGCCGCTCGATATGGCCGATCCTGTCGCCGTTCGGCCGGCGCACCGCGGTGCCCTCGACCCGGTCGCTCGCAATCAACTGGTGTGGTGGGGTCATAACGTCGGTCATCATACCATCCTCGCGTTTTCTGCGGTTCGATGGAGTGAGTCAACGCTTCAACCAATATCCGGTTCCCGCCAAACAGCATCAACCCACGACGATCATCCTTCCCTCCTGGAAAGAATGATCGTCATGTTGCGCCGTGTGTGCGTCGGCTGGGGTAAAGGCGGAAAGGTCAGGTCTGGTAGTTGATCAGAAGCGCGGAAAACGACGAGCTACTGTCGCTGGCCGACGTCGAACTGCCGTTCGCGCCATAGCTTGCCGCCGACGAGTCCGACAACGAGCTCTGCAACGATTGCAAGAACTGCTGCAGGATGGCCTCGGGTGAGCTTGAGCTCGACGAACCGCTGGTGCTGCTGCTCGACGATGTGCTGGTGGAAGAGGAACTGGCCGACAGCGCACCACCATGATGGCCGCCGCCAGCACCGTGATGACCGTGGTGCACGCCACCCGAGCCGCCCGGCCCGCCGGGCGAAGGGGGCGCGCCGAGGGCGGCGATCGCAGCTGAAGCATCTGTCGATCCGGTGCCGCTCGAACCATTGGCGCCACCGGCGAACGCGTTCTGGAAGACGCCCTGCAGTTCGGTGGCCTGTTGCGCGGTCAGCTTGCCGCTCGAAACTTCACCGGCAATCAGGCTATCGATCTTCGACTTGATGTCGCCGGGAGCGGCACTCGAGGGTTGCGCTCCTGAGCCGGTCGAACCATCCGCTCCGCCGCCCTGCAGCGAGGAGTTGATGTCGTTCAACGCCGAGGACAGCGCGCTCTGGTCCGACGAACTGATGCTGCCCGAATTGACTTCCGACTGCAGTTCGGCCTGCAGCAACTGAAGCGGCGACTGGTAGCTGCCGCCCGAGGCTGCTGAAATTGAGGTCATGAAAGCTCCAAAGGTTCTTGCAAGGTAACAAGACGGTAAGGTTAATGTTCTTAACAACACCTTTTTATCGCCCTACAACCATGTTGCGTGGCGTTACCCGAACGACCTCAGAAATATTCGGAAACAAAATTCCTGACCGGCTCCCCTGGAATCACAGTCAAAGGTTCGCATGGCTACGGCATCGCCCAACATCCTGGTCGTTGAAGACGATCGCGAGACGCGATCGCTGATCGCGAAATATTTGCGCGGCAACGGCTGCAACGTGGCCGCCGCAACCGACGGACGCGAGATGGCCCGCGCGATGGCCGATCATCGCGTCGACTTGCTGATCCTCGATGTGATGCTGCCGGGCGAGGATGGCCTCAGCCTGTGCCGCAAGGTGCGCGCGGAATCGCAGGTGCCGATCATCATGCTGACCGCGCGCGGCGAGGATGTCGATCGCATCCTCGGCCTCGAAATGGGCGCGGACGATTACCTCGCCAAACCGTTCAACCCGCGCGAATTGCTGGCACGGATCAACGCGGTGCTGCGCCGCCAGGCCGCCGCGCAAACCGTCAGCGCCACCAACGGCGCGACCGCGCTGGCGTTTCTCGGATGGCGGATCGATTTCAGGCTGCGCGAGTTGCGCAATCCGGCCGGCGCCCGGGTGGCGATGACCAGTGCCGAGTTCGACCTGCTGCGAACCTTCTGCGAGCGGCCGGGCCGCGTGCTGTCGCGCGAGAGCCTGCTCGACCTCACCCAGGGCCGCAATTCCGGTTCGTTCGAACGCAGCATCGACGTGCTGGTCAGCCGTATCCGGCGCAAGATCGAAACCGATCCGCAGGAAGCCACCATGATCAAGACGGTGCGCTCCGGCGGATATATGTTCACTCCGACGGTGGAGACGCTCGCCGCCAGCGGCCCGTCATGAGACCTTTGGGTTTTCTGAATCTCCGCGGCATCAGCGGACAGATCGCCGCACTGGTGGTTGCCTCGATCGTCGCGCTCCATCTGATCATCACCATCACCTTCCTGATCCACCGGCCCGACCAGATCGAGCCGTCGATCGATCGCCGCCACGGCCAGCTCGCAACGGCGGTCCAGTTACTCGGCTCGGCGCCCGCGACCGAGCGGCCACGATTGCTCGACGACATCAAGGGCGCGTTTCCGCAGTTCGATGTCCAGAATCTGGTCTCGGATGCCGCGCCTGCGGCCAACCTTCCCCTTGTCCCGGAGCTGCGTGGCCTGCATCGCCGCCTGGGTCCGAGTTACCGGGTGTTTTCGCTCGACCACGACGACAATCTCCACAAGGTCGGCATTGCGCTGCCCGACGGCGCGATGCTGTCGGCCAATCTGCTGCAGGACCAGCGGCAGCGCCCGTTCTGGGGCGGTCCGTGGATGATGACGTTGCTGTTCGCGGTGATCAGCGTCAGCCTGCTCAGCCTGTGGGCGGCGCGCGCCCTGACCGCGCCGCTGTCCTCATTCGCCAAAGCCGCCGAGGAATTCAGCCTCGATGGCGCCGCAGCACCCCTGCCGGAGCGCGGGCCGGCGGAAATCCGCTCGGTGGCAAAGGCGCTCAACCGGATGCGGCAGCGGATCACGGGCCTGATCGACGACCGCACCAAGATGCTGGCCGCGATCAGCCACGATTTGCGCACGCCGATTACCCGGATGCGGCTGCGCTCCGAATTCATCGAGGACGACGGCCATCGCGGCCGCATGCTGCACGATCTCGACCAGATGCGGTCGATGCTGGAATCCGTGCTCTCGTTCCTGCGCAACGACCGCAAGCTCGAATCGATGACGCTGGTCGATATCGCCAGCACGCTGCAGCTGATCACCGATCAATTCAGCGACATGGGACACAAGGTCGTCTATGAGGGGCCGCAACATGCGATGGCGACGGTGCGGCCCGACGACCTGCATCGCAGCGTCACCAATCTGGTCGAGAACGCGGCCAAGTTCGGCGCCGAGACGACGGTCCGCCTGATCGCCTCGCTTGATGTCATCACCATCGAGGTCGAGGACGACGGTCCCGGCATCTCCGACGCGCGCAAGGACATCATGCTGGAACCGTTCGTACGCGGCGACGACGCCCGCAACATGGACGAAGCCTCGGGCTTCGGGCTCGGGCTGTCGATCGCGCGCAGCATCGTGCTGGCGCATGGCGGCGAATTGTCGCTCAACGACCGCATGCCGCATGGCCTGATCGTGCGCATCCGCTTGCCGGTGCGCCAGCAAAGCCGGTTGTCGGCGGCCTGAACTTTTCTCGCGGCAATCAGGCCGCGATCGATTCCTCGACTTCGTCGAAGTAGGCCACCGCCTCGAAACGGTAGTCACAGGCAAGGCAATGCCAGAGATAGGCGGTACGCTGCGGGCCGGATTCGATCCATTCCGGGATCGAAATCGGTCGGCCGCATTGAGCGCAGGGGTTTCCGCGAGGCAGATCCACAGAATCCGCTCGAGCCATGGCGCATCTCCCTTTTGCAGGTTGGTTCTTTTTTTAAAGCTGATTGGACAGACTTACTTACGGATCACGCAGCTGTCGTTGTCACGCTGGCAGTATAGGCGCCACATTGAGTCATTAAAACGACAGCGAACCGTTGCGGCAAAATGCGTCAGGACAAATTGAGTCAATATCTTTGACGCATCACTTCGTTTTCGGATCGACGACGGGCTCCGCGGTGTGCACGGCATCGGACTTGCGGACATGGATGGTCGCGATGTCGTCGGAGTAGACCTTCTGCCAGCCGTCCATGTGATCGAGCAGTTTTGTGGCAGCACTTTGCGTGCGCATCAAGGTCGCCTCGATGTTGTATTGATCGAGCAGCCGGAACAGGTTTTCCGGCTCCATCAAGCCGCTGGCGGCGTTGTGGTCGACAAAGAATTTCTCGCCATACAGTTCAGTCCGCCCGTCGATAA
>Ga0208982_1000135_pt1 | contig 10115 bp, 7 predicted proteins | sample MedBloCAOM1_O3_FD_187840 | JGI IMG/M metagenome (GOLD analysis project Ga0208982, IMG submission 187840) | Forest soil microbial communities from El Dorado National Forest, California, USA - Mediterranean Blodgett CA OM1_O3 (SPAdes) (version 2) | ecosystem: Environmental > Terrestrial > Soil >... | reverse complement strand
GTGGGCGCCGACGTGGCGTTCGGGTCGTAGGGCGGGACCAGGGCGCGGCGCACGTCGCGGGCCCCGGCCCCGCGCATCCGGTCCTCCAGGTCGCGGGAGACGCACAGCACCACGGCGGCGCTGCGGGCGACCAGGAATTGCAGGCCCTGGTAGACGGTGGCGTTAGCCCCGCTGGACGGGGGCGCGTTGTGCACCGTGACCACCAGCGGCAACGCCGCGCGCGAGGGACGGAGGGCGAGGCTGAGCGCGAGCGCGGCCAGCGCGCCGGCCCGCAGGCCGTGGGCGTGCACCACGTCCGGTTGCTCCCGGCTCAGGATCCGGCGCAGTTGCAGCACGGCCCGCCCGTCCCGGACCTTGGGCCGGTCGCCGAACTGGACGGTCTGGTAACTGGGGAAGTCCGGCGCGTGCTCGGCCGGGCCGCAGACCAGGGTGGGCATCCCGCGCACCGCGCAACCCGCGGCCAGCATCTGCACGTGCCGCAGGGTGCCCCCGGCGGTGGTGCCGAGCACGAATGCGACCTTCACGAGGCCTCTCCTCCGGCGGCTGGTCCCCCGGCGGCTGGTCCCCCGGCGGCTGGTGGGCGGCCACGGCCTGCCCGGCTGAGCAGGCGGCTGGTCACGGCGCGCAGGTCGCCGCCGTCGGTCAGGAAGGTCACGGCCAGAAACGCTATCGTGGCAGTGGCCGCGGCCAGCACGGTGACCGCCGCGTTGGGCGCGAAGCCGTGCACCGGCAGACCCACGGCCACGCCGGCGCCGGCCGCGGCCCCGGCCAGGCCACCGCCCAGCCCGGCCAGCCCGGCCCGGGGCAACCCGCGCAGCGCGGCCCGGCCCAGCGTGCGGCGCACCGCCACGATCAAGGCCAGGCCCGCTGCGGTCAGCCCGATCGTGGTGCCCAGGCCGAGCGCGGGCACCACCCAGCCGCGCGGCACGAACGGCACGATGGCCAGGTTGGCCACGATGACCAGCAGCCAGCCGCCGGCCATGGCCACCGCGGTGATCCGGTTCCGGCCGGCCGCGTACAGGATGCGGGACAAGATGGCGGTCAGCCCGTACCCGACCAGGCCCGGCGCGAACAGTGCCAGCGCCCCGGCCAGCTGGCGGGCCTGGGACGTGTCGTGGCTGCTGAATACCCGGGCCAGCGGCAGGCACGCACCGGCCAGCACCGCAGCGCCCAGCCAGGACATCAGCAGCACGGCCCGGCTGGCGGCGGCGCTGGTGGCCCGGAACTCGCCGCTGCCGGAGTCCCGGGCGCTCAGCAGCGGGAACGAACTGGTGGCCACGGGCACGGCCAGCCCGGCGTAGATGATGAAGAACACCTGCCAGCCGTAGCTGTACAGCACGAGCGCGCCGTTGCCGCCGCGCGCGTTGGACAGCACGATCGCGGCCACGGCCGACAGGTCCTGGGCGATCAGCGTGAGCACGCCGGCCACGGCCAGCCGCCGGACCCGGGTGGCGACCCCCTCGGGGAACCGCAGCACCGGCCGCAGCCCGAGCCGCAGGCGGGCGGCCGGCACGGCCCCGGTCAGCGCCAGCGCCGCCACCCCGGCCGTGGTGCCCAGGGAGAGGGTCAGCTCGGCGGTGGCCGGGAGCGCGCCGGGCCGGTTCTGGAAACCGTGCCCGAGCGCCCCGAACGCGGCGTAGGCGGCCGCCACCACCACGCTGGACAGGATCGGGGCGAGCGCTGGGGCGGTGAACCGGCGATGCGACTGGAGGATGCCGAACAGCACCACGGCCAGCCCGTACAGCGGGATCTGCGGCGCGAACGCGATCAGCATCTGGGCGCTGGCGGCCAGCGTGGGTTCGTGCGCGCAGCCTCGGGTGGCCGGGATCAGCAGCGAGGTCAGCGGGCCGGCGATCAGCGCGACCACCGCGGCCACCGGCACCAGGAGCAGCAGGGCCCAGGTCAGCAGGGCCGACGCGATCTGCCGCGTCTGCGCCGCCCCGTCCGGCCCGCGGGACGCCGGGCCGGCCAGCACCGGGACCACGGCGCTGGTCAGCGCGCCGCCCAGGACGATGTCGTAGATGATGTTCGGGACCTGGTTGGCCGTGGTGTAAGCGGTGCCGACGCAACTGGCCCCGACGGTGTGCGCGAACACCAGCTGGCGGCCGAATCCGACCACGCCGGAGGCCACGGTGAGCACCCCGATGACCGCGGCGGCCCGGCCCATGCCCCGGCCCGGCTGCCGGGCGGCCCCTCGCTCGGCCGCCGGCGCTGTCACGGGGAGGGCGGTACAGCCAGGCCGGAGATGTCGCGGTCCCTGTGCCCGTGGCCGTTCCCGTTCAGGCCGGGCGATCCGGCCTGCGCGGGCACGGTCGGATGTCCAGCCGGCGACGGCGCGGCGTTCTTGCGCACCGGCCCGCTGGCCGGGCTAGCGGCGTGGGCCGGACGGCGGCCGAGCATGTCCAGCCAGTGCAGCGGCGGGGTGCCCTGGATGACCTTGGTGAAGCTGACCACCTCGCTGGCCGCGGTCAGCGCGGTCACGCCGGCCAGCAGCACGAGCCGGCTGCGCCGCGACAGGCCGCCCGCGGCGGCCGTGCCGAGCATGGCCCCGAGCGCGTTGGCCCCGGCGTCGCCGAGCATGGCCCGCTCACCGAGATCTTCCGGCAGCAGTGCGGCGGCGGCACCGAGCGGCACGGCCACGGCGCACGTGTGGGCCGCACGCCCCCGGCTCAGCTGGCTGATACCGAGCGGGAGCCCGGCGGCCAGCGCCACCTTGATGGCCCGGCCCGGCCGCAGGTCGAACAGGTTGAGCAGGTTGGCGCAGCCCGCGACGAGCGCGGTGTTGACCGCGACATCGATGGCCGGGCCCCCGGTGAGCGTGGCGGCGGCGACCCCGGTCGCGCCGATTCCGCCCAGCTTGATCGCGCCGGTGGTGATCTCGCCGTGCGCCAGCGCGCCAAGGTGCCCGCGGAACCCGCGCTTGGCCCCGGACCCGGCGATGTCGTCGTAGCCGCCGAACGCCCCGGCTCCGGCGGCCGCGGCCACCAGCGCGAGCCGGGTGCGGGTCCGCAGGCCCGGCGCGGCCAGCGCCGCCGCGGCCCCGGCCAGGGCAGCGGCCGGTCCTTCCAGCAGCGTGACCGGCTCACCCCGGTGGTTGGTGCGGGTCCACTGGGTGGCGCCGCCCGGCGGCTTGCGGGTCAGCGACGTGTACGCGGCCCGGGCCGCGGCCGCCGCGATAACCGCCGTCGTGGCGGAGGCCGCCGCGCGCCGGGCGTAAGGCATTTACTTCCCCTTTGAGGACTTTGCAGAATTCGCAGAGTTAGTCGGGGCGCTCGCGGTCGGCGCCGGGCTCGGTCCCGCGGAGTTGGCATTGGACTGGGTACCGAAGCTACCGGGCTTCTTCCCGTTCATCTGCTGCTCCAGCGCCTGGACGACAACGATTTGGCCAACGACGGAGTCGGCATTGTCCACCGTGGAGGCGTCGTTGGCGGCGCCGCTGGCGCGGACCGCGGAGATCGCACTGCCCTGGCCGGAGGCGGCGGTCGGCCCGGCCACCACCGTGGCCTGGCTGCCGGTGCCGAACTCCTGGGCCAGCGCCACCACGGCCTGGTTGGCCGGATCGGAGGTGCCGCCCTGCGGGACGGAGTTCGGGGCCACGATCACGGCCAGCGTGGCGCCGGACGACGGCTGGCCGCTGACCGTGATGAACTGCCCGGCCGAGTAGCTGGACAAGATGGTCTGCGCGGTCTGGGCACTGACCGAGCCGCCCCCTGAGCCGTTTTGAGAACCGTTGCCGGAGCCGCCCTTGGAGTTGCCGGAGCCTGAACTGGAGCCCTGCGAGACCAGCGCGCTGGCCAGCACCTGGGCCGCCTGCTGCTGCGGGCTGCCGTTGACCAGCGTCACGCTGGCCGGGGTGACCCGCTGGGTGAGCTGGCTGAGCAGGCTCAGGTTGCTGGCGCTGGTGTCGGCGAACTTGGACGACAGCGCGACCTGGCCGCTGACCGTCGCGCCCGCGTCGCTCAGGCTGGTCTTGATGCCGTTCACCACGCTGCTGGACGCGCCGGGGGCGGTGATGATGACGACCTTCTTGCTGTCCAGCAGGTGCTTCAGCAGCACCGGCTGGGCGGCCGACGCGAACTGGCGGTCACCCTGGACCTGTTGCTGCAGGGCGCTGTTCTCGTTGTCGGCCGCTTCGAGCTTGGTGCTCAGCGCGCTCGAGGTCCGGTCCAGCGCGGATAGCGCCGCCCCGCGCAGCTCGGTCGAGCCGAGCACGATCCCCACGGCCAGGGCCAGGAAGACGGCGACGATGGAAACCAGGTGGTAACGAAAATCAATCACGTGAAAAGTCCGGTCAGCCAGGAGAAGAACGAATGCCACGTTGCTTCGAAGTATCGGATCAGGATGGGCTCAGCGGGTGAGGCGGCCACGGCGACGAACACGGTCACGGCGGCGGCGAGCGCGAGAACGACGAGGGACCAGCTGGAAATCCGGCTCCGGTAGAGCCGGCTGACCCCCTTGGCGTTGACGATCTTGGTACCGACACGCAGCTGGGTCAGGAACGTGCTCGCCATTCCCGACCGGCCCTTGTCGAGGAACTCCTCGAGGGTCCAGTGGGTACCCACGGCGACGATCAGGCTGGCGCCCTTGCCATCGGCCAGCAGCAGGGCCACGTCCTCGCTGGTGCCCGCGGCCGGGCAGACCGCGGCGGGCAGCCCGAGCTCCTTGATCCGGCTCAGGCCCGGGGCCCGCCCGTCGGCGTAGGCGTGCACGATGAGCTCGGCCCCGCACCGCAGCGTCTCGTCGGTGACCGAGTCCATGTCACCCACGATGGCGTCCGGCACGTACCCGGCCTCCAGCAGCGCGTCCGCGCCGCCGTCCACGCCGATCATCACCGGCCGGTACTCGCGAATGTAGGGCCGGAGCGCGCCCAGGTCCTCGCGGTAGTGGTAGCCGCGCACGACGACCAGGACGTGCCGCCCGTCCATCCGGGTGTGGATGTCGGGCAGCGCAATCCCGTCCACCAGGAGCTCGTGTTCCCGCTTGAGGAACTCCATGGTGTTGGCGGCGAACGCCTCGATCTGGGTCACGATGCCGGCCCGGGCCTCGGCCATCATCGCGTCGACCGACTCCGTGGTCTGCGGCGTCCCCTTGGCCACGACCTGCTCGCCCGCGTACAGCGTGTCACCGTCGAGCCGGACGGTGGCGCCCTCCCGGACCCGGCTGAACACGTCCTGGCCGACGTCGTCGACCAGCGGGATGCCCGCCTCCATCAGCAGCTGCGGGCCCAGGTTGGGGTAACGGCCACTCATGCTCACCGCGGCGTTGACCACGGCCGAGACTTTCCGGCTGATCAGGGCGTCGGCGGCGACCCGGTCCAGGTCAACGTGGTCGATGATGGCGATCTCGCCGGGCAGGAGCCGCTTGGTCAGGTTCTTGGTCCGCCGGTCCAGGCGCGCCGGGGCGACCACCCCGGGCAGCTCGTTGGGCTTACCTCGGTGGAGGAGCGGGATCCGTACGGACGGCACCTTCATCGTTGTTCCATCCTGCCAGAGCTCCCGACCACACGCCGTCATCTCGCTAATTACGGCGTGTTATCAAGCACGTACGTTCCGTGCGATGGGCGGGGTTTCAGATCCGGTCTTCAGACAGCGCCCCCCATACAGCCCCGGCCTGACCGTCACTGCGTCCTGCTTTCCATAATGAATGACGTTTGCCACTGCTTTGCGCTCCTGCGCCGGGTAGGGCTGACAGGTGGCAGGGTGAGAGCACGGCCACCACGGGTGGCAGCACCGGCCAACAAGGAGGCACTCCGTGACAGAGCAGGTCAGCGATCAGGTCCGGCTCACCTCGCTGTCGCACGGCGCGGGCTGCGCGTGCAAGCTGCCGCTGGCGGCGCTGGATCAGCTGATGGCCACCCTCGGCCCGGGCACGGGCGGGCCCGGTGCCCTGACCGCCGCCGCGGGCGACCTGCTGGTCGGTGCGGCCGAAGGGGACGACGCTGCCGTGCTGCGGCTCGACGACGACCGCGCACTGGTGCTGACCACGGACTTCTTCACCCCGATCGTGGACGACCCGCGCGACTGGGGGCGGGTGGCGGCGACCAACGCGCTGTCGGACGTGTACGCGATGGGCGGCCGCCCGGTCATCGCGCTCAACCTGACCGCCTGGCCCGGGCAGACCCTGCCGATCGAGCTGCTGGCGCAGGTGCTGCGCGGGGGCGCCGAAGCGGCCGCGGCCGCGGGCTGCCTGGTGGTGGGCGGGCACACCATCGACGACCCGGAGCCCAAGTACGGGCTGGCCGTGGTGGGCATGGCTGACCCCAACCGGCTGATGACCGTGGACCGGGCCCGGGACGGCGACCTGCTCGTGCTGACCAAGCCCATCGGGACCGGCGTCATCGCCACCGCGCACAAGCGCGGGGCGGCCCCGGCCGAGGTGCTGGCCAGCGCGGTCGACGCCATGACCACGCTGAACGGCCCGGCCAGTGAGGCCGCGCTGCGGGCCGGAGTGCAGGCCGCCACCGACGTGACCGGGTTCGGGCTGCTCGGGCACCTGCACCGGATGCTGCGGGCCAGCGGGATGGCGGCCGAGGTGTGGGCCGACCAGGTGCCGCTGCTGCCGGGAGCGGCCCAGCTGGCCGCCGCGGGCTTCATCTCCGGCGGCACCAACGCCAACATGTCCTACCTGTCCGCGGTGACCGGCATCGATCCTGACACCGACCCGGTGACCGCGGTGCTGCTGCACGACGCCCAGACCTCCGGCGGCCTGCTGATCGCGGTCCCGGCCGCCGACGTGGATGCCCTGCGTGCGGACCTGCGCGCCGCCGGGACCGAGGCGGCCCTGGTCGGCACGGTCCAGGCGGGCGAGGCGGGCCGGATCGAGGTCCGCGCCACCACAGCGGACTAACCGGGGCCCGCTCGGGTAACTGACTGAAGCCCCCTTGGGGGAATCGGCGGAACTGCGACGCCGTTGTTACCGGTGAGCAGCACGCGGCCTTCAGAACGGAGCCCCGGGTCTGATCAGCACGGCGAACGCCACCGCTTGGCGCGAACCCGATGGCGCCGGGCGGAGGTCTCGTTTTGTCAGACCCCCCGTTTATGGTCGGCCTGAGTTGTGCTCTCAGGTGTCTTCCCACAACGAACGGGGGAACCGTGACCCTGCCCACTGACCCGCCCGCGGACGGCGGCCTGACCGAGGAGACGGCGGCCGCGCACGTGCACGGCATCGTCTTCAAGACCGGTCCTCCGAGCCGCGTAGGCGTCGAGCTTGAGTGGCTTGTCCGCGATGCCCGTGACCCAGCACTTCCCGTCCCGGCCCGGCGATCGTTCCCGGCCGTAGCCGATCTCACCGCACCAGCCGTTCTTCCCCACCCAGCCGCGTTGCCCTCCGGTGGCATGCTGACCACGGAGCCCGGCGGCCAGCTGGAACTGAGCTCCGCCCCCGCCGACAGCCTCGGCGAGTGCGTCACGACGGTCCGCCAGGAGATGTCCACCCTCCGGGACGCCGTCGGCCGCGCGGGCCTGTGCCTCCAGGGCTACGGCTACGACCCGATCCGCCCACCGCGCCGCGTGCTCGATCTCCCCCGGTACGCGGCGATGGAGGAGTTCTTCGATCGCAGCGGCCCGTGGGGCCGCCAGATGATGTGCAACACGGCGTCAGTGCAGGTCTGCCTGGACGCCGGCCAGGACACCGCGGCCACCGGCGGGTACCGCTGGCGGTGGCGGCTGGCCCACCAGATCGGGCCGGTGCTGGTGGCCGCGTTCGCCAACTCCCCGCTCCGGCAGGGCCGGCCGTCCGGCTGGCGGTCGACCCGCCAGGAAGTTTGGGCCCACCTGGATCCGGGCCGGACCCAGCCACCCCCAGGCGGGGACCGCGATCCCCGGGACACTTATGCGGACTACGCGCTGGACGCCGAGCTCATGGTGGTCCGCCGCGAGGGCTCGCCGTCCTGGAACGCGCCACCCGGGCTGACGTTCCGCGGCTGGCTGCGGGGCCAGGGAGAACGCCGGCCGACCCTGGACGACCTGACCTACCACCTGTCCACCTTGTTCCCGCCGGTCCGCCCGCAGGGCCACCTCGAGCTGCGGATGATCGACGCCCAGCCCGGGGACGACGGCTGGGTGGTGCCCGCCGCCGTGGCCTGGGCCCTGTTCGAGGATCCGCAGGCCGCGGAGACCGCCATGGCGGCGGCCGAGCCGCTGGTGGCCCGAAACGGCCAGCACGGGCCCAACGGCACGTCTGTTGGGAATCCGTGGCTGCGGGCGGCGCGCGAAGGGCCCGCCGATCCGGAGATCGCCCGGGCCAGCCAGCAGTGTTTCGAGGCGGCCGACGCCGCGCTGTGCCGGGCAGGAGCCCCGGCCGACATCCGCCATTCGGTGGCCGAATTCACCGAACGCTACGTGCTCAGACGCCGATGTCCAGCCGACGATCAACTCGAGGGGATGCATTGACCGCGTCACAGGACACACCCACCAGCCCGGCCGCGACGGCGACCCCGCTCAGCGCGGAGAGCCTGCGGGAAGAGATCGCGGCCGCGCTGGTCGCCGCCCGGCAGCGGACGACCTTGCTGACCGACTGCGTCGGTGAGGACGACCTGGTCCGCCAGCACTCACCGCTGATGTCCCCGCTGGTCTGGGATCTGGCCCACATCGCCAACCAGGAAGAGATGTGGCTGCTGCGCGCGGTGGGCGGCCAGGACCCGATCCACCCTGAGATCGACCCGCTGTACGACGCGTTCGAGCACCCGCGGTCTGAACGGCCCACGCTGCCGCTGCTGCCACCGCAGGAGGCCCGCGGCTACGCCGCCACCGTGCGGGGCCGGGTCCTCGATCTGCTGGAGCGGGCGCCGTTCAGCGGGCGGCGCCTGGTCACCGGCGGGTTCGCGTTCGGCATGATCGTCCAGCACGAGCAGCAGCACGACGAGACGATGCTGATCACCCACCAGCTGCGCAAAGGCGTAGCGGTGCTGACCGCGCCACCGCCCGCTGCCGCGCCCGCGGACGCGATCAGCCTGCCGGCTGAGGTGGCCGTGACCGGCGGCCCGTTCACCATGGGCACCTCGGACGAGCCGTGGGCGCTGGACAACGAGCGGCCCGCGCACACCGTGCCGGTGGCGCCGTTCTTCATCGACACCACCCCGGTGACCAACGCCGCCTACCAGGCCTTCATCACCGACGGCGGCTACGACGACCCGCGGTTCTGGACCCCGCAGGGCTGGGACCACCGGCAGCGCGCCGGGCTGATCGCCCCGATGACCTGGCGGCGGGACGGCGGCCAGTGGGTCCGCACCGCGTTCGGGGTCACCGAGCCGGTCGCGCCGGCCGAGCCGGTCCTGCACGTGTCCTGGTACGAGGCGGACGCCTACGCCCGCTGGGCGGGCCGCCGCCTGCCGACCGAGGCCGAATGGGAGAAAGCCGCGCGCTTCGACCCGGTGACCGGCCGGTCCCGCCGGTTCCCGTGGGGGGACGACGCACCCACGGCCGACCGGGCCAACCTGGGCCAGACCCATCTGCGCCCGGCCCCGGCCGGCTCCTACCCCGGCGGCGCGGCCCCGTGCGGTGCCCGCCAGCTCATCGGCGACGTGTGGGAGTGGACCTCGAGCGACCTCCTCCCCTATCCCGGCTTCGAGGCCTGGCCGTACCGGGAGTACTCCGAGGTGTTCTTCGGCCCCGAGTACAAGGTGCTGCGCGGCGGGTCGTTCGCGGTCAGCCCGGCCGCCTGCCGGGCCACCTTCCGTAACTGGGACTACCCGATCCGGCGGCAGATCTTCGCCGGCTTCCGCACCGCCCGGTCGGCCACCGCGGAGGCCTTCTGATGTGCCGCCACCTGGCCTACCTGGGCCCCGCCGTGATCCTGCGCGAGGCGATCATCGACCCGCCGTACGGCCTGTACCGGCAGGCGTGGGCGCCCCGGATGATGCGGAACAGCGGCACGATGAACGTGGACGGCTTCGGAGCCGGCTGGTACGCCGACGGTGACCCGGTCCCGGCCCGCTACCGGAACTCCGGGCCGATCTGGGCCGACCCGTCGTTCGCCGACCTGACCCGGGTCACCCGCAGCGGCGCGCTGCTGGCCGCGGTCCGGGACGCCAGCGCCGGCACCGAGCCCAGTGCGTCGGCCGCGTCGCCGTTCGGCGCCGACCGCTGGCTGTTCAGCCACAACGGCGCGCTGGCGGG
>Ga0208982_1000133_pt1 | contig 10208 bp, 10 predicted proteins | sample MedBloCAOM1_O3_FD_187840 | JGI IMG/M metagenome (GOLD analysis project Ga0208982, IMG submission 187840) | Forest soil microbial communities from El Dorado National Forest, California, USA - Mediterranean Blodgett CA OM1_O3 (SPAdes) (version 2) | ecosystem: Environmental > Terrestrial > Soil >... | reverse complement strand
AGGTCAGGATGTGGTTCGAATCTGCGTCACGAACGGGGAGACCTCGGCACGCGATGTAGATGAACTGATCGCCGCGTTGAACGATCCGGCGTGCCGGCCAGCGGCTAGGTAGAGCGGCGCTGCCCCAGCGTGCGTGTGACCAAGGCTTCGATGGAAGCCAGCGAATGGAAGTTTTCCGGGGTGATATCCGTTTGCGGGATGGCGATATCGAACTCCAATTCGACCGCAAGCATCAGATTCACCATTTTCAACGAGCTGATGCCCAAATCGCTCAGTTGAGCGTCGATCGGTAATGGGTCAGGGATGCTGCTTCCCGGTCCCAGGACCTGTTTGACGAGCATGACTAGTTGCTGGCTTACCCCCTGCTTGTGCGAATCCACTCGATGCATGCTCCACGAAGAATCAGGGTCAATGATACCCCGGACCCAAGAATACGGAATATGGCCTGTCTTTCACATAATTTTCACAAAGATGAGTCCGGCATCACTAACTGAACGAATTTGCGACTGCGTCATTGTCTGACTCGCCCGATACCCACATAATCTGTTCAATATGGCAACTGAAACTCAATCAGCTGCGGGAGCCCCGCGCGTAGTGAATTTACGGCAATCGGACCTGACCGCCAGAGCCCGTGCAGCGGCCGAAGTCGCCAAGGCCCATGCGGTCGCGGTGGACTCGGAGGCCCGTTTTCCGGCCGAGGCTTTCACCGAACTGCGCAAGCAGCGGCTGCTGGGCGTGCAAGTGCCCGCCTCCCTGGACGGCGAGGCGGCAACGCTCGCTGAAATTGCCGACGTCTGCTACATCCTGGGTCAGGCCTGCTCCTCCACGGGGCTGATCTATGCCATGCACCAGATCAAAATGGGCTGCCTGGTACGCCACTACAAGAACAGCCCCGCGATCGAGCGCGTGTTGCGCAAGATTGCCACCGATCAACTGCTGATGGCCTCCTCGACCACCGAAGGTCAGGCCGGCGGCAACGTGCGCTCCAGTGAAGCACCGGTTGAGCGCGACGGCGACACCATCACCTTGGAACGCAAGGCCACCGTCATCTCCTACGCCGCTGAGGCGGATGGGATTGTCACCACCGCGCGCCGCGCGCCCGACGCGCCCGGCAACGATCAGGTTCTGGTGGTGCTGCTGAAATCCGACTACACCCTGGAACGTCTGCAGATGTGGGACACGCTGGGAATGCGCGGCACGCACAGCGAGGGCTTCACCCTGCGCGCCAAGGCCTCGGCCGGACAGGTCATGCCCGAGCCGTATGAAAGAATTCACTCCCAGACCATGGTGCCTTTCGCGCACTTGCTGTGGGGCTCGGTGTGGGCCGGCATTGCGGCCGCCGCCACCGGTAGGGCTCAGGCCTTCGTGCGCCATGTCGCGCGGCAATCGGGAGGAACCATGCCGCCGGGTGCGGCGCACTTCACACAGGCCGTATCCAGCCTGCGCACCTTGCGTGGCGTGCTGAGCGCGAACTTGCGCGCCTACGAAAACATCATGTCGGATGAGAAGGCGATTGCCTCCATGGAATTCCAAGCCCTGATCACCTTGACCAAGGTGCAGGCGTCGGAACTGGCGGTCGCCACCGTGTTCAGTTCGCTGCGCGCCTGCGGCCTGTCCGGTTATCGCAATGACACCGAATTCAGCATCGGCCGCCTGCTGCGCGATGTGTTGTCATCTCCCATCATGATCAGCAACGATCGCATCCTTGCCAATCTCGCCACGACGTCGATGATGACGCCGCTGCCGACCTCCATCAGTGGTTGATCCTGTGGCGGCCGACGGCACTTCGCGCAATCCGCTGGCACATATTTCTGCGGCGCTGTTCAGGTCCATGGGCGTCGAGGGCGTGTGGGCCCGCACAGCCGTGTACGTGCACGTGGTCGAGCGTCTCGAGGCCTACATCACCAGCCTGCGTGATCCGAAAGCCGAGATCATGCGCTTCCCGCCGGTGATGAGCCGCACGCAACTGGAAAAGTCCGGCTACCTGAAGAGCTTTCCGAACCTGCTGGGCTGCGTTTGCGCGCTGCACGGCTCGGAAGCCTCGATTCGCGCCGCCGCCGATCGCTACGAAACCGGCGGCGATTGGACCAGCTCGCTGACCTCGTCGGATTTGGTGCTGTCGCCCGCGGCCTGCTATCCGGTCTATCCCATCGTGGCCGAGCGCGGCAAACTGCCCGCCGGCGGCCTGTTGTTCGACATCGAAGCCGACGTCTTCCGTCACGAGCCTTCGCTCAATCTTGATCGCATGCAGTCGTTTCGCATGCGCGAGTTCGTGCGCATCGGCTCGCCGGATGAGATTGTGGAGTTTCGCGAAAAATGGATGGCGCGGGCGCCCGATTTTGCCAACGATCTTGGCTTGCCGCACACCTTGGACGTGGCCAATGACCCCTTCTTCGGCCGCGTCGGCCAGGTGATGGCGGTGAGTCAGCGGCAGCAGGCGCTGAAATTCGAATTGTTGATTCCCTACTATCCGGGCGCTTCGCCCACCGCGTGCATGAGCTTCAACTATCATCGCGAACACTTTGGCCAGGTGTGGGGCATTCAGGATGCGCAGGGTGAACTCGCTCATACCAGCTGCGTGGCATTCGGCATCGACCGGCTGGCCGTGGCGATGTTCGCCAATCACGGACTGGATCTGACCAAGTGGCCGGCACGTACGCGGCAAGCGCTGGCCCTGTAGCGCTCATAGGCGCACATGCCGCTTGAGCCGCGCGTGAAGCGCTTTCTGGATCTTCTGGCTGCGGGCAATCCGCCCGATCCGCGCACTGCCAGCGTGGAAGCGCGGCGGCAAGGGCTGATTGCCCTGATGCAATTCTCAGGTCCGCAGATCGCGCTGGCCCGTGTCGATGAAGTCACCTTGCCGTTGCCGCATATCTCGCTGGCTGCGCGCGTTTACTCGCCGCACGCAGATGCTGCGACTTTACCCGGCCTGATTTATTTTCATGGCGGCGGGCTGGTTGCAGGTTCCATCGCCACCCACGACGGCATCGCGCGAGCGCTGGCGGATGGCGGCCGGGTGCGCGTGATTTCGGTGGACTATCGCCTGGCGCCGGAGGCGCGTTTTCCCTCCGCGCTGGAAGATGCCGGCGCCGCGGTGTCATACATTGCAGCCCACTGCACGGACTTCGGCCTCGACCCGGACCGCCTCGTAGTCTGCGGCGATTCTGCGGGCGCCACTCTGGCCGCTGCCACCTGCCAGGCGCTCGCCCGGGTGGGAGAGCCGCGCCTCGCGCTGCAGCTTTTGCTCTGCCCCATCCTGGACTACAGCCGCAAATCTCCGTCGCGTGAAACGCTGTCAAGTGGCTACCTGGTCGATGAAGCAACGCTGGATCATGATCTGCTCTATTACCTGCCGGACGGCGTTCAACCTTCCGACCCGAAGGTTTCGCCGCTGCTGGCGGACGATCTCACGGGCCTGCCACGCACCATAATCCACACAGCCGAATTCGATCCTCTGCGGGATGAAGGGCGGGAATATTCCGAGCGGCTCGCCCGCGCCAATATTGAAGTGGCCTACACCTGCCATCCGGGTATGATTCATCTTTTCTATGGATTGGGAGGCGTGATTCCGTATGCACGCACTGCATTCAAACAGATTGGCGAGGAACTTCGCGCCGCTCTGGCCGCGCTCTGAGGATACGACATGACCGACCGGGCTTTCGCACAGCGGACCATCGAAACATTGCATGCCGCCCGGGTGGGCGGCGATCTTGCCGGCATGCTGAGTGTGTTCTCAGCAGAGGGCACCTACGAAATCCTCGGCGCCAGCGCCGACAAATCCATCGCCATCCGCGCCAAAGACTTGGCCGAGTTCCGCCCCTGGCTGGCGATGATGGTGAAGGTCTTTCGGCTCACCGATTACCAGTTGCTCAGCTTGACGGCGGAATCGCCGCGCATCGTCGCGCACTGGCGCGCCGACATCTACTCCAAGGTGACCGGCGTAACCGTACCGACCGAATTGGTCGATGTGCTTGAAATGGGCGATCGCGGCATCGTCAAGTACACCGAATTCTTTGCCCCCCGCTGAAGCTGAACCTCGCTGGCTGAGCATTGCCCGCGAGGTGCGGGCGCTGGCGCAAACCGGGCTGACCTTCACCCTCGACCGATTCGACCGCCAGCGTTACCTGCGGCTGCAGGAGCTCGCCGCGCAGCTCTTCGCACAGGGATCCGATCCGGACTACGACATCCTGGTTGCGCTGCTGCGCCAGGAAAACGGCTATGCAACGCCGAAGGTTGATGTGCGCGGCGCCGCCTTCGTCGACGGCAAGATACTGATGGTGCGCGAAATCAGCGACGATCGCTGGACGCTGCCCGGCGGCTGGGCCGACGTGAACCAATCGGCGCGCGAATGCGTCGAGCGCGAAATCGCGGAGGAATCCGGCTTCAAGGCGCGAGCCGTGAAACTCGCCGCAGTGCGTGACTACCAGAAAAGCGGCCATCCGCCGCGGCACATCGATTCGATCTATAAAATGTTTTTCTTGTGCGAGATTACCGGCGGCAGACCTGCGCCCAGCGATGAAACCAGCGACGTGGCTTTTTTCGCCCCCGACGCACTGCCGCCGCTGTCATTGGGGCGCACCACGGCGGCGCAAGTCGAGCGTATGTTCCAGCATTTCGAACATCCGGACCTGCCGACCGATTTCGATTAGGCTCCCGGCCTATGCGTAGGTGATCAGCGCCGGATCACCGCTGTCCAAATGCGGCAGCCCGTTGTAGCTCACCAGGTGATGGCGCCGCGGCGTCGAGGCGAATTCCGTCAGCGAGCTGTTGCGGACGCGAAGGTTCAGTTCCACCGCCGTGGCCGGCGGCGCATTCAGCACCTGGGCCACCATGGCGCCGATGACCCCGCCCGATGACACTACCAGCACATGCCCGTCCGGAAAACGTTGCCGCGCCTCGAGCAGAGCGCCCACCGCGCCCTCTTGGAACTCTCGGAACGGCATCATGCCCACCGGCTGCGTTCGATCCTCAGCCCAGGCCAGCAGGGCCTCGCGCAACAGGCGAAAATGCTCGCGCACAATCAGCGGATCGCGGCGTGCAGCACCGCTCGCCGCCATCACCGGGGCTTCGCCGGTCAAGGCCGTCAAAATCGCTTCGGGTTTGTATTCATCCAGCCCCGGGAAGATTTCCCGGTCCGATGCCGCCAATACCGGATGACTTTCGAGAATGGCATCGGCGGTTTCAATCTGACGCCGCAAGGTGCCGGTGAACACCGCATCGAAGTGAACCCTGCGCTTCGCAAAGTAGCTGCCGAGCTGCCGTGTCTGCGCAAAGCCGATCTCAGTCAGCTGATCGTAGTTTTCCGTTCCGAAGGCCGCCTGGCCATGGCGGACCACATAGATGACTCCCATGAGGCATTCTAACTGAGGGTGCCGTCAGGCGCCGCGTTGCCGCTCAGCGGCATCTCGAGCGCCACGCTCAAACCGCCGCCTTCGCGATTGGCAAGTTGAATGCGCCCGCCATGCGCTTCGGCAATCTCGCGTGCCAGCGCCAAGCCGATGCCCGTGCCGCTGCGCTTGGTGGAGTAGAACGGCAGCAGCGCCTGCGCCAGTACCGTCTGGCTCATGCCCGATCCGCGATCGAGCACCTCGATACATTGCACCACGCCCCCGCAGCGAATGCGGAGTTCCACCTCCGCATCGGCGCCGCCGGCCTCGTGCGCATTCTTCAAAAGATTGATCAGCGCCTGCTCCACCTGCACGCGGTCGAACCAGCCCGGCACGCTGGGAAATTGCTCGCTGTGCTTGAAGGGCTGCTGGCTGCGCAGATCCGCCACGAAGGGCTCCCACGCGACGCTCTCCTGGCGCGGTGCCGGCAGCTTGGCGAAGGTTGCGTAGCCGCCGACGAAGTGCTGCAGATGCGCGGCGCGCTCGCCGATGGCGGAAAAAACACCGGGCAAGGTGGCCAGATCGCCGCGGCGCGCAATCTCCGCGCCTGAGTGGGCCAGCGAGGACAAGGGCCCGAGCGAATTGTTGAGTTCGTGGCTCAACACACGAATCAGCTTTTTCCACGTCGCCACTTCCTGACGCGACAGTTCGCGCGTCAAGCGCTTGAGCAGATACAACTGGAAGGTCTGACCTTGCAGAATGAATGCGCGCGTGGACAAGTGAAAGGTTTCTTCGACGCCCTCGATCTCAGCCGAGAACAGCTTGTCGCCGGACCCGGCGGCCGCGGCCTTCAGCGCCTGCGGCGCCCGGCCTAAGATCTCGCCGAACCGCAGTCCCTGCAGGCTGCGCCCCTCGCTGAGCAAGTGCCGGGCGGCAATGTTGGCGTAGGCAATTCGATCATGGTCGTCGACCAACACCAGAGCCACCGGTGAATTCTGCATTACCGTGTCCAGCAACAGTTCACGCTGCACCAGATGGGCGCGTTGCTGGCGCAGAGCCGCCGCAAGGTCATTGTGCGCCGTCATCAGCTCGCCCAGCTCATCGTTCCGATCGGCCGCCAGCGACAGGCTGAAATCGCCCTCGCGGTAACTGGCCACGGTATTCGCCAGCGCGCGCAGCAACTGCTCGATCGGGCGCATGACGCGGGTCGCCAGCCACAGCAGCGGCAGCACCCCTAACCCCACCACCGCCAGCCAGCTGAGCAGCGAATCGTTGGTGGTGCGCAGCGCCCAAATCGTCAACCACGCCGTGAGGCCGACCACGAACAACAGCAGCAGTGCGAGTTTGCCCTTGAGGCTCACTTTACTTGAATCGTTCCAAGCGCCGGTAGAGGGCCTGGCGCGACAGCCCCAGGCTCTGCGCGGCACGGCTGATATTGCCGCCGGCTTCCCGCAACGTCGTCTCCAGGACCTCACGGCTGAATTGCTCCGTCTCGCGCGTTGCGGGCGCAGCGCCGCCCCGCTGTGTGGGCGGCAGATTCAAGTCGGCCGCCGTCACCACATTGTCTCGGGCCAGCAGCCGCGCGCGCTCGATGGAATTGCGCAGTTCGCGCACATTGCCCAGCCATTCGTGTGCCAGCAGCGCGGCGCTCGCCTCTTCACTGAACTCGAGATCGGCTCCCAGGTAATGGCGTGCCAGCGGCAAGATGTCCGCCGTGCGCTCCGCCAAGGACGGAATTGCGATGTCGATGACGTTCAGCCGGTAGTACAGATCCTCGCGAAATCGGCCTTCGCGAATCAATTGCGGCAGATCCGCATTGGTTGCGCTCAGGATGCGCGCCCGCGAGCTGCGGGTTTTGCTCGAGCCCAGCAACTCGAATTGCCCGGTCTCGAGCACGCGCAGCAGCTTGACCTGCCCGGCCAGCGGCAAATTGCCGATTTCGTCCAGGAACAAAGTGCCGCCGTCGGCCAATTCGAACCGGCCGACGCGAGCCTTGCCGGCGCCGGTATAGGCGCCCGCTTCAGCGCCGAACAGTTCCGCTTCGATCAATTCGGCCGGTATTGCGCCGCAGTTGATGGCGACGAAAGGACCCGAGCGCACCGCCGAGTTGGCGTGCACAATTTGCGCAATGCGCTCCTTGCCGGCGCCATTCGGCCCCGTGATCAGGACCCGCACATCGGCGCGCGCCACGCGGCAGGCCAGCTCCACCACCCGCTCCATCGCATCGGAAGCAAATACGATGTCGCAAAGATCATATTGCTCGGCGAGTTTTTCCCGCCGGCGCCGCTGCTCCTCTTGCAGGCGCTGCCGTTCTCGCGTCGCCTCAGCCAGTTCCAGCAGGTTTTCCACCGTCGTCAGCAGCTTATCGTTGTCCCAGGGCTTGCCGATGTAATCGGCGGCACCCGCCTTGATCAACTGCACCGCGGCCTCCAGGTGCGTCCACGCGGTCAACAGGATGACCGGCAGATCGGGCTGCTGAGCCCGCAGGGCCTTGAACAAGGCCACGCCCTCTTCTCCTGAGGTCGTATCCGCGGTGAAATTCATGTCGGCAATGACCAGGTCGACCTTCTCGCGCGCAACCAGACTTAAGCCCTTCTGCGGGGTCACGGCGGTCAACGTGCGGATGTCGTGCAAGCCGAACAACAGGCTCAATGCCTGGGACACGGCGGGATTGTCGTCGATGACCAAAACGGTACGCATGGGTGGAATGGTAGCGGGTGTGACGGGGAATCACACCCGCTACGAAGCTTGGAGGTCAGGCGGCGCGAGTGGCCAGAGCCGGGGGAATCGAGGCGGCCTTCAGTGCCGGCCACAACACCGAGGCCTGTCCGAGCAGCATGACCACGACGGCGCCGATCAGCGCATAGGCGATGTTCAGCCGTTCCATTTGAAAGGCCGTCACCATCCATAGATTCAACGACACCGCCAAAGTCACCCCCAACAATGCGCCGGCGGCGGCGATCAGCAGATTCTCGGTCTGAAAATAGCGCACGATGGCGTTCTTGGTGGCGCCCAACGCGCGGCGGATGCCGATTTGCCGGCGGCGCTGCGCCACCCAGTAGCTGGTGAGTCCGACGATGCCGAAGGCAGTGACAGCCACCAGCGCGGCGCACACGACGGCCAGAATCACCGCCAATCCATGGTCGTCCTTGTATTGCTCGATGCGTTGATCACCCAGAGAGGTGTTCTTGACGATGACCCGGGCGCGGTTGGTGTCCATCAACTTCTGCTCTGCAGCCTTCATGACCGCTCGAAGCTGGCCAGGTTTGACTCGCACGATGTAGTAGGAATATTCGCTGCCATAGCGAAACGGCATCACGATGCTGTTATTGAAGAAAGTTGCCGTCCAGGTGTCTGTCCAAGGCACCTGCAGTTGTTCGATAATGCCCACCACCTGTTTCGGAACCGTGTCCGGCGGCAGATAGAAGGTCTGCCCCAACGCATTCTTGCCCGGGAACAGTTTCTCGGCGAGTGCTTTGCTGATCATGGCCTGACCGGCAGTCTTGCCATCGTTGTAGGCTCTCTTATCCTGCAATTCATCGGTGTTGAAATTGCGGCCGGCGGCGAGCTTCAAGCCGGACGCCTGCAGGAAATGCTCGTCGCCGTAGTATTCAGCGGCATTGCCGGTCGGCTCCTTTTGGTCGGGTGTCAGCGTGATGCCTTCATTCGATCCACTATCGCCCATCACGTAGGAGTTGCTGGCCGTTGCATCGACAACCCCCGGCAAGCCACGCAACGCGGCTAGGTCCGCTTGCGCCCGGGCGACCATGTCGGGAGGCTCGCCCACCCATTGGTTGGTGATGGCAAAAACATTGTCCTCATCGGCGCCCGATGGCCGATGACTGTAGGCGACACGTGCCTGAATGATGAACAGTGCGTTGCAGAGGATTGCCAAGGTGATGGCCATCTGCACGGCGATGACAATGGCGCCGACCTTGTTGCGGCGCATCGCTGAAATGATGGGTCGAATTTCCATGTTTGCCTCTATTGTGCTTTGAGTTGCCAAGCGGGTTGAACCTGCGCCGCGCGCCAGGTTGGATACAGTCCTGCCAGTGTGGTCGCGACCACAGCAAGAACCACCGCGATGACCACATCGCCGGCGCTGAAGTAGGTCAGACGCCCCACTTCTTCGGATAACAGAGAACGCAGGCCGAGGAGGCCCAAAGCCGTGAGGCCCAAACCCACCACGCCGCCAGCCAAGCCCACCACGCCTGCTTCGATCAGGCATTGACTAAAGATCGCGCCACGATTCGCGCCCAAGGCGCGCCGCACGCCGATGTCCGCCGATCGGCCCATGATCTTGGCAAGCATCAAGCCCATGGCATTGAGCAGGCACACCAACAGGAAGCTGAACGACACCAGCACCAAAATTCGTACGTTGTCATCGACCACGTGCTGATACGCCAGCCATTCGCGCACGTCGCGGGCACTGGTGTGTGCCGGCCAGTGAAATCGCCCGAGCCGGGTCTGCTCGGATGAATAGTTGTTCAGCCAAGTGCGGTATTTGTCGACGTCGGCAGTGGTCGGCAGTTCCGCCCAGTACTGGATCCAGACGCACTCCGACTGCAGGTGCCCCTCGTAGCCTTCCTGCTTGGCATCTCCGCCGCAGCTGTTGTTACCCCAATTCGGAATCTGCTCCGAGATGGCAGTCGTGAACGGGATGAATGCCTTTTCCGTTTCGGCGAAGTGACTGGTGTTCAGATCGTAGAAGCGGGGTTCCGGCTCCCATTTTTGCAGGACGCCGACGACGCGGAAGTTATGATTGTCGAGATTGACGGTCTTGCCGATTGAGTTCGAGCCGCCGAACAATTTGTCATTCAGATCGCTGGAAATGACCGTCACGGCTGCCTTGTCCGCATCGTCGGCCGCGGTCCACGGACC
>Ga0208982_1000132_pt1 | contig 10223 bp, 12 predicted proteins | sample MedBloCAOM1_O3_FD_187840 | JGI IMG/M metagenome (GOLD analysis project Ga0208982, IMG submission 187840) | Forest soil microbial communities from El Dorado National Forest, California, USA - Mediterranean Blodgett CA OM1_O3 (SPAdes) (version 2) | ecosystem: Environmental > Terrestrial > Soil >... | reverse complement strand
TGAACAGCACCCACAGTGGATGGGAGAACTCGACCTGCTCGAACTCCGGGGCTGCGTCCTGCGCGAGCAGCTCGCCCCACAGGGTCGAGCCCTCGGGGGCCGGGCGGTCGAACACGTAGGGGATGTGCACGAACTGACGCACGGTCGGGAGGTTCGCGCGCAGTTGGGCGATGACCTCGCCGCGGTCGATGTTCTTGCCGTTCCAGTGGTAGCCGTCCGTCGCGATGAGCACGGTGGGCTCGAGTTGGGCCAGCCGACCGATGGTGCCCTCGACCCCGAAGTCGGGGGAGCAGCAGGCCCACACCGCGCCCACCGCAGCAGCGGCCAGACAGCCGATGACGGCGTGCTCGGTGTTCGGCAGGTACGCGGCGACCCGATCGCCCGGCGCCACCCCGGCCCGGCGCAGCTGCGCTGCGGCCAGAGCACCCATTGAACCGGCACCGAGGACCAGCACCCGGCGACCCGCAAGACCGCCACCGGCCAGCTCAGTCGCCGTGACGGCAAGAGCTTCGGAGACCACCGAGGCCCCCGCGGCATCGATGCCGGTCTCGGTGTGGATCCGCTTGCCGACCCGAAGCGCCTGCTGCACCACCTCATGCAGAGTGCGCCCGATTGTCCCCACTTGTTCGGCGCCGGCGTACGCGGCGCGCAGTTGACCGAGGATCTGCGGCTCGCCGACGACCATCGAGTCCAACCCGGCGGCCACCGAGAACAGATGCTCCACACCGGCGGCCGCGTAGTGCACGTAGAGGTGCTCGGACAGTTCGTCGAGCACCATCGCGGACTGGCGCGCCAGCACATCAGTGATATCGGCGAGGCCACCGTGGAAGGTCGCGACTACCGCATAGATTTCGACCCGGTTACAGGTGGACAGCAGCAGCGCCTCCGCGACATTCTCGCGTGCAATCAGCTGGCACAGCACCTTACCGGCGTCCGCGGTCGACACCGCGACTCGTTCCAGCACATCAACCGGCGCACTACGATGAGACAGACCGACGACCAGAAGACTCATCTGCTCACCGCGATCGGATTGATCGGCTCGACCACCGGTCCAACCCCGTTGCCGTTAGACCGACGGACCTGGTGAAACGACAGGATCTGCAGTTCCACAGCGAGGTCCACCCGGCGAACCTCGACATCCTCGGGCACCTGCAGTACGACCGGGGCGAAGTTCAGGATGCACCGGACCCCACCAGCCACAAGCAGGTCACACACCCCCTGCGCGGCGGGGACCGGGGTACAGATCACGCCGATGGTCACCTCTCGCTCGGCGCACACCGCCGGGATGCTGTCGACGTGGTCCACGGGCAACCCTCCGACGGCGACCCCGATCAGGTCCTCGTCGACGTCGAACAGGGCAGTGACTGGGAAGCCACGGTCGGGAAAGCCCGGGTAGTTGGCTAGCGCATGACCAAGATTGCCGATGCCGACCACGGCGATGCTGTGGTGTCGGGTAAGCCCGAGCAGCCGCTCGATGTGCTCCACCAGCCGCGCGGTGTCGTAGCCCACCCCGCGGGTGCCGTAGGAACCCACATATGACAAGTCCTTGCGCAGAGTCGCGGAGTTCACTCCAGCAGCGCCGGCGAGTACCTCGCTCGACATCGTGGTCACGCCCTGCTCGATCATCGAGGTAAGCACCCGAAGGTAGACGGCGAGGCGGCCGACCGCAGCCTCGGGTACCGAGCGGTACGGCAGGTCTTCGACACCAGTGCTGTACCTGCCGTGCTCGTGCACCGTCACGAGTGCCTTCCTCTCGACCCACTGGCAAACTGGTTCCGGGGCTGGTAGCGCTGTCCTGCCAGGCGTCCACGGTAGCCGCTTGTGAACGCAGGAACAAAGTCGCGATCTTGCTTGCCGGGACACGGGTCAGGGGCGGCTCGGTCGCGAAGCCGCCCCTGACAGTGCCAGCAGCAGGTAATAGCTGCTGTGTGCGGGTTAGGAAGCCGGTGGTGACAGCACCTGTCCGATGATGAACACCGTGGCGTTCTTGGTTGGAATGTTGCCGCACAGCACCGGCGCACCATTGACCGTCGGTGCTGCCGCGGTGCCGCCGATCGTGATCTTGGCGCCTTCCAGACTGTCCACCGTGCCGGCTCTGACCAGGCCGGCCGCGTCGTAGCGGGTGCCGACTACGTGATAAGTCAGGATCTTGGCCAGTTTGCTGTTAGGCGTCGCCACATCCGGGGCGGTGGTCAGCTGGTTGATCATGCCCGGGTTCTTGGCCTCCAGAGCCTGGAAAGCCGAGTCGGACGGGGCGAACACGGTCAGCGCCGGAGCGCTGTTCAGCGTGTCAGTCAAGTTGGCGGCGGTCACCGCCTTGGTCAGGGTGGTCAGCAACGGGTTGTGGCTTGCCGCGGTGGCGACCGGGTCGTTGACCATGCCCTGCGCCGAGCCCGGGCCCTCCGTGGGGACCTGGCTGCAGGCCGGACCGAAGATGTCACTGACTTGGGTGACACCATTGCCGGTGGGCGCCGTGACCCCCGGGTTGGGCGCAGCCTGCGCGCTCGACTGCTGTGGCTCGCTGGAAGCTTGGCCGCCGGTTGCCGGCCCCTGCGAATTGCTGCATGCGCCGACAACGGCGGTCAGTGCCGCCAGAGCGCCGACCGCGGCTAGTCGCTGGATCTTCCTCACTCGATCTCCTCGTCTGCTGGCGGGCTAGTCTTGGGCCTCGCCTGCATTACTTTCGGTGATCCCGCCAGGACGATTCACGCCAGACGGATGACGAATCGGGTATTCCCGCGGCCTGACCACCGAAACGATTATGTGGTCGGTGTATGCGAAATCGTTACGAAGCGTAGATCCCAGCGACAATGGCGGCGAGACATGCGTCAGGGGCGGCTCCATCCGGAGCCGCCCCTGAGGTGAGTAACTGTGGTTTGCCTAGGAGGCCGGCAGGGACAGCACCTGCCCGATTACAAACACGGTGGCGTTCTTGGTTGGGATATTGCCGCACAACACCGGAGCGCCGTTGACGGTCGGCGCCGCCGCGGTTCCACCGATTTTGAGCTTGGCGCCTTCCAGGCTGTCCAGCGTGCCCGCCTGGATCAGGCCCGCCGCATCGTAGCGGGCGCCGACTACGTGGTAAGTCAGGATCTTGGCCAGCTGGCTGTTCGGCGAAGCCACGTCCGGAGCGGTGGTCAGCTGCTTGAGGATGCCCGGATGCTGGGCCTCCAGAGCCTGGAATGCCGGGTCAGCCGGGGCGAAGACGGTCAGCGCAGGAGCGCTGTTGAGGGTGTCAACCAGGTTGGCCGCGGTCACGGCCTTGGTCAGCGTGGTCAGCAACGGGTTGTGACTTGCCGCGGTGACCACCGGGTCGTTGACCATGCCCTGCGCCGAGCCCGGGCCCTCCGTGGGCACCTGACTGCAAACCGGACCGAAGATGTCACTGATCTTCGTGACGCCGCTACCAGTGGGCGCGGTGGCCTCGCCGGAGGGCGTAGCCGACTCGCTGGCTGGTGCGGAAGCTTGAGTTCCGGTGGCCGGCTGCTGCGAATTGCTGCATGCGCCGACCACGGCAGTCACTGCCGCTAGAGCGCCGACCGCGGCCAGTCGCTGGATCTTCCTCACTCGATTTCAACTCCTCATCGGGCTGCCCGGCCGATCCGGGCCTCACACGTATTACTTCGGTAATCCACAGCGGTTGGTTCGCGGCTCGCAGATTACGAATAGGACACATTGCTGCTGTAAGCGAGCCGTCCTCAATGGACGCTGCTCATTGGATGGTGATCATTGGACCGTGAACTGTACCGAATGCCACCCGGTCGCGCCGTCGGGGATGGGTGCGGCTCGGTCTGCGGTCTGGGTGTATCCAGTCTGATCCGTCGCGCGCACCTCGGCGACATGGGCACCGGGTTCCCAGCGGCCCCGCAGCCTGAACATCCGCCACGTGTCGACATTGACCTCGGTGGACAGCTCAGCGGGAAGCCACTGCCCGTGGTCCAGGCGTACCTCCACCTTCTCGACGCCTCTGGTCTGCGCCCAGGCCACCCCGGTGATCGGTGTGCTGGGACTGACCCGTTCGAACGGCCCAGGGCTGTCGATCCGGGACATCGTCTTGATCGGCGCCCGCTGCGCCCAGCCGCGCTGGAGCCAGTAGGCCCGCTTCGCGTCGAAGGTAGTGATTTCCATATCGGTGATCCACTTCGTGCCAGAGACAAAACCGTACAGCCCGGGGACGAGTAGCCGGACCGGGAAGCCGTGCTCGATCGGCAACGGCTCACCGTTCATCCCGATCACCAGCATGGCTTGCCTTGCTCGGTCGAGCAGCGTCGTGGTGGGGGTGCCGCAGGTCCATCCATCGACGCTGGTGGTGTAGACCTGATCAGCATCCCGGGCCACGCCGGCCTCTTTGAGAATGTCGGCTAGCAGCACGCCGGTGAAGTTGGCGGTGGACAGGTAGGGTCCGCCGACCTCGTTGGACACACAGGTCATCGTCACCGGACGCTCGATCAACGGGCGCGAGATCAAATCAGGCCAGTTGATGGTGATCTCCCGAGCGACCATCCCATGAATGCGCAGCCGCCAGTCCGCAGTACGCAGCTGCGGCAGCGTGAGGTTGACGTCTACCCGGTAGAAATCCGGGTTGCGCGTAATGAAGGTCGGAGATCCGTCGGCGGCGAAATCGGCCTCCGCTGGGATCGGCGGGGCGGGCACCGTGGGCATGATCCGCCCAAGCGCCTTGCGAGAGGCCTCCAGACCACTACGCCCGACCAGCAGCTGACCACCGGCTGCGGCGATCCCCGCACCTGCGGCGACCGCCATCGAACCGGCGAGCAGCGTCCGGCGAGGCACTCCCGCTACGCCGCCGGCTGCCGGGCGTTGGCTAAGCCGAGCCAGGCCGTGCAGGAAGACGAAGACTCCCGCGCTGACGATCAGCGCCGCCACCGGAGCGAACACGTCAAGCGAACCCGCGGTGGGACGGGACAGCACCGCGACACTGGCCACCACGCCGAGCACCACGATCAGCACCAGGCCAGGTGTGCGGGAGCGCCGCGAGATCAGCCCGGCGACCACTCCCACCAGCCCGATCACCGCGGCCATACCCGAGAGCAAAACGACTTTGTCGTAGCTACCGAAGGTCCGCACCGCGAAATCCTTGAGCCACAGCGGGGTCAGGTCTATCGCGCTGGCGCCTACCGCGAGGAACGGCGAGGCAGTCGGCGAGATGAAGCCGCCCACCAGGTGCCCGGTCGTCAACCCTGCAACCATCGACAGCAGCCCGACCAGGCCTGCCACTGGGGCGGATAGGCGAGATGACGCATCAGGAGCCGCCGCGATGGGAGACGACCGGGTCGTAGTCATGTCCGCCAGTTCGCACTTGCCGGGGTGAAGGTTCGATCAGAGCTCACATCGTAATGGTGCTTACCCGGTAAGCGCTGCGCGTAGCCGCGGCTCCTCCACCGCCCAGAAGCCGTGCTCCCGGCCGTCGATGAGGATCACCGGAACCCGGTCGCCGTACTCGGCTCGCAGTTCTGGGTCCGCATCCACGTCGCTGGTGTGCCACCCGACGTCGAGGTCGGCGCAGATCCGGGCGATGTCCGCTCGGGCCGCCGCGCACGCATGGCACTGCGCGCGGACCAGCAAGGTCACCTCGTGCTTCATCGGAGTCAGCCTGCCACTGCCGTTACGGCCGGGTTTAGTCAGCTCCGGCGGCAGCTGGCAGGCCGGTTTGGTGCTTTCTGTCCCGCGCATCGCAGTTCGCTTCTAGCAGACCTACTGCCCGGAGCCTAGGAGGTGCAGCGCGTAGCGTGTCGCCGTCGTATGCTTCCGCACGCCTTTGAGGCGACCCGCTAGGCGACCGTTGACGCGAACGGTCGGCACGAGCGAACTGAGGAGTGGCTCATGCCGCAACCGAGATGGTCCTCGGAATCCCAGGACCGATCCGCAACCGCGCGTGCGGAGGGTCCCCGACCACAGCTGCGCCGGTTACGCCGACGCCTGATCGCGTGAAGTTCGCCCGCCCCAGCACCCAGCCGGTCCCAGATCCGCGCGCGCCAGACCCCGACTCACCAGACCCGGTCCCACCGGATCCCGGCGCCGCCGACCAACCAGCCGAGGGTGCCGGTATCGAACACGCCGGGCCGGAGGTCGACACCGCCGCGTGGGACCTTGTCGCGGCCGCCCAGCAGGGCGACCAGAACGCCTTCGGCCAACTGTACGACCGGTACGTCGATGTGGTCTTCCGGTTCATCTTGTTCCGGGTGAGTGATCGTCCACTGGCCGAAGACCTCACCAGTGAGACCTTCCTGCGAGCCCTGCGCCGGATCTCGTCGGTGAGCTACCAAGGCCGTGACGTCGGAGCCTGGTTCGTCACCATCGCGCGTAACCTGGTTCTCGACCACGTCAAATCCAGCCGGTACCGGTTGGAGATGACCACCGCCGACATTCTGGACTCCAGCGCGGATGACCGCGGCCCTGAGCATGAGGTGGTCGAAGAGGCCACCGCTGCCGAACTCATGCGCTGCGTCGCCCAACTGGGCCGGGATCAGCAGGAGTGCATCATGCTGCGGTTCATGCAGGGCCTGTCGGTCTCGGAGACCGCGGCCGTGATGGGCCGCAACGAGGGCGCGGTCAAGGCGCTGCAACATCGCGCGGTCCGCCGGCTGGCGCAGCTGCTGCCGGAGGGGCTGCGATGACTATCACATTCACCACCGACACTGTGCGCCTGGGCGTAACTACGCGGATGACCGCTCGTTGCTCCCAAGGACACGGCCCACGGGCCCGAAGGTGGTGAGGACGACGCGCACATCCGGGGGTCGGAGCAGCGACGGGCAAGAGCAGGACAACTTCGCCCGCGCAGTGGATAGCGGTATCCACGACGTCTCCGACCGGACCTTGCAGCGGGACCTGACGGTGGTGGCGGCGTTGCGTCATGCCGGCGCCACGGTTGGCCCGACAACCGCGGAACGTGACCGGATGCGCCAGCGCGTCTTGGCCGAATTCTCGTCGGTGGTTCACGAAGGCAACAGTCCAGTCCTGCCGCTGCGGGCCGCTCGGCGTCGCCGTTGGCTTCCCGACGAAACGCGGGGACGGGTGGTGGTGGCAGCGGCGGCGGCACTGTGCCTGACGATGTCGCTGTCCGGGATGAGCGTGTTGCTGTCCCGCGATGCCGTGCCCGGTGATGCCTTGTACACCTTCAAGCGCACCGCCGAGTCCGCCGAACTCGGATTGACCTTCGGGGACCATCCCAAGGCTCTCAAACATCTGGAGTTCGCCGGCGATCGGGTGAACGAGATCGAGATCATGGCGGAACAAGCCGACAGCGCTGGCAATTGGTCCGGCGGTCAGGGCAAGTTCGTCCGGGTGCTCGATGACTTCGACTCAGACGCCACTGCCGGTGCCCGGCTACTCACCGGTCTCGCCCTGCATGGCCAACCCAGCAGCCTGGCTGCGTTGCGCGGCTGGGCCGAGCAGCAGAAGGCCCGGCTGGCCGTGGTTCGGGCCGCGCTGCCAATGCCCATCAGCGCCCGGCTGGACAGCACACTTGGATTGCTAGATCGGGTGGTCGCGAGAGCTTCCGCGCTGAGCGACCGGTCCAGCTGCGTCACGATCACTTCTGGCCTTCGTGATGAGCTGGGTGCGTTGCCAGCGAAGGAAGCTTGCAAGCCGACACCGGTAGACGGAACTTCCGCGGCAGTACCGCTGCCGGGCGTGCCAGCTCTGCCAACGGTGACCCCACCCAGCGCAATTGTGCCTCCCAACCTGCTGCTTCATCCGCCTGTAGTGAATCCCGTTCCGGTTCCCGCTCATAACGGCACGAGCAGCCGCTCCGGGCTTCCCACAACCCGAAGCCCCGGTGACGTTCTGCCGAACCCGACTCGACCCGGATCCGAGCAGTTGCAGCCGGAGCCATGGCGCCCCTTCCCAGCGCATGATTCACCAAAGCCTGCTGCACCGCTGCCACCGTGGATTCTGCAGCCGCGGTTGTTGCCACCGGGATAGCCGTCAACTTAAATCCACCCACCGTATGTCGAGTAGATCCTTACTGTTCGGTTGCTCAGGAGAAGTCATCACGGCAGTCTTGTGATCGGCTTCGCGCTTTGAGCAAGAAGGACGCGGAAGGAACCCACTCCGATATTCAGGGCAGGATCAAGTGCCACGGTGTAACCAGGACGACCAGCGAGATAGTCATGAGGACATCCGGAACGACGCAGCCGTCCTGACCGCCCTTACCGGGCAAGGCGCCGCTGGGTTAACCCTTGTTGGCTTGGCTGTTGCGGAAGTAGAGGCCGCGCTGGCGGTTCCCACTGATCCCCTCGCGGCCGCCTTCTTCGACCTCGATAACACTATGATGCAGGGCGCGTCGGCCTTCTACTTCGCGCAGGGCCTGGCCGCTAGGAAATTGTTTCCCGCCGGTGCGCTCACGTCGTTTGCGTGGCAGCAACTGAAGTTCAGAGTAGTCGGCAAGGAGCTCAGCCTCGCGGAGATCCGCACCAGTCGCGAGCAGGCGCTGTCATTCGTGGCCGGTAGATCAACTGCGCAGTTCGTCGAGCTTAGCGAGGACATCTACGACGAGCTGATGGCTCACCGGATCTGGTCCGGCACGCTGGCGTTGGCGCAGATGCACCTCGCCGCGGGCCAGCGGGTGTGGCTGGTCTCCGCCACTCCGGTGGAGCTGGCCACGATCATCGCTCGCCGCCTCGGCCTCACGGGTGCGCTGGGCACTGTTGCGGAGGCTGTCGACGGCGTATACACCGGCCGGTTGGTCGGCGACATCCTGCACGGTGCGGCGAAGGCCCAGGCGGTGCGAGCGTTGGCCAGCAAAGAAGGGCTCGACCTGCACCGGTGCACCGCTTACTCCGACTCAGCCAACGACATCCCGATGCTTTCGTTGGTGGGCACCGCGGTGGCGGTGAATCCGGACCCCGCCCTTCGAGAGACCGCCCGGGCACGGGGCTGGGAGATCCGCGACTTCCGGACCGGGCGCAAAGCGGCCAGAACCTCCGCGGTCGGCATCGGCATGGCGGCGGGCGCGGTCGCTGCCCGCCTGGCCTATCAACGTCGCGTTCGCCCCTGACCGCATCACTTGCGCGCGCGGCGTCCTGCCATCACCGCCTACCGGAACCGGCCCGCGAGGCTGAGCACGCCTCGCTCGGCGGTTGCCACCCACTTCGGGTCGACCGTGCGACGCAACGCTGCGCCACGCGCAAAATCGTCGAACGCCTGCGAAGTCGTCCACCGGGGCGCGAAGCCGAACTCGGTGCGCAACCGGCGAGTGCGTCCTGCTCGTGCAACAACTGCAACCGACCGTCATAGCCCGGCACCGTGGGCACCACGGGAAGCGAGAAGTACCGGCTGAGCACTGTGTCGACGCGTGACCCGATGATGTTGGCGAAGCGCAGCACCGTGACGTCCACGTCGTCGTGCCGCCGCGCGAAACCACGGACGTAGCCCTTGGCAGTACAGATGGCCTTGGCGATCAGCGGATTACGCAAGTCGACGCGCACAAACTCGGCGCGCCCCAGCCGCCGCAACAATTCCGGACCCGGAGGCACCGTGTCCACAGCGAGGGCGTGGTCGATCTCGGGATCGGCCGCGAGTCGAACAGCCAGCTGCCCACCGATGAAGCGACTGGCTCCAGTGACAAGAACCGTGGAAGGCAACATGCTGGCCTGCTCCCTGCGCTTGCGCGCAGAGATTACTTCTTCAGCTTGCGGCGTTGCACCCGCGTCTTGCGAAGCAACTTGCGGTGCTTCTTCTTAGACATGCGCTTACGGCGTTTCTTGATCACCGAGCCCATGCTCGGCCTCCTCGCTGGTAGTCGCTGTGTTCGTCAGGCAGGCTGGTCGCAGATAGGCTGCGGAGCGCCCAGCAATGGGCGCGAACGGGCGCCCAGGTTACCCCTCATCGCAGGATTCCCACAAAGTCGGGCGCAGCCGGCACCCGACCCTGATCTCATCCCGCGTCGAAATAAGCGTTCTCCAGGTAACCATGCACGGCAGCCTCCGGAACGCGGAAGGAACGCCCGACGCGAACCGCGGGCAACTCGCCCGCATGTACCAGCCGGTAGACCGTCATCTTGGATACCCGCATCATCGCGGCCACCTCGGCGACCGTGAGGAACTGTACCTTGGCCGCCCCGGCCTGTTCGTTCATCAGCATGGGTTATCGCGTCCTCACCGTCACGCGCCGCCGGGCTTCCCCTCCCGCGGTCCGTGACACACCTGTTCTGATGAGAGTAGCGGGACTGGTGGTGGCCGTGCGACTCCGATCAGTTGTACTTC
>Ga0208982_1000131_pt1 | contig 10367 bp, 15 predicted proteins | sample MedBloCAOM1_O3_FD_187840 | JGI IMG/M metagenome (GOLD analysis project Ga0208982, IMG submission 187840) | Forest soil microbial communities from El Dorado National Forest, California, USA - Mediterranean Blodgett CA OM1_O3 (SPAdes) (version 2) | ecosystem: Environmental > Terrestrial > Soil >... | reverse complement strand
CGTCAAGCACGAGTCGCGGTCCGCGCCAACTGCAGCGCGCGCGTCTTCGCCGCCCGCACACGATCGGTGAGGGTGTCGATGTCATAGACGCCGTAGTGCCTTCGGCCGTTGATGAAAAACATCGGTGTTCCCGATACCCCGCTGAGGTCGGCGGATTCGACGTCCTCGGCGACGCGGGATGCAAAGGTCCGCTTACGCAGGTCCTCCCGAAAGCGTACGCTGTCGAGCGCGAGCTGGGCGGCATAGTCCACCAGGTCCCGCATGACCAGGGCGGTGTTGGTGTCGGTGCCGGCGACCGTGATCGGGTCGGCGGCGGTCAGCGTCTCGGTCATACCTGGACAACCCCCATGTTCTCGACCCGGACTCCGGGCACGATCTCGTTGTAGGAACAGACAGTCAGTTGCGGCAGCGCTTGCTCGACCAACCGCCGCAGGTGGCGGCGGGCGCGAGCCGAGCAGAGAAGGACGGGACGGGCACCCTGGGCGAGCGCGCCGTCGAGCTGTTGCCCGAGCGCGGCGATCAGCGCCTGGGCCCGGTTGGGCTCCATCGCGAGCTGCTCGCCGTCGGGCGTCTGGGCGATCGATTCGCCGATCTCCTGCTCGATCGCCGGGTCGAGCGAGATCGTCCGCAGGCGCATCGCGGCGTCGAGGTGCGGCGCCGTGATCGTCCGCCCGAGCGCCGCCCGCGCGTACTCGGCGAGCACCGCCGGGTCGCGGGTAAGGCGCGACTTGTCGCCGATCTCCTCGATGATCGCGCCGAGGTCGCGGATCGGCACGCCCTCGCGGAGCAGCGCCTGCAGCACCCGCTGGACCTCGCCGAGCGAGAGCTGGTCGGGGACGACCTCCTCGACCGCGGCGGCGTTGGTCTCTTTGAGGCCGTCGAGCAGCTTGCGCGTCTCCTGCCGGGTGAGGAGCTCGGCGGCGTGGCCGCGGATCGTCTCGGTCAGGTGCGTCGCGACCACCGATTCGGGGTCGACGACGGTGTAGCCGAGCGCCTCGGCCTCGGGGCGCGCGGCGTCCGGCACCCAGGTCGCGGGCAGGCCGAAGGCGGGCTCGGTGGTGGGGACGCCGGGCAGCTGGCCGGCGGCCTCGCCGGAGTCCATCGCCAGCTGGTGGCCGGGCATGATCCGCCCCCGCGCGACCTCCGAGCCGCGCACCCGCAGCACGTATTCGTGCGAGTCGAGGCCGAGCTCATCGTGGATCCGGACGGCCGGGATCACCGTCCCGAGTTCGCCCGCGAGCTGCTTTCGCATCGCCCCGACGCGGCCCATCAGGCCGCCGCCCTGGCCCGCTTCGACCAGCGGCACGAGGCCGAAGCCGATCGCCAGCTCGAGCGGGTCGACCGCGGTCGCCGGGTCGGCGGGGCCACCGCCGGCGGGCAGCTCCGGCACGCCGCCGGGGCCGAGTTGGCCGACGCCGCCACCGGGGACGACTTCGGCGCTCGCTTCCGGCAGCCCGTCTTTGAGCGCGTAGGCGACCGCGGCGAGGGCGCCGCCGATCAGCAGGAAGGGGATCTTCGGCAGGCCCGGCACGAGGGCGAAGGCGCAGATCACAGCCGCCGCGACCATCGGCGCCTTGCGCTGGGCGAAGATCTGCGAGGCGATGTCGTTGCCGAGGTCCTTCTGCGACGCCGAGCGGGTGACGAGGATGCCCGCCGCGACCGAGATCAGCAGCGCCGGGATCTGCGCCGCGAGGCCGTCGCCGACGGTCAGCAGCGAGTAGTGCTGGGCCGCTTCGGGGAAGGAGAGCCCCTGCTGCATGACGCCGACGACGATCCCGCCGATCAGGTTGATCGAGACGATCAGCATGCCCGCGACCGCGTCGCCTTTGACGAATTTCGAGGCCCCGTCCATCGCCCCGTAGAAGTCCGCTTCGCGGCTGACGTCGTCGCGCCGCTGGTGCGCCTGCTGGTCGTTGATCTGGCCGGCGTTGAGGTCGGCGTCGATCGCCATCTGCTTGCCCGGCATCGCGTCGAGGGTGAAGCGGGCGGCCACCTCGGCGACGCGCCCGGCGCCGTTGGTGACGACGACGAACTGGATCACGATCAGGATCAGGAAGACGACCAGGCCGACGACGACGTTGCCGCCGACGACGAAGGTGCCGAACGCCTTGACGACCGAGCCGCCTTCGCCGTGGAGAAGGATCTGCCGGGTCACCGAGACGTTGATCGCGAGCCGGAACATCGTCGTCAGCAGCAGCAGCGAGGGGAAGGCGGCGAAGTCGAGCGCCCGCGGCACGTAGAGCGTCGCCACCACGATCGTGATCGCCGAGGCGATGTTGAGGGTGATGAAGAGGTCGATCACGCCGGTCGGCAGCGGCACGATCATCATCACGACGACCATCACCACCGCCACCGCCGCGATCAGGTCGGCGTGGCTGAGAAGTTTTTTCATCGTCCCGCTCATGCGGCGCTCGCGATCGGCGCCCGCTTACGGGCGGTGCGGTAGACGTAGGCGAGCAGCTCGGCGATCGCGCGGAAGAAGTCGGCCGGGATTTCGGCGTCGATCTCGACCGCGGAGAAGAGCGAGCGGGCCAGCGGCGGGTCCTCGACCACCGGCACGTCGTTGGCTTCGGCGACCTTGCGGATCTCCAGCGCGATCAGGTCCTGGCCCTTGGCGACGACGACTGGCGCCGGCCGTTTGCCGTCGTATTCGAGCGCGACGGCGAAGTGGGTCGGGTTGGCGACGACGACGTCGGCGCTCAGCACCGCGTTCATCATCCGGCCTTTCGACATCTGCGCCGCTTTGCGCCGCAGGGCGCCGCGCAGCTCGGGGGAGACCTCACCCTCTTTGTGCTCGCGTTTGACCTCCTCTTTGCTCATTTTCAGCTGTTTCTCGTGCCGGTGGCGCTGCCAGAAGAAGTCGCCGACGCCGATCAACAGGTAGGCGGCGGCGGCCTTCCAGGCGAGCGCGCCGGCCAGGCTCATCAGCACGGCGCCGAAGGCGGGCGGCTGCAGGCCGGTCATCGCGGCGAGCTTGCCCATGCTCGGGAGCAGCGCCATCGCCGCGATCACGCCGACGACGCTCACCTTGGTGACGCTCTTGAAGAGCTCGACCGCGGAGTTCGGGCCGAACAGGTTTTTCGCCCCCTGCAACGGGTTGATCCGTTTGAAGTCCGGTTTCAGCCCGGCGGGGGAGATCCGCAGCCCGACCTGGGCGACGTTGACCGCGAGCGCGGCGAAGAAGCAGGAGGCGGCGACCGGCGCCAGTGCGGCGGCGATCGCCAGGCCCGAGGTCACCGCCAGGCTGCCCAGCCCCGAGCCGCCGGCGGCCTTGTCGGGATGGCCGGCGTCGCCGAGCATCCCGCGCATCGTTTCGCCGAGGCCGTGAGCGATGTGGGGGCCGAAGACGGCGAGCGAGGCGAGCGCGGCGATCAGCACGACGGAGCCGTTCAGGTCGGCGCTTTTCGCGACCTGCCCTTTTTTGCGCGCGTCCTGGCGGCGTTTGGGAGTTGCTTTCTCGGTCTGGTCGGCTTTATCGGGCATCGCTCACCCCACCCCGATCCCGGCCAGGCCGGATTCGACCGAGCGTTGGAGCTGGTCGACGAACCAGCCGGACATGAACGGCAGCGCGGCGGCGACGACCAGCAGGCCGACGATCATCTTCATCGGGAAGCCGACGGCGAAGATGTTCAGCTGCGGGACGACGCGGGAGACGACGCCGAAGGCGACGTCGGTGAGGATCAACGCCAAGAGCACCGGCCCGGCGACCTCGAGCGCGGAGCTGAGGATCCCCTCGAAGGCGCTGGTCGCCGCCGCCGTCATCTTCGAGATCGACGGCGTCGACAGCATCGGCACCAGTTCGTAGGTGCGGCCGAGCCCGCGGATCACCCAGGCCTCGCCGTCGATCGCGATGAAGACGAGGATCCCGACCATCGAGTAGAGCTGCGACATCGAGCCCGACTGGGTGTTGTCGACCGGGTTGATCAGCGAGCCGAAGGTCATGCCGATCTGGGTGTCGATCATCGACCCGGCGGCGTCGACGGCGGCGAAGAGGCAGGCGATCGAGAAGGCGAAGCCGAGGCCGATGACGATTTCCTTCAGCGCCAGGCCGGCGATCTTCATCGCGTCAGCGGGGATCGCCTGGCCGTGCAGGGCGATCGGCGCGAGGCCGATCGAGATCCCGCAGGCGATGATCAGCCGCGCCCGCGCCGGGACCATCGACGAGTTGAACGGCGGCGCCAGCAGGAACAGCGGCGAGACCCGCGCGAGCACGAGGATGAAGCCGACGATCGTGTTGCGATCGAGCTGGGCGACCACTTCGTTCATCGGGTTTCTTCCTTCACGAGACCCGGGATCGAGTGGTAGAGGTCGGTCGTGTAGCCGACCATCTGGTTCAGCATCCACGGGCCGAGCACGATCAGCACCAGGGCGACGGCGAGGATCTTGGGGATGAACGAGAGCGTCATCTCCTGGATCTGCGTGACCGCCTGGAAGACCGAGACCAGCAGGCCGACGACGAGCCCCGCGAGCAGCAGCGGCAGGCCGACCTTGAACGCGAGCATGAGCGCGTCGGTCGCAAGCTTCATCACCTCGTCTTGATTCATCTCAGTGGAAGCTTTCGACGAGCGACTGGAAGACGAGTGACCAACCGTCGACCAAGACGAAGAGCAGGATCTTGAACGGCAGCGAGATGAACGAGGGGGGCAGCATGATCATCCCCATGCTCATCAGGGTCGAGCTGACCACCAGGTCGATGATCAGGAAGGGCAGGAAGATCAGGAAGCCGATCTCGAAGGCCTTCTTCAGCTCGCTGGTGATGAAGGCCGGGATCAGCACCCAGGTCGGCACGTCTTCGCGGGTTTTCGGCCGCTGCACCTTGGCCATGCCGAGGAAGAGTTCGAGGTCCGAGTTGCTGGTCTGCTTGAACATGAATTCGCGCAGCGGTTCCTCGGCCCGTTCGAGCGCGACCTTGTCGGAGATCTGATGCGCGGTCAGCGGGTCGAGGGCGTCGGTCTTCATCGCCTTCAGGGTGGGCGCCATGACGAAGAGCGTGAGGAAGAAGGCGATCCCGATCAGCACCTGGTTGGGCGGCGCGGTCGGCGTGCCGAGGCCGGTGCGGACGAAGCCGAGGACGATCAGGATGCGGGTGAAGCCGGTGGTGCAGAAGATCAGGGCGGGGACCAGGGTGAGGCCGCCGATGAGGACGAAAAGCTGGACCGCGTCCCCGCCTTCGATTTTCATCCGCGTACCGTCCAGCCGCGCAGGCGGTCGAGGGCCTTCTTGCTGAACTGGCCGACCGTGATCGGCCCGGCGGCGCGGCTCTTGGCGGGGCCGTCGCTCTCCATCCTCAGCGGCGCCGGGGCGTCGTCCTCCTCGACCTCGTCGTCGAGCAGGCCGAGGGCCCGCGCCTCCTCCTCGGAGTAGCTGCGGACGGGCGTGACGCCGTGCTCGCCCGAGCCGACGACCAGCACCTCGCGGCCCGCGCGGACCACGTGCAGGGAGCGGTTCTGGCCCAGCGGCAGCGTCGCCATCGACGCCAGGCCGCCACCGGCGGCCTTCTTCTCACGACCGTGCTTGAACTGCTTCAGCACCCAGCGCAGGCCGAAGATGACCAGGATCACGATGCCGAGGCCGACGATCGTGCGGGCGATCGAGCCGCCGGAGGAGGCGGCGTTCGAGGCCGTCGACGAGCTACCCAGTTCGAGCAGCTGGTTTTCGCCATGCGCCGCCACGGCGGCGAATATCGGGGTTATGGGGAACGTCATCGGGGATGGATCGAGATTCTTTTCTCAAACTCGAATCCATCCCCCTAATCGGCCCGAAGGCCCGCCGCTTTAGCTCGTGAAAGCGGCCTCCCCATCTTTCCCTGCTTCTGCACCGATCCCGTCATCACTATCGGGTGCTGCGTCGACCACCGGGGCGGCGATCTCCGTTATCCGCAACCCGAGTTCCTCCTCGATCGCGACGACCTCGCCGCGGGCGATCACCCGGCCGTTGACCAAAAGGTCGACCGGATCGCCGGCCAGCCGGCCGACGGTGACGACGCTGCCGAGGCCGAGCGCCAGCGCCTCGCCGATCGTCATCCGGGTGCGGCCGATCTCGACCGCGACTTCGACCGGGACGTTCTGCAGCCGGCCGAGGTCGGCGCCGCCATCGGCGCCGGGCACCGCCTGGTCGAGCTCCTCGTAAGTCATCTCCTGGGACATCTCGCCTCCTCCCTCCATCACTGGACCACCAGATCGCTGAAGACGATCGCTTTCGTTTTCACGTCGGTGGTCTTGTCCACTTCTTTGCGGATCTCCACCTGCATGTGGTGACGGTCTTTACGCGAGGTCAGGTCGGCGGCGGTGGCCCCGGTGATCGTGTCGGTGACGATCTGGCGGACCAGCGGTTCCTGTTCGAGCGTGCCGAAGCCTTCCGGCGGCGGCGTTTCGGAGCTGCCCGCCGCCGACTGGCCGGGGGCCAGGACCAGCGCGACGGTCATTTTCGCGTAGCGGCCGTCCGCCAGGTTGAGGAGGAATTCTTTCGGCATCACGTAGACGGTGCCTTCGACCTTGACTTTCGATTCCGATTTCGGCGCCAGCACCATTTTGTAGGCGAGGCCGGCGACGACGAGAACGGCGACGGCGATGATGATCATTTTTTTCCTGCCTTTCATTGCGGCAAGCCTCCTTCCGGACTGCTGCCGCGCAGCAGGGCTATTTCGACCCGGCGGTTGCGTTCGCGCCCGCCTTCGTCGGTGTTCGGGGCGATCGGCCGCTCGCCGGCGACGCCGCTGGCTTCGAGCCGCCTCGCCGCCACTCCGTGGCCGATCATGAAGGTCACGACGCCCGTCGCGCGGGCCACGGAAAGCTCCCAATTGCTGGGGAATTCCGAGGTCGCGATGGGCACGTCGTCGGTGTTGCCCTCGACCGAGATGTCGTGGCTGCGGTCGAGGTTGACGAGACCTGAGATCTCGCCCAGGAGGGGCGACGCCTGCGGCTTCAGCGTGGCGCTGCCGGAGTCGAAGAGGACCCGGTCGGTGAGCAGCCGGATGACCAGGCCGCGCTGGTTGATCACGGTCTCGATCTGGTTGGCGAAGCCGTGTTCTTTGGCGTATTCGTCGAGTTTCTTCTTCAGCGCCGCGAACTGTTCCTGTTCGGCCGCCATCTTCGCCGCGCTGACTTTCTCGACGTGCAGGGCTTCGATCGCCGCGGCGGCTTTTTCTTTGGTCGCTTCGTTGCCGCCGTTGGGGATGATCGAGCCGCCACCGCTGAGGATGTGCGGGCTGAACGCCTGCTCGAGGGTCTGCTTCAGCGTCTTGAATTTCGACACGTTGACGGCGGAGATCGAGAAGAGGACGACGAAGAGCGCCAGCAGCAGCGTGATCATGTCGGCGTAGGTGAGGAGCCAGCGCTCGGAGCCGCCGCCGCCCTCCTCGCCGCCGCTGTCGCCGCGCCGCGACTGCTGGCGGCGCCGTCTGTTGGAGGTGGGACGCATCAGGCCGCGGCTTTCAGCGGATCGGCCTTCGGCGCGGCGGCTTTGGCGGGCGCCGCGGCGGCCTTGTCGGCGGCCGATTTGCGGTCCTCCGGCGGCACGAAGGCCTCGAGTTTGTCGGCGACGACGCGCGGGTTGTCGCCCGCCTGGATCGCCAGCAGGCCCTCGATCGTCAGTTCGCGCAGCGAGGTCTCCGCTTCGGCGATGTGGTGCAGCTTCGAGGCGACCGGGAGGAAGATCACGTTGGCCGAGCCGACGCCGTAGAGGGTGGCGATGAAGGCGCCGGAGATCGCCGGGCCCAGGGTCGAGGGCTGGTCGAGGTTCTGCAAGACGTGGACGAGCCCCAGCACGGTGCCGAGGATCCCCATCGTCGGCGCGAACCCACCCGCTTTCTCGAACACGGTGCGGTCGGCGGCGGCACGGCCCGAGGCGCCGTCGATTTCGTTCTCCAGCACCTGCAGGATGACCTCGGGTTCGGTGCCGTCGACGACCAGCTGCAGCCCTTTGCGGGTGAACTCGTCGTCGAGGTCGGCGACGCCCGACTCGAGCGCCAGCAGGCCTTCGCGGCGGGCTTTTTCGGCAAGGCCGACGAGCACGTCGACCCGCCCTTGGAGGTCGTGGTGCGGGGTCGACATCGCCTTCTTGTAGAGCGACGGGATCCGTTTCACCGACTCCATCGAGGTCGCCGCGAGCGTCGCCCCGAAGGTGCCGCCGAAGACGATCAGGATCGCCGGCGGGTCGATGAAGGCGGAGATCTGACTCCCCTCCATCATCGCCCCGAACAGCAGGCCGACGATCGCGACTCCGATTCCTATGGCGGTAGATGCCTTCATCAGTTCTCCGCCGGGTTATCGACAGCGCGCAGCCGCGCTTCAGCATTTTGCGGGCCGACTCGACGCAAGGCCCGCTCGAGGATGCCGACCCGCCACTCGCGGACGGCCGCCGTCAACGAGTCCGGGGACTCGTCGACGACGAGCTTCGCCCCGGTCGTCAGGGTGACGACGGTGTCCGGAGTCGACTCAACCGTGAGGATGAGGTCCGGGTTAAGGTCGAACTCCTCCGACCCTCCGAGTCGACGCAGCCGGATCATCGCTTCAGGTTCACCAGGTCCTGCAGCATTTCGTCTGCGGTGGTGATCGTCCGCGAGTTGGCTTCGAAGCCGCGCTGCGCGTCGATCATGTTGGTGAATTCGGACGCGAGTTCGACGTTCGACATCTCCAGCGTGCCGGAGATCGTCAGGCCGAAGTTGCCGCCCGGGGTGCCGTCCTGGGCTTTACCCGAGGCGGCGCTTTCGATCCAGTTGGAGCCGGTGGTGCGGACGAGGCCGGCCTCGTTCTGGAAGCGGGCGATCGAGAGGTAGCCCGCGGTGACGCGTTCGCCGCCGCCTTCCGGGATGTAGCTGACCGCGCCGTCCTGGCCGATCGACACGTCGGTCGAGCCTTTCGGCACCTGGATGTAGCTGTTCGGTTCGCCGTTGCCGGCTTCTTTTTTGCCCAGCACGTACTCGCCGCTCTGCGTCGTCAGGAAGCCTTCATCGTTGAAGGTGAAGTTGCCGGCGCGGGTGTATTCGACCTGTTTGGAGACCGCCGGCGGGGTGCCGTCGGCGACGACGAACATGCCTTCGCCCTCGATCGCGAGGTCGGTCGTTTCGCCCGTCGACTGCAGCGAGCCGCCGCCCATCAGGTTGTCGATCGAGGCGAGCTGCACGCCGAGCCCGACCTGGGCGGCGTTGCGGCCGGCCTGTCCGTTGCCCGGCGCGGTGGCGCCGATCTGCATCTGCGAGAGCGAGTCGGCGAAGGTCGCCCGGCTCGCCTTGTAGCCCACGGTGTTGACGTTGGCGATGTTGTTCGCCGTCACATCGAGGAGCGTCTGGTGGTTCTTGAGGCCGCTTACAGCGGCGTCCATCGCGCGCATCATGGTTGGTACTTGTCCTTTCTCTCCGCGGCCCCCTCAGAAAGGTCCAGCCGTGGCTTGTGGTGTGTTCCGCGTCCCGCGTTCATGCGATGACGGCGGTGTCGATGTTGGTGAAGACCTGGGTGCGCATATGCGCTTTGTCGAGTGCGGTGATCACGGTCCGGTTCTGCACTGCGACGACGAAGGCGTTGTCGTCGACCATCACGACCGCGGCGCGGGAGCCTTTGCTGGCGGCGAGGTCGACCCCGTTTTCCAGTCGTTTGACGGTCTGCGGGTCTTCGGCCATGCCGCGGCGCTGAATCCGTTCGGCGGCGTGCTTGGAGAACTGCAGGCCTTTGGCGCTCTGCAGTTCTTCGGCGAAGTTCGTGCCCGGGGCGCCACCGGTGCCGGGAGCGCCCCCGCCCGCGGGGCGCGCGGGGGAGACCGGCGCGACGTATCCCGTGCCGGGTCCCTGAACCGGGCCGATGCCGTTCACCGGAGTCATTTGACCTGTGACACCGCCCCTGGCGATATGCCGCCCACGCCGCCGATCGTCAGCGAGGCGCCTTCTTTGCCGAAGTCGACAGATTCGACCGTGCCTTCGACCGTGGTCCCGTCTTCTTTGGCGTAGCTGACCTGCTTGCCGACCAATGCCAGCGACTGGTTGGTCGAGATCATGCCGTTCAGTTCTTCGTTGGAGACGGCCAGGTTGGTGACCTGCTCGAGGGTCGAGAAGGCGGCCATCTGGGACATGAATTCCTGGCTGCCGACGGGGCTCAGCGGGTTCTGGTTTTTCAGCTGGCCGACCAGGAGCTGGAGGAACTCGTCCTTGTTCAGGCCGCTCTGTTCCGAGGATTCCTTCACTTTCTGGGCTTCCCCTTTCACGTTCGGGGTCATGCCCACTCCTTCGACTGCGCTCATCAGCTGCTCCTTCCGCTCAGGCGAGTACGTCGACGAGGACGCCGCCGCCGAGGTCGATGGTCTTGACCAGATCCGTGGCCGCCGGGGCGTCGGTGCCGTCGTCGGTGCTGCCGCCGGCGCCGCGGCCCGCGGGCGCC
>Ga0208982_1000130_pt1 | contig 10371 bp, 8 predicted proteins | sample MedBloCAOM1_O3_FD_187840 | JGI IMG/M metagenome (GOLD analysis project Ga0208982, IMG submission 187840) | Forest soil microbial communities from El Dorado National Forest, California, USA - Mediterranean Blodgett CA OM1_O3 (SPAdes) (version 2) | ecosystem: Environmental > Terrestrial > Soil >... | reverse complement strand
TCGGGATAGTCCGCTTTCAACCTGATCGCGTTTTCGAAAGCGACTAGCGCCTCGTCGAGACGGCCTCCGTCCTTGAGGACCGACCCTAGATTATTGTGGACGACGGCAGTGTCCGGGCTAAGCGAAATTACGTCACGATAGGAGGCCTCGGCCCCGATCAGTTCCAGTTTTTGATGTAGGACTACACCCAGATTGAAATGCGCCTCCGCATAGGCCGGCCTGATCGCAACCGCCTTCCGATAGGAAGATGCTGCCTGGTCGAGTTCGCCCTGCATCTGAAGCAGTACACCGACATTGTTGTGGGCTTCGGCGTAGTCAGGTTTCGCCGCGATCGCGGATCGATAGGACGCCATGGCTTCTCCGAAATCGCCCTGCTGCCGAAGGGCGTTGCCGAGCGCGAGATAAGCCTCGGCGTAATTCGGGTTGAGTTTTATCGCGTGCCGGTGAGCGACAATGGCGTCCGCAAGCCTGGCCTGCTGCTGCAGCACCGATCCAAGATTGTTGTAACTTGCCGGATAATCCGGCTGCAGTCTGATCTCCTGGCGAATGAGCCGCTCGGCCTCAGCGAGATCGCCTTGCTGGGCGGCGATAATGGCGAGATTGCCAAAGGCGGCAGCGCTGCGCGGGTCAACGTTCAAAACTTCCCGATAGAGACGCTTTGCATTTTCAATAGCGCCGTTGCGATGTGCGTCGATCGCTCGCTTCAGGATTTGTTCCGACGCCGTCGTCATCAGGGGCGCGCCATGGCGATCATTAAATTGCTTCGTCGCTTACTTCTCGCAATAAAGCGAAGCGAGGCCCTGTTGACTGCAGCGCCAGCCAGATCAGGGTTGCCGATAGTTGGTGTACTGGATGTCGAAGCTCGTCGCGCCGTATAGTTTGATGTAGAGCAGCGGGCCGGAGAGCCGCACCTCTTCCATCGATCGCGGCCCCTTGAACACCACCCCGTAATTTTCGTAGCCAGGAGCGTAGATGAGCGCCGTACCTGTCGGCGGCGTGAGCGTGACAATCATCGTCACCGCGGTCGCGGCATCCGGGACGTATTTGGAGACATCTACCTTGATCGGAACCGGTTCGGCGGGCGCCTGTGGCTCGACCTCGGATTGCGCCAATTGCACATAGGCCGGTGGCGGCTGCATATCCATCATGGGAGCCTCCTTACAAGCTTGAGCCCGGCAACGCTGTGTGCGGGTCGCCCGTCCAGCGTTCTGCCCGCCGATTGCGACATTAATTCAAGGTCACCGGCTCGGTCCACGTCCGCCATCGGATAGAGCCAGGTTCGCGAAAAAGGGGACCCGCATGCGAGTCCCCTTCTCCGTCACTCGCTATCTCGCTCAGAAATCGAATGTCAGACCGGTCGTGGCCGACTTGATCGTCGCGCCTCCGATGGTGTCATTCTGGGCATCGCGACCACAGATCTGGTAGCCGTGACCGCTCGCTCCGAGACAATAATGCGCGCCCGGGCCTTGATTGATCTGGGACGCAACGATGTACCAGCTAGCCCATTGGTTGAACCGGTAGCGGGCACCCAGTGCATACTGGCTGGCAGAATCGTCAAACAGGTTGGCCTGCACCGTTGCCTGGGGTGCCAGGATGGGATCGTTGACGCTCAGCATGGCGGGATTGCCAGGCGTTCTGAAGGCGTGGGCGTAGGAGGCGCTCAGAGCCCACTGGCCGATGTATTGCGTGGCGCTCGCGAACACCCCGTCGCGGGAGCGTTCATTGAACGGCAGTTCGGCCAAAGTGACTTCCCGCCTTATCCACTCGTAATAGGCATTCAGCTGGAGATCGCCGAGACCGTCGTTAACACGATAGCCGCCGCCGACCTTTGCAGCCCATTCGTTGTGAACGCCCGTCATGACCTGAGAACCATCGGCCAGGAAGACCGGAGCGATCTGGCCCGGTTCAGACCCGTCGTCACCGCGGCGGTTGGTCGCCTCATGCAATTCATAGGCGGCGATCGCGGAGAACGGACCGTTCTTGTAGGTCAAAGCAGCGCTGTACGCATTGCCGTAGGAACCGTCGGTACAACCATTGCCGCCGATGTTGCCGTTAACCGCGCCGCCAGTGCCCGGGAAGTTGCTGCCGCTGCCGCGGGTCGACGCTCCGTTACATTGAAAATAGTCGCCGTAGGAATAGTCGCTGTTGTCCTGGGCGTAGTTCTGGCCGGGCGAGATCAACGCGCTGAACTGGAAGCCGCTCACGATCGGCGATTCGTACCAGATCGCGTGGTTCATGCGCCAATCGAACTCGGCCCGGTTGTCTCCGCCGGTGTTGCCCATGATCGAATTGTAGTCGCCAAGGGTGTTGGCGAAGGGATCCATGTTGGCCGTGGCTTTCTTGTACGGCGTATCGGTTTTGCCGGCCTTGATGGCGCCCCACGGTCCCTCGAGACCCAGGAAGGTGTCGCGCGTGCCGAGTGCGGCGCGCTCGGTTGGAGCGGCGGCGGCGTCGATCTGGGCTTCCATCTGGGCAACGACCGACCAGCCTTCCCAGCCATAGGGCGCAAGGTTATGCCGGGCGCGAACGCCGAAATAGGATCCATTGCTCGATATTCCGGCCTTGGTTCCCTGATCGAAGACGCTGGGATTGAAGACGTCGCCGGACAGGTCGAAATGGCCGTAGAGCGTGACGACAGTATTGTCGATCATCGGTCCCCACGCCGTGGCCTTGGTGGGCATACCAGGGACCACAGGTCCGGGCGCAGGCGCCGGGGAAGTTGCCACGGCCCCGTGCAGAACCGGATTGCCGTTGAATTTGCGTGGATCAAAACCGACCGGCGCTGCCGCTGCATAGGGCGCGGGCGCCGCCCTCGTCGCCGACATGCTCCGAATTTTCTGTTTTAGTTCGGCGTTTTCCCTCTCGATCTTGTCGAGCCGCGCCATCACGTCGTCGAGGGTTGCGGATCGCGCCGCGCCGCTGAACGAGACCAGAAAGAGAGCGGCACAAGCCGTCCCCGAAAGAAGCTTATTCCTCATGATATTTCCCCACCTTCGATTCACTTTCGAGCGGGGCAGCGTATGTATACCAAATGCCAAATGGAAAGGGCTGGAAGTTCAGTTAATGAAATTCTCGTAACCTGTCGCCAAAAAGGTACGGAAATACTTCCGCACTGCAGCAATTTGTCGCACATGTCCGTTCCTTACCGGCATTTTGGCTGCTTAGGGAAATGTGTGCTGGCATGCCACGGAGATGGAGCGACCTGCCCGGTCGCATCCAATCCGGCCGCGGATAAGTGCGACCAGTTATCGCTAAACGGCCTGCAATGATCTTGCGGGCGCGCAAAAAAAGAGGCTGGGGACACGTCCCCAGCCTCCATCATTTATCCTGCCGCACGATGCGAGCAGACCTCGTCGGCTAATCTAGTGATCGTTCTTGGCTTCCTTCCCGTCGTCTCCGTCACGGTCCTTGTGTTGGAAGACACCAACGCAGCCGTTGTTACCTCCGCAGATACCGGCACCTACGTTCGTCGTATCGCCGCCGGCGCCGACCACCGCGACGGGCGCTACTTGGGGAACGAAGATTCGATTGTGCTGGGAGTCCGCCGCCACCGAATGCGAGTTCGCTGACACCGGAACCTTCTCGATCAGGAGATTGGTGTCGGCGTCGACAACGCCGAGCACGGGCGTCTGCTGGTTCGCCGCCGGGCAAGGCGTGCCCGGTATGGTGCAATCCCGGTTGGCGCCGAGATAGTAACGTTTATCGCCCTTGTTGAACCACACCTCATCGGAGCCGGTGATGTGTATGACGGGGGTCTGCTCCTTGGTTCTGGCATTGATCACCAACGAGATGACGTTGCCCGGGGCGTTCTGCGGGGTGCAGCCCAGCAACAGATTATTATCCCGTCCGACCGTGGAGCCGTTCGGGTTGCAGGCGTTGAGCAGGACCACGCCGGTGTTGGTGGCCGCATTGAAGGCCCCCTCTACTGCCTTTGGCGCTGCTGGATCGGTCACAAGCAGACCGCCGCTGCAGGTGATCGGCCCAGGCAATTGTCCAAAACTGCAACCTGGCGGGTTGTTGGCAACGATCGGGACCGACGTATAGAACCGCTTGGTCTGGGGCTCCCAGGACGGCTGTTCCATCGATAGCCCGAAACCCGTGGGCAGGATCGCAGGGTCAATCGTGATCGCGATAATCTTGCGGGTACGGTCGGTGTCTTCGTCGCGATTGGCCGTAAACAGCGTTGCAAAGGGAGGATCCTCCGCATTGTTGGCGGCGAGTAGGAGACCACCATCCGTGGTCAACGCCATTTCATCGACCCTCGTGGTGCCGCCGGTGCTGATGGACGCCTTCAGGGCAGACGCAGCCGGTGCATTGAGGTCAAAGACCTTGAGCGTGCTGTTGCCGTCGCCCGCATAGAGCCACCTGCCATGTGTGGCGACGCCATCCGGTCCGGAGTGATTGTTGTCGACAGCGCCGGCTCCGTTAAGCGCAACGCCGACGAATCCGCCGAGGAACCGCTTGAATTTCAGCGACTCAGTATCGATGACATCGACTGACGAGTTGGAACGATCGGCAAAATACATTTCGGCTCGGTCGGGATTGACGAAGCTGATGTCGAACGACCGCAGGGGGTTTCCGGGAATCAAAACCGCCGTTACGCACTTGGTTTGGGTTGTGAGTGGGGGAGTAAAGGTGCAGTCGGCTGCCATGGCATTCGTCGACGCCAGCGACACTGCTCCAAACAAGACCGCCGGGATCACGCCGGTTAGGGATATCATTAGCGGATTATCGATCCTCATTGACTTCCTCCTGTTATTTTCAAGATTTTTTTGTGCTCGAAATTTCAGCACCCTAGCTTTCTACTCTAGGTAAAGTGAGGCTAGGTCACTCCAGGTGGCCAATGAAAGGCGGGGACTCTCAGTTCATGAAATTCTCGTAACCTGTCACCGAAAAGGTACGAAAATACTTCCGCAATGCAATAATTTGCCCCCAGCGCGCCGTTCCGGACCCGCATTTGGAGGTTTGTGCTGGCGTGCAGGCAAAACGGAAAGCACTATCATAGATAGCGTTGTGATCCGACGTCCGCTTGTGGGAGTTGTCGGTGGCTTTCCTCAACGCGCGGCGCGCTCAGTCACTGAGCGGTATCAGAACCTGCGCGAGAACGCCCCTGACATCGGTGCGATTGGAAACGTTCAAGACATAACTGTTTCGTTCCGCGACCTTCTTTGCAATCGCCAATCCCAAACCGGTGCCTTCGATATCGAGAGGCGCGGCCCGGTAGAATCGGTCAAAGATGCGAGACAATGAGGCATCCGGAATTCCTATTCCGGAATCGATTATTTTAACCTCGATCATCGAACGGCCTTCTTCAACCATCACCTCGATATTCCCGCCACGCGGCGTATACCGTATTGCGTTATCGATCAGATTGCCGAAAAGAAGTCGCACCTCTGCATCTGACGCTTTTACAAAAATCTCCTCTCGCGCAGAGACCGCGAACTCCACCCCGCAACTCGTCGAAGTTGGCACAAACTCCGCAATGATCGATACGATCAGTGCGCCTAAATCGAGTTTTGGCGAATTGACCGGGATGTGAGGAGCGTCCAACCGCGCCAGGCTGAGCAACTGCGCAACCATCGCTGTAGCTCGACGGATGCCATCACTCAGCTCACCAACGCTCTCGGGGTCAGGTTGGCTTCTGAGGTTATCGACCTGTATTTGCAAGGCTGCCAGAGGCGTACGAAGCTCGTGCGCGGCTTCCGACACGAACTGCTTCTGCTGCTCGATTGCGACGAGGTGTTTCTCTATCAAGCCATTTAGCGAAACAATCACCGGCAAAAATTCGCGAGGCATCTCGCCGGCGATAACCGGGCCGCTCGCCTCGACACCCCGGAGGGCGAGCGCCGTCGAGAAGTCCTCTACGCGCCGAAGCAGTCGGTTTATTCCAAAGATTGCCGCGATCCAGGCAATGGGAAAAGCCGCAAGAAGCGGCACGGCCGCACCCGCCGCCGCATGATTGACAATCTCCATCCGCGCACTCATGCGCTGCGCGACTTGGGCAAATCGATTCCCGTCGCTTGCGGTGTAAACGCGCCAGATGTTGCCTCCAGACTCCAGGTCGGCAAAGCCCGGATTGGTCGATCTCGGAAGCCGTTCAGTGCCCGGACTCCGGTGAATCAATTCGCCCGTGTCGGTCCACACCTGGACCGCGACACGATTTTCAATTTCGGTCTTTTTCAGGGGCGCGAACGCTGCCTCCGATACGCCGCGCCCCGCGTTCAGTGCGATCTGCTGCAACTCATTGTCGAGCAGTTTGTTAACTTCGACCATGGCGACGTGCCGGGTCGCAAGTACCGAAGCGATGGCAATAATCGCAATCAGGATGGTCGCCCAGATCAGGATACCCCGGCGCAAGGAAATCATAGGCTTTCCTTTAGAACCATCCAGCCGGCTCCTCTCACGTTGCGGATGATGTCCCTGTCAAATCGCTTCCGTATGGAATGTATGAGCACGTCAACTGCGTTGCTTTCCACTTCCTCTCCCCACCCATACACTTGCAATTCGATCTGGGAGCGGGAAAGGATCATGCCCGGTCGCTGCATCAGTACTCTCAGTACCGCGAACTCGCGCGCCGGGAGAACGTGCCTTGCCAGCTTGTACTCGACCTCGTGCGTGGCAAGGTCGAGCGAGATTTCCCCGCTGAAGATTTTCGATTGCGCTTGCCCGTGCAGCCGACGCATCACGGCCCTGATGCGCGCCAATAGCTCTCGAACCTCGAAGGGCTTGACGATGTAATCGTCGGCTCCGAGGTCCAGTCCCGCGATGCGATCGTCAAGGCCGTCCTTCGCCGTAATGACAACGATCGGAACGGTCTTGCGTTCTCGTCGCGCCGTTCGCAGCACTTCAAGTCCCGACAACCCCGGCAAGCCGAGATCCAGCAAAACAAGCGCGTGTTCCTGCCGATCAGCGTCGAGAGCAGCTTGCCCATCGATCCCGGACCTGACCCAATCGACCGCCATACCTTCGTTGGTCAAGCCGCGGACCAGGTTGCGACCGATCATGGCGTCATCCTCAATCAGAAGAATGCGCACCTTGCCGTAGCCTCCTCAGGTTGTGGATCGAAAAGCCCAAGGCACTATGTGCCATTTGTAATCCCGGACCTGGGCTAATTCCCAGCTAATTCTGTCTCTCTAGCCTCATCAACTGCCCGACATGTTCGATCTTGAGCGCCGCGGGAACGATGGGCATAAAATGGGACCGAAACTCGATTGGCATGCTAAGGCCGTTGAAGCAATGCAAAAGGCGCGCGATATGCCGCCGGGAGCAGCGCGGCATGAGGCTATGAAGAAAGCAGGATTGATGCGGCGGATGGCCGAGATGTTTGCAGAAATACAAACGCTCGAGCAGCCAATTCGCGGCAAACGACCGCGCAAACGAAAAGCGGAAATTGCATAGAAGAAGCCGGCAATTGCCTGAGGCATATATCCTTATTTTTCGGACTTACGTCGTTGGAGAGTCCTTTGTCATGGACATCCCAAGTCTGGCGGCGCTACCTTTGATCTGATTTGAGTTCAAATTCGGCAGCAGCCAGCCAAGCGTTCTACGTTGTTGCGAAGATCCAGCACGGGCAGACTGGCTCGGATAAGCGGCCGCCCAGGAGAGCGGTAGTGAGCAGAAACGATAGACTAGCGATAATCAGCTCTGTCCTCCTGCTGCTCACCATCCTTGCGACCGGAGGATACCTGCTGTCGAATGCCTATCACTATAACGAGCCGAGCCAGGAAGACGAACCACGCGACTGACGGTCGGATGCACTTTTCTGACATGGCCCCGCTGCGGGTACGTCCCTAGCCGCCGATCATGACCACGGCTTTTCGCCACGCCCGATGCGCTCGGCAATCTCGGCCTGGAAAGCCGGCGGACCAAATGCAAACCAGTCGTCGTCCAACTGGTAAATCAACAGCCGGTTTTTTTCCGTGCTGAACTTCATCAGCCAGTCCAGCGCTTTTTTCCTGGGGCGGTCTCCCACTGCGACCACCACATCGACCGGCCGGCCGTGCCAGATGAAATTGGCAGCCAGCATGATCAAGTCGGATTTGTCGGGACGCATCCATTCGGGTAGCGGACTTGAGGCTGCGAGCCATCCGCAGGTGAACTCGCGGCAGGGATGTTGCGGGCGTTCATCATAGATTGAACATCGGTGTTCGACGCTGAACGGACAGGGCTCTCCCCGCCGGACCCGATGTCCACGCACCTCGATCTGCAACCAGCCATCGCAGCATGCCGTGCAGCTTCCGCAGGTTCTGGGGGATGGCTGGGTCAACTTATCTCCCGTCAGGAAAGCAAAGGCACTACGAAATCAATGCTGCGGCTTACCACTGCCCGAAACGGCTGGCCGGAACTTTTTTCGCCTGATGTGAACTAGATCACAGTTGCCCGCACAAGGCCGGGGCATGCTGGAGTTCACCGGATGGCGTAAGCCGATTTCAATGTCCGGGGCTGGCAAGGCCGTTGGCGTTATACTGCGCCGACGGCTTTGTTTTTTGTGCCGGGCCGCAACCCCGGTCCCATGCCTTTGCCGCCGGACACCCCCCAGACCCCGCCTGTCCTCGCAGCCGCGTGATTTGCCTTCAGCGGTATTTGATTGCTGTATGCACGCCCGATTAGCAGGAGGACGACCCAAAATGAGTGCTGAACCGATGCTGACATCCGATGTCATCGGACTGACCAAAGTCGCGCCGTTTTCGCGCCGCGGCTTTATGACCGCGTCCGCCGCCGTTACGGCGGGTTATACGCTGGCCGCAGGTCCCGTGCGCGCCGACGTCATCAAGACCGATACCGATGGCCTCACCGCGGGCGATGCAAAGATAAAGGTGGCCGATGGCGAGATGCCCGGCTATTTCGCGCGCCCCAACGGCGTCAGCAATCCGCCGGTCATCCTGGTGGCGATGGAGATTTTCGGTCTGCATGAATACATCAAGGACGTGACCCGCCGCCTTGCCAAGCTCGGGGCCTTCGCCGTCGCGCCGGACTATTATTTCCGCAAGGGCGTCGATCTCACCAAGATCACGGATATCCCGCAGCTGCTGCCGATCGTGAATTCCAAGCCGGATGCGGAATTGCTCACCGATCTCGACAGCACGGTGGCCTGGGCGAAAGCGCAGGGCGGCGACACCTCCCGGCTCGGCATCATCGGATTCTGCCGCGGCGGACGAACGGTGTGGGAATATGCCGCCCATAGCCCCACGCTCAAGGCCGGCGTCGCGTTCTATGGCCCGCCGGTCGATCCGCCGAATCCGCTGTGGCCGAAGAGCCCCACCCAGCTTGCCCCCGAAATGAAGGCGCCGGTGCTGGGCCTGTACGGCGAGGCCGATACCGGCATTCCCGTCGCTACCGTCGAAGCCCTGAAGGCCGCGCTCGCCGAAGCCAAGAAGACCGCAGAGTTCAAGATCTATCCGGGCGCGCCGCACGGTTTCCACGCCGATTACCGCGCCAGCTATCGCAAGGAAGCCGCCGAAGATGGCTGGAACCAGATGCAGGCCTGGTTCAAGAAAAACAAGGTGCTCGGCTGACTAACGCAATTTCCTGATCGCACGCGACCCAAGGGCCGCGCGCGGCGACCTTTACGGTGGCGGTGCAGTGTTTTCACTGTGCCGCCACAGGTTTATTAGCCAATCAGTCAACCGCAGACATTATCAGCCGCAGACTTGGACCGGGCGGATGCGCCAGCCGTACCTTGTATGCACGCGCTGCCGCACAACGTAGCAACCGCCATCGCCATAGGAATCGTCATAGGCGTAGTCGTAGTAGGGATCGTCGTAGTAGGCGTAGGGACCGGCAAACGCACCGAACACGAATGCTCGCCTGGCAAACCGGTTGTGGAATCCGTGATTGAATCCGTGATTGTTAAACCCGTGATTGAATGCCGGCCCTGCGACCGCTGCCGAGCGGAAACTGCTCATCCCTGACGGATGGCCGCTCCAGCCACCACCGCCGCTCCAGTGGCCGCCACCACTCCAGCCGCCGCCGCCCATCGAGCGGCCGCCACCACCACCACCCCAGCCGCCGCCACCACCGTGACCGCCGCGCGCCGAAGCGGCGTCAGGCGCCAGCATCGCAACCGAGGCAACTGCGAACAAGGCGATCATCGTTTTTCGCAACATGACTTACCCTCCTCCATCAGATCAGATGTCGCTCCCGGACTGATGACGCTTTCGGAGCGATATCGTTTCAAACTGTAGGACTGATATCGGGCAGCAATCGGACTATTTCGCTCAAATCTCTGCGACCTAGCGCAGTCCGTTCATAAACCGGATAACGCAGCCCGTTCATAAACCGATGTGAGACTAGCAGCCGCGGCAAATGCTGTTCAGCTTGCGATCGATCGCCTTGTCTTCGGCACGGATCGCGGCATCGCCGCTCTCCATC
>Ga0208982_1000128_pt1 | contig 10466 bp, 10 predicted proteins | sample MedBloCAOM1_O3_FD_187840 | JGI IMG/M metagenome (GOLD analysis project Ga0208982, IMG submission 187840) | Forest soil microbial communities from El Dorado National Forest, California, USA - Mediterranean Blodgett CA OM1_O3 (SPAdes) (version 2) | ecosystem: Environmental > Terrestrial > Soil >... | reverse complement strand
ACGGTTGCGCGGCCTGCGGCTCCGGCCTGGGCGATGGCCGGCTCGATCGCGAGGTGCTGACCTGCTCCTGCGGCGCGGCCTACGACGTCAGCCGGGCCGGCCGCGGGCTGAGCGACACCACCCTGCACCTGAACCCGCTGCCGCTGGTCACCGACAGCCAGGGCATCAGGGTGGCGGTGCCGGCGGCGGTCGCGCAGGGTCAGTCGTGACCGGACGGGGTGGCCTCGGCCGCTTCGTACCGGGAGCGCCGGCCGCTCCCCCGCCTGCGCCTGCGTCTCCGTCTTTTGCTTCGGCTCCGGTTCCTGGGCGGGCCCCGCTGCCGTCCGACCCGCAGATGCCCGCCTCCTTCGCGGCCAGCGAGGTGGCGCAGGAAAAGTGCGAGATGTGCGCGGAGGTGGTTCCGGCCGACCACGCCCACGTGGCCGACCTGGAGAACTCCTCCCTGCTGTGCGCCTGCCGCGCCTGCTACCTGCTCTTCACTCAGTCCCAGGCCGGGCGGGGCCGGTACCGGGCGGTCCCGGACCGGTATCTGGCCGATTCGGAGCACCCGCTGTCGCCCGGTGAGTGGGAGGAACTGGAGATTCCGGTCGGGCTGGCCTTCTTCCTGCGCAGTTCGCAGGCGGGCGAGGTGGCCGGGTTCTACCCCAGCCCGGCGGGCGCGACCGAGTGCCGGCTGGACCTGGCCGCGTGGGCCCGGCTGGCCGATGGCCACCCGCTGCTGATGGCCATGGACGACGACGTGGAGGCGGTCCTGATCGCCAAGGGGGACGCCGGCATCGAGCATTTCCTGGTGCCGATCGATGCCTGTTATGAATTGGCCGGACGGATGCGGCTGACCTGGCGCGGCTTTGATGGCGGCAGCGAGGCCCGGGGCAGCATCGACGAGTTTCTCGACACGGTCCGGACCCGGGCCCGGCAGCTGGCCAGGGAGGCCTGACGTGGCCGACCTGACCTTCGACTGCATCGGGGCGCAGGCCGAGCGGTACGCGGTACTGCCCTCGATGACGCTGATGCTGCGGATCAGCGAGACCAGCGGGCAGCGGATCGACGCCATCGCGCTGCGCTGCCAGATCCGCATCGAGCCGGCCCGGCGGCGCTACTCCCCGGCCGAGGAGGCCCGGCTCAAGGACCTGTTCGGTGACACCATGCGCTGGGCCGACACGCTCAAGCCGATGCAGTTCACCAACATCTCGACCATGATCAGCAGCTTCTCCGGCCACACCGAGGTACAGCTGCCGGTCAACTTCAGCTACGACCTGGAGATCGGCTCCGGCCGGTACTTCGCCAGCCTGGAGGCCGGGGAGATCCCGCTGCTGCTGCTGTTCAGCGGGACGATCTTCTCGGTGGTGGACGGGAAGATGCAGGTCCAGCAGGTCCCGTGGAGCAAGGAGGCGGCCTACCGGCTGCCGGTCAGCGTCTGGCGGGAAGCGGTCGACGTGCACTTCCCGAACATGGCCTGGATCACCATGAGCCGGGAGACGCTCAGCGGCCTGGAGCGGTTCAAGACCGACCGTGCCCTGCCGACCTGGGACGCGACGCTGACCACGCTGCTCGGCGAGGCGGCGGAGACACCGGCCGGCCCGGGGGTGCCGGGTGGCTCGGAGGTGCCGGGTGGCTCGGAGGCGGCGGGGAGCCAGCCGTGACGCTCAGCTCACCGCACGCGGCCCAGGCGCTGACCGTAGCCGACGCGATCCTGTACGAGGGCTACCTGCTGTACCCGTACCGGCAGTCGTCGCGGAAGAATCAGGCCCGGTTCCAGTTCGGGGTGCTGATGCCGCCGGCGTACGCGGCGGTCGATGATTGCGAGCCGTCCGCCTCCCAGACCGAGTGCCTGGCCGAGGCGCGCGACGACGCGCGGGTGCAGATCCTGGTCCGGTTCCTGCACGTCCAGCAGCGCAGCGTGCAACGGGCCCCGGCGCATCCGGCGGGTGGGCCGCAGGACGCCACCGAATGGACCGACGTGCCCACGCTGACCGTGGACGGCACCGAGTACACCCGGTTCACCGAGGCCACCGAGCGGGAAGTGCATGCCGAGCTGACCGTGGCCGACCTGACTCGGCTGGCCGAGGGTGGGTCGGCCGGACCGGGTGTGGAGATCCCGTTCCACATCGACGCGGGCGAATCGGCCGACGACCTGGCCGACTCCAGCGGCACGCTGGCCGGCCGGCTGGTGCACCGGTGGGACGCCCTGGACGGGGTGCTGCGGGTGCGGGCCGAACGGGTGGCCGGCCCGTTCCAGGCGCTGCGGCTGCGGCTGCGGGTCGAAAACCACACCCAGCCCGACATCGCGCTGGGCGACCGGGAAGACGGGCTGCGCTACGCCCTGGTCGCGGCGCACGCGCTGATCGGGGTGCCGGGTGGGTCGTTCATCTCGATGACCGACCCACCGGAGTGGGCGTCGGCCGAGGTTGCGGCCTGCCACAACGAGGGCACCTGGCCGGTGCTAGGCGGCCCGGCGGACTGCCAGGACCTGATGCTGTCCTCCCCGGTCATCCTGTACGACCACCCGGAGATCGCCCCGGAGAGCGCCGGTGACCTGTTCGACGCGACCGAGATCGACGAGATCCTCACGCTGCGGACGCTGGCCCTGACCGACGAAGAAAAGCGTGAGGCCCGGGCCACCGACCCGCGCGCCGCCGACCTGATCGACCGGCTGGACGGCCTGCCGCCGGAAATGATGGAGAAGCTGCACGGGGCGATCCGGTACCTGGAGCCCCGGTCGGGTCCGGCCCGGACGCCGGCCGAGACGTCAGGTCCGCCTGAGGCGGTGATGGCGTCGGGGCCGTTCCCCGCAGCCCCGGCGGCCGACGACGTGCCGGTGTTCCACACCCCGGACGTGCCCTGGTGGGACCCAGGCTCGGACAGCTCAGTGTCCCCCGAGACCGACGAGGTCCTGATCGAGGGCGTTTCCGTAGGCCGCGGCAGCAAGGTCCGGATGCGTCCGGGTGCCCGCCGCGCCGACGCCCAGGACCTGTTCCTGGTGGGCCGGGAGGCCCAGGTCGAGGCGGTGCTGCACGACGTGGACGGGCAGGTCCACGTCGCGGTCACCCCGGTCGCCGACCCCATGGCGGAGCTGCAGCGCGCCCAGGGCCGGTTCCTCTACTTCGCGCCGGACGAACTCGAGCCGATCGGTACCGCAGGGGGACCGGGGCAGGAGGAACAGAAATGATCGGCAAGATCTGTACAGGCCTGCTGGTGGCCGTGCTCGGCGTGATCCTGGCGGCGGTCATCGTCTCGATCCCCGACATCAAGCGCTATCTGGAACTGCGCTCGATGTAGCGGCCTGGGCCGGCAGCAAGAGGGTGAGAACCGCACCTACACCGAGCAGGACCGCGGTGGCCAGGGGCAGCAGCACCCCGGCCACGGCGCGCTGGGTCCGGAGCCGGGGAGCGGCCACGTCATTAAAAATGGGATGACGGTCGGCCGGGAGGACGTCGGCGATGTCCGGCGGCCCGATGCGGTTCATGTCCCAGTTTTCGCACATCCCGCGCTGACCTGCCAGTGAGCAGGCCACCCGGGGTGATGGTCGTGGTCGCACCACCGCGGGAGGGGGCGAGCATCCCGGCGGGCACACGCAGGCAGCACCCTGGCCGGGGCCGGCCCGGGCGGTGACGCTGAGGGCATGCGCTACGAGAGCTCAGTCACCTCACTGTCCTGGATCCCGTCCGAGGCCGTGCCCGCGGGCATGCGGGTGCCGTTCGACACCGGGATCCTCCACTACGACGTCCCCCCGCCGGATTACATCGACGACCTTCCGGCCCTGCAGGCGGCGGACCGGTTCCGGTTCGCCAACGTGCTCAGCGCCTGGATCAAGACCGGCCCGGACGGCGCGATCACCGGGTACGGCTACGGCGGGGGCGGCCGCCTGGGCGGGATCATCAACTCCACCACGGTCCGGGTCGGCGCGCTGCACCGCACGTTCCAGCCGACCAAACTGCCCGACCTGCAGCGGACACCAGAAGAGGGCCCGGGCTGGGTCCGGTTCACCCAGACCGTGGGCGGCCGGACGGCCATCCCCACGCCCCGGACCGTGCCGAGGCCACCCTACGTGCAGTGGCAGGCGCCACTGGTGTGGACCACGCTGTCCCTGACCCTGTACGCCGAGGGGCGGGCCGAGTACACGATGACCGGGGCCAGCCCGTTCCCGCGGCACTGGGTCTACGACGATCAGGGCCAGCTGACCCACAAGTCCGGGCTGACCGACTCCAAGACCTGGACCCGCAACTCGTTCGGCAGCCACACCCCCTGGGGCGACCAGGATTCGGAGGCCCTGGTCACCGCGGTGGAGACGGCGCTGGAACGCACCTTGTCCGGGCAGCTGATGCACGGCGCGGCCAAGCCCCGGATCGGGACGGTGAAGGCCGATACCACGCTGATCCGGCAGGGTGACGCCGACACCACGGTGTACCTGCTGCTGGACGGGGTGGTCCGGGTGGAGCGGGACGGCCAGCCGCTGGCCGAGTACGGCCCCGGCGTCATGCTGGGCGAACGGGCCCTGCTGGAGGACGGGACCAGGACCTCCACCGTCACCGCGGTGACCCCGTGCCGGGTGGCGTCGGTGGACGCCAGCCAGTTCGACCGGGCCGCGCTGGCTGAGCTGTCCACCGGGCACCAGCGGGAGTCCGCCCCGCGCGAGAGTTAGAGCTGGTACATGCGAGTTAGAGCTGGTACATGCGAGTTAGAGCTGGTACATGCGAGTTAGAGCTGGTAAATGCGGCCCTCGGCGGCCACGATGACCTCCGGCTCCTGGCCAGGCTGGCTGGCGAGCCGGAGGCCCAGCTCGTCCAGGGCCTGGTCGGTCCGGTCCGGCTTGTGGTGGGCCAGCAGCACCCGCCGGGCCCCGGCCCGGCGGCCCAGCTCGACCGCGTAGTCGGCGGCCGCGTGCCCGAACGCCGCCTCGGCCGCGACCTCACGCGGCTCCATGAAACTGTCGTGGATGAGCAGGTCCGCGCCGGCGGCCAGCGCGAGGACGGCCGGGTGGTATTCGCCCCAGCCGTCCGGGCCCGGCCCGGCGGCCGTGGGGCAGTGATCCGGGATGTAGGTCAGCACCGATCGCCCGTCGCTGACCCGGTACCCGAACGTCCGGCCGCCCTTGTGCGGTACCTCCCGGGCCTCGATCAGGAAGCCTTCGGCCTTGACCGTGCCCGGCCGCATCGAGCCGAACGTCCACGCGCCGCGCAGGCCACTGGGCGTGATCGGGAAGTGCGGCGGGGACATCCCCCGGCTGAGTACCTCTTCGGCGTCCGCGCCGTCCTCCTGTTCGGGCAGCAGCAGGGTCACCCGGGCGTCCTCGCGGTCACCGCCGCGGAAGAACGGCAGGCCGTGCACGTGGTCCCAGTGCAGGTGCGTCAGCAGGATGGTCCCGTCGAACGGCCGGTCCCCGAGCAGGCCGGTCACCGCGCGCAGCCCGGTGCCGGCGTCCAGGATCAGCACGGGCGCCCGGTCACCATCGCGGGCCACGGCCACGCACGAGGTCTGGCCGCCGTAACGAACGAAATCGGCGCCCGGGGCCGGAGTGGACCCGCGGACACCGCACAGGTGGACACGCATGGCGACCATGCTGCCGTGGTGCCGGGCCCGGGGCCAGTGTGCTAGCTGCCATTTCCCGTGGTGGTAGCACGATCGGGGCGGGCGTGGCTGCCCTCTGGGCGGGACCCGCCCTGACGTGGGACAACTGAGTACATGGAGTTTGGCACCGGAGCAACGCCCACGATCGGGGTCTTCCTGGCGGACGACAACCTGATCGTGCGGGAAGGCGTGCGCGCGCTGATCGAGCGGCAGCAGGACCTGCACGTGCTCGGGGTGGCCGGTGACTTCGACGGGGTGGTGGCCGGGGTGGCCGAGACCCGGCCCCAGGTGCTGGTGACCGACATCCGGATGCCGCCGTCGTTCCAGAGCGAGGGCATCGACGCGGCCAAGGAGGTCCGCAAGCGGCACCCCGGCACCGGGATCGTGGTGCTGTCCCAGTACGAGGACCCGGAGTACGCGGTCTCGCTGCTGGCCGAGGGGTCCGCGGGCTACGGCTACCTGCTCAAGGACCACGTGGCCGGGGGCACCCAGCTGGCCGACGCGATCCGCGCGGTGGCCACCGGCGGCACCGCGCTGGACCCGGACATCGTGGCCGCGCTGGTCAACCCGGTGGTGACGCCGGGCACGCTGCGGCCCGCGGAAGAGGAACTGCTGAGCCTGGTGGCCGAGGGCAAACCGGTCAAGGCCATCGCCGCGGCCCGCCACGTCCCGCCGGAGGCGGTCGACGACGAGGTGTCGGCGCTGTTCGTGCGGCTGGCCCAGGCCGTGTCCGCGGGTAACCAGGACGCATTGGCCCGGCTGCGCCTGCTACACCAGGCCATCGTGGACCGCGAGGAGCAGGGCGAGACCCTCTCCCGGCTGCTGCCCGGCGGGCTGGCCGAGAAGCTCCGGCAGGAACACCGCGGCATCGGTGAGACGGAAAGACTGGTGGTCACGGTCCTGATGAGCGACATTAGGTCATATTCGGCCATCGCGGAGCGAGCCGACCCGAGCCAGCTGGCGGGCCAGCTCAACACGCACCGGGCCGCGATGAACCGGGCCATTCTGGGCGAAGGGGGGACGGTCATGCAGTTCGTCGGCGACGCGGTGATGGCGGTGTTCGGCGCCCCGTTCCCGCAGCCGGACCACGCCGACCGCGCCGTGGTGGCCGCGGCCGCCATGCACGATCTGCAGGCCGAGATCAACGCGAAGTGGACGGCTGATGGCCTGCCCGAGTTCGGGCTCGGGCTGGGCCTGTCCACCGGGGAGACGGCCGCGGCCCTGCTCGGGTCGGCCGAGCGGCTCGAATACACGCTGGTCGGCGACACCGTGAACCTGTCCCAGCGGCTGCAGCAACTGGCGGCCAGGGGCGAGACGGTGATCTCCGACGCCACCATGCGGGCGCTGACCGTGCCGGTGCAGGCCACCGCGCTCGGCGCCCAGCTGGTGAAGGGGCGCGAAGCCCCGGTCATCGCTTTCAAGATCGCTGCCAGGGGAGGACATGATGGGTGAGATTGCTGTGGGGTCAGCGCTGGCCGTGCGGGGGGTGCGCAAGACGTTCGAGTCGGAGAACGCACCCGTCCGGGCGCTGCGCGGGGTGGACCTGGAGGTGAGCCAGAACGACTTCGTCGCGCTGATGGGGCCGTCCGGCTGCGGCAAGTCGACGCTGCTGAACCTGGTGGCCGGGCTGGACCGGGCCGACGAGGGGCGGATCTGGGTGGCCGACGAGGAGGTCACCGGCCGGAGCGAGGACGACCTGGCCCGGTTGCGCCGCCGCCACATCGGGCTGGTGTTCCAGTTCTTCAACCTGCTGGAAGGCATGACCGTACTGGAGAACGTGGCGCTGCCCGCGGTCATCGCCGGCCGCAAGCGCAAGATGGCCGAGACCCGGGCCCGCGACCTGCTCGACCTGCTCGGCATCGGCGACAAGGCCACGGCCGTGCCGGGGGTGCTGTCCGGCGGTCAGCGCCAGCGGCTGGCCATCGCCCGGGCTTTGGCCAACGAGCCCACCCTGCTGCTGGCCGACGAACCCACCGGCGCCCTGGACTCCCAGGGCGGGGCTGAGGTCATCGAGCTGCTGCGCCGTCTGCACCGTGGCGGCCAGACCATCGTCATGGTCACCCACGACCCCGAGGTGGCGTCGGCCGCGGGCCGCATCGTCCGCATGCGTGACGGGCGCATCGAGGCCCAGGCCCGCGAGGAATCCGCCGCGGCCCTGCCCTGAATCGCCCGACCTGCCTGAACCGGCTGGGCCGCCCGGATCGGGCGGCCCAGACGTATGTAGGCAATGGCGCCTTTGCTCGTGTTCTGTCACGGGGAAAGGCGCCATTGCGCTTGTCCTGCGGCGAGGGGGCTGCTCGCTGGGGGCGCCCGCTACTCGGTGCGGAGAAGGTCGGCCGGGCGGGATCTGGCCGCTAGGAGGGCGGGCAGGACCGCGATCAGGTTGGCCGCGGCCAGAACCGCGAGGGCCAGCACGATCAGCGGGACGGCCTGGACGACCGAGACCGGGACCACGCCGAAGCTAGTGGCGAACAGCCGCCAGGCGGCCTTGCCCGCGGCGATGCCCAGGGGGATACCGGCCACGATGCCGACCAGGACCACCGCGGTGGCCTGCCAGCCGACCACGGCGCCGATCTGGCGCCGGAGGAAGCCGAGGACCTTCAGCAGGCCGGTCTCGGCCCGGCGGCGCTGGACGCTGACCACGAGCAGGTGCACCAGCGTGGCCGCACCGAACAGCGACAGTGCTGCTCCGAAGAGCAGCGGGAAGCTGACCGTCTGGCCGAAGTTGATCAGCTCGGTCGGCTTCTCGTCCTTAACCAGGAAGCCGTTGTACTGGTGGAAGTAGCGGGCCAGCGCGGCCGCCCCCTTGGGCCCGGGAGCGGCGTGCAGCAGTACCGAGTAGACCAGGCTCTGCTGGGCCTTCTGCAGGCAGGCGGGCCCGCCCGCCGGGCACTGCGCGTGCAGCAAGCCGCTCACGGTCAGCGCCGCCCCGTTGCCGAATCCCCCGGTGCCGAAGCTGGGCGCGAACGCGGCCCGGCCGCTGACCCGGAACCGGCTGGTGCGCGCGGCACCGGTCACGGGGTCGTGCACGGTGACCCGGACCTGATCACCGGCCTGGGCGCCGAGCCCGCGCAGGGTGGCCGCACCGAGCGCGATGTCCCGGTCACCCTGGGGCAGCCGGCCATCCACGGCCGAGAGCAGGGCCGGGCCACGGGCCGGGCTGAACGCGGCCGTGCGGACGCTGCGCCCGTTGACGTCGATGTCGGCCGCGTCGGCCAGGGTGATCCGGTCGATGGCCCGGTCATGCCGCAGGCTCGCCAGCAGCTTGTTTTCGAGCGCGCCATTGATACCGCCGCCATCGGGCGGGATGTACAGCTGGAACGGCGCTCCGTACAGGGCGGGTGAGTTGAGGAGCCGGGTCAGGCTGGCGCCGAACACGGTGGTCGCGGCCAGCGCGGTCACCGCCAGCACCGTGCCGAGCAGGGCGGTTCCCACCGGCACCGGAGTGCGCCCCCGGCCGCGTTCGAGCGCGTACCGGACGCCGATCAGAACGCTGGCCGGAGCGCCGATCGCGGCCACGCCGCGGACCACGGACCGGGCCAGCCCGGCCGCTGGCGGCACCGCGTCCGGCCGGGCCAGCCGGGCGTGCCGGATCGCGGGCCAGACCGACAGCAGCACCAGCGCGGCCAGCACCGAAGGCACGCCGATCAGCGTGACCAGCGGGTCGAGGGTCACCGCGCCAGGATGGGCGGTGGCCAGCCGCGCCTCTCCCACCGGGGTCAGCGGGGACAGCGCCGCGGTCAGGGCGACCGCGCCCGCCGCGCCGGCCAGCCCGATGAGGAACGCGCGGGCCAGGCCGAGCAGCACGAACTCGCGGGCCCGCAGCCCCATGGCCGCCAGCGCGTCATGGTCGGCCGTGTCGGTGCTGAACTGCCGGGCCGCGGCCTGCCCGACCACGGCCAGCCCGGCCAGGGCGATCAGCCCGGCCAGCACCGCCCAGCCCACCGCCTGCGGGGTGATGGACCGCTGCACGGCGGCCGCGTCGGTGTCCAGGTCGTCGGCGCCCCCGCCGCCCAGCGGGCGCAGCTGGCTGTCGAAGGCGGCCTGGTCAGCGGCACCGTGCCGGAGCTTGACGTAGTAGAAGGTCCCCAACGCGGTGTGCGGGTTGACCTTGTCCGCGTAGGCCCGGGTCGGGAACACGTCGTAGCGGGCCCCGGTGCCAACCGGGAACTCGTTCTCGGTGATGACCAGGCCGGTCACCCGTACGCTGTACCGCGGCACCTTGGCCAGCTCGGCCGGGGTTGGGGGCCCGGCCTGGTTCTGGAACTGGTTCGCCTGAGCCTGGGTGAGCGTGAAGAGCTGAATGACCGAGCCGACCCGGACCCCGCTGTCGTCGGCGAACGAAGCCGAGACCAGCGCCTGCCCCGGATTGGACTGGTCGGGCATCCGGCCGGCGACCAGCTTGACCGTCCGGGGCAGGTCGGCCGGGTTGATCTCGAACGCGTCGAACGAGGTACTGGCGTTGATCGCGGCACACGAGGCGCAGCCCAGCTGGGCCACGAACGGCGCCCCGATCGGGGTGACCCGGGCGACCTGCGGAATCTTGGCCAGCTGGGGCAGCGGCTGGCCGGTGTAGACGATGTCGTCGTAGCCGTGCCGCGCGACGAAATCCGGGAACGCGGCCGCCGTCGACCGTGCGGTGGCCGCGGCCGCCATGACCAGCCCGCCCACCAGGGCGACCAGCCCGGCCAGGGCCAGCCACGACTTCCCGTGCTGCCGTAGCTGGGCACGCAGCAGCAGGCCAACGGCACCCACGGTCATCCTCCCCGTTCGGCTTTGTGGTGATCAGCGTCCGCCCGATCGGGTGGTGCGGGCAAGGTAGTCAGCCACCACGGCCCGGTCGTGGTAGCACCCCTGGGCGCTGCGGCCGACCGCGAGTCGACACTTCAGCCAGGCAG
>Ga0208982_1000127_pt1 | contig 10493 bp, 10 predicted proteins | sample MedBloCAOM1_O3_FD_187840 | JGI IMG/M metagenome (GOLD analysis project Ga0208982, IMG submission 187840) | Forest soil microbial communities from El Dorado National Forest, California, USA - Mediterranean Blodgett CA OM1_O3 (SPAdes) (version 2) | ecosystem: Environmental > Terrestrial > Soil >... | reverse complement strand
TAATAGAAAGTACGGATATAATAGCCATAGGTAACATAATATATACAAATTTATTTATATGACTTATAATATCATTATTAATTTTATTATTAGCTATGGTTGGAGCTATTAAAATAAATATTAAATAACAATAAAGAATAAATAATAGTAAATATTGAATAGGAATAAATATATATATATGTGTATATAATATTAATCATATCCCTAATTTTTATTAATAGTATTCTATCCATGTAATAATAACATAAATTATATTTAAATAGGAAATATAAGTGTATCTCTCGTTAATATTCTTACCTATTATTAGTTCTATAACTGCAGGATTTCTAGGGAGAAAAATAGGTAAAACGGGGGCACAACTTATATCAACAAGTACTATATTTACTATAATGCTATTAAGTATTATAATATTTTTTGAAACAGGGGGTAGCTCAATCCCAGTATATTTTAATATATTTAGGTGAATAGATTCTGAAATTTTATATGTATTATGAAGTTTTAATTTTGATTCTCTAACAATATCCATGTTAATACCTGTATTAATAGTATCTTTTTTAGTACATTTTTACTCTATAGGTTATATGGAAACAGATCCACATAATCAAAGATTTTTTAGTTATTTAAATTTATTTACATTTATGATGATAATACTTGTTACATCTAATAATTTATTAGTAATGTTTGTAGGTTGAGAAGGGGTAGGTGTATGTTCATATTTATTAGTAAATTTTTGATATACTAGAATAGCTGCAAATCAGAGTTCTATCTCAGCTTTTTTAACAAATAGAGTAGGAGATTGTTTTTTAACAATAGGTATATTTATTATAATATTATCATTTGGGAGTTTAAATTATTCTATAATATTTTCAATAGTAACATATTTTAATGATAATATTATTATGTTAATAGGAATATGTTTACTAATAGGAGCCATGGCAAAAAGTTCACAATTAGGTCTACATGTGTGATTACCTATGGCTATGGAAGGTCCCACACCTGTTTCTGCATTAATACATGCAGCTACAATGGTTACCGCAGGTGTATATTTATTAATACGTACTTCTAATTTAATTGAATATAATAGTACTGTTTTAATATTATGTTTATGATTAGGAGGATTAACTACAATGACAAGTTCTTTAATAGGTTTTTTTCAACAAGATATTAAAAAAATAATAGCTTATTCTACTATGAGTCAATTAGGTATGATGGTTATAGCTATAGGTTTATCTTGTTATAACACAGCCTTATTCCACTTAATTAATCATGCATTTTATAAAGCATTATTGTTTTTAGGTGCAGGTTCAGTTATACATGCTATGTACGATAATCAAGATCTTAGAAAATATGGTGGATTAAAATCTTATTTACCTTTAACTTATACTGTTATGTTAATTGCATCTTTAAGTTTAATTGCTTTACCTTTTATGACTGGTTTTTATTCTAAAGATCTAATTTTAGAATCAGCCTACGGTAAATTTTTTTTATCTTCTTTATTTGTATATACTGTTGCTATTATAGCAGCAATATTTACTACATTATATTCTATTAAAATTTTATATTTAAGTTTCTTTTCCAATCCAAATGGACTATTAATTGATTATAAAAAAATACATGAATCTAACTTTTTTATGAGTATACCTTTAATTATTTTAAGTGTATTTTCTATTATATTTGGTTATTTTGCAAAAGAGATTTATATTGGTCTAGGTTCAGATTTCTTTTCTGATAATAGTATATATATTCATCCTATTAACGAAATTTTAATAAACACTGAAAATATTATACCAGTAGCCATTAAAATGTTACCATTTATATTTTCAATTTTATTTTTTATATTGTATATATTAATAGTTAATATATTTAAAATATTTAATTTACCCTTAATAAAAAATATACTAGAATACAGAATATTCTTATATATAAATACAATTAGTATTTTTAATAAAGCAGTATATTACGTTTTTAGTTTCTTTAATCAACGTGCTTTATTTGAATTTTATTATAATAAATTTATTTCACAAATTATATTAAATTTAGGAGGACAAACTACAAAGCTTTTAGATAAAGGTTCGGTAGAATATTTAGGTCCATATGGATTAGAAGTAGGTTTATTGTATTTAGGTAATAAATTATCAAAGCTAGATACAGGTCTTGTTACTTATTATGCTTTATACATAATGTCTGGATTTATTATGTATATTTATGTTATAAGTTTTGAAATTAATAGTGAATTATTATTAATAATATTAATAAGTCTTATGTTAATATTAAAATAAATTAATATTAAATATATATAAATACATATAATATTTTAAATTATTATATGCATATTTACAAAAATACCTAGTAAGTAAATAAATTAGTGAATTAATTCACGTAATTAATAATAAAAAAAAATATTTTTATTATAATTTTAATTATACATTATTAAGAAGAATTTAAGTATCATGAAAATGTTTTATATAAATTTAGTTAGTCTTATAGAAGTTTTATTATTAATTATACCTGTATTAATGAGTGTAGCTTTTATAACAATAGCGGAAAGAAAAACCATGGCTAGTATGCAAAGGAGGTTGGGTCCTAACATAGTCGGATATTATGGTTTATTGCAGGCTTTTGCTGATGCATTAAAACTATTAATTAAAGAATATGTGTATCCTACGCAAGCCAATATTATACTATTTTTTATAGGACCTTTAATTACATTATTATTTTCTTTATATGGATATGCTATGATACCTTATGGACCTGGTATATCAATATATGATTTTAATTTTGGTTTATTATATATGCTAATAGTATCATCATTAGCTACTTATGGTATATTATTAGCAGGATGATCTGCTAACTCTAAATATGCCTTTTTAGGTTCATTAAGAAGTACTGCACAATTAATTAGTTATGAGTTAATTTTAAGTTCAGCTTTACTTTTAATAGTATTATTAACAGGTACTTTAAATTTAAGTGTAATAGTAGAAATGCAAAAAGCAATATGATTTATATTACCTTTATTTCCTTTATTTTATATTTTTTTTATAGCTTCTATAGCAGAAACTAACAGGGCTCCTTTTGATCTAGCAGAAGCAGAATCAGAATTGGTTAGTGGATTTATGACAGAACACGCTGCAGGTATTTTTGTCTTTTTCTTTTTAGGAGAGTATGCTAGTATAATTTTAATTTGTATATTAATAACTTTAATATTATTAGGTGGGTATGAAATAATAAGTATATTTTATTATACACAAGAAATAATATTTACATTGATATCCTTTTCTTTTTCATTAATATATAGTATTATTATAAATTTAAATTTATTTATAATATATTTATTAAATATTTCAGATACATTAATAAATAATAATACTTTTAATTTATTATTTAATATAAACAGTATTAAAGAGACTTTTCAATTTAATAAATTTATAGATATAATAAATAATATTTATTATAATCATATTGCTATTAGTACTGATTATGGTATATGTGATTTAAAAGAACACCTGTATATATTTAATAATTTAAATATTATGGGGGATACAATGAAGGTTATATCTAATAATCATATCTTGTTTAGCTTAATGTATGCTTTAAGTCTTTCTATTAAGACCATTATTTTAATATTTTCGTTTATTTGAGTTAGAGCTAGTTTTCCTAGAATACGTTATGATCAATTAATGTCATTCTGTTGAACAAAACTATTACCTTTAATTATAGGTATAATTATTATAATTCCATGTATAATATATTTTAAAGAATCTATAATATTTAATCTATGATTATTATAATACACATAGCCATATGCTAGTAATCAGGTAAGTTGTGTTGTGGACCAATGGTAAGTCGTGAATAATTTATATTCAAAATGAATGTTCAAGTCATTCCTACATAGTCTATTTTCCTTCCCTTTCAGTTTATTAGCTATCATGTAAGATCTTCTAAGTACGTGTAAGTACATTTCATTCAATATTAGGGATATAAATCATTTAACTTATATAAAAAAAAATAAATTCATATTATCTTGTGTACATAGTAAAAAAACAAGCAATGCTGATTATACTTGATATATATACTTATTATTATATTTTTCTAATAACAATCCTTCTGTGAGTATTCTGAGTAGTGGTATTTTTAATGTGTGGTAATATGACACTAAGTGAATTACGAACAAAAGGTCTTATATTACTAATATTACTATTCATAATAGTATATTTATACTGTATATATGACTCTATATTTGGAGAAGTATATCACTGTTCTACTATAGATAAATCTATTGGAGCTGATGCATTATCTAGTAAACAACCTGTAGTTGCGGAGGCTTCAACCTCTAAAACAGTAATTATGAAAGGGAATAATATGAGCTATTGTGGATGTAAAAATCCTGGAGCAGAATTAGGGAAATCTATACATTGTACTTGTCCACATAGTAAAGTACATTATCTATGTTACAATGGACAAGAAAACCTAACTTGTTGTAAAGAAGAACATATGTATCCTGATCATATATGTGCTAATCCTCGTTGTTCTTGTACTTTTCATGGAAGCTGTCTTCCAAAAGATGCTACAATTATAACACCAAATTCTAGATTGCGCAGATTACAAGCAAAAAAACTACAACATATTAATGAAGCTGCTAAAGAACATTACTCAAAAATTAAAAATGGGAATAAAAATGATATGTTTAAAAATTTAGCTAAGGCATTTAAAGAATTTAATGAAAAAGGTACTTTAAGTGAGGCTCAAAAAAATATGTATAGAGAACTATATCAAAAAGCAAGTAAAGAATTTGGTAAAGAAGTTGCTGACAAGCAATTTGCAGGTAAAGCTGGAGAAAATTTATTTAAACAAGTAGGAGAAGTAATAACAAAAAATATTGCAAAAAAATAAACTGCTGAAGCAATAGTATTAGTAATATAAGTAATTTTTCTAGTAAAAGCTCACTTCCCATTTTAGCTATTCAATTTAGATTATTTATTCTTATTATTCAATTTAGAAATATTATTACTATATTTTTTTACTAGTTGCGCATAAAGCAATAGTGTTTAGATATTAATAATATTAAACTTACAAATAACATGCACAATAACTTAGTATGTATATATACTAGTATAGATATTCTTCTCTTTAAGTGTAAATATAGATTAAAATATATGAAATTAGGTTTACTACTATATTTAATAGGTTTATTAGGATTTGTTTTAAATAGAAAAAATATAATTTTAATGTTAATATCAATCGAAATAATGTTATTAGCTACAACATTCATAATAATAATTAATTCTTACATGTTTGAAGATGTAACAGGGCAAGTATTTGCAATATATATTATAGTTATAGCCGCAGCAGAATCTGCGATAGGCTTGGGAATATTAGTAGCTTTTTATAGATTAAGAGGTACAATTTCATTATCCTAAGAAAAGATGTAAATTCCTAACATATTGTGAATAAAAAGTAAAAAAAAGAATGCATAGCTTCACTATATATATATTAATAATAACAATAATATCAATTGTATTATTATTAATAAATTTTATTTTTTCATATCATAAACCTTATTTTGAAAAAAAGACTGCTTTTGAGTGTGGATTTCATTCTTTCTTAGGGCAGAATAGGACTCAGTTCTCAATTTCGTTCTTCATTTTTGGATTATTGTTCTTATTATTTGATTTAGAGATATTATTAATATATCCATACACAATTAGTGCATATGACAATGGTGTATATGGCTTAGTAATAATGTTAATTTTTTTTATATTAATCACAGTAGGATTAATATTTGAGTTAGGAAAGAAAGCCCTAAATATTTCTTCCAGACAATATAATTAATAATTATAATATATTAAATCTCAATAATTTGAGTTAGGAAAGTAGGTCCAAATATTTCTTCTAAACAATCTAAATAAAAGTTATTTTACCTTATATCTAAATAAAATAAAATAAATTATATTTTCTGTTAAAATCTTTAAATATAATTTAAATATAAATATATTATAAGTCAGTATAAAAAGACCTTAGTTTAATGGTAAAATGTATGCCTTTTAAGCATGAATATTCAGGTTCGAATCCTGAAGGTCTTAGCGGTTATAGGTTAATGGTAGACCCATCGTCTTCCAAACGATATGTATCGATTCGAATTCGATTAACTGTATATAAGAGTTAATAGTTAATTGGTAAACGATTTTCTTGTCACGAAAAGATATGTCGGATCGAGGCCGACTTAACTCGATTAAGGAAAAGTTGGCATCGGTAAGTCGAAATATTTGCTAAATATTATGTTTATACATCTAGATGTTCAACTCATCTCTTTTCCGTATATAAATATAAAGAGTATAGTTTCAACGGTAAAATAAAAAGCTTCAAACTTTAAGTTTCTAGTTCAAATCTAGATACTCTTGTTTGACTTAAGAGAATTGGCTGAGCGGTTTAAGGCGATAAGCTTGAAACTTATTTAATATTTTTATTACATTCGTTCAAATCGAATATTCTCTGTAGAAGAATTAGCTCAACGGTAGAGCATATATTTTACACATATAATGTTAATAGTTCAAATCTATTATTCTTTATGTTTTATTTTCTATATTTTAATTTTATTTATTACATTAAAGTTTTTTAGCTTAATAGTAAAGCGCATTTTTGATAAGAATGTAATTTAAGTGCAAATCTTAAAAAAACTATCAAAAGTTAAATATTAAAATTAAAAATAATAGGGTATATGCCATGTTATCTATAGGTGTTTTAGGTTTTATAGTGTGAAGTCATCATATGTATACTGTAGGTTTAGATGTGGATACTAGAGCTTATTTTACTGCTGCTACTATGATTATTGCAGTTCCAACTGGTATTAAAATTTTTTCATGATTAGCTACTTCTTATGGAGGTACTATAAAGTTAACACCTTATATGTTATTTACTTTAGGGTTTGTAGTAATGTTTACTATAGGAGGTTTAAGTGGTATAATTTTAGCTAATGCATCTTTAGATGCTGCATTTCATGATACATACTACGTAGTGGCTCATTTTCATTATGTATTAAGTATGGGAGCTGTATTTGGTTTATTTAGTGGTTGATACTTTTGATGTGTTAAAATGTTGGGTATTGATCAAAAAGATTTTACTTCAAAAGTTCATTTTTGAATATTCTTTATAGGTGTTAATGTTACTTTCTTCCCTCAACATTTCTTAGGTCTACAAGGTATGCCTAGAAGAGTTAGTGATTATCCTGATGCTTTTTATGGATGAAATGCTGTAAGTAGTATGGGTTCTTTATTATCACTTGGTGCTATTATCTTATTTATGGTTTGTTTAGGATTATATCTTGAAAAAGGTAAAGCAACTATAAGATATATTTGACGTAATCCTCTGTTTTATTCTGATAAATTAAGAAATGACTTAAATACATCTACTCCTAGTTTAGAATGAAATTTAACTGGTCCACCTAGTCCTCACTCTTTTGTAAATTTACCTATACAAAATAAATTTATATAATTTGACAATATAACAAATGATTAATACTAAGCATACTATAGTTTTATAAATATAAATATTTATATTTATATATATAGGGTTGGGTTGGCAAGTTGTGTTGTGGACCAATGGTAAGTCGTGAATAATTTATATTCAAAATGAATGTTCAAATCATTCCTACACAGTATATGATATAAAAAAAAAATAAAATTGCAAAATAATTTATATACAAATCCATTAGAGCAATTTGAAATTAGAGATTACATTACAATAGATATGCCTATATTATTTAATACTCACCTATCATTTAACAATATGATAGAATACTTATTAAAAAGTTTTTTAATAATTATATTATTAAATATAATGACAACTAAAATAAATAAAGTTTTGTACAAATACTGAGTATTAACAAAAGAAGTATTATATGATACTATGAAAAATATAGTAATAAGTCAAATAAATAAAAATGAAGGTCAAATATATTTTCCATATATATATGCACTTTTTATGTTTATTTTAATAAATAATCTTATAGGTTTAATTCCATATAGTTTTGCTACTACAAGTCATTTTATTTTAACTTTCGCATTAAGTTTTACTATAGTTATAGGAAGTACTATTTTAGGAATAGTATTACATAATGTAAAATTTTTATCTTTATTTGTACCAAAAGGATGTCCTTTAGGATTAGTACCTTTATTAGTATTAATAGAATTTTTATCATATTTAGCAAGAAACTTATCTTTAGGTTTAAGATTAGCAGCAAATATATTTTCTGGGCATATGCTTCTTAATATTTTAAGTGGTTTAACTTTTAAAATAATGACAACAAATTTATTTTATTTCTTTGTAAGTTTATTACCTTTAGTATTTATTATTGCTTTCTCAGCACTAGAGTTTGGTATAGCCTTTATTCAAGCTCAAGTATTCGTTGTATTAACTTGTAGTTATATAAAAGATAATATAGAATTACATTAATTTAGAATACTATAATATATATATTAAGCGTAGTAATATTTTAGTTTAAAATTTAACATAATAAATGAGAATTTTAAAAAATAATTCTATATTTAAATTATTAAATGCTTATTTAATCGATTCATCTCAACCTTCTAATATAAGTTATTTATGAAATTTTGGATCCTTATTAGCAGTATGTTTAGTAATACAAATTATAACAGGAATTACATTGGCTATGCATTATAATAGTAGTGTTTTAGAAGCATTTAATTCTGTAGAACATATAATGAGAGATGTAAACAATGGTTGATTAGTACGTTATTTACATGCAAATACAGCTTCAGCTTTCTTTTTTTTAGTATATTTACATATAGGAAGAGGTATGTATTATGGATCATATAAAAGCCCTAGAACATTAGTATGAGTTATAGGTACAATTATCTTAGTAGTAATGATAGCTACAGGGTTTTTAGGATATGTATTACCTTATGGTCAAATGAGTTTATGAGGAGCTACAGTTATAACTAATTTAATGAGTGCTATACCTTGATTAGGTCAGGATATTGTTGAATTTATTTGAGGAGGGTTTTCTGTAAATAATGCAACATTAAATAGATTTTTTTCTCTTCATTATGTATTACCTTTTTTATTAGCAGTATTGGTACTTTTACATTTAATATCTTTACATGATAAAGCTGGATCAGGTAATCCTTTAGGAGTAGGTAATTATGTAGATAGAATAACTTTTTCTCCTTATTATACATTCAAAGATTTAATAACTATATTCATTTTTATATTTGTATTATCAACATTTGTTTGTTTTGTACCTAATTTATTAGGTGATAGTGATAACTATGTTATGGCTAATCCTATGCAAACACCACCTGCTATAGTGCCAGAATGATATTTATTACCTTTTTATGCTATTTTACGATCTATACCTAATAAATTATTAGGAGTTATAGCTATGTTCTCTGCATTATTAATAATAATTTCTATGAGTTTTTTAGATGTACATAAATTTAGAGGATTTCAATATAAACCTATAAACAAAATAGTATTTTATTTTTTTATTGCTATATTCTTTTCATTATTAATACTTGGAGCTAAACATGTGGAAAGTCCATACATAGAATTAGGTCAAATTTTTACTAGTTTATATTTTATGTATTTTCTTGTTTTTATACCCTTTTTTAATTTTTTAGAATATAATTTGGAATCTAAATTATAATTCAATTACCTAAATTTATTTAATTAATAAACATAGAAATAAAAGAATATTATAAGAGTAATATTTGAATAAATAAAAAAAAACGTAAACAATAGTCTAATTGTATATATAAAATTAAATAAAACTTTAAATATTGTGTGAAATTTATAAACTTTAATAATGATAAATTTACAATCTAAAAATATATATAAATCTGTGGGTCATCCTTTTCATTTAGTATCACCTTCACCTTGACCTATATTAACTAGTATATGTATAGGTGCATTAACTATAACAGGTGCATTTAGTTTACACATGTTTAAAAATATATATATATTTTTTTTTTTAGCTTTATTAGCAGTTACATATTCTATGTGTTTATGATTTAGAGACATAATAGTAGAAGGGACTTATAGAGGGTACCATACATTGGCTGTACAAAAAGGAATATATATAGGTGTAGCCTTATTTATCATTTCAGAAGTATTTTTTTTCTTTGCTATATTTTGAGCATACTTTCATAGTAGTTTAGGTCCAGAAATTGAAATAGGTACTCAATGACCTCCAGTAGGTATTCAAGTAATAAATCCTTTTGAGTTACCTTTACTAAATACTATATTATTATTATCATCAGGAATTACAGTGACATATGCTCATCATTCATTAATAAAAGGTAATAGAAAAGATACTTTAAATGGATTATTATATACTATAATATTAGCTTTATTATTTACTGCTTGTCAAGGAATAGAGTATTCTGTTTCTTCATTTACTATAAGTGATGGAGTATTCGGTACATGTTTCTATTTTGGTACAGGTTTTCATGGATTACATGTAATAATAGGTACTATCT
>Ga0208982_1000126_pt1 | contig 10504 bp, 10 predicted proteins | sample MedBloCAOM1_O3_FD_187840 | JGI IMG/M metagenome (GOLD analysis project Ga0208982, IMG submission 187840) | Forest soil microbial communities from El Dorado National Forest, California, USA - Mediterranean Blodgett CA OM1_O3 (SPAdes) (version 2) | ecosystem: Environmental > Terrestrial > Soil >... | reverse complement strand
GCCATGCTGCCCCCTCCGGTGACCCTGATCTACCGGGCCAGCCGGCCCGAAGACGTCGTGTTCTCCGACGAGCTGAACGCCATCGCCCGCGACCGCGGCGCCACCGTGCACTACCTCCTGGGCTCCCGGGACCGGCTCGGCCTGGAACCGCTCTCGGCCGAACGGCTGAATCACCTGGTCCCCGGCCTGCACCGGCACGACGTCTACGTCTGCGGGCCGTCCGGCATGACCGGCACCGCGATCGCCGCGCTGCGGGCCGCCGGTGTCCCGCGCCGGCGCATCCACCACGAGAACTTCGAGTTCTGAGCCCCACCACCGATCGGAGAGCCTATGCGCCGGGCAGTCCTGGCTTTCGGCAGTACCGTGGCCGGCCTGATCCTGCTGTTGTCGTTCCGCTCGCATACCGCGACTCCCGCGTCGGCGGGAGTCAGCGCGGCGGGGACCAGTTCAAAATCATCTGCGGGCGCGGCCGGAAACGGTTCGTCCGGCGGATCCGGGGGCGGCAGCATGGCGGGTTCCGCGGCGCCCTCGGCCTCGCCGTCGGCCGCGGGCGGCGCCACCGGGGGCACGACGGCGGGCGGCAAGGTCGTCACCGGCGAGGTGGTCAACGGGCCCTACGGGCCGTCCCAGGTGGCGATCACGCTCAGCGGGGGCAAGATCACCAAGGTCACCGTGTTGCAGCACACCGACGACGGTGAGAACAGCCAGCAGATCGACGGCAACGCGCTGCCCAAGCTCACCGCCGAGACGCTGACCGCGCAGAGTGCCAAGATCGACGCGGTGTCCGGGGCCAGCTACACCAGCGCCGGGTATATAAAGTCGCTGCAGAGCGCGTTGGACAAGGCCTGATGCCGGTACGAGCGCCAGGACGAGCGGAGGTGGCCGTGGCGGCGGGACCACGGCTGCGGCACGCCGAGCCGGTCATGGGCACGGTGTTCTCGTTCGACGTGCCCGCCGCGGCCGCGCCGGTGCTGCCCGCCGTGCTGCGCTGGCTGCACTGGGTCGACACGACGTTCTCGACCTACCGCGAAGACAGCGACGTGAGCCGGTTCGGCCGCGGTGAGGCCGGGCTGGCCGACTGTGCGCCGGAACTGGCCGAGGTGATCGCGCAGTGCGCGGTGCTGAGCGAGCTGTCCGGCGGCTACTTCACCGACCGGCCCGCAGGCCGGTTCGACCCGTCCGGGTTCGTCAAGGGCTGGTCGATCGAGCACGCCGCGGCCATGCTGACCGCCGTGGGTCACCCCAGCGTCAGTGTCAACGGCGCCGGCGACGTGCAGTGCGCCGGTGAGCCGGAGCCCGGCCGACCCTGGCGCATCGGGATCGCCGACCCGCTCCGGCCCGGCACGCTGGCCGCCGTGGTGGCCGGGCGCGACTTCGCCGTGGCCACCTCGGGCACGGCCGAACGGGGTGCGCACATCATCAACCCGCACACCGGCCGGCCCGCGGCCGGGCTGGCCAGCGTGACCGTGACCGGTCCCCGGGTGACCAGCGCCGACGCCTACGCCACCGCCGCCTTCGCGATGGGCCCGGCGGCCCGCGAGTGGGTGGAAACCCTGGACGGCTACGAGGCGTTCGCCGTCGCCCCCGACGGGACCCGCTGGCAGACCTCCGGGTTCGCCGCGTACGCCGCGAGCTGAAACGCTCTGCTGTGAGGCGATTATCGGCGGGGTGCGGTGCTGCCGCCCCTACGCTCACGACCATGGACGTGACGGAAGTACTGCCGGGGCTGCTGTACCAGTTCCGGTTCGTGGTCGGGCAGGCCTACCTGTGGCGGGACACGGACTCGCTGACCCTGATCGACGCCGGGCCGCCGGGGCAGGCGGACGCGATCGCGGGGGCGGTCGGCGAGCTGGGGCTGAGCCTGTCCGGCCTGCGGCAGATCATCCTGACCCACTTCCACGAGGATCACGTGGGCTCGGCCGCGGACCTGGCCGCCCGCAGTGGCGCCCGGGTGCTGGCTCACCGGGCCGACGCGCCGGTCATCCGGGGGGAGATGCCCGGGCCGCCGCCGGTTATCACTGCGGCGGAGCAAGCGCTGCACCAGCAGATCGGGGCCGCCGCCAGTGGCCTGCCATCGGCGCCGCCCTGCCGGGTCGACCAGGAACTGGTCAGCGGGGACCTCATCGACCTGGGCGGCGGGGCCGCGGTGATCGGGGCACCGGGTCACACCGACGGCAGCATCGCCATCCACATCCCGGCCCAGCGACTGCTGTTCACCGGCGACAGCGTGGCCACGAACCGGGCCGGCCAGGTCATCCTCGGCCCGTTCAACGTCGACCGGGATCAGGCCATCGAGACGTTCCGCACCCTGGCCGACCTGGACATGGACACCGCCTGCTTCGGGCACGGCGATGCGGTCCGCACGGACGCGTCCGCCGCCCTGCGCGCTGCCGTCCGCGACGAGCGCTTCACGTTCGCACCCTGACGGCGCCGTAGGCCGCGTGGTGACGGTTAAGCCGCGTCACTACTACCGGCGGCGATGAGATTGGTGGTCAGGTCCTGGGCGGCTTGCTCGTCGAGGGGGCGGTGGCCGACCAGGAGGCGGTACCAGAGGAAGCCGTAGGCCAGGTCGACCAGGATGTCCAGGTCGGCGGTGGGGGACAGGCGCCCCTGGTCTACGCCGCGCTGCAGGACGGCCCGCAGCGCGGCCCGGCGTTGGGCGGTGAAACCGGCCAGCGCCTCGGCCACGTGCTCGTCGTGCTGGGCTGCGGCGGCCAGGTCCTGCAGCCCCCGCCTCAGCCCGGGATCTTGCAGGCTGCGGAAGCTGTCGGCCCAGAAGGCGGTCAGGTCGGTCTCGAACGACCCGGAGTCGTGCGGCGGCACGACCAAGGCCGCCTGCAGGCCCATCGCCTCGGCCAGCATCGCGCCCTTGGACGGCCACCAGCGGTAGATCGTCTGCCGGCCCACCCCGGCCGCCTGAGCCACCGCGTCGATGGTCAGGGCGTTCAGCCCGCCCGACCGCAGCAGGTCCACCGTCGCGTCCAGGATCGCCGCGCGGGCGGCCTCGTTCCGCCGCCGCCCGGTGTGCGGGCGGGTCGCGGCCACCCCTTCCTCGGTCATGGCGTCAGCCTAACATTTTGACGAGACCTTCAGTCTCGGTAAGATGTTTGTCGAGACCAATATTCTCGATAACGCCATGATTTGAAAACGGAGGCGGAACATGTCCTTCCAGGGACAGCACGTGTACGTCATGGGCGGCAGCCACGGCATCGGCGAGGCGACGGCGCGCGCGTTCGCGGCGGCGGGGGCCGAGGTGGTGATCACCGGCCGGTCCAAGGAGCGGCTGGACGCGGCCGCGGCCCGGATCGGCCTGCCGGTGCAGATCCGGACCCTGGACGCCACCGATCCCGAGGCGGTGGCGGCGTTCTTCAGCGATGGGGAGACCGTTGATCACCTGGTGCTGGCGCTCAGCCCCGGCGCGGTGGCCCTCGGGCCGCTGGTCAGCCTGGACGAGAAAGACCTGCGCACGGCGTTCGACGGCAAGTTTTTCGCCCACGTGCGGGTGGTCCAGGCCGCGGCGCCGCACCTGAGCCAGCACGGCTCGGTCACGTTCCTGAGCGCGGCCTCGGCCCGCTCGGCCGCTCCGGGCACGGCCGGCCTGGCCGCCGCCAACGGCGCGATCGAGGCCATGGTGCCCCCGCTGGCGGCCGAGCTGGCCCCGGTCCGGGTCAACGCCGTCTCACCTGGCGTTATCGAGACTCCCTGGTGGGAAGCCATGCCCGCCGATCAGCGCACCGCGCTGTTCGAGAGCTACGCCGCCGGGACCCCGGTCGGCCGGATCGGGCAACCCGAAGACGTCGCCGGCGCCATCCTCTACCTGGCCGGCAACGGCTTCGTCACCGGCACCGTCCTGGACGTCTCCGGCGGCCTGACCCTGGCCACCGGCTGACACGGCCCCGAACGTCACTGGGCGGCCGTAGAGTAACTGCGTGGCAGATCCGGCAACCTACCGGCCGCCCCCGGGTTCCATCCCCGAATCACCTGGGGTGTACAGGTTCCGCGACGGGCGTGGCCGGGTGATCTACGTAGGGAAGGCCAAGTCCCTGCGGCAGCGGCTCAACTCCTACTTCGCGGACTTTGTGAGCCTGCATCCGCGTACCCAGCTGATGGTGACGTCGGCGTCCTCGGTGGACTGGACGGTGGTCGGCACCGAGGTCGAGGCGCTCCAGCTCGAGTACTCCTGGATCAAGGAGTTCGACCCCCGGTTCAACATCAAGTACCGGGACGACAAGAGCTACCCGTTCCTCGCGGTGACGATGAGCGAGGAGTACCCGCGGGTGACGGTGATGCGCGGGGCCAAGCGCAAGGGCACCCGCTACTTCGGGCCGTACTCGCACGCCTGGGCCATCCGGGACACCGTGGACACCCTGCTGCGGGTGTTCCCGGTCCGCACCTGCTCGGCCGGGGTGTTCAAGCGGTCCGGGCAGATCGGGCGGCCCTGCCTGCTCGGGTACATCGGCAAGTGCTCGGCGCCCTGCGTGGGACGGGTCAGCGAGCAGGAGCACCGCGAGCTGGCCGAGGACTTCTGTGACTTCATGGCCGGGCAGACGGCCCGGTTCATCCGCCGCATCGAGGCCGACATGCGCCAGGCCGCGGCGGCCGAGGAGTTCGAGCGCGCGGCCCGGCTGCGCGACGACATCCGCGCGCTGGAACGGGCCCTGGAGAAGCAGGCGGTCGTGCTGGGCGACGGCACCGACTGCGACGTGATCGCGCTAGCCGAGGACCCGCTCGAGGCGGCGGTGCAGATCTTCTACGTGCGGGACGGCCGGGTCCGGGGCCAGCGGGGCTGGGTCGTGGAAAAAGTGGACGACGTGACCACCAAGGAGCTGGTCGAGAACTTCCTGGGCCAGGTGTACGGGGACACGTCGGTGAACGTGACCGACTCCGGCCCGGGGGGCTCCGGCCGTGGGGTGCCGCGCGAGGTGCTGGTGCCGGAGCTGCCGCCGGACGCGGACACCGTGACCCACTGGCTGGCCGAGCGCCGCGGCGGCCCGGTCAGCCTGCGGGTGCCGCGGCGCGGCGACAAGCGGGCCCTGCTGGAGACCGTGGCCCGCAACGCGGGGCAGTCGCTGGCGCTGCACAAGACCCGGCGGGCCAGCGACCTGACCACCCGCAGCCAGGCCTTGAACGAGATCCAGGAGGCGCTCGGCCTGGACGACGCGCCGCTGCGGATCGAGTGCTACGACGTGTCCAACCTGATGGGCACCAACGTGGTCGCGTCCATGGTCGTGTTCGAGGACGGCCTGCCGCGCAAGAGCGAGTACCGCCGGTTCAGCATCAAGGGCCACGACGGCACCGACGACATCTCCTCGATCTACGAGGTGATCACCCGCCGGTTCCGCCGCTACCTGGAAGAACGTGAGGAGACCGGCGAGCTGGACGTGCTCGGCGACCCGGACGCATCCGAACCGGGCGAAGGGCCGGGCGAGGGGCAGCGAACCGAACTGACCGAGGCCGAACGGGACGCGGCCATGCGGCAGCGCAAGTTCGCCTACCCGCCCAACCTGCTGGTCGTGGACGGCGGCCCGGGCCAGGCCGACGCGGCCTGGCGGGCCCTGAACGACCTCGGCATCGACGACATCGCCGTGTGCGGGCTGGCCAAGCGGCTGGAAGAGGTGTGGGTGCCCGGCGAGGAGTTCCCGGTCATCATGCCGCGCAGCAGCGAGGGCCTGTACCTGCTGCAGCGGGTCCGGGACGAGGCGCATCGGTTCGCCATCACCTACCACCGGCAGAAGCGGTCCCAGGGCTTTACCTCCAGCGCGCTGGAGGACATCGCCGGGCTGGGACCGGCCCGGCGGGCCGCCCTGCTCAAGCAGTTCGGCTCGGTGCGCAAGCTGACCGCGGCCAGCCCGGACGAGATCGCCGAGGTCCCCGGCATCGGGCCCCGGCTGGCCGAGACGATCGTGGCCGCCCTGCACCGGAACACCAGCAGCAACCCTGCCAGCAGCAACACCACCAGCGATACGGCTAAGCCGGAGGAGGCCCGGTGAGCCAGCTGCGCGAGCACAGCCAGGCCGAGGAGCAGACCGGCCCGGACATCGTGGTCATCACCGGCATGTCCGGTGCGGGCCGCAGCACGGCGGCCAAGTCGCTGGAGGACCTGGGCTGGTTCGTGGTCGACAACCTGCCGCCCGGGCTGCTGCCCACCATGGTGGACCTGGCCGAGCGCTCCCAGGGAGCGGTGCCGAAGATCGCCGCCGTGGTGGACGTGCGCAGCCGGGCCTTCACCACCGACCTGTCGTCCGCCATCGACGGGCTCAGCGCCCGCAAGGTCGCCCCGCGCATCGTGTTCCTGGAAGCCTCCGACGAGACCCTGGTCCGCCGGTTCGACAGCGTGCGGCGGCCGCACCCGCTGCAGGACAACGGCCGGGTGGTGGACGGCATCGGGGCCGAACGCAACCTGCTGCGCGACGTCCGCGGGGTGGCCGACCTGGTGCTCGACACCTCCGCGCTCAACGTGCACGAGCTGCGGGCCCGGATGCGCGACCATTTCGCCGCCCAGTCGGCCGCGGGACCGCGGGTCAGCATCATGTCGTTCGGCTACAAGTACGGGCTGCCGGTCGACGCCGATCTCGTGGTCGACTGCCGGTTCCTGCCCAACCCGCACTGGATCCCCGAGCTGGCCCCGATGACCGGGCAGGACGCGCCGGTCCGTGATTACGTGCTGAGCCGCCCCGGCGCGCAGGACTTCCTGCGCGCCTACCTGGAGGCGCTGCAGGTGATGCTGGCCGGTGACGAGCGGGAGGGCAAGCACTTCGTGGCGCTGGCCGTGGGCTGTACCGGCGGCAAGCACCGCAGCGTGGCCATCACCGAGTTCCTGGCCGGGAAGCTGGCCGAAGCCGGGACGGACGTCCAGGTCACCCACCGCGACCTCGGTCGCGAATGACGGCGGGGAGCGAACCGGACACCACCCGGCCCCGGGTGGTGGCGCTGGGCGGCGGGCACGGGCTGGCCGTGTCGCTGTCGGCGCTGCGCCGGATCTGCGGGGACCTGACCGCGATCGTGACCGTGGCCGACGACGGCGGCTCCAGCGGGTCGCTGCGCCGCCAGTACGGGGTGCTGCCGCCCGGCGACCTGCGGATGGCTCTGGCCGCCCTGTGCGGCGACGACGACTGGGGCACCACCTGGAGCAAGGTCGTCCAGCACCGGTTCGGCGGCGACGGCGAGCTGGCCGGGCACGCGGTGGGGAACCTGCTCATCATCGCGCTGTGGGACCTGCTCGGCGACGCGGTGGCGGGGCTGGAGTGGGTGGGCCGGCTACTGGGCACGCAGGGCCGGGTGCTGCCCATGTCCTCGGTGCCGCTGGACATCGTGGCCGAGGTGGAAGGAGCCGACCCGGACCGGCCGACGGAGATCTCCCGCGTCCGCGGGCAGCACGCCTGCGCCTCCACCGCCGGGAGGGTTCGGTCGATATCGCTCATGCCGGACGACCCGCCGGCCGTTCCGGCTGCCGTGACCGCCGTCTTGGAGGCAGACTGGGTGGTGTTCGGCCCAGGCTCGTGGTTCACTAGCGTGCTACCGCACCTGCTGGTGCCCGAGCTGGCCGCAGCCTTGCGGGACACTCGGGCGCGTCGTCTGGTGGCGCTCAATCTGGCACCGCAGCCGGGGGAGACGGGCGGATTCTCGCCGCACCAGCACCTGGAGGTACTGGCTGGGCACTCGCCGGGGCTGGCGTTCGACGTGGTGCTCGCGGACCGCGCGGCCGCCGCGAGCCACGGTGGTGACGGTGACGACACCGTGGCCGACCTGGAGAAGGCGGCCGGCCTGCTGGGGGCCCGGGTCGTGCTGGCCGACGTAGCCCTGGCGGACGGAACACCGAGGCATGATCCGTTGCTGCTGGCTAGGGCGTACGCGGAGATTTTCGGGGAGGGGAGTGGCGCCGATGGCGATGACCGGGGTAGTTAAGGACGAGCTCAGCCGGGTGACGGTGGTCAAACCGTGCTGCCGCAAGGCCGAGGTGTCCGCCATGCTGCGGTTCGCGGGCGGCCTGCACCTGGCGGCGGGGCACATCGTGATCGAGGCGGAACTCGACACCGGAGCGGCCGCCCGGCGGCTCCGGGCCGGCATCGGCGAGGTCTACGGGCACGCGTCTGAGCTGCTGGTGCTGGCCCCGAGCGGGCTGCGCAAGGGCAACCGGTACGTGGTGCGGGTGCTCAAGGGCGGCGACAACCTGGCCCGCCAGACCGGGCTGCTGGACAGTCACGGGCGGCCGGTGCGGGGCCTGCCCCGCCAGATCGTGTCCGGCACCGCCTGTGACTGCGAGGCGGCCTGGCGCGGCGCGTTCCTGGCCCACGGTTCGCTGACCGAGCCGGGCCGGTCGATGGCGCTCGAGGTGACCTGCCCCGGCAGCGAGGCGGCGCTGGCCCTGGTCGGGGCGGCCCGCCGGCTGAAGATCCACGCCAAGGCGCGCGAGGTCCGCGGCGTCGACCGGGTGGTGATCAGGGACGGCGACGCGATCAGCGCCATGCTGACCCGGCTGGGCGCGCACGACAGCGTGATGGCCTGGGAAGAGCGCCGGATGCGCCGGGAGGTGCGGGCCACCGCGAACCGGCTGGCCAACTTCGACGACGCCAACCTGCGCCGCAGCGCCCGGGCCGCGGTCGCGGCCGGCGCCCGGGTCGAGCGGGCGCTGGAGATCCTCGGCGACGAGGCCCCCGAGCACCTGACCATGGCGGGCAAGCTGCGCATCGCCAACCGGCAGGCCAGCCTGGAAGAGCTGGGCCAGCTGGCTGTCCCGCCGCTGACCAAGGACGCCATCGCCGGCCGCATCCGCCGCCTGCTGGCCATGGCCGACCGCAAGGCCCAGGAGCAGGGCCTCCCCAACACCGAAGCCAACCTGACCCCCGACATGCTCATGCCCTGATCGGGTCTGCCCCGTCCCCATTAACGCTTTGTTTGTTTGCGGCGGGAACATAGATCGCCTATGGTCTAGACCATAGGCGGCTGATGTTTGCCGTCTGCGCGCCCCGCCGTATCAGGCGCGGAGGTGCCGGATCGGACACCGCCTGCAGGGGATCCCTGGCAGGCGGTGTCCGATAGGCTCTAGGGGCGAAATCTTATGGGTCACTTGGTGGCCGGAGGCCGTGAGCAGCACGGCAGGGCGGCCACACAGCTATCAACGAGGAGACGACGCTGTGACCATCCGCGTGGGCATCAACGGCTTCGGCCGCATTGGCCGTAATTTCTGGCGCGCTGTGAACGCCGAGGCCATCGGCAAGGCCGGCCGCGTCCCGTCGGGCGAGATCGAGATCGTGGCGGCGAACGACCTCACCGACCCGGCCACCCTGGCCCACCTGCTGAAGTACGACAGCGTGCTCGGCAAGCTGCCGCTGGACGTGTCGGCTTCCGACGACACCATCCGCGTGGGCGGCCAGTCGATCAAGGTGCTGGCCGAGCGCGAGCCGGCCAACCTGCCGTGGAAGGACCTGGGCGTCGACATCGTCATCGAGTCGACCGGCCGGTTCACCAAGGCCGCGGACGCGCACCAGCACATCGACGGCGGTGCCAAGAAGGTCATCATCTCGGCCCCGGCCACGAACGAGGACCTCACCGTGGTCATGGGGGTGAACGACGACACCTACGACGCGGCCCAGCACAACATCATCTCCAACGCCTCCTGCACCACGAACTGCGTGGCGCCGATGGCCAAGGTGCTGCTGGAGAACTTCGGCATCGTCAAGGGCCTGATGACCACGATCCACGCCTACACCGCGGACCAGAACCTGCAGGACGGCCCGCACAAGGACCCGCGCCGGGCCCGCGCCGCGGCGCTGAACATCGTGCCCACCTCCACCGGTGCGGCCAAGGCCACGGCGCTGGTGCTGCCCGAGCTCAAGGGCAAGCTGGACGGCTACTCGCTGCGGGTGCCGGTGCCGGACGGCTCCATCACCGACCTGGTCGTCGAGGTCGGGCGGGATGTGACCAAGGACGAGGTCAACGCGGCGTACAAGGCCGCCGCCGAGGGCCCGCTCAAGGGCATCCTGTACTACACCGAGGACCCGATCGTCTCGAGCGACATCGTCGGCTCGCCCGCCTCCTGCACGTTCGACGCCTCGATCACGATGGCGTACGGCAACCAGGTCAAGATCTTCGGCTGGTACGACAACGAGTGGGGCTACTCCAGCCGTCTGGCCGACCTGACCGCGCTGGTCGCCTCCCGGCTGTCCTGACGGCTAACGGGCTGACGGGCGGATCCGGCTACTAGGGCAACTGAGGACTATGAAGACCATCGACGACCTGGAGGTCGCCGGCCGCCGCGTGCTGCTGCGGGCCGACCTCAACGTGCCGCTGGACCTGTCGGATCCGGCCCACCCTCGCATCACCGACGACGGCCGCATCCGGGCCAGCCTGCCGGTGATCGAGAAGCTGTCCGCCCGGGGCGCCAAGGTGATCATCCTGGCGCACCTGGGCCGGCCCAAGGGCGGCGATTATGCCGAGCGGGCCGGTGGCGGCCCGTCGCTGGCGCCGGTGGCGGCCCGGCTGAGTGAGCTGCTCGGTAAGCCGG
>Ga0208982_1000125_pt1 | contig 10505 bp, 12 predicted proteins | sample MedBloCAOM1_O3_FD_187840 | JGI IMG/M metagenome (GOLD analysis project Ga0208982, IMG submission 187840) | Forest soil microbial communities from El Dorado National Forest, California, USA - Mediterranean Blodgett CA OM1_O3 (SPAdes) (version 2) | ecosystem: Environmental > Terrestrial > Soil >... | reverse complement strand
GCCGTGCCGACGGCGGCTGCGCCAGGGTGCCGCGGACGGTGCGCTGGTGCGGGCGGCTGGCGGCGCTGATGGCGGCGACCGGGGTATCGGACGGCATCCCGCCCGCGCGCAGCGCGGCAACCACCCTCGGCAGCGCCGCCCGCCCGGTGAGCAACACCACGGTGCCACCCAGCTTGGCGACCGCGTCCCAGTTCACCGCGTCGACGTCGTCGTTGCCGGCGACCACCGTGAGGGTGCGGGATACGTGGCGGACCATCACCGGGATCCCGGCCGCTGCCGGCGCCGCCACCGCGGCGGACACCCCGGGTACCACATCGACCTCCACCCCGGCGCGAGCCAGCGCCACCGCCTCCTCGCCGCCGCGGGATACGACGAACGGGTCACCCGCCTTCAGGCGCACCACGCATGCCCCGGTGCGACCCAGCGTGACGAGCAGTGCGTTGATCTCATGCTGTGGCGGGGCCGGGGTAGCGCCCTGCTTGCCGACGCAGTGCCGCCTGGCCGTCGGGGCCAGCGCCACGATTTGGGCCATCGAAGGGCGGTCGTAGACGACATGCTCGGCTCGGGCCAGCAGTGCCGCGCCGCGCCGGGTGATCAGCTCGGGGTCGCCGGGTCCGGCGCCTACCAGATGGACGGTCACCGCGACGCACTGAGCGACCGTGCGGTCACCAGCCAGTCGCCCAACCTGCTGGTACCTCCGGCGCCGACGATCACCACGGTATGCATGCCGGCCCGCTCGGGGTTCAGCGCGGCCAGCGTGGTGATCTCCACCTGCTCACCGGCCCGCCCCGCGTCAGTGACCAGCCCGACCGGGGTATCACCGGACCGGTACTCGGCGAGGATGTCGCGGGCCCGGCCGAGCTGCCAGGCCCGGCCTCTCGAGCGCGGGTTGTACAGCGCGAGGACCAGGTCAGCGGCGGCCACCGCGCGCAGCCGAATCTCTACGGCTTCCCAGGAAGCGAGCAGATCGGACAGCGTCAGGCAGGCGAAGTCGCGAGCCAGCGGAGCTCCCAGCAGCGCTCCCGCCGCGATGGCTGCTGTGACTCCGGGTACCACCCGCACTGCGGGACGTCGTGCCGGTGGCAGCGCGGCGGCGGCGGTCAACGCCAACGACGCCATCCCGTAGATGCCGGCGTCACCGGAGGACACCAGCGCCACTCGGGCGCCCCCGGCGGCGGCGCGGACCGCATCCTCGGCGCGCTGCTGCTCGGCGCCGATCTCGCTGGACACCAGGTTTTGGTGTGCGCCAGTGAGGTCGGTGCAGGACGCCAGGTAACCCCCGTATCCGAGCACTACCTGGGCGTCCCGGACGGCGTCCTCAGCGGCACGGGTCCGGTGCGCAGGACCGCCCGGCCCCAGCCCGACGATGCTGAGCGAGCCGGTCACGGCAACCTTCGCTTGGCGGTGGGGATGGCTCGTCCGGTGGTGGTGCCCGGCAGCGAACGGCGGCGGCAGCCGTGCGAATAGCTGGGGTCATAAAGTCGGCTACGGGCACCCGCACCCGAGAGCACTGCCCCCACCAGGACCAGCGCTGCGGTCCGGATGCCGGACGTGGTCAACGCATCGGAAAGGCCGTCCACCGTGGTGGTAATCACCACCTCGTCCGGCCAACTGGCTTTCGCGACCACGACAGCCGGGGTCTGCGGTGGGTAGCCGGCCAGCAGCTCCTCCCGCAACGCAGCGGGCCGTCCGGCGGAGAGGTAGATGGCCATCGTGGTGCCATGGCGGGCGAAACCGGCGACACTCTCCCCGGCCGGCATCGACGCCTCGGTCCGGCCGCCGCCGAGCCGGGTGAGCACGGCGCTTTGCGCCACCTCGGGCGCGGTGAGCTCCACCCCCGCGGCTGCCGCTGCCGCGGCCAGCGAGCCCACCCCGGGCACGATCTCGAAGGCTCGATGGTGACTCGTGCACCACGTGATTTGCTCGGTCAGAGCGGAATACAGCGAGACGTCTCCCGAGTGCAGCCGCACGATCGCAGCGTCCGGGTGCGCCGTGTACACCGAGAGCACGTCCTCCAGCGTCATGCCCGCCGAGTCGTGCAGCTCGACATCGTCGCGGCAGTGCTCCAGCACTTCGGTAGGCACCAGCGACGACGCCCAGATCACCACGTCAGCGGTGGCTAGCCGGTCCGCGGCACGAAGCGTGAGCAGGTCCGGCGCGCCGGGTCCGGCGCCTACGAACGAGATCAGCCCAGTGCCCATAATCCGAGGGTAACGCGCTGGCGGTCACCGCTCGGCTAGGGTGAGGCAGGCTATTGGGGCGCCTGCATTGCCGGCGTGGCCCGGATCCGTGAGGGTCCGCATCGCTTCGTGCAGCACGATCGATCCGGGCGCACGATCGGTGAAAAGGAAGGGCACCGTGGTGCTCGATATGCCGGCGCCGGTCGAGTCGGTGCGCACGTCGAGCCAGATCTCGTTGTTCGGGTTTGCGTACCGGGGGCTGCTCGACGGCGCTTGGGGCGTCGCAGCGGGATCGAGGTGATTTTGGAAGCGCGGTCCAGCCGCATCCGCGGCTGTACCACAGGATCTGGTGTGTGCTTGCGCAGCGTAGCCCCGGTTGGGCAGCAGTCCGAAGACTGTGAGCTGCGCTCGGGTAGACCCGTCCGACGAGGGGATCAGGCTGGCCGTCATCGCGGCACCGATCGGGGCTAGGTCCGGGTTGTAGGTGATGGCTTTCGAGGCAGGATTAGGCGTAGTGAGCGTGCCGCTGCCGAACAGAAAAATCTGGGATTCCGGGGTCTCGAAAGCGGTGGGCATGCTGATGCTCTGGTACGCCCAGCCAATCGGCGCAATGGCCATGACGGTGCCGACGACGAGAAGTCGTCGCAACGCTGTGTGAGGTCCGCCCACCCAGCGTTGCGTCATGGCTGTGATTGTGCCCGAGCTGTGTGCCTGTGGCGATACCGGTTACTGAGCATCGGGGTCACTTTCCATGGCGAGAACGAAATTTTCCACATAGTGCAGCGCCAATTCCTGGCGATCGGTTGGGTGCGGCGCCCAGGCGAGCGCGTCACCCGCGAGACCCAGCAACTGATCCTCGGTGAGTCTGGACACGATCAGGCGAGCGAGCCCAGCTCCGTCGAGGTCCGGACGCAGGCGCCGGGCGAGGACATATTGGGTGGCCAGCTCGTCATCGTGATCTTCGTCGCTCATCCGCGGTCTCCGTTCGGCCCACCACCGTCGGTGCAGCACCATTGTGGCGGCAAGCTGTACGCCGTGCCGACGGCCGGGAAAGGAAAGACGTGAGTCGCGCTGCGCATCCGATCGAAGTCGAGTCGTACCGGATCCTCCGATCCCAGGTCGACACCGGAAGGCTGCCGCCCGGAACCCGCGCGGTAACCGAACGAATCATCCATGCCAGCGCGGACCTTGACTACGCTGCTGACCTGGTCTGCGACGAGGATGCGTTGCACGCGGGGCACCGCGCGCTGGCCAGTGGGGCGCCCCTGGTGGTCGATGTTCGGATGCTCGCCGCGGGCATCACCTCACGGCAGTGTGTGGTCGCGCTCGATCTGGCACCGGCGTTGTCGCAAGGGTTGACGCGCTCCGCGGCGGGTATCCGGGCGGCTGCTGCCGAACACCCCGAAGGAGGGGTGTGGGCAGTAGGCAACGCACCGACGGCGCTGCGCGAACTGATCTGCCTCGCCGCGGCCGGCGTGCTGCGACCGGCGCTGGTGATCGGGTTGCCGGTGGGGTTCGTCGACGCCGCGCAGGCCAAGGCGGCGCTGCGGGACTCGGGTTTGCCGGCGCTGTCCAACCGCAGCGCCAAGGGCGGAACCGCGGTCGCTGCGGCGGCGGTCAACGCGCTGTTGTGCTGGAAACCGATCCAGTGAAGCCGTACCTGGTGGGGCTGGAGCTCGCCGGACGCCGGGTCGTGGTGGTTGGCGCGGGCACCGTTTCGCAACGGCGGCTGCCACGACTGATCGCAGCCGGTGCTGAGGTGCTGCTCGTCGCACCGGAGGCCACCCCAGCCGTCGAGGCGATGGCCACGGCGGGGGAACTGCGCTGGGAGTGCCGGCGCTACGTCGACGGTGATCTGGACGGCGCCTGGTATGCGCTGGCCTGCAGCTCCGAGCCGACGGTCAACGCCGCAGTCGCCGCGGAGGCACGTCGGCGGCGGGTGTTCTGCGTCCGGGCCGACGACGCCACCGGTGGGAGCGCGGTCACCGCGGCCACCGGGGACCACGAAGGGTTGCTCATCGGTGTGCTCGCCGGGCGCCGACCGCGCCGCTCCGCTGCCGTCCGCGACGCGCTCATCGATGCGCTGCGCACTGGAGTTGTCGACGATGCCCCGGACGCCGAAGATCACGTCGCGATTCCGGGGGTGGCACTGGTCGGCGCAGGACCCGGTGATCCCGACCTGATCACCGTGCGGGGTCGGCGGTTGCTGGCTCGCGCCGACGTGGTGTTGGCCGACCGGCTGGCGCCCCGGGAGCTGCTCGACGAGCTCGGTTCGCACGTCACTGTGATCGACGCCGCAAAGGTGCCCTACGGCCGGGCGATGGCCCAGGACCAGATCAACGCGCAGCTGATCGAGCATGCCAAGGCCGGTCGGTTCGTGGTGCGGCTGAAGGGCGGTGACCCCTACGTCTTCGGGCGCGGCTTCGAGGAGGTGTTGGCTTGCACGGCCGCCGGAGTGCCGGTGACGGTGGTCCCTGGCATCACCAGCGCCATCTCGGTGCCGGCCGCGGTGGGAATCCCGGTGACCCACCGCGGGGTGGCTCATGAGTTCGTCGTCGTGTCCGGTCACGTGGCGCCGGACGATCCCGCCTCGCTGGTGGACTGGCCGGCGTTGGGACGGCTTCGTGGCACCCTGGTGCTGCTCATGGCCGTCGAGCGGATCGGTCTGTTCGCCGACGCCCTGATCACCCACGGCCGGCCCCCGGACACTCCTGTCGCCGTGGTCGCCGACGGCACGCTGCGGAGCGAGCGCGTGGTGCGCTCCACGCTGGCCGACGTCGACGCAGATGTGGCCCATGGTGGGATTCGCCCGCCGGCGATCGCCGTCATCGGTCCCGTGGTGGCGCTACACAGGCCATAGCAATCTGAGCTGGCTGACCCGCACTGGCTGGAGATGCGTCAGGCCGCTTGGCCCGGGCTGGCAGGGGAATCCGGCAGCTGGTTGGAATTCAGCTGGTTATCTCCAACGCCGAACTCGGTATCGTGCCACCACCGGTGCATGCAGCCGGGGCACTGCAGGAACACCAGGCGCGCCTCATTGGCCAATAGGTACCGCCAGTGCAGATTGCAGCTGGTCCCGGCAGCGCAGGTCGAGCAGCCGTCGTTGCAGCAGCGGGGGCAGGGCAGCCAGGCGCGGCGGCCCAGGTCGGCATCAGGGTCCAGCATCGAAAACACCTGCCTTGCATAGCCGGTCGTAGATGGAGCGCTGCTCGGTGTTTAAACCCGAGTACAGCAGTGAATGCGCCTCGGCTTCTGCGGCGAGTACGGCAGCAGGGTCCCAGTCCGGCATCGCGTCCAAGACTGCGGTCATCCTACGGATCTCATGCGAGGTGAGATCAAAAACAAACGGCATCAGGTCGGTTTCGTGTCCCGCCTGCGGGCTGTTCGGAGTCGTGGCTGGCATGCCCATATATACCCCGAGGATGGAAATACTCAAGCCTGGTCGTGACCAGGCTTACATGCCGTTGTGACCAGGCCCACGACCAGCAAGATCGCTGGTCAGGTTCGTTTCACAGCGGACCAGCGACTGCGGCGCATCTACCGGCCCGGAGCAGCCGTGACGCTGTGATCCCCCTGTTTCTTATGTTACCCCGATTTATTGTGCTGGGACTTGCACACCGCGCCAACGGTGAGAAAGGTGATTAGACGTCGACATAACTGCTGCTAATCCCGGAAGGGCTCATCCGGCACCTCGACCATCCGACTACCCCGCTTCGCCACTGCCGATGTGGGTGCCACGGCGAACGGCGGCTCCGCCAGGCGTGACGACCCTGGGCCGAGAGGGCACCCGCCCGGGTGGGTGCTGGACAAGGAGAACGCAATGAGTCTTGCGGATAAGGCCAAGCATAGGGCCGAAGAGCTCAAGGGCAAGGGCAAAGAGGTCCTAGGGCGGGCAACTGGCGACGACGAACTCAAGACCGAGGGCAAGATTGATCAGGCTAAGGGCAGGCTTAAGCAGGCCGGCGAAAGAATCAAAGAGATCTTCAAGTAAGCGATCCACGGACACCGCCCAGGTCGCGCTCGATCGTGCCCTCCACGTAACAGGGCAATGCCGATGTCACGTTCTCACCGGCGCGGGTGGCCACAGCAGAACGGTGAGGAGCGCCGGTGACCGGTGGGGTGCACGGGATCGCGGCTCGGCGCGCTGCGCGCCAAACGATCGCTATCGCGGGTGGTCCCGATTTGTCGATCAAGACACTTGGGCCGGCCCAGATCAAGTCTCCGCTGGAGGCGCTGCTCGACGCCAGGCAGACCACCGAGCACTACGTCGACGAGGGCGATCGGGTGCTCCTCGACGACACCATGAGCATGGTCCGAGCGCGTGGCGGTTCGGTCGGCGACCTACCCAGCTTTGAGCCGGCCGGCCCGCGACGCAAGATCTTCTTCGACCCGTCCAAGACTCGGGCCGGGATCGTGACGTGCGGTGGTCTGTGCCCCGGTCTCAACGACGTCATCCGCGGCCTGGTCCGCAATCTGACTTATCACTACGGTGTGCGGCGCGTCGTCGGCTTCCGCAACGGCTACCAGGGTTTCATCCCCTCCTACCGGTATGACGTGGTGGATTTGACACCGGAGAGCGTTCGTGACATCAACGCCGACGGGGGCACCGTGCTGGGCACCTCGCGCGGGCCGCAGGATCCCCACGAGATCGTCGACTGCCTGGAGCGGCTCGGTATCAACATCCTGTTCGTGATCGGTGGCGACGGCACCATGCGCGGTGCCATGGAGATCGCTAACGTGATCGGCGAACGCGGATCGCGGATCGCGGCGGTCGGGGTGCCCAAGACGATCGACAACGACATCCCTTACCTGGATCAGAGCTTCGGGTTTCAGACCGCATTCGCGCGTGCCACCGAGTCGATCCACGCGGTCACCGTTGAGGCCAAATCCACTCCGCACGGCGTTGGTCTGGTGAAGCTGATGGGCCGGCACTCAGGGTTCATCGCCTGCTACGCCGCACTGGCCCGCAACGATGCCGACGTGGTGCTCATCCCCGAGGTCAGGTTCCAGCTCCGCGGGGATGGTGGCCTGCTGCACCACGTACAGCGCCGAGTGCAGGACCGCGGGTACGCCGTCGTGGTCGTCGCCGAAGGGGCTGGCCAGGAGCTGCTTGACGGCGCGCAGGCCCCAGACGACGTCCCCCGGGACGCCTCAGGCAACACCGGGCTGCGCGATGTCGGCGCGTTGCTGCGACGGCGATTCGCCGAGCACTTCGCCGCGGCCGGGATCGAAGTCAGCATCCGGTTCATCGACCCGAGCTATGCCATTCGGAGTGTGCCGGCCAACCCCTACGACAGCGTCTACTGTGTGCGGCTCGCGCAGGCCGCGGTGCACGCCGCGATGTCCGGTCGCACCGAGATGGTCGTCGGCCGGTGGCGCCGGCGATTCGTGCACATCCCGATGGCAGTGGCTGTCAGCAAACGCAACCAGGTGGACCCGCACGGTGATCTTTGGATGTCGGTCCTGGAAGCCACTGGGCAGCCAGTGCGTTTCGGCGACTGACGACGGTAGCGTCACGGTGCGCGACGCCCCCTCTCCGTGAGGACCGGATTGGCGAATAGCTCACGTCGGCTTCCTTGCTTAGTGAGAGCATGGGATATGGACCGTGAGCAGCTGTTAGCCCTGCAAGACCCGCTCAAGCAGCAGTACCGGCACGACGCCGCGGCCGCGCTCGTCACGCTGAGTGCCGACGGCACGCTCGGCGAGGGAATCACGTGCTCGGTCCGGACAGGCAGGGCTCTGGCTGAGGCCGGTCTGCATACCGCCACCGGGGGCGATGGGCTGTCGCTGTGTTCAGGAGACATGCTGCTTGAAGCTCTGGCGGCCTGCGCGGGCGTGACGCTGCGGGCGGTGGCCACATCCCTCGGCATCCCGATCGCGGGCGGCACCATCCATGTCGAGGGCGACCTCGACTTCCGGGGCACGCTGGCCGTGTCCAAGGAGGCTCCCGTCGGCTTCCATGCAATCCGATTGCGGTACATCCTGGATACGGGTGCCAGTCCCGAGCAGCTTGACACCCTAGTCCGGCTCACCGAGCGCTACTGCGTCGTGTACCAGACCCTCGCCGGTGTGCCCGAGCTGTCCTCGAATTGGGAGACGGCCTAACCCGGATGTAGCCGGTTCTTGCCAGCCCGCAGCCATGCCGCAGACGGTAACCGGGAGGACCGACACTCCGAGATCACGATACGCTGCGGACTTCGCAATCCGGCCGTTCGAGGAGTCCCTGAAAGTATGATCACCAGGTTGTCGACGCTGTTCCTGCGCACCCTGCGCGAGGACCCGGCGGACGCTGAGGTGCCCAGCCACAGGCTGCTCGTGCGCGCCGGGTACGTCCGCCGCGTCGCCCCGGGAATCTACTCGTGGCTGCCGCTGGGCCTGCGGGTGCTGCGCAACATCGAATCCGTGGTGCGCCAGGAGATGGACGCGATCGGGGGCCAGGAGATCCTCTTCCCGGCCTTGCTGCCCAGAGAGCCCTACCAGACCACCGGTCGCTGGACCGAGTACGGCGCGAGCCTGTTCCGGTTGCACGACCGTAAGGATGGCGACTACCTGCTCGGTCCGACCCACGAGGAGCTGTTCACCCTCACCGTCAAGGGTGAGTACAGCTCCTACAAGGACTACCCGGTGATCCTCTACCAGGTGCAGACGAAATATCGGGACGAGGAGCGGCCCCGTGCCGGGATCCTGCGCGGCCGGGAGTTCCTGATGAAGGACTCATACTCCTTCGACCTTTCCGAGGAGGGCTTGGCGCGGTCCTACCAGGCGCATCGCGAGGCTTACATCAAGATCTTCGATCGGCTTGGATTGCGTTATGTGATCGTGTCAGCGATGTCCGGCGCGATGGGTGGCTCGGCCAGCGAGGAGTTCCTCGCCGAAGCGGAAACCGGTGAGGACACCTTCGTTCGCAGCACCGAGTCCGGGTATGCGGCGAACGTGGAGGCGGTGATCACCCCGGCGCCACCGGAGCGCCCCCTCGACGGCCTGCCGCCGGCTCGAGTGCTGGACACGCCGGACACGCCGACCATCGATACGCTGGTCGGACACCTCAACGGCGCAGGTCTGGGCCGGACCTTCAGCGCTGCGGACACGCTGAAGAATGTCATGGTCAAGACCCGGCAACCCGGTGAGCAACGTTGGGAACTGCTGGGTGTGGGAATTCCCGGTGACCGTGAGGTCGACATGAAACGGCTGGAGGCCTCGCTGGCCCCGGCCGAAGTGGCGCTGCTCGACGACGCGGACTTCGCGGCACACCCCTTCCTGGCCAAGGGCTACATCGGGCCGGGGGCACTTGCCTCGAACGGGGTGCGCTACCTCGTCGATCCCCGAGTGGTTGCGGGTACCTCGTGGGCCACTGGTGCCGACCAGGCCGACCACCACATAGTGGGCCTGGTCTGCGGGCGCGACTTCACTCCAGATGGCACCATCGAGGCCGCCGAGGTGCGCGCCGGCGACCCGTCACCCGACGGAACCGGCACGCTGGTCGCCGCCCGCGGTATCGAGATTGGGCACATCTTCCAGCTCGGCCGCAAGTACACCGACGCCTTCGCGTTGGACGCCCTAGGACCCGACGGCAAGCCGATCCGGATCACCATGGGCTGCTACGGCATCGGAGTCTCCCGGCTGGTCGGAGCGATCGCCGAGCAGAGCCACGACGCGCACGGGCTGATCTGGCCCCGTGAGGTAGCCCCGGCCGACGTGCATGTGGTGATTGCGGGCAAGGACGCCACGATCGGCGCGACCGGTGAGCGGCTGGCCGCGGAGCTGGATGCGGCCGGCCTACGGGTGATCCTCGATGACCGGCCGGCCACCCCTGGGGTGAAGTTCGCCGACGCCGAGCTGGTCGGCGTGCCGACCATCCTCGTGGTGGGGCGCGGTCTCGCGTCGGGCGTCGTCGAGGTCAAGGACCGGGCCACCGGGGAGCGCACCGAGGTGCCGGTGGACGGTGTGGTGGCGCACCTGCTGGAGCTGTGTCACAAGTAGCGTCAGCCGGACAGGAAGCTCAACCGGACAGTGCGGACCGGGTTGTCGTGGTTGGTGTCCACCAGGCAGATCGACTGCCAAGTGCCCAACGCGAGATGCCCGCCAAGCACCGGGATGCTGGCGTAGGGCGGTAGTAGCGCAGGCAGCAGGTGGTCTCGGCCGTGCCCGGGGTAGCCGTGCCGATGGCGCCACCGATCGTCGGCGGGCAGCAGCTCGCGCAGCGCGGCGAGCAGGTCGGTGTCGCTGCCGGATCCGGTCTCGATCACCGCAAGGCCGGCGGTCGCGTGCGGCACCCAGACGTGCAGCAGGCCATCACCGGCAGTGGCCCGGTGCAGGAAGGCTTGG
>Ga0208982_1000124_pt1 | contig 10519 bp, 9 predicted proteins | sample MedBloCAOM1_O3_FD_187840 | JGI IMG/M metagenome (GOLD analysis project Ga0208982, IMG submission 187840) | Forest soil microbial communities from El Dorado National Forest, California, USA - Mediterranean Blodgett CA OM1_O3 (SPAdes) (version 2) | ecosystem: Environmental > Terrestrial > Soil >... | reverse complement strand
CCAGCCGCTTTCCACCGCGGCCCGCAGCGTGCGGCCGTCCCGCACCTCGTCCCGCAATCGCTCGAAGAACACCACGAACGAGTCGGCGGTGATACCGATGGCCACGATCAGGCCCGCGATGCCGGGCAGCGACAGGGTGAAGTTCTGGTACTTGGTCAGCAGCACCACGGACAGGTAGCCGAGCAGCGAGGCGATGAGCAGGCTGGAGACCGACACGCTGCCCAGGCCGCGGTAGTAGAGGAACGAGTAGATCACGACCAGGATCAGGCCGATGCCGCCCGCGATCAGGCCCGCGTTGAGCTGGTTCCGGCCGAGCGTGGGCGAGATCGTGATCGTGTCGACCACCTTGAACGTCAGCGGCAGCGCGCCGAACTTGAGCTCCTGGGCCAGCTGGGTGGCGGCGTCCTGGGAACCGAGCCCGGTGATCTGCACCTGGCCGCCGGGAATGGCCTCGGTGGTCTGCGGGGCCGAGACCACGTTGCCGTCCAGCACGATCGCGGTCATGGCCAGCACCGCGTCGTCCGCGTTGGTGCTGACGTTCGGGGTGTACTTGCTGGCCTGCGTTTCGGTCAGCGCGCCGAACGCCTTGGTCGCCTTGCCGTTCAGGGTCAGGTTGACCACCGGCTGGTTGCTGGTGGTGTCGATGCCCGCGGACTGGCCGGTGACGTCGGTGCCGAGGATGACCGCCTTGTCCAGCACGTACTTGGTGCCGTCCGAGCCGCAGGCCACGGTCTGGGTGTTCGGGTTGTCCCACTCCGGCTCGGTGTAGCCGAGCTTGTTCTTCCAGGTGTTGAGGTTGCTGCAGTCCAGCTTGTTGAACAGCTTCATGGTGGCCGGGCTGACCGCCGACGCGTCACCGGCGTAGGACGCAGCCGAGCTGGTCGCGCTCGGGCTGGCCGGCGCCGGCGCGCTGGGCGAGGCGGACGAGCTGGCCTTGGCGCCGGCGCTGCTGGTGGCCTGGGCCGAAGGGCTGGGAGAGGCCGCCGCGTGCTTGATGTAGGCCTTGGTACTGGCCGAGGGGGACGCGCTGGCCTTGGCCTTGGCCGTGGAACTGCCGCTGGCCGACGGGCTGGCACTGGGCGTGGCCGACGTGGACGGGGTGGTCGACGCGGTCGACGAACCCGCCAGCAGCACGGCCCGGAACCGCAGCTGCGCGGTGGTGTCCACCGTGTTGATCAGCTGCTTCGAACCCTGGCCGGGGGCCGTGACCTGGATGTCGCTGGACCCCTCCTGCTGGACGCTGACCCCGGTGTTACCGGAGGCGTTGACCCGGTCGTTGATGATCGCCACGGCGGTCTTCATGTCGTCCTGCGGCGGGGTCTCGCCCTTCTCGGTGACGGCCCGCAGGGTCGCCTGAGTGCCGCTGGACAAGTCGAGGCCCAGGCCGACCTTGAAGTCGCTGTGCCACTTGCCGGGACTGCCGATGTTCGAACCGACGATACCGATCAGCATGACCACGATCAGCGCGGTCAGCAGGGCCAGCGCGCGCCCTGGTCTCGAGCCGCTCTTCCTAGGCGGAGCCACTTGTCTAGTCGTCCCTCAGTCGTTCCCTACGGAGCCGTCATTGGCGCCCGTCATTCCTTGGCGGCGGTGCCCTCGGTCGTGACCGTCCCGTGGCCGTTGGCGTTGGCCGTGTCCGCCTTACCGTTAACGGTCAGGTCCTCGCCGTAGTTGCCGGCTGGGACGGCGGCCTCTTCGTGCTCTTCGTACGTCTCGTTCTCGATGTGCTCGTCGTGGTCGGCGGTCTCGTCGTCTTCTCCGACCCCGTCCTCGTCGGTCTCGTCGTCCACCGTGCTGGCGTCGCCGATGACTTCCATGACGGCGCGCTTCATGTACCGCACTTCGACGTCCGGCGCGATCTCGAGGATCAGATCGTCACCGTCCACGGCGACCACGGTGGCGTACATGCCGGCCGTGGTGCGGACCCGCGCGCCCGGCTGCACCGAGCTCTGCTGCTGCTGGGCCTTCTGCTGGCGCTTGCGCCCCGGTCGCATGACCAGGAAGTACATCGCGCCGATAATGATGATGATGAAGATGATGAACGTGGAGCCGCCAGACGACTTAGCCGCCGCGGCGCTAGCAATGATCCCCATGCGCGGGGCACCTTTCCGGTTGGGTTCAGCGGGTCGGCCAGGCCAGGCCCCCGCCGGAGCCGGGGTTACCCGGATCCCGCACGAGGCGGCGGCCAGTGGCCAACTGCCGCAGTGTAGCGACCCATCGACCACCCACCAACAGGCTACGGCGTTCAGGCCGTGATCGTGACCGCACGGCGACCTTCGGCACCGGCCCTTTTAATCAAACAATGTGGCCAGGCCGGGGCCGATGGTGCCTGCGGGAGGCGTGAGGCCCAAGTGCTCCCAGGCAGCCGGGGTGGCCACCCGGCCGCGGGGCGTGCGAGCCAGCAGACCCCGGCGGACCAGGAACGGCTCGGCCACCACCTCCACGGTCTCGGCCTCCTCCCCCACCACCACGGCCAGCGTGGACAGGCCCACCGGGCCACCGCCGAACCGCCGGACCACCGCGTCCAGCACGGCCCGGTCCAGCCGGTCCAGGCCCTCCTCGTCCACCTCGTACAGCTCCAGCGCGGCCCGGGCGATGCCGCGATCGACCACGCCATCGCCGCGGATCTCGGCGTAGTCACGAACCCGGCGCAGCAGCCGGTTGGCGATCCGCGGCGTACCGCGGCACCGCCCGGCCAGCTCGACCGCGCCGTCCTCCCGCAGGGTCACGCCGAGCAGCCCGGCCGACCGCTGGATGATGACCTGCAGGTCCGCGGGCTGGTAAAAGTCCATGTGCGCGGTGAAGCCGAACCGGTCGCGTAGCGGCGCGGGCAGCAGCCCGGACCGGGTGGTCGCCCCGACCAGGGTGAACGGCGCGATGTCGAGCGGGATCGCGGTCGCGCCGGGGCCCTTCCCCACCACCACGTCGACCCGGAAGTCCTCCATGGCCAGGTAGAGCATCTCCTCGGCCGGGCGAGCCAGCCGGTGGATCTCGTCGATGAACAAGACCTCGCCCTCGGCCAGCGTGGACAGCACCGCGGCCAGGTCCCCGGACCGCTCGATGGCGGGCCCGCTGGTGATCCGCAGCGGCATGCTCAGCTCGGCTGCGATGATCATGGCGATGGTGGTCTTGCCCAGCCCAGGCGGGCCGGACAGCAGCACGTGGTCCGGGGGCCGCCCGCGCCGCAGCGCGCTCTCCAGCACCAGTGACAGCTGGTCGCGGACCCGGTGCTGGCCGACGAAGTCCGTCAGCCGCTTGGGCCGCAGCGCGCTCTCGATGGCGCGGTCGTCCGCGTCGGCCAGCGGGGAGACGACGCGGCCGGCCGGGTCGTCGCCAGGCTCGGGCTGGGAGCGGGCGCGGGCCAGCGCCTCAGCTTCCTGGGCCGCCAGGTCGCTCTCGTTCACAGGCGGCCCCTCGCCGTACCCAAGATTGACCCGATCGCTGGGCCCATCACTGGCGACTCAGCTTCTTCATGGCCGCGCGCAGCACGGTGGCCACCTCGGCGGACTCCGGCGGCACGCCCTCGGCCTCCAGGTCGGCCGCCACCGCCTCCACGGCCTGCTCAGCGTCCCGGGCCGGCCAGCCCAGGTTGACCAGGCCGGACTGAGCCTGCTCGCGCCAGGACGGCGGGGCCGCCAGGTACGCGCGGGTGCCGTCCAGGGGCACGTCACCGGGGACACCAAGCCGGTCCTTGAGCTCCAGCACGATGCGCTGCGCGCCCTTCTTGCCGATGCCCGGCACCAGCTGCAGCGCGTCCAGGTCCCCGGTGGACACCGCCCGGCGCAGCGCGTCCGGGCTGTGCACGGCCAGCATGGCCAGGGCCAGCCGCGGCCCGACCCCGGAGGCGGTCTGCAGCAGCTCGAAGATGTTGCGCTCGTCGTCGCTGCCGAACCCGTACAGGGTGAGCGATTCCTCCCGCACGATCAGGCAGGTCGATACGTGGGCTTCCGCACCCGGCCGCAGCGTGGCCAGCGTGCCCGGCGTGCACTGGACGCTGAACCCGACCCCGCCGATCTCGATTACCGCACCGTCCGGGGCGACCCCGGCGACCGTGCCTCGCAGGTGAGATATCACTGCTGCCTCCCCGGATAGATCGGATTCGGCCGGGCTTTGGCGGCCCAGCGCGCCTGGCCCCGGCCCGGGCCCGCGGCGGTCAGCTCGGTCAGCCGGGATCGGCCGCCGCCCCGCCACAGGTGGCAGATGGCCAGGGCCAAGGCGTCGGCGGCGTCGGCCGGACGGGGCGGATCGGCCAGCCGCAGCAGCCGCGTCACCATGGTCGTGACCTGCTCCTTGCCGGCGCGGCCGTTGCCGGTCACCGCGGCCTTGACCTCACTGGGGGTGTGCAGGGCCACCGGCAGCCCGCGCCGGGCCGCGCACACGATGGCGACCGCGCCCGCCTGGGCCGTGCCCATCACGGTCTGGACGTTGCGCTGGCTGAACACCCGCTCCACCGCCACCGCGTCCGGCTGATGGGTGGTCATCCAGGCCTCGAACATCTCCTCCAGGGCGAGCAGCCGCTGGCTGATTTCGTCGTCGGCCGGGGTCCGGGCCACGCCCACCTCGACCATGGTCAGTGTCCGGCCCGGAGTGCCATCGACCACACCCAGGCCGCAACGGGTCAGGCCGGGGTCGATGCCGAGGACCCGCATCGGGCGCTGGGAGTAGCTCAACGCCATGGCGCCTCCATCGGGTTGGCAAACACTGTGGCCGAACATCTGTTCGGGGTCGAACTTACCGGATCAGAAGTTGTCCAGCAGGTAGGACGCGCCGCCGAAGGCCCCGTCGAGTTCGCTGTCGGCCACCGGGTCGCCGCCGGTGGCCAGCCCGGCCAGCCGCAGCGAGGCCATGGGCGTGCCGGAGTACAAAGCGGCCAGGCCGCGCACCCCGATGGTCAGCGGCCGGGTCGCCTCCGGGTGCCGGACCAGCGTGCCCCGGCCGCCGGTCACGGACAGCTCCCACAGGCCCGCGTTGTCCGCGCGGGCCTCGTCCTGGATGTACAACGGCAGGCTGAGCTGCGCGGACGCCGGGAAGCCACGGGCCGCGATGGCGCCGGCCACATCGACCAGGCGCAGCATCCACATGTCGCGGTACGTCAGCCGCGTGTCCGGCTCCCGGGTCAGCCAGAACACCGGGTCGCCCGGCCCGACCCGGGCGGTCACGGTGTCGGCGATGGAGGAGTGCGAGGCCACGATCGACCACAATTCGCGGACGGTCCGCTCGGTGGCGGCGATGATCCGCTCGATGTGGATCTCGTCGCCCGGGCGCCAGCGGTAGGCCAGGAACCCGTCCGGGGCCAGGTAGGAGAACAGTTCCGGGTCATCGAGCCAGGCCGCGACCGACTCGGTGTCGCGGGTGTTCGGCCCGCAGTGGCGGCCGAGTTCGTGCACCCGGCCCACGACCTCGATCACGCGATCGGCGTCGCCGGGGGTGGCCCGGGCGAACGGGGCGGCGTGCTCGTGGCCGGCCGGCCCGTCGGCCAGGGTGCCGGCCGTGTTCCGGCTGATGTCGGGAACGATCAGGCTGCGCAGGGTCCGGGCCGGCAGTGAGATCCGGTAGTCCCCGCCTCCCAGCTCCCAGCCCAGGGAGCGGTAGATCGGGGTGGTCGCGGGATAGAGCACCGAGACCGGGTAGCCGCGGCGGCCGATCTCGGCCAGCACCTCGGTCATCAGCGTGCGGCCCACGCCCTGGCCGCGATGCTCGGGCGCGACCATCACAGCGGCCACGCCGGCCATCGGCATGGACCGGCCATGCCACCACTGACGCATGTCGTGCCAGCGGGCTGAGGCCACCAGCTGGCCGCCGGCGAAGGCGCCGAAGACCCGGTGGCCAGCGATGGCCTGGTCGGTCCGGGCCCGTTGCCGGGCCGGCCCGGCCGGGTCGTGGGGCACGGCGCCCGGCCCGAATGCGCGGTGGGCCAGATCGGCCAGCGCCGCCAGGTCGTCGTCCGGGCCGATTTCGCGGATGTCCGCGCCAGTGCGCGGAGTCAGATGCGTTGCCACAGACAGCAACGCTACGGCCAGCGCCGCCGCACCGTCATCTCGGGCGGGTCATCCCGGGCGGGCGGTCAGCCCAGCTTCTCCATGATGTCGTCGGACACGGAGTAGTTGGCGTAGACGTCCTGGACGTCGTCGGAGTCCTCGAGCGCGTCGATGACCCGGAATACGCTCCGGGCATGGTCCTCGTCGACCGGGATCTCCATGGTCGGGACGAACGCGATGTCGGCCGACTCATAGTCGATGCCGGCGTCCTGCAGCGCGCTGCGCACCGCCACCACATCGGTCGCCTCGCTGGTCACCTCGAACGACTCGCCGAGGTCGTTGACCTCTTCGGCCCCGGCATCCAGCACCGCACCCAGCAGGTCGTCCTCGGTGACGCCGGCCGTCTTGCCGACGATGACGACACCCTTGCGGTTGAACAGGTACGACACCGAGCCGGGGTCGGCCAGGGCCCCGCCGTTACGGGTGAACGCGACGCGCACATCGGACGCGGCCCGGTTCCGGTTGTCGGTCAGGCACTCGACCAGGACCGCGACCCCGCCGGGGGCGTAGCCCTCGTAGGTGATGTTCTCGTAGGTGGCGCCGCCGGCTTCCTGCCCGGAGCCGCGGCGCACGGCCCGGTCGATGTTGTCGTTCGGCACCGAGCTCTTCTTGGCCTTCTGGATGGCGTCGTACAGCCCCGGGTTACCCGCCGGGTCACCGCCGCCGGTGCGCGCCGCCACCTCGACGTTCTTGATCAGCTTGGCAAACAGCTTGCCTCGCTTGGCGTCGACCACTGCCTTCTTGTGCTTAGTGGTCGCCCACTTGGAGTGGCCGCTCATGTCGTTCCCTTCACGATGTCAACAAAAAGCTCATGGATCCGCGGGTCGCCGGTCAGCTCCGGATGGAAGGACGTGGCCAGGAGGGGACCCTGCCGGACCGCGACGATCCTACCGGCGCGCTCGTCCGTGCCGAGGATCTCGACCTCATCGCCTGCCTGCTCGACCCACGGTGCGCGGATGAACACCGCCCGCAGCGGCGGCCCGGCCATCGAGGTCAGCGAGATATCGGACTCGAACGAATCGACCTGGCGGCCGAACGCGTTGCGCCGGACGGCCATGTCGATCCCGCCGAACGTCTGCTGCCCGGGCACGCCGTCGACCAGTCGGTCCGCCAGCATGATCATGCCCGCGCAGGAGCCGAACGCCGGCAGGCCGACGGACAGCATCTTACGCAACGGCTCCATCATGTCGAAGGACGTGGCCAGCCGCCACAGCGTGGTCGACTCGCCGCCCGGGATGATCAGCCCGTCCACGGACTCCAGCTCGTCGGGCCGGCGCACGGTGGTGGCCCGGGCGCCCGCGGCGTGCAGGGCCCGCACGTGCTCGCGGACGTCGCCCTGCAGGGCCAGAACGCCGATCAGGGGCGGAGCTTGGAGGTAGGGCACGGGAGTCCTTCGGGCATGGCTGAACTCGGCTTCGATGGGGATCCATCGGTCATAACGCCGGCTGAGGTGCTCTTTCTTCCTTTAACAGGGGCGCTCGGGCGTCGCGTCCCGGCCCGTGCGCGGTCTACCAGCCCCGGCTGGCGTAGTGCTGCTCGGCCGGCAGGGTGTCCAGGTTGATCCCGACCATCGCCTCGCCCAGGCCGCGCGAGACCTTGGCGATCACGTCCGGGTCGTCGTGGAAGGTGGTGGCCTTGACGATGGCCGCGGCCCGCTTGGCCGGGTCGCCGGCCTTGAAGATGCCGGAGCCGACGAACACGCCGTCCGCGCCGAGCTGCATCATCATCGCCGCGTCGGCCGGGGTGGCGATCCCGCCTGCGGTGAACAGCACGACCGGCAGCCGCCCGGCCGCGGCCACCTCGGCCACGACCTCGTACGGGGCGCGCAGGTCCTTGGCCGCGCTGAACAGCTCTTCCTCCGGCAGAGAGGCGAGCCGGGCGATGTCGCCGCGGATCTGGCGCATGTGCCGGGTGGCCTCGACCACGTTGCCGGTGCCGGCCTCGCCCTTGGAGCGGATCATCGCCGCGCCCTCACCCAGCCGCCGCAGCGCCTCACCCAGGTTGGTCGCGCCGCACACGAACGGGACGGTGAACTTCCACTTGTCGACGTGGTGGGCCTCGTCGGCCGGGGTCAGCACCTCGGACTCGTCGATGTAGTCCACCCCGATGGCCTGCAGCACCTGGGCCTCGGCGAAGTGGCCGATCCGGCACTTGGCCATGACCGGGATGGAGACGGCCTCGATGATCCCGTCGATCATGTCGGGGTCGCTCATCCGGGCGACGCCGCCCTGGGCGCGGATGTCGGCGGGCACGCGCTCCAGCGCCATCACCGCGACCGCACCGGCGTCCTCGGCGATCTTGGCCTGCTCGGGGGTGACCACGTCCATGATCACACCGCCCTTGAGCATCTCGGCCATGCCCCGCTTGACCCGGGCCGTGCCGGTGGCGGCGGACGTGTCGGGGCTGTAGTTGCCTGCGGAGTCGACGGTGGACACTTCAAACCTCACTTGCTCGGGAAGCGGTCAGCTATACGCCCATGGTAGGTGTCATCCGGCCAGACGTTGCATGTCGGCCCCGGCCCCGTCGTCATCCTCCATCGCCAGCGAGTCGTCCATCTCGAAGAATTCCGGCAGCCCGGCCTTGCCGGCCAGCCGCAGCACCCGGACCAGCGGCTTACGCCGGGCCTCCCGGGTGACGGCCACCGCGGTGTTGTAGAACTTGCGGGCCACCAGCACCTGGTGCGCGGCCGCCTCCAGCTCGGCCAGCAGCTCCGCCGCGCTATCCTGGCCGGCCAGCGAGGCCCGGACCCCAGGCTGGGCGAACGCGGCCCGCAGCGCCCGGGACAGGTTGCTCTGGGCCAGCTCGGTCTGGGCCAGCCTGCGGGGGGCCAGTTCAAGCTGGCCCAGCTCGACTGAGGCTGGCTCGCTGTCGCCGCGGGCCTCGAGCGCGGCGTCGGCCAGCAGCAGGCTGGTGGCCGGGTCCAGGAAGCCCGAGGAGGCCAGTTCCAGCACGACCGAGCTGCGCCGGACCAGGGTCACCTCCAGGGCGGCGCGGGCCGCTTCGAGCCGGGTGTGCATCCGGTCCAGCCGGCCGGCCCGCCAGGACACGTAGACGCCGAGGAACAGGACGATCGCGACGACGATGACGATGTCGGTGATGGTCATGTCCCGGTCTCCGGTTCAGACGACGGCGGCCGCACGCCACTGTCCTACCAGCCGGCGCAGCTCCCGGCGGCTGTGGATGCCGTATTTGCCGTAGATGTTGCCCAGGTGATACTCCACCGCCTTGCGGCTGACGAACAACTCGGCCGCGATCTCCGGGTTGGACAGGCCCTTGCCGACAAGATGGGCGACCTCCGTTTCCCGGCTGGTCAGCTGCAGGTACGACTTCTTCTCGGCCGCGCGGCTGCGGGGCAGATGGCAGGCAGCCAGCTCCTGGTCGGCCTGCTCGGTGAACGGGGTAGCCCGCAGGGCCGCGAACAGCCTGCGGGCCCGGCCCAGCTGCTCGGCCGCGTCGGCCCGGTGGCTGGTGCGCCGGAGCAGCCGGCCGTGGGCCAGCAGCAGCCGCGCGGTGTACACGGGGCTCTGGCCACTGGCGGGGCCGGGCGCACCTGCGTAGATCACCAACGCCCGCTCGGGGTCGCCCTGCTGTTCGGCCAGCCAGCCGCGCAGCCAGGCCAAGGCGGTCCGCGGGTAGCTGGCCGGGCCAAACTCCGCCTGGGCCCCGGTCGCCTCCAGCTGGTCGAGCACAGCCGCAGCCGGGCCGGTCTGGCCCGAGCCGATCAGGCCCTCGGCCAGCAGCGGCCGCCACAGCACGCCATGCAGCTGGCTGCGTTCGTCCACCGCCGAGTCCTGCTGCCAGGGGCCGAGCGCGTCGGCCATGCCCAGGTAGTCACCGCTGCCCTGGGCGACCAGGGCCTGGGCCATGGCCGCGTACACCCGCTCCTGGGTGTAGTCCACGCTGGTCGCGGCGGCGACGGCCAGCCCGGCCTGCCGTTCGGCTTCGGCGACCAGGCCCCGCCCGGCCGGGACGCAAGCGGCGGCCAGATGCAGCAGTGGGAGCTCGAACCGGCGCTGGTCGATCGAGGCCGCCGACAGGCCCTGCTCGGCGGTGAGCAGCACGTCGTCCCAGTGACCGGTCAGGTACTGGGCCATGGCCAGGTAGAAGTAGGCCCGCAGGCCGAGGCTGGGGGGCGCGCCCCGGTTGATCATCGCGACGCTGACGGCCAGATCGCCCAGGGCCGGCCCCAGGTCGCCGGACAGCAGCCGTAGCACGCCACGGTAGGACAGCGCGTCGACGTCGGCCGGGCTGACCTGCGCGGGGTCGGCCTTCAGGTAGGCCAGCTCGGCCAGGCCGTGGCGTGGGCTGAGGGCCTGGGCCGCGGCCGCCGCGACCAGGGTCCGGGCCCGGGCCGTCGCGCTCTGATCCAGCACACCGGTGGCCAGGGCCTGCCGCCCCAGGGCCATGCCCCGTTCCCCGTCGCCGACCAGGATCCGGATCGCGGCCAGCCGGTTAGCGGCCATCGCGGCTACCGGCTGGCT
>Ga0208982_1000123_pt1 | contig 10531 bp, 10 predicted proteins | sample MedBloCAOM1_O3_FD_187840 | JGI IMG/M metagenome (GOLD analysis project Ga0208982, IMG submission 187840) | Forest soil microbial communities from El Dorado National Forest, California, USA - Mediterranean Blodgett CA OM1_O3 (SPAdes) (version 2) | ecosystem: Environmental > Terrestrial > Soil >... | reverse complement strand
GACGGTCGCGGCGATCGGCCCGGGGACCGCGCGGGCGCTGGCCGCCGAGGGGATCGCCGCCGACGTCATCCCCGAGCGCTTCGTCGCCGAGGCGCTGGTCGAAGTGCTCGAAGACGTCGAGGTCGACGGCAAGCGGGTCCTCATCGCCCGCGCCGCCGAGGCCCGCGACGTCCTCCCCGACGCGCTGCGCGAACGCGGTGCGAGCGTCGACGTCGTCGCCCTCTACGAGACGGTGCGCGAGGCGCCCGACGAGAAAGCGATCGCCGCGGCCCAGGGCGCCGACTACGTCACCTTCACCTCTTCCTCGACCGTGAAGAACCTGACCGAGGCGCTCGGCGAGCGCTTCCCGGCGGCGGCGCGGATCGTCTCGATCGGCCCGGTGACGAGCGAGACCGTGCGCGAGGCCGGCCTCGAGGTCGCGGTCGAAGCCGACCGGCACGACGTCGACGGCCTGCTCAGCGCCCTGCTCGCCGACGCCGCGACGCATTGAGCTTCGGCACGCCGCATCGTCATTTCCGCCAGGTCGGCTCGACGAACACCATTGCCCGTGAGCTCGCCGAGGCGGGCGCACCGAACGGGACGGTAGTCACCGGCGACGAGCAGACGGCCGGGCGCGGGCGGCAGGGACGAACCTGGACCGCGGCGCCGGGCTCGGCACTCCTCTTCTCGGCGATCGTCCGGCCCCTCGACAAGCGCCATCCGCTGCTGCCGCTCGCCGTCCCGCTGGCAGTCTGCGAGACCGCCGAGCTCCTACGGCCGGGAATCGAGTGCAAGGTCAAGTGGCCGAACGACGTCCACCTCGACGGCCGCAAGCTCGCCGGGATCCTGATCGAGGCCCGCCCCCAAGAAGAGTGGGCGGTGCTCGGCATCGGCCTCAACCTCACGATCGCCGAGGACGAGTTCCCCGAGGAGCTGCGCGACACCGCCACCTCCCTCTTCGCCGACTCTCGCGCAGCTGTTCCTTATCACCAGCATTCCGGCATAAGGAACAGCTGGGCGGTGGAGGCGGCGCGGATGGCGCTGAGCGAGGCGCTCGAGCGCTGGGTTGAGGCCGATACGGGGACGATCCTCGCGGCCTGGCGCGAGCGCGACACGTTGCTCGGTCGCGAGGTGAGCTGGGAGCAGGGAAGCGGCGTCGCCGAGGGGATCGACGAGCGCGGCTACCTACTGGTCCGACTCGCCGACGGCGAGCGCGTCGCCCTCGGTGCCGGCGATGTGCATCTGACCAGTTTCTGACGCCGCCGAGCCGCCGTTTGCAGCCGCTTTCGCCTTCGCTTTGCGGCGTGCGGCGGCTTTCGCTTTCGAGGCTTCTTTGTCGGCTTTCGATTTGGTCGTTTTGACCGGTTTGTCGGCCTTCGCGACTTTCGCTTTCGCCGCTTTCTCGGCTTTCGCTTTCACCGCTTTGGCCGGCTTCTCGGCCTTGGGCTCTTTGGCCGCTTTGGCTTTCGCCGGTTTCTCCGTCGCCGGTTTCTCTTTCGGCGATTTCTCCTCTTTGGCTTTCGCCGATCTCGGTTTCGCCGCTTTGCGTTTCGCTTTGGCTTTCGCCGGTTTCACGTCCTCGCCGTCGCCGACCGCGGACGGGCCGTCGGCCTCGGGTGCCGTGTCGTTGGTGCTCTCCTCGGGCGCGCCACCGTTGCTCGCGAACCCGGCCTCCGTCACCTTGTCGTCGGCTTTCGCCCCTCTGCCTCGACGGCGCCTGCTCCGTTTCGATTTCGGCCGGCGCTCCGAGGTCGACCGCTCGCCGTCCTCGAGGAACTCTTCTGACCCCGCGCCGTTCTGAACGCCCTCGTCCCCGTCGTCCTCGCCGCCACCGCGTTTGCGCTTGCGCCGGCGTTTGCCGCCTTTGGGGAAGTTCCGCAGCAGCTCGCGCGCCACCGCGCCAGGTTTCCGGGCCATCCGCATTTTTGCCCCGCGCAGGACCTCCTCGCCCTCCGGCGTGTGCGAGACCGCCGCGGCGAGCAGCGCCACCGCCAGCCGTCGGTCCTGTTTGCGCGCCGCGTGGACCAGTCGGCGCGCGTTGCGCCCATGGGCGCGGCCGCTCGAGTTCACCAGCAGTCCGAGCAGTCGCTTCGTCTCCGGCCAGCGCTGGACCGCGTACTCCTCGTGCAGTTCGCGCGTGTATTCGGCCAGCCGCCAGACCCACGCCTGCGCCTGGTCGCGGCGCCCGATCCGTTTGTCGATCAGCGCCTGCAGCAAGGATTTCGTCCCCGCCCGTTTGTCCTCGCGGCTCCAGGTGCCGACGATGTCGATCGCGTCGTCGAAGGCGTCGCCGTCGCCGAGGTCGGCGATCTCGCCCAGCGCTTTCAGCCGCAGCTGCGCGTTGCGGTTGCGCTGCACGCAGGTGAGCAGGAAGCGACGGCGCAGCTCTTTGGTCTGGTCGTTCTGCAGCATCGCGCGGGCGCGCCGCCAGCCCTGCGTGTTGACCCGCGACCCGGCCAGCGCCGCCCAGGCGTGCTGCTCGGGGTAGTCGAGGTTCTCGACCGCGATCCGCCAGATCTCCCGCTCGAGCACCTCCATCCGTTTCTCCTCGACGTCGGAGACCGGGACGATCCGCCGCTCCACCCGCACCTTGCGGCCGCGGCCGCGGCGCACCGGGCCGACGACGATCGCGCCGCCGCGGTAGACGTCGCGGTCGAGCAGGCTGTGCAGGGTGACGATCGTCTCGTCGTGGGTCGTCGCCGGGTGGACGAAGTCGATGACCAGCCCCGCCTCCTTGCCCGGCGCCCGCCGGGTCACGCGGCCGACCCGCTGCTGGTAGATCCGTTTCGAGGCGGTCGGCGCGAGGTGCATGCAGATCGTCGCCCGCGGGCTGTTCCAACCCTCGGCGAGCAGCTGCGCGTTGGTGAGGACGTCGACGTCGCCGCGTTCGAAGGCGGCGAGGATCTCGGCGAGTTCGCGCTTCGGCGTCTGGCCGGAGACCGCCTGGGCGTTGATCCCGACCGCGCGGAACGCCTCGGCGACGTTGTGCGCGTGCTGGACGCCCGCCGTGTAGAGGACGCCCGGGGTTTTGCGGAAGCGCGACTTGTAGAGGTCGGCGATCGCGAAGTTGAACGGGCCCTGGTCGAGCAGCGCGGCCAGCTCCTCCTGGTCGAAGTCCTGGTCGACCTCGCCTTTGCGCAGCGGCACCTTGGCGATCGTCCGCACCCCCGGGCCGGGCGGGATCCGCAGGCAGCGCAGCGGCGAGATGACGCCGCGGCGGGCCGCCTGGGCGAGGTCGAAGCGCGAGGTCTGGGTCGGGAAGAGGTCGGCGACGTGACGGGCGATCAGCGCGCCGGTCGCGGTCATGCCGATGAAGACGGGGCCGGGCCAGGCGCGGATGCAGGCGCTGGTTTTCTCGCCCAGCGCGGTGTGCGCCTCGTCGCAGATCACGACCGAGTAGGCGTCGGAGACTTTCTTGTGGTTGCGGACGAACCACTGGTAGGTCTCGACCGTGACCGGCCCTTCGGCGTCGTCGCGGTTGCCCATCAGCGGCGGGCGCAGGCGCTCTTTGTAGCCGCGGTCGGAGATCTCGCCGATGAACTGGTCGACCAGGTTGCGGCGGTGGGTGAGGATCAGGACGCCGCCGGTGCGGGTCGACTCGATGAAGCCGACCGCGGCGACGGTCTTGCCGGCGCCGGTCGCGTGCTCGAACCAGAAGCGACGGGCCGCGCCGGGATCGTCGGGGGCCTCCTCGACGACCTCGTCTTCGTCCTCGGGGCCCGGTTCCGACCAGTCCTGCGGCTCCTCGTCCTCGGGTGCCTCGTCTTCCTCGTCGCCTTCGACGTCAGCGTCGTCGGCGATCGAGATTTCGCCGGTCGGCGGCTCGTCGGCGCCGACTTCGCCCGCGCCCAGCTCGACCCCCGCCTCGGCGGAGCCGACCTGCTGCTGGGCCATCAGCTCGGCGAGCGTGCCGGAGAGCGCGTCGACCTGGTGCGGCGACAGCTCGGCGCCGTCGCGGAGGGTCGGCGGCTCGACCGCGAGGAAGCGCTCGAGGCCAAGCAGCATCGAGAAATTGCGGCGCCACTCGATCGAGGGGTGCTCGGCTCCCGCCGCGAGCTCCTTCAGCGCGGCGTCGAGCGCCTGCCTCCGGGCGGTGCCGGGAGCGAGCGCGGCCGGCCCCTCGCCATCGAGCAGGAAGGGCTCACGGGCGAATGCCGATGCGCGATCGATGTCGTCGCTAGATGGGACTGCCGCGCCTGCGGCAACATGGGTGTTGGCCATAGAAGGCTTTGGTTTCTGCCCCGGCCGCAAACAAGGGAAGACAGCCGGATGCGAGGATGGAACGAGGGCAACGGGAGTCGGGTGTATCTCCGTCCCCCGAGTACTCACTGTGGTCCGCGAACCGCGAACCGAACGTCTCCGTATTGTAATCACGCAGCGGATGCGAAGGCGGCTGACACTCGCGCTCGCCCTTGTGGCGGGCCTCGTACTCACCCTGACGGTGGCGGCTTGCGGCTCCTCTTCAGGGGGCGAGACGAACCCTCCGCCGAACTACAAGAAGGACCTCAAAGGCGCCCCCGCGCCGCTGGCGAATCTCTACGACGAAGCGAACCAGCTCCTCCCCGGCGGGAAGGACGCGTTCGAAAAGCGGGTCGGCGAACTCGGCTATCCGGTCGTCGCCAACGTCTGGGCCTCATGGTGCGGACCCTGCCGGCTCGAGTTCCCGATCTTCCAGGAAACCTCGGCGAAGCTCGGCAAGAAGGTCGCCTTCCTCGGGATCGATTCCGAAGATTCCGAAAAAGAAGCGGCGAAGTGGCTGAAGGACCACCCGGTGCCGTACCCGACCTACTTCGAAACGGGCGCCGAGATCGCGGCGTCCCTGAAGCTGACGGCGAGACCCGACACCGTCTTCTACAACGCCAAGGGTGAACACGTCTACACCAAATTCGGCCCGTACTCGCATGACTCCGAATTAGAAGCCGACATCGAGAAATACGCGCTCGAAGGCTCCTAGAAGCGCATAATCCAAAGCATGGAAGCGTTCGTCGTCATCGCGCTGATCGGGTTCGGGTTGCTGGCGGCGGAGCTATTGCTGCCGACCGGCGGGATCCTGGCGCTGTTCGGGATCGCCGGGCTGGTGGCCGGCGGGATCCTCGCGCTCGGCTCCAGCGACGGCGCCGCGGACTGGATCGGCGGCGCGCTGATCACCATCGCGGTGCTCTCCGGGATCTCCTTCTTCTTCATCACCCGGCGGGTCGTCCGCACCACCCGGTTCCTGCCCAAACGGGGCGGGACCGAGGAAATGGTCGGCGGCGAGGCCGAGGCACGCTCGTCGATCGACCCGAGCGGCAAGGTCTTCATGCGCGGCACGCTGTGGTCGGCGCGCCTGGCCGACGGGGTTGGGCCGGTCGGATTCGGGGATAAGGTGCAGGTGGAGGCGGTCGACGGGCTGACGCTCGTGGTGCGACCGGTGGCCACTCCGGCAGGGACCCAGGTCATCAATTCACATCAAGGGAGCTAGCTGAATGGCGGTCGTCGGCGCGGTAATCATCGTGATCATCCTCTTTGGGCTGATCGCGCTCGGCATGTCGGTGCGGGTTTTGCGCGAGTACGAGCGCGGGGTGATCTTCCGGCTCGGCCGCCTGATCGCGACCAAGGGCCCGGGCCTGATCCTGCTGATCCCGGTGATCGACCGGATGGTCAAGGTCGAGCTGCGGACGGTCACCCTCAGCATCCCGCCGCAAGAGGTGATCACCCGCGACAACGTCCCCTGCCGCGTCAACGCGGTCGCCTACTTCCGCGTCGTCGACCAGAACCGGGCCGTGGTCGAGGTCGAGAACTACCTCGTCGCGACCTCGCAGATCTCGCAGACGGCGCTGCGCTCGGTGCTCGGCAAGGCGGAGCTCGACCAGCTGCTCGCCGACCGCGAGCGCCTCAACGAAGAGCTGCAGAAGATCATCGACGAGTCGACCGAGCCGTGGGGCGTGAAGGTGACCGCGGTGGAGATCAAGGACGTCGAGATCCCCGAGCAGATGCAGCGGGCGATGGCGCGCCAGGCCGAGGCCGAGCGCGAGCGCCGCGCCAAGATCATCAACTCCGAGGGCGAGTTCCAGGCGGCGCAGAAGCTCACCGACGCGGCCGACATCATCAGCACCAACCCGGCCTCGCTGCAGCTGCGCTACCTGCAGACGCTGCTCGAAATCGGGTCGAACCAGAACACCACCGTGGTCTTCCCGCTGCCGATGGACATGATCGAGCCGTTCCTCGGTCGCGCCGATCACAACCGTGGCGGCAGCAAAGCGAAACCCGACGCGCCGAAACCGCCGCCGCACGGTGGCGAGCCGGTGCCGGGAGTCGAAGGGTCCGGCCTGGCGCCGGATCCCGATCCGGGCCCCGGACCGATCGTGCCGCCGGAAGACGATGCTCCGGGCGACAGCTCCCGGCCGACGCCCGGCGTCATCCCGCCCGAGGACGACCCGCCGCCGCCCGACCCGAGTCTGCCCCCCTCCCGCTCCTGAGCGCAGGCGCTCCCGCACCCGAGATCCGGATCGATCAGCTCAGCGGGCTGAGGACGATCCTCGCCCCGGGCCGTTCCGCGCGGCCGGACAACTTCACCGCGCGGCGCTCCGATCCGAAGGGGGCCGAGGGGTGCCCGTTCTGCAAGGGCAACGAGGGCGCGACGCCGCCGGAGATCTACGCGCTACGCCCTGACGGGAGCGCGCCGGACACGCCCGGCTGGCGCACGCGGGTGGTGCCGAACCTCTACCCGGCGCTCGGGGCGCCCGAGGGAGCGGGCTCGGGCGGCAGCCCGGAGGTCGAAGCGGGCTCCTTCGCCGCGAGCGGCGATCCGCTGCTGACCTCGCGGCGCTCGGGCGAACCGGACCTCTTCAGCTCGCGCCCGGCGACCGGCGCCCACGAGGTGCTGATCAACTCGCCTCGCCACGTCACCGCGCTGGCCGAGCTCGACGACATCGAGTTCGCCGACGCGGTCGCGACCTGGCGCGAGCGCATGCGGGCGCACGTCGACGCCTCCTACCTGCAGCTGATCGTCAACGAGGGCGGTGGCGCCGGCGCCTCGCTCGAGCACACCCACGCGCAGCTCTACGCGCTGCCGTTCGTCCCCCCCTCGGTGGCGCGCGAGCGCGAGCGGGCGGGCGCCTACGCCGAACGCACGGCTGGGTCGGGGCTCCTCGCCGACGTGCTGATCGAGGAGGTGCGGCGGAAATCCCGGCTGGTGGCGATCGACGACGAGGCGGCGCTGATCTGCCCCTGGGCCTCGCGCGGGCCGTTCGAGCTGCGGGTGATCCCGCGCCGCGAGGAGGTGCGGTTCGAGGACGGGGCCGGCGGTGCGGCGATGATCGCGACCGCGATGCGTCTGCTGGCGAAGCGCTTCGGCGCCCCGCCGGAGCTGAACCTCTGGGTGCGCACCGCGCCCCACGGCACCGAGTTCTTCCACTGGCACGTCGACATCGCGCCGCGGCTGACGATCAAGGCCGGCTTCGAGCTCGGCACCGGCGTGGACATCAACGTCTACCCGCCGGAGCAGGCGGCGTCAGACCTGCGCGACTGCCTGTGAGCTGAGCACCGAGTCGAGCAGCCCGGGGAACTCCGCGTCGACCTCGTCGCGGCGGAGGCGACTCAACTTGCTCGTCCCCTCCTTCCACTGTTCGACCAGGCCCGCCTCGCGCAGCACCCGGAAGTGATGGGTCCGCGTCGATTTGGTGATCCCCGGGGCGAAGCTGCCGCAAGGACGCGGCTCTTCGCTCGCCGCCAGTTCGGCGACGATGCCGCGCCGCTGGGGATCGCTCAGCGCGTGGAGGACCGCGGAGAGGTCGATCTCACTCCTGTCGGGATGTTCGAAAGTCATCGTGACCGGAATGATACGACGATCGTCGTACTTTGTGGTACGGTGATCATCGAACTATGAAGCGGATCCAAAAAGACGCCCTCCTCCTCACCGTCTGCCTCGCGCAGTTCATGGTGATCCTCGACATCTCGATCGTCAACGTCGCGCTGCCGGACATCCACTCCTCGCTCGGCTTCTCCGACACCGGCCTGCAGTGGGTGGTCAACGCTTACACGCTCACCTTCGCCGGCTTCCTGATGCTGGCCGGCCGCGCCACCGACCTCCTCCCCCGCCGCCAGGTCTTCCTGGTCGGCGTCTCGCTGTTCTCCATCGCCTCGCTCGGCTGCGCCCTCGCCGACAGCCAGGCCGTCCTCGATGGCGCCCGCGCGATCCAGGGCTTCGGCGCCGCGGTGATCTCCGCCGCCAGCCTCGCGATCGTCACCAGCTCCTTCAAAGAGGGCGCCGAACGCAACCGCGCCCTCGGCCTCTGGGCGGCGATGGGCGGCGTCGGCGGATCGGCCGGCGTCCTGCTCGGCGGCGCCCTCACCCAGGCCTTCAGCTGGCCCGCCATCTTCATCATCAACATCCCGGTCGGGATCGCCGTGGTGATCGCCGGCCGCCGCGCGATCCCGAAGCAGGGCGCCACCGCCAGCGAGCGCAAGCTCGACATCCCCGGCGCGGTGCTGATCAGCGGCGGGCTGACCGCGATCGTCTACGGGATCGTCCGCACCGACTCGCTCGGCTGGAGCTCGCTCGGCGTGCTCGTCCCGCTGGCGCTCGGCATGGTCCTGCTCGGCCTCTTCGCGCTGGTCGAGGGCAAGCTGGCGAGCGACCCGCTGATCCCGCTCGACGTCTTCAAGATGCCGGCGCTGCGGGCCGCCAACCTGATCGTCGCGCTGCTCTTCGCCGGCATGTTCGGCATGTGGTACTTCGTCTCCCTGTACCTGCAGGAAGTGAAAGGCGACGACGCGCTGCTCGCCGGCGTCTCCTTCCTGCCGATGACGCTCTTGATCTTCGCCAGCTCGGCGACCGCGCCGAAACTGGTGGCGCGCTTCGGCGTCCGCTCGACGCTGACGTTCGGCATGTCGCTGACGACGATCGGCTTCCTGGTCCTGGCGACGGTCGAAGCCTCGAGCTCCTACTGGGTCGCGATCCTGCCCGGCGGGATGCTCGCCGCGCTCGGCACCGGCTGGTCGCTCGTGCCCGCGACGATCGTCGCCGTGAAAGGCGTGCCGCCCGCGCAGAACGGCCTCGCCTCCGGCGTCGTCAACACCTCGCGCCTGGTCGGCGGCACGCTCGGCCTGGCGGTGCTGACGACGGTCGCGACCTCGCACACCAACCATCTGCTCGCCGGCGGCACGTCTCAACTCGACGCGCTGACGAGCGGCTACCGGATCGCCTTCCTGATCGCGGCCGGACTCGCCCTGGCGGGCGCGGTCGCCGCCTTCACCCTGCTGCGCAGCCGCGCCGAGGGCGTCCCCCGCCCTGCCCAGCAGGGCGCCTAGTCCCCCGCCCGGCCGGCCCCGCTGTAGTGTCAGCGGCCGTGGCCCCGAACCCTCGACCGATCCCGAGCTTCATCGCCGACACGAGCCAGGAGGGCATCGCCGCCGGGCGATTCGCGGTGCGGCTGCGCGAGGCCTTCGTCGAGGCCGTCGACGCGGTCGAGGACCTGCCCGCCGGCGCGACCGTGCCGGAGGAGATCGACTGGTTCCCCGAGCGCGCCTGGGGCGGTCGCGTCTGGATCCCCGTCTCGGCGCGGACCGAGAGCGAGGAAGGCACGCTCGAGCTCTTCGGCCACGTCTCCTACGCGCTGCCGATCGGTGAGGGCGACGCCACCGACTTCCGCGCCACCGCCGACTTCACCGACGTCCTCGCCGAGGACAACCCGGACTGGAAAATCGACCTGAACGACGACGTGATCGGCCGCTGGCGCGGCGAGAACGGACGCGCGGCCGCGGTCACGCTGGTCTGGGGACGGCCGCTCGTACGCGGCGCCGTCGCCGCCACCGCCGAGCTCGACGGCGAGACCGTCGACCAGGAAGAGATCGTCCGCGACCGCTTCAGCCTGATCGCCCTCGACGCGCTCGAGGCCTACGGCGACGACGTCTTCATGCAGGTCAAGCTGTGGACCCGGCGAGCGGTGGAGCTGGCGAGCGAGAGCCTTTACGCCAGCGAGGACGAGGCCGAGGATCCGGCCGAGTCCGAGTCCAGCGCCTCTTAGCCCTCTCCGATCAGCTCAAGCCGCCTTGCGAGCGCTGAGTTCCCCGCCACGGACCGGGCGGCGATCTCCTCGAACGGAAGCAGGCCCGACATCACACCGAGTTCGCGCTTGACGAAGTCCGAGAGGGACATCCCCTCCGCGGCAGCCTGCATCTTCAGCATCCGGTGCATGTCGTCCGGCACGTTCCTGACCTGGATCATCTTGGACATGTCCACCACATTAAATGAGGTAGTGGACACGTCGCGTAGTTGAGTAGCTGTCATGCAACTGATCGTGGCTCCGAAATACGCACGTGTGGTGCGCACAAAGCAAATTCTTCGTCACATCGAGGCCAACTAGGACAAAATGCCGCCCGAGCCCCGATAGCTCAGCTGGATAGAGCGATCCCCTCCTAAGGGATAGGCCGGTGGTTCGAATCCACCTCGGGGCATTTCTCAGACCCGCTCATGGAGCGCAGAGCTCGGCCATCGCCGCGGTGACCGCGTGACTGCGGAAGGCGGCCCGGATTGCGGGGTCGAGCATCGGTCGGGTCCGTCGCTCCGTCA
>Ga0208982_1000122_pt1 | contig 10566 bp, 7 predicted proteins | sample MedBloCAOM1_O3_FD_187840 | JGI IMG/M metagenome (GOLD analysis project Ga0208982, IMG submission 187840) | Forest soil microbial communities from El Dorado National Forest, California, USA - Mediterranean Blodgett CA OM1_O3 (SPAdes) (version 2) | ecosystem: Environmental > Terrestrial > Soil >... | reverse complement strand
GCCGAGGACGAGGGCGACTCGGTCGCGGCCGGCCGGGCCGCGCACCTGGTGGCCGAGGCCTTCCAGGCTTACCTGGACGTGCTCACCGCCCAGGGCCTGGCCCAGGTCAACGTGCCCGAAGTACCCGAAGAGCCCGTCCTGCTGTCCTACCTGGTCGCGGCGTCCATGATCATTGACCTGCCGGACCGGCAGGCGCTGCTGGCCGAGCCGGACTCGCTCAGCCGCCTGACCGCGGAGCGGGCCATGCTGGTCCGCGAGACCACCATGCTGCAGACCCTCACCGCCCGCCCCGCGCCCGACCTGCGCTACGCCCCGTACAGTCCCAACTAAGACAGGGCCCAACTAAGACAGGGCCCAACTGAAACAGGGCCCAGCTGATCCTCAGGTCCGCACCACCTGGACGGACAACGGCAGGTCGCGCGAGGAGTGCCCGGCGTAGACCGTGTACTCACCGGGCGGGTAGACCCAGCCATCCGCGGCCTCGTCCCACCGGGCAAACGCCCGGCCCGGGACGGCGATCCGTACCTCCACCGTCTCCCCGGGCGCTGCGGTCACGGACGCGAATCCCGCCAGCGTCCGCACGGGACGGCTCGGGTCACCACCGGGTGGGGGAGCCACGTACACCTGAATGACGTCCCGCCCCGGGCGAGATCCCGTGTTCCGGGCCACCACCGTGACCTCCAGGTTCTCCCCGGCCGCCTCGCCTGTGGCCATCGAGTCCAGGGCCCAGGTGGTGTAGCCCAGCCCGTGCCCGAACGGGAACCGGGGCTCGGTCCCGGCCCGGTCGAAACCCCGGTAGCCGATCAGCAGGCCCTCGTCGTAGCGCAGGACGCCGTCCACCGGATTTGCGTGCAGCACGGGACAGTCGGCCTCCGCCGCGGGCAGCGTGACCGGCAGCCGGCCACCGGGTTCGGCCCGGCCCAGCAGCACGTCGGCCAGGGCGTCGCCCATGGCCTGCCCGGGCAGCCAGGCCCAGCCCACCGCGGCCACGTCATCCGCCCACGGTGTCAGCACCGGCATGCCCGCGTTGACCACGACGATCGTCCGGTCGTTGACCGCCGCCACCCGGCGGACCAGCTCGTCCTGCCGCCCGGTCAGGGCCAGGCCCGGCCGGTCGTAGCCCTCGCTCTCGGCGGCGGGCCCGGAGCCGACGACGACCACCGCGGCGTCGGCATCACCGGCGGCCCGCACCGCCGCGTCCAGCAGCGCGTCCTCGTCCGGGGCCGGTACCACCCCGAGCCGGATCGAGATCGGCCCCTGCTTCCAGTTCTCCGGCAGCAGCGAGACCTCCAGCTCGGCGACCTGCCCGGCCCGCAACGGCACGGTGGCCCGGACCTCGCCCGGCCGGACCATCGCCTCCACCGGGTCGGCCGGGGTCGGGGTGCGGCCCTGGGCCTGCACCGTGTCGTCCACGGTCAGCGTGAGCTGCCCGACGCCGCCCGCGCCGATCAGGTGCGGGCCGTCCGAGGTGGCCCGGAACCGGGTCCGCAGCAGGATCCGGCCGTCACCGCCCCAGCCCACCCCGTCCGGCAGGCCTTCCCACCAGGTGAACATGGTCGCGCTGCGGTGCTCGGCCGCCAGCAGGTCCCCGCCGGCGGCGCGGAACTCCAGCCGGACGCCGGCCCCGCCGCTGACCGGATCGGTCAGCGCGGACGGTTCCGGCTGCGGCACGGCCTCCCAGGTGACACAGCCGGGCTCGACCGTCAGCTCGGCCTGCCCGGTCGCCCCGGTCATGCTGGCCAGCGCCGCGCGCAGGGCGTCTCCAGGAGTGAACAGGCTGGCCTGCGGCACCGCGGCGCTGCCGCCGCCCTGGCTGACCGGGTGCACCGCGTTCGGCCCGATCAGGGCCAGCCGCCGGACTCCGCGGGGGCCCGTCAGCTCCAGCGGGAGCGCCCCGTCCTCGTTACGCACCAGGGTGAACGCGGCCGCCGCGGCCCGCCGGAGCAGGGCCGGATCGGCTGGTCCGGCCGCACGGGCCACTTCAAGCCCGTCGGTCACGTCATTATTTATATAAAATGAGCTCTGTCCACTGGGTTCGCGGGCACCGACCTGAGCGGCCACGTGCCGTAGCCGCGTCAGCTTGTCGTCGATCAGCCCCTCCGGCACGCGCCCGGCTCGCACCGCGGCGGCCAGCCGTTCGCCCCACGGCCCATCCGGTCCCGGCATGGCCAGGTCCAGCCCGGCCAGGGCGCTGGCCTCGGTGCTGCGGGCCGCATGCCAGTCCGACAGCACGACCCCGGCGAAGCCCCACTCGTCCTTGAGCACGCCGGTCAGCAGCGGCGTGTTCTCGGTCATCGTGGCCCCGTTCACCGCGTTGTAGCCGGCCATCACCACGGCCACGCCGGCGTCGCGGACACACGCTTCGAACGGCACCAGGTACAGCTCGCGCAGCGCGGTCCCGGCCACGTGCACGTCGTAGGTCCAGCGCTGGGTCTCCGACTCGTTGCACAGGTAGTGCTTGATCGCGCAGGCCACACCGGCGCTCTGCACGCCGCGCACGTAGGCGGCGGCGATACCCGCGGTGAGCACGGGGTCCTCGGAGAAGCACTCGAACCCGCGGCCGCCGAGCGGGGTGCGCATCAGGTGCACGGTGGGAGCGAGCAGGACGTCGATGTCCTTGCCCCGGGCCTCGGCGCCCAGAGCCGCCCCGACCTCGGCCACCAGGGCCGGGTCCCAGGTCGCGCCGAGGGCCGATGGGCAGGGCAGGCTGGACGATGGCACCCGTTCGTCCATGACGATGCCGCGAACCCCGGCGGGCCCGTCGGACATGGCCAGCGGCCGCAGGCCGAGCCGGCCCTCGGCCGCGGTGCGCCAGTTGTCCGCCCCGGTGAGCAGGCGGATCTTGTCGTCCAGGGCCAGCGACGGCGGGGCCGGTTCCAGAGAAGACGGGACGGGCTCCGCGCCGAGGCGCGGAGCCCGCTCGTCATTGCGGTTAGTCACTTACGAGGCGGCCTTCAGGTGGGTCAGGATGTAGCCCACTTCGGGGTCGTCCGGCGCCGGGTCCATGTATGGGTTGGACTGGGTGGCCCATCCCGTGATCCGGGCCGTGCTGTACTCGTTCCAGTCCGCGCCGTACAGCAGCGGGATGGTCGGCAGCTGGGTGGACTCCAGGTTCTCCAGCGTGTTCAGCTGGGTCTGCTGGGTGCTCTGGTCGTTGGTGTTCTCGAACGCCGTGAACGCGGACTGGGCCTGGCTGTTGCTGTACCGGCCGTAGTTCGAAGCCGCGCTCGCGCCGATCTTGGCCGACAGGGTGTTGTCCATCCAGTACTGGTACTGGCCGAACGGGTACGGGTCGGAGGTACCGCCCGCGCCGCCACCCCAGTGCACGGCGGTCTGGAAGTTGCCGTCCTGGGTGTCGGTGAACCACGACGGGGCGGCCACGCCGTCCACGGTGGCGTTGATGCCGGCTGCCTTGAGCTCGCCGGAGATCAGCTGCGCGTCCGCGAAGTAGTCGGTGAAGGCGGTCGGGTCCTCGACGGCGAACGAGATCTCCTGGCCGTTCTTGGCCCAGAAGCCCTTGCTGTCCTTCGTGTACCCGTCCGCGGTCAGGATCGAGGACACCTTGCTGACGTTGGCCGTGGGGGACAGGTCGTTGGCCAGCTTCGGGTCCTGGAACTGCTGCTGCTCAGGCAGGGTCAGGCCACTGGAGGAGGTGGCGGGCGCCTCGTAGCCGTACTCGCCCTTGACCGACAGCTGCTGGCGGTTGATGCCCGCACTGATCGCCTGGCGCACCTTGGGGTCGGCCAGCGGGCCGCCCTTGGCCACGTTGATCCACAGCGTCACTGTGTTGCCGCCGGGGAACCAGTAGTGGTTGTTGGTCGGGTCCTTGCTCGTGTAGAGCTGCTTGAGGTTGGGGATCTCGTTGCCGGCCCAGTCCAGCTGGCCCGCGGCCAGCGCGGTGGTGGCGGCCGTGTTGCCCGAGTAGTAGGGGATGTTGACCTGCGTGACCGCGGGCTTGCCACCCCACCACTTGGGGTTGGCGGTGAACGTGACCTGCTGGGTGGTGAACGACTTCAGCACGTACGGCCCGGTCCCGACGGGGTTGGCGACCGCGGCCGTGGCCACATTGCTGAGCGAGGAGAACACGTGCTTCGGCACGATGAACGTGTTGCCGAGGATGGCGAAGATGTTCGCGTACTGGGCGGCCTTGAAGTTCAGGACCACGGTGTGCGCGTCTGGCGTCGCGACGCTACTGAGCGCGGGCACACCGCTGGTGTTGGCCGCCGGGTTGGAGTTGATCGTGTTGAACGTGTACGCGGCGTCGGCACTGGTGAACGCCGTGCCGTCGCTGAACTTCACGCCGGTGCGGAGGTTGACGGTGAGTGTCTTGCCGCCGTTGGACCAGGCGTACTTGGTGCCCAGCATCGGGTGGATGACGCCGGGCTTGAGGGCGTCGAACTCGAACAGCGGCTCGTACAGGAGCGACTTGGTGTCGACCTGGGACGCGAATGAGTTCACGTCGAACGGGTTGAAGTTCTTGGTGAACGTAACGCCGGTCACCGCCTCTTCGGTGATGCTTGTGGTCTTGGCCCCGGATGAGGAGCCGCTGCTGTGGCTGCTGCTCGAGCAGGCCGCGACGCCCAGGCCGACAACCATCGTGGCGGCGATGCCCTTGAGGTATCTGTGACTCATTGCCTTAAACTCCAAATTGCCCGGCCGGTTCTTCACCGGCCAGCGTTTGATGACCGTGTCGGGGTCTTTCGCCAGGTATTACGGTGCGGGCCGGCCGGGCGCACGACCGGTCGCCGAGGCTGCCGCCCGAGGGCGGAAGCGGGATCGAGCTAAGCGATCACTCGGCTGTTCAACTCATCGCGCCTCCTTCGCGATCGGTTTGGCCTGGGCCGGACTCAGGTCGCTGGCGTGCAGCCAGCAGGCCGCGGTGTGGCCGGAGGAGACGGTCACGCTTGGTGGCCGCTGCTCCCGGCACACGGCCATCGCGTGCGGGCACCGGGGATGGAACCGGCAGCCGGACGGCGGTGACACCAGGCTCGGTGGCGTGCCGCGGCCGGCCAGCGACGGTGGCTCGGCCCGGGCCGGGTCGGGCGCCGCGGACAGCAGCAGCTGGGTGTACGGGTGGGCCGGGGAATCGGTCAGCTCAGCGCTCGGTGCCGACTCCACCAGCTCACCCGCGTACATGACGACGATCTTGTCGGCCAGGTAGCGGGCCGAGGCGATGTCGTGGGTGACGTACAAGATGGCCAGCCGGGACTTCTCCCGCAGATCGGCCAGCAGGTTGAGCACGCCCAGCCGGATCGACACGTCCAGCATGGATACCGGCTCGTCCGCCAGCAGCACATCCGGCCGCACGGCCAGCGCGCGGGCGATGGCCACCCGCTGCCGCTGGCCGCCGGACAGCTCGTGCGGGTACTTGTCGATGAACCGGGCGGGCGGGTCCAGGGCCACCCGCCGCAGCAGGCTCTCCATCGCCCCGTCCAGGTCCCCGTCGGCCAGGTGGTGGATCTTCAGGGGCCGGGTCAGGTGGTAGCGGATGGAGTGCACCGGGTTCAGCGACGCGAACGGGTCCTGCAGCACGAGCTGGACCCGGCCGGCGTACTCCTGCCGGTGCCGCTGCCCGGTCGGTGTCTCCTTTCCGTCCAGTAGCAGCTGGCCAGAGGTGGGCGTGATGATCCGGGCCAGCATCCGGGCCAGCGTGGACTTGCCCGAGCCGCTCTCGCCCACCACCGCGGTGACCGACGCGCGGGGCAGCGCCAGCGACACGTTCTCCACCGCGTGCACGGTGGAGCGGGACCGGCCGCGGCGGACATGGAAGTGCTTGGTCAGGTCGCGGGCCTCCAGCACCGGCACGGCGGTGCCGGGGGCGACCGGATCGGTCAGCGTCTCGGTCATGACGTTCCCTCCTGCTGCTGGGCCGCCGGGGCGTCCGGGGCGGGACCGGCTGGATCGGGCTGGGCCAGTTCCTCCGGCACCGGGACCGCCGACCGCGGGTCGTGCAGCCAGCAGGCCACCTCCCGCGGGCTGCGGCCGGCCGGTACGGGACCGTGGCTGAGCGGCACGAGCTGCGGTTCGTCCACCGAGCACCGGTCCATGGCGTGCAGGCAGCGGGGGTGGAACGCGCACCCGGACGGGATCGCCCGCAGGTCCGGCGGCGACCCGGTGATGCCGGTCATGGCCACCCGCTCCCCGTGCATGGGCGGGAACGAGTTCAGCAGCCCGTGGGTGTAGGGATGCCGCGGCGCCCGGAACAGCGACTCCGACGGGGCCCGCTCAACCAGCCGGCCCGCGTACATCACGGCGATCTCGTCGGCCAGCTCGATCAGCAGCGACAGGTCGTGGGTGATGAACAGCGCGGCGAAGCCCAGGTCGTCCCGCAGCCGGATCAGCTCTTCCAGGATCTCCCGCTGGGTCACCACGTCCAGGGCGGTGGTCGGCTCGTCCATGATCACGACCTGCGGCTCCAGGGCCAGCGCCATCGCGATCATGGCGCGCTGGCGCATGCCGCCGGACAGCTCGTGCGGGTAGCTGCTGAGCCGGTCGCCGGTGATGCCGACCATCTCCAGCAGCTCAATGGCCCGGTTGGTGCGGCCGGCCCGGTTGAGGTCTGGCCGGTGGGCGCGCAGCACGTCCGTGATCTGGTGCCCGATGCTGGCCACCGGGTTCAGCGCGTTCAGCGCGCTCTGCATGACGACCGAGATCTCCGACCAGCGCACCCGCTGCAGCTCGCCCTCGTCCAGGTCGAGCAAGTCGGCGGTGCCCGTGACCGCGTTGGGCCCGCTCTGCGCGTTCGGCCGGGAGTGGAACAGCACTTCTCCGCCGGTGATCACGCCGGGCTCGCGCAGCAACCGGGTGGCCGCATAGGCCAGGGTGGACTTGCCGCTGCCGCTCTCCCCGGCCAGGCCGAGCACCTGGCCGCGGCGCAGGGTCAAACTGGCGTCCACCACCGCGTGCACGGCGTCCTCGCCCACCCCGTAGTCCACGCACAGCCCGCGGATCTCCAGCACCGGGTCACCCAGGTGGAGCGGCCCGTTAACCGGTCCGCCGCCCGCCGTGACCGGGGCCACCGCGGCGCTCACCGGGCCACCTTCGCCGGGCCGGACGCGGAGCCTTGTGTTTGTGGTGCACTGGCCCCAGGGCGGCTGGACGGGCTGCGCAGCACCGGGGTCAGGCCCAGCTTGGGGTGGCGGGGCAGCCCGGCCTGGCGCGTGCCACGGCGGGACAGGCCCGCGGCCCGTAGCCGGGGGTTGATGAACTCGTCAACCCCGAAGTTCAGCAGGGCCAGCCCCGTGCCGACCAGGGCGATACACAGGCCGGGCGGCACGAACCACCACCAGGCGCCGGTCAGCGGGGCGTTGCTGGTCTGGGCCCAGTACAGCATCGTGCCCCAGTTCCACACCGAGGTGCTGGTCACGCCGAGGTAGGCCAGCGCGACATAGGTGCCGATGCAGTACAGCATGGTGAACAGGAACGACGAGGCCACGATGGCCAGCAGGTTCGGCAGCACTTCGAATACCATGATCCGGATCCGGCCCTCGCCCGCGATCCGGGCCGCCTCCACGAAGTCCCGCCGTTTCACCGACAGCGTCTGGGCCCGCAGCACCCGGGCGCCCCAGGCCCAGCCGGTGATGGCGATGATCACGCCGATGAGCAGCGTGTTCGATCGGCCGGCGGTCGGCAGGTAGCTGTCGAGGACGATCAGCAGCGGCAGCCCGGGGATGGCCAGGAACACGTTGGCCGTCAGCGAGAGGCCCTCGTCGGCGCCGCCGCCCAGGTAGCCCGCGCTGATGCCGATGATCACCGACAGCACGGTGGCGACCAGGCCCGCGATGAAGCCCACCACCATGGTGGCCCGGGCCCCGTTGAGCAGCTGGGAGAAGATGTCCGCGCCCAGGTTGCTGGTGCCCAGCCAGTGCGCGGCTGAGGGGTGCAGGTTCTGGGCGAACGAGTTGTCGTTCGGCGAGTACGGCGCCACCCAGGGCCCGACCAGGGTCAGGATCGCGAACGCCGCGATGATGACCAGGCCGGCGATGACTTTGGGTGAGCGCGGCAGCCGGATCGCCCGGGTCACCTTGCCTTTGATCGGTACCGGCGGGGTCAGCTGCCCGGCGGGTAGCGGTGCGAGGTCGTCTGCGTGGACGGTCATGATCCTCAGCCCTCCTGCCGGACGCGGGGGTCCAGGGCGACGTAGACGAAGTCGGCGATCAGGTTGGCGGCCAGCACGGTGAGCGTGATGACCAGGAAGATCCCCTGCAGCAGCGGGTAGTCCTGGTTGAGGACGGCCTGCAGCAGCAGGTTGCCGACGCCGGGGTAGTTGAAGACCAGCTCGACCAGCAGTGCGCCGGAGACGACGAGCCCGATGGCCAGCGAGAAGTTCGCGATGCTGGGCAGGATGGCGTTCCGCGCCGCGTAACTCACCACCTTGCGGGTGGGCAGCCCCTTGGCCCGGGCTACCAGCACGAAGTCCTCGTCCAGGACGGTGATCATCATGTTCCGCATGCCGAGCATCCAGCCCGCGATCGAGCTGAGCACGATCGTGATGGCGGGCAGCTCCGCGTACCGGAAGACGCTGAAGATGAACGGCCCGTTAAAGCCCGGGGTCAGCCCGCGCTGGTAGTTGCCGAGTACCGGGAACCAGTGCAGGTCGCTGCCGAACACCAGCAGCAGCACGGTGCCGAGGAAGAAGTACGGCACGGCCTGGAAGAAGGTGGACACCGGCAGCAGCCCGTCCAGCCAGGAGCCGCGCCGCCAGCCGAGCGCGATGCCGAGCAGTGTGCCAAGCGCGAAGCTGATCACGGTGGCCGCGCCGAGCAGCCCGATGGTCCACGGCAGCGTGCCGCCCAGGACGGTGCTGACCGGCGCGGACAGCGTGATCGACTGGCCCAGGTTGCCGTGGAACAGCTGGACCCAGTAGTTCCCGTACTGCGTGAGCAGGCTCTGGTGCAGGCCCACGCCGAACTGCAGCTGGATGGCGCGCTGCATGGACGGCGTGACCCGGCCCTGCAGCTTGCCGATCATCGTCTGGATCGGGTTGCCCGGCATCAGCCGGGGGAGCAGGAAGTTGACCGTGATGGCCACCCACGCCGTGACGACGTAGACCATCAGCTTGCGGGTGAGCGGGATCACGACGGTTCCGCCTCTCCGCAGCCGCAGCTCCGGCGGCGGATCAGTGCAGTGGGGAGCACCACGTCGCTCATGGCGGGGGTCTCGTGATTGATCATCGAATAGAGCACCTCGAAGGCTGTGGCACCAAGTTCCCTGATGCGCTGGCGGACCGTGGTCAGCTGGGTCTGCAGATGCCGGGCCACCGGAATGTCGTCGAACCCGGTGACCGCCACATCCTGGGGGACCCGCACGCCGTGCCGGTCCAGGGCGTAGAGCACGCCGATGGCGGTCTGGTCGTTCGCGCACACGATCGCGTCCGGCATTGGCGTCCCGCGGTCGAGCAGGCTGTTGATCACCTGCGCGCCGCCCCCCGCGGTGTAGTTCCCCTGCCACTGCGGGCCGTCCAGCAGGGTCGCCCCCGCGGTCGCGACCTCTGCGGCCAGGGAGTCGAACCGGGCGATGCTGTCCGGGCTGTCGATGTGACCGCCGATGTAGCTGATCGTCCGGTAACCGTGGTCGTACAGGAGGTGACCGGCCAGGTCCCGCATCCCGGCCGCGTTGTCGCTGCGCACGTTGGCCGTCAGCGACGTCGCCTCCGCGGCCAGCGTGACCACCGGGACCTGCCGGCCCAGCCATTCCAGCTGCTCCGCGTCCAGGACCCGGTCGTGCAGGATGATGCCGTCACTCTTGCGGGCCAGCGTGAGGATCCGGCCCCCCGGGTCGTGCTCGTCCAGCTCGACCGACCGCACCAGGATGTCGAAGCGGCGCCGCTGCGCCGCCTCGGCGATCCCCCGGTTGATCATGTCGGGGAACTGCAGGCTGTCCTCTTCGTCGGCGAACAGGTCTTCCGGGTCCCGCGACGTCCACGGCAGCCGGATGATCACGCCGGCGACTTCCTTCAGCCGGGCGCTCAGGGCCCGGGCCGCGTCGTCCGGCACGAACCCCAGCTCGGCCACGGCCTGCAGCACCTTGTCCCGGGTCTCCGGGCGCGGGTTGCGCCGGCCGTTCAGCACCCGCGAGACCGACGCGATCGAGACCCCGGCCGCCCGCGCTACGTCGTAGATGGTCGCGGCCTGGCTGACCCCCACCGGGCCGAGGGTCGCGCTGGCCGGGTCGGCGACCGCCCGCACTGGGGCAGGAGCGTCTCGGGTGGGAGGTACGTCCAGCGTGGCAGGTGCGGAAGGGGCGGGGCGCGCGGCCTTGCCCGCGTTCACCGTCGTCTCCGCGTCCACGGGCCGGCTCCTTCCGTACAGCGGCCCGGCGTCTGTGCCGAGCCTTGGGCCAGCGCCTGTGCCGGGCCCCGAACCCGGCGCCTGTGCCGGGTCCCGCGCCGGCGAGCGGTAAGCGCTTTCCGGCGTGTCCTGAAGGCTACGTCTGTCCCTATACCTCCCTCAAGGGTTACCGCTGTGACCGTTACGGGAAAGTGACATACGGTGTCGGTCGGTGCCGGTCAGTCCCGGGCCGGCTTGGCCGACCCGCGCTGGCGGCTCGTGACCGCGCCGGCGGAGG
>Ga0208982_1000121_pt1 | contig 10571 bp, 9 predicted proteins | sample MedBloCAOM1_O3_FD_187840 | JGI IMG/M metagenome (GOLD analysis project Ga0208982, IMG submission 187840) | Forest soil microbial communities from El Dorado National Forest, California, USA - Mediterranean Blodgett CA OM1_O3 (SPAdes) (version 2) | ecosystem: Environmental > Terrestrial > Soil >... | reverse complement strand
GATTGGAGCGGTCCCTATGCCGGCGTGAATGCCGGTTATGGCCACGGCAATTCCAGCCAGACTGACCCCGGCATCCCCGCACGCACGGCGACCATGCTGAACAGCGCCGCAGCTGCGACCGGCAATTTGCAGCAATTTGTCTCGTCGGGCACCCTCAGTTTCTTCTCCTCGGGCAGCGTCGCCAACCTCCTCAATGCAGGTTTAAACGGAATAACGTTCACCGTGGTCGGAGACGGTCACTATGGCGTCGACGGCGCGCTGGTGGGGGGAACGCTCGGATACAACTGGCAGCGTGGCCGTTGGGTTTTCGGCGTCGAGGGCGATGACGATTGGTCCAGTGTTCGGGGCGCCTCATCGGTCTGCGGGCCCGGCATCATCACGCCGCACCCTTGCGGCACCGATCTGAATTCATTGGGCACGCTGCGCGGGCGTGTCGGCTACACCGTTGGGCCGACCGGCTCCATCCTGCCCTATTTCACCGGCGGTCTCGCCTTCGGAAACCTTCGCGGCTGGGACAGCCTGTTTCCGGCCAGCGGAAGCGCCTTTCGCAAGGGTTGGACCGCAGGGTCGGGTATCGAAATGGTTATCGCTCCTCAATGGACAGTGAAGCTCGAGTATCTCCATATCGATCTCGGCGACGTCCCGCTGTTCGACATCATCCCCGGAGTTCCGGAATCCGTCAGTCTGCGGATGGATAGCGTCCGTGTCGGACTGAACCATCGATTTGATGTCAGGCCATAGCGCCGATGCTACGCGGGGCAGAACGACAAGCGCGCCATTGCCAGAATATCCGTTTCAAGCTAGCGAACGGTCTTACGTTCGAGCGCGCCGCAACGTCGATTTCGGAGCAAGCCGGTGACCCGCATTCGCTATCGCTTCACCACGGCCCTCGCCCTTGCCGGGCTCGTCGCCCTCGCCGCGATATTCGGTCTGCAACCGATCGGCGCTGCGATGGCGCAAAGCGCTACCGCGGCCCTGCTTGCCCAGCCGATGTCGCTGCCCGACATGGCGCTTGGCGAGGCCAAGGCGCCGGTCACGATCTTTGAATTCGCCTCGATGAGCTGTCCGCATTGCGCGGCCTTCGAGCAGAACGTGTTTCCGATGCTGCGGTCGAAATACATCGACACCGGCAAGGTGCGCTACGTGTTTCGGGAATTCCCGCTCGACATCAAGGCGGCGTCGGCCTCGGTGCTGGCGCGCTGCATCGCCAATGGCGACGCCGAGAAATTCTTCGGCGCCATCGACATGATGTTCAAGCAGCAGGACGCGTTGATGGAACAGACCAAGGAAACCATGCTGGCGATCGGCAAGGAAGCCGGGCTCGACGACCAGGGCGTCGAAAGCTGTGTCGGCGATCAGTCCGCGATGGACAGGCTTTCCGCCGACGAGACCTTTGCCGCCAAGCAGCTCAAGGTCGATGCGACGCCGACCTTTTTCATCAACGGCAAGATGGTCAAGGGCGCGATCTCGTTCGAGGAATTCGAGGCCAAGCTCAAGCCGCTGCTGAAAAAATAACGGCGGCAATCGATAACAGGGGTCAGCCCGCCTCGCCCGGGTCTGACGATTCTTGCGGCGTTGCAACAAAGGCGACGCCGATGCGTTTTTGCCGGATCCAGGCAATCTCGCATTCCCTCACGGAAGCATCCTTCGCGATCACCAGGCGAAAATGCTGCGGCACAAACTCGGGGTTCTCGATATCGATCGCGGCGCCCTCGGGCGAGATATTCCGCACCACGCAACTCATCACCGAGCCGCCCGACGACACATAGGCCGGCTCATCGATATCGGTCCGCGCGTGCTTTCGCTTCTCTTCCATGGACTTCGGTCCAGATGATCGTCGACCACCAGTATATCGAGGAACCTTAACGAATAAGTCTCTATCCCCGTAGCCCGCTGCCGCGCGTCTGGCCTCCTCGCGGCCCGGAGACGACCGGAAATACCGGCCCCGACGCCCGTCCGGTTCCGGCCGCGCCGCTGAGCGGACGCTTATTTATCGGTCGATAATATTCCCGTGTTTCGCCCGCCCGCTCTCTTCCGTTCCCGGCAATCGCAGGATAGCCTTGACGTATTGCCGGTGCGCAGGCGCGACGCCCGTCAGAAAAAACGAACAAAGCGCCAAAGGGAAAACGCCATGTTCGAGATACTCGATCGACAGACGAGTCTGACCGGCAACCAGATCAAGATCCTCGCCGCCGCCATCATCGGCGATGCGCTGGAATTCTTCGACTACTTCCTGATCGGCTTTGTGCTCGCCTTCCTGATCGGGCCGTGGAAACTGACCTTCGGCCAATCGGCCATCGTGCTGATGAGTTCCGGCATCGGCGCCATCATGGGCGCGTATGTCTGGGGTTGGCTGGCCGACCAGATCGGCCGCCGCAAGGTGTTCATCTGCACCGTGCTGAATTTCTCGATCGCGACCGGCCTGCTCTACTTCACGCCGGACAATGGCTGGATCTATCTGACGGTGATGCGCTTCTTCGTCGGCGTTGGTGTCGGCGGGCTCTATTGCGTCGACCTGCCGCTGGTTCAGGAGTTCATGCCCTCTTCCAAGCGTGGTTGGGTCGGCGGCCTCGTCACTTGCGTCATCCCGCTCGGCACCGGGCTCGGCGCCGTGCTCGGCGCCAATATCGGCAGCGGCGACTGGCGGCTGTTGTTCGCACTCGGCGTGCTACCGGCCCTGCTGGTGCTGCTGGTGCGCTTGTGGGTACCGGAATCGCCACGCTGGCTCTGCCGCCAGGGCCGCTACGAGGAAGCGCGCAACTCGCTGGCGTGGGCGCTGCAGATGGAACCGTCGGCGCTGCCGATGCCGACCGCGGCCGACGCCGGCCCGATCATCAAGGGCGGCTGGCTCGATTTGTTCAAATATCCGCGCAGCCTGATCGTTTCCTGGCTCGGCAACGCCGGAGCGCAGACCGGCGTCTACGGCATCACGCTCTGGGTGCCGTCGCTGTTCGTGCTGCTGCTCAAGGTCTCGCCGCAGCAAGCCGCCAAGATGATGATCCTCTTGACGGTCTGCGGCTTCATCGGCCGCGTCTCGTTCTCGTTCTTCTCGGAATCGATGGGACGGCGCAACGCCGGCGGCCTGCTCGGCTTCGGTGCCGGCATCCTGACCATCGTGGCGGGTTACAACTACGACACCACGATCATGGGCGTGTCGGGCTTCTGGCTGATCCTGGCCGTCGGTTACTTCTTCGCCGATGGCGGTTTTGCGATCGTCGGTCCCTATGCGGCCGAGGTCTGGCCATCTCACTTGCGAACGTCAGGCATGGGCTCGGCCTACGGTTTTGGCGGCATCGGGAAGATCATCGGACCGGTCGGGCTTGCCCTGATTGTGGGCTCGGGCAACTATCTCAAGCCCGACGTGCCGTTGCCGGAAATTCCGCTCGCCTTCGTGTATCTCGGCTGCTGGTTCCTGATGGCGGGGGCGGTGTATTACTTCTTCGGCATCGAAACCCGAGGCAAGTCGATCGAGCAGATTGACCGCGAGCTGGCCGTCACCGCGGGCATGCCCGCGGCGACCGCAGCGGTTCGGCAGGCCTGACCTTGGATACGCTGATGGCAAGCTCCGCCGATCTCGCGGGCGATCCGGCCGTGATTGCCCGCGCCGAGGCCGTCCAAGGCGCCGTCAGCGCGGCGTCCGACGAAATCGAAAGCACGCGGCGGCTGCCGCCGGCGCTGCTCGACAGACTGCATGAGGCCGGGCTGTTCCGCCTGCTGTTGCCGCGCTCGTCGAACGGGATCGAGACCGATCCCGTCACCTTCTTCCATGTGATCGAGACCATTGCGAAAGCCGATGCATCGACCGCGTGGTGCCTGAGCCAGGCCGGCGGCTGTGCGATGTCGGCGGCCTATCTCGACGTGCCGGTCGCCCATGCGATCTTCGGCAACGATCCGCGCGCGGTGCTGGCCTGGGGTCCCGGCCCCCGGGTCACCGCGGTCGAATGCGACGGCGGCTACCGGGTCACCGGCGTCTGGGCGTTCGCCTCGGGCGGCCGGCATGCCACCTGGCTCGGCGCCCATTGCCCGATCAGCCAGGCCGACGGCGCGCCCCGGCTGGATGCCGACGGCGTGCAGCAGGAGCGCACCATGCTGGTGCGCACCGAAGACGTCGAATGGACCGACATCTGGAACACGGTCGGCCTGCGCGGCACCGCCAGCGACCAGTTCGCGCTGAATGATTTCTTCGTCCGCTCCGACCATTCGATCACCCGCGAATTCGACCGGGAATGCCGCGAGAGCGGCCCGCTCTACCGCATGAGCAACGGCACCTGCTACCAGGTCGGGTTCGCCGGCGTCGCCTGCGGCATCGCCCGCGGCGCGCTCGACAATTTTGTCGACATCGCGCGCAACAAGGTGCCGCGCGGCAAGGTAAGCCCGCTGCGCGACAACGCGGTGGTGCAGTCCAACCTGGCGCAAGCCGAAGTCAATCTGCGCGCTGCGCGCGGCTTCGTGCTGCAATCGATGGCGGAAGTCTGGAAAACGCTGGAAGCCGGCGCCATGATTACGGTGGAACAGCGCATCACCATTCGCATGGCAGCCACCAACGCCATCCACAAGGCGCGCGAGGCGGTCGATTTCGCCTATAATGCCGCGGGTGCCACCGCGATTTTCGACAACCATCCGCTCGAGCGCCGCTTTCGCGACATCCACACCGTGACCCAGCAATTGCAGGGCCGGCTCAGCCATTTTGAAACCGTCGGCGCCTGGATGCTGGGCGTCGATGCCGACCTCGCCTTCGTGTAAAATAAAAGGAGAACAACCATGCCCCTTGGCGGACTGCAGCACTACACCATCGAGCCCTCGGATCTGGAAAAGACCAGGGAGTTCTATTGCGACGTATTGGGATTGGAGAACGGCGACCGGCCGCCGCTCAATTTCCCCGGCTACTGGCTCTATTCCGGCGGCCAGGCCACGGTGCACCTGATGGGCACCCGTCAGCCGCGCGAAGGCATCGTGGTGCGCGGCACCGAGAAGAAGTACGAGGACACCGGCCGCCTCGACCATATCGCCTTTGCCGGCACCGACATCGCGGCCATGCGCAAGCGGCTGCAATCCAAGAACGTCAAATTCCGCGAAGCCATCGTGCCGCGCACCGGCGACACGCAATTCTTCCTGTACGACCCTGATGGCGTCGGCGTGGAATTGAATTTCCCCAAGGAGTGATCGCACTTAGCGCGTCATTCCCGGCTGTCTCTCCGGCACCCCGGTCGCAGTTCGCGGCCGGGGTGTTTTGCCGGTTCCCCATAAAGTCACCGCGCGGCCATTTCTCGGTCGCGAATCCGTCCGCGTTCGCCCACCTTCGTATGGCGAGGTGGAGAGCCGCGCCGTCGCGGCAGGGTAGCCGGACGCCGGGCCTGTACCTCAACCCCAGGGCACGCGTGTCCGGTTACTCGCCGGCGGTGCTTGAGGTTTCCGTACTCGCGCCCTTGCCGCCTTGAAGCTTCGCTTCGGATAAAATCAGAACCAAAGCTCCAGATTCTTGTTTTGACGCGTTTTCTTCACGCGAACCGGTATCCACCCACGGATCAAGTCCGAGGGCATGCTTCGCTCGAAAACGCCCTAGTCGAGCCCGCGTTCGTGGCTCAGGCGCACCATCTCGTCGATGAATATCTGCTTTTGCTTGTCGTTGAGGCTCGCGTAGAGCGGATCGGCACCGTCCGCGACGGCGCGCTGATCGGCCGCACGGTCGTCGAGAAACTGCGCCTCGTTGCGCATCTGCTCGATAATGTCGTCAGGCGGATCGCGCTTGGCGCGCGCGATGCGCAGGTTGAGGCGGTCGGCGCCATTGTGGCCGAGATAATGCATCGCACTGTTGAACGCCGACCAGTTCTTCTCCTGGTCCGGGGTCAGTTCCAGTTCCGCCTTGATCCGTTCGATGTTGGCGTCGCTGTTGGTGACGATCTGCTCGGCGGTCAATGCCGGTTCGCCGTTCTGGGTCAGCATCGCGGGCTGCTTGCCCGGCTTGTCGCCCTTCCCCGCCTTGGCGGCCTTGGTCGAGCCGGGCTGTTTGCTGCCGTTCGCCGCGGGCTGCTGCCCCGACTGGTTGTTGCCGGTGCCGAGCACGCCGGTGAAGACGCCGACCACGCCGCCGATCGCACCGCCGAGCACGCCGCCGACCGGCCCCGCCGCCTTGTTGCCGGCTTGCGCGCCCTGCTGGACGCCCTTGACCAGTCCCTGCGCCTGCGCGCCCGCGCCGATAAGCGTCAGGACAACTGCCCCAATCGCGAAGCGCAATCCGATTTGCGTCCACGCGGATGGTGTCGGGCTGAACATCATTTGGTCTCCCATTGTCGTTCTGGTTGTCGTTCTGGATCAATCGTAGGTTGGCGCGGCAGGCTGACGGGTTCAGGCGATAGCTGGCCGCTCAACGCCGACATTATCGTTTTCGCACTGCGCAAGTCTACCGCCGCCCCGCGCCATGAAGATGAACAAGGCTTCGATCCACAACGAATGGCGTCGGCGCAGGCTTGCCTGCGACGCAATCGCGCACCCGGTCGAGCGGCATGTGCGGGCTCGCGCGTGCAGCGCGGTATTGCATCGAACCCGCTGGCGTCGCGGCATTCACAGCGAATTGGCGCGCGAGAACGGTTCGGCGATACGCAACGTAAGTTCTAGAGCCCGCACATCGCTGATTTCTCGACAGGTGACGGCAATTCTGCTCTGATTGCGACAACGAAATCTCCGCAGAGGCGCTCAGGGTGAGCCATCTCGGGTCCGCCCGGCAGCGGCGATAATAAGAACAACAACGAGGTTCTATCTGGTCGCATCGGTTCACCTGGGAGGGGAATGCCATGTCACTTAAGAACTTGTCACGGAAGAAGCTGTCTCGCCGACAATTCGTTGCTGCCACCGCACTCACATCCGCTGCATTGATATCCGCGCCCTATGTCCGCTCGGCCTACGCCGGCGGCAAGCTGACGATGGGTTTCTGGGACCATTGGGTGCCCGGCGCCAACGACACCTGTAGCGCCATCATCAAGGAATGGGCCGACAAGGAAAAGGTCGAGGCCACCGTCGACTACATCACCACCCAGGGCAACAAGAACCTCGTGACCATCGCCGCCGAATCCGCGGCGCAGTCCGGCCACGACATCCTGGCGATGCCGTCGTGGTGGCCGCATGCCAATTCAGACCAGCTGGAGCCCGTCAACGACATCATGGAGCCCTTGATCAAGCAGAACGGCGAGGTCAACGGCACCGTCAAATATCTCGGACAGCTCGACGGCAAATGGCTCGGCGTGCCCGCCTGCATCGGCAGCCAGATCAAGGGCCCCTGCTCGCGCATCGACCTGATGAAGAAGTTCGCCAATATCGACGTGCAGGAAATGTATCCGGCCGGCAGCCCGCCCAAGGCGGACAACTGGACCACCGATACCTTCCTGAAGGCGGCGGAAGCCTGTCACAAAGGCGGCTATCCCTTCGGCATTGGGCTCGGCGAAACCGCCGACAATGTCGATACCGCGGGCGCGTTCTTCCTCGCCTTCGGCGCCCAGCTGGTCAACGCCAAGGGCGATCTCACGGTCAAGACCGACGAGGTGCGGCAGGCGCTCGAGTTCTACAAGAAGCTGATCGCCTTCCTGCCGCCGAATGTCGCGGCCTGGGACGATGCCTCCAACAACAAATGGCTGGTGTCCGGCCAGGGCGCGATGATCATGAATCCGCCGAGCGCCTGGGCGGTGGCCAAGCGCGACGCGCCGCAGGTCGCCGAACAATGCTGGACCCACGGTTTTCCGGCAGGACCGAAAGGCAGGTTCGCGCCGTTCGTTCCGTTCTTCTGGAACATCTGGAAATTCTCCAGGAACAAGGAAGCCGCCAAGAGCCTGCTCGTCCATCTGTCGCAGCCGGAATCGATTGCCCGGCTGGTCGAGGCCAGCGGCGGCTACGATCTGCCGGCCTATGAGAAGCTGACGCTACTCAAGACCTGGGCCGAGCAGGGTCCGCCGAAGGGAACGCTGTATCACTACCCCAACCCGTACAACCATCAGATCCTGTCGATCGCGGCCTCGCCGGCGCCGCCGAAGATCGCCCAGCAGATCTACGCCCAGGCGGTCCAGACCAAGATGTGCCTGAAATACTATCAGGGCGGCAAGATGGAAGACGTGCTGGCCTGGGCCGAAGGCGAATGCGAAGGCTACATGCGGAGCTGATTTCCGCGATCGCATCGTCACACGATGCGCATCGTCGCACCAAGATCTGGAGCCGACGCCATGCCGGCTCCCGAAACTTCCCGAAAAAATCCATTGCGCTGACCTTCATCCCCGCGAGGAAGATGCATCATGGTTGACGTCGCATTTCAGCCGAATAACGTCGCAGCCGCCCGGCCAACGCGAAGGCGCGCGAGTCTGCGGGCGACGCTGAGGCGCAAATCCACCTCCGCGTTCCTGATGACGCTGCCGCTGATCCTGCTGGTCGGCATCCTCGTGGTCTACCCTGCGTTCTATTCCCTGCATCTGGCGACGCTGAACAAGTCGATGCAGCGCTTCGTCGGCCTCGGCAACTTCCAGTTCCTGTTCAAGCGCGAGACGTTCTGGCTGGTGGTCGAGCAGTCCTGCATCTTCGCGATCTCGGCGGTGATCTTCAAGGCGCTGATCGGATTCGTCGTCGCGCATTTGGTCCACAACATTCCCGCCAAGGGCCAGCGCAAATGGCGCGGCATGCTGCTGGTGCCATGGGTGATCCCGCCGGCGATGAGCACGCTGGCCTGGCTGTGGCTGTTCGACCCCTCCTACAGCGCCTTCAACTACACCCTGTCGTCGTTCGGCATCGGCCCGATCTCGTGGCTCGGCGACGCCAACTGGGCACGCTTCTCGGTCATCCTGGTCAATGTCTGGTTCGGCGCGCCGTTCTTCATGATCATGTACCTGGCGTCGCTCAAATCGGTGCCGGAACAGCTTTATGAAGCCGCCGCCATCGACGGCGCCAACTGGTGGCAGCGCATCTGGTACGTGACGTTGCCGATGATGCGCAACATCATCGCGATCACCACGCTGTTTTCGCTGATCGTGACCTTCGCCAATTTCGACATCACGCGGATTCTGACCGCCGGCGGCCCGCTCGACCACACCCATCTGTTCGCGACCTGGGCCTTCAAGATCGGGATCGAAGGCAGCGACATTCCGCTCGGCGCCAGCGTTTCGCTGTTCATGCTGCCGATCCTGGCGATTGCCGCGGTCTTCATCCTGCGCGACATCAACAAACGCGGGAATGAAGCCTGATGGCCAGCACGCTCACGATCGACAAGGCGGCGCCGACCCGCGCCGTCAAACATGGCAGCATGAGCCGCGACCGGACCTGGGCGTTGCGCTGGTCGTACTTCTTCCTGACGCTGTTTGCGATCTTCTCGCTGGTGCCGCCGCTCTACATGCTGATCACCTCGCTGAAGAGCAGCACGGAGATTTCGGCCGCGACCAATCCGTGGTGGGTGTATAGCCCGACGCTTTCCAACTACATCGAGCTGCTGACCTCGAACCAGTATTTGACGTTCTTCCGCAATTCCGCGCTGGTCTCGATCATGGTGGTCATCATCACCATGCTGATCAGCATTCCGGCGGCGTTTGCGCTGGCGCGAATGCGGTTCTGGGGTTCGGCGACGCTGGCAACCGGCGTGTTCCTGACCTATCTGATCCCGGACACGCTGTTGTTCCTGCCGCTGTTCAAGATGTTCGCGTGGTTCGGCGAAGTCACCGGCATTCATCTGATCGGCAAATGGTACGTGCTGGTGATCGTCTACCCGACGCTGACCGTGCCGTTCTGCACCTGGATCATGATCGGCTATTTTGCCTCGATCCCGAAGGAGCTCGACGAGGCCGCGGTGATCGACGGCGCCTCCTGGTTCCAGACGCTGACCCGGATCTTCATCCCGGTGGCGCTGCCCGGCCTGATCGCCGCCACCATCTTCGCCTTCACGGTATCATGGGCGCAATATCTCTATCCGCTGGTGTTCACCACCTCGACCGATCAACTGGTGCTGCCGGTCGGCATCATCACCAGTCTCGTCAAGGGCGACGTGTTCAACTGGGGACAGATCATGACCGGGGCGCTGCTCGGCGCGGCACCTCCGCTGATCATCTACGCGTTCCTGATGGACTACTACATTGCCGGCCTGACCGCCGGCGCGACAAAGGGTTGAACCGCATGGCCGACGTGACGTTGCGTAAAGTGATAAAACGCTATGAGGACGTCGAGGCGGTGCGCGGCATCGATCTCGACATCGCCGACCATGAATTTGTCGTGCTGGTGGGGCCATCGGGCTGCGGAAAATCGACCACGCTGCGGATGATCGCGGGCCTCGAGGACATTACCGACGGCGACATCATGATCGGCGGCGACGTCGTCAACGACGTGCCGCCCAAGGATCGCGACATCGCCATGGTGTTCCAGAATTACGCGCTCTATCCGCATATGACGGTCGCGGAAAACATGTCGTTCGGGCTGCGGCTGAAGCACTACCCCAAGGCCGAGATCAAGACCCGGATCGACGAAGCAGCCCGGATGCTCGATATTGTCGAACTGGTTGATCGCAAGCCTAAGCAACTGTCGGGCGGCCAGCGCCAGCGCGTCGCGATGGGCCG
>Ga0208982_1000120_pt1 | contig 10601 bp, 11 predicted proteins | sample MedBloCAOM1_O3_FD_187840 | JGI IMG/M metagenome (GOLD analysis project Ga0208982, IMG submission 187840) | Forest soil microbial communities from El Dorado National Forest, California, USA - Mediterranean Blodgett CA OM1_O3 (SPAdes) (version 2) | ecosystem: Environmental > Terrestrial > Soil >... | reverse complement strand
AAAGTGGCGGCGCTGCTGATCGAGCCGGGCGCGAGCTTGGAGTATTTCACCGGCATCCGTTGGCACCGATCGGAACGAACCACTGTCGCGGTAATACCGGCTTCGGGCGACATGATCGTGGTGACGCCGGCTTTCGAGGAACCGTCGGTTCGCGAAACCCTGCAAGTGCCGGGCGATGTGAGACCCTGGGATGAACACGAGAGCCCGTTTGAGCGCATCGTGCAAGGCTTGAAAGATCGCGGCGTGGGCTCGGGCACGGTGGCCGCAGAATCCACCATGCGATTCTTCATCATCGCGGGCATCCGCCAGATTTCCGCCGGCTACGACATCGTGCCGGCCGATGCATTGGTGCGCGCCTGCCGGCTGATCAAATCCCCGGCGGAATTGGCGCTGATGCAGTTGGCCAACACCATTACCATCGAAGCGCTGCGTCATGTGCACGGCCGCCTGGCGCTGGGCATGGGAACCCAGGACATCGCCGCGCTCATGGATCATGCCACCGGCGTGCTGGGCGGTTCGCCGGAGTTCGCCCTGATCTTGCTGAATGAAGCGTCAGCCTACCCGCACGGCTCGCTCACGCCGCAAATCATTCGCGAGGGCTCGACCGTGCTGATGGATTGCGGCTGCGCCATCCATGGCTACCAGTCGGACATCAGCCGCACCTTCATATTCGGCCAACCGTCGTCCCGGCAGCGCAAGGTCTGGGACACCGTCAAGCGGGGTCAGGAGATCGCCTTGGAAACGGCGAAGATTGGCGTTCCGGTGGGCCGCATCGACGATGCGGTGCGCGCCTATTACAACGCCCAAGGATGGGGTCCGGGCTATCACCTGCCGGGTCTATCGCATCGCACCGGCCACGGAATTGGATTGGACGGCCACGAGCCGCCCTACTTGGTGCATGGCGATGCAACCCCGCTGCAGGCCGGCATGTGTTTCTCGGATGAGCCGGGAATCTACATTCCGGGAGAATTCGGCATCCGCCTCGAGGACTGCTGGCATATGACGGAGACAGGACCTGTGACCTTTACACCACTCGCCAAGTCCCTCGATCAACCGATCTGACCGAGGTGATTGCGGCGCTTTCTCTGCTGGTATGGTTGTACCTGCTGTTCGCGCACGGCAGATTCTGGCGGTCTGTACCCGAGCTTTTACCGGCCATACCTGCGGATTTTCCGGCGGTGGACATCATCGTGCCGGCGCGCGACGAAGCGCCGACCATCGCCGCGGTGATCCAGTCGTTGCTGGCCCAGGACTACGCGGGGCGATTTCGAGTGCTGCTGGTCGATGACAATTCGTCGGACGACACCGCTGCTGCCGCCGGCGCGGATCCGCGTCTTGAAATTCTGCGCCTCACCAGCAAGCCGCCCGGATGGTCCGGGAAGCTGTGGGCCGTGAGCCAAGGCGTCGATGCCGGCGAAGCGGCCATCCTGTTGTTGACCGATGCGGACATCGTGCACGATCCAGGCCATTTATCCAGCTTGATGGCCGAGATGCAGCGCTCCTCGCGCGCCATGGTGAGCGAAATGGTCCGCTTGAATTGTGTCAGTTTGGCAGAACGCGCGCTGGTGCCGGCGTTCGTCTACTTTTTCCAAATGCTATATCCGTTTTCGCAAGTCAATGATGCAAACTCGCGCACGGCCGGCGCTGCCGGAGGCACCGTGCTGATCCAGCGCAGCGCCCTCGAGCGGATCGGCGGCATCCAAAGCATTCGCGGTGCGTTGATTGACGATGTGGCGCTGGCGCGCGCCGTGAAACAGCACGCCAGCATATTTCTCGGACATTCCGCCTTGGCCCGATCGATCCGCCCCTACCCTCACTTCACAGACATTTGGCGCATGATTTCGCGCACCGCGTTTACGCAGCTGCGCTACTCCGCTGTCCTGTTGCTCTTGACGATGATCGGCATGACGGTGGTCTGGCTGGCGCCGGTTTGGGAGGCTGCATTCGATTCCGGATGGCGCGCCGGATGCGGACTGGCTGCCTGCGTATTGGCGTTGACTTCCTATCAACCCACGCTCAAGCGCTACCGGCGCAATCCCGCCTGGGCGCTATGCCTGCCCCTGATAGCCCTGTTCTACCTGGCCGCGACCCTGGCATCGGCGCTGGATCACTGGCGGGGCAAAGGCGCGAGCTGGAAAAATCGCGCCTACCCCTGAGCAGCCGAAGTATCAGCGCGCCAGCGCGCTGACTTTCGGCTGCGGCACGGCCTTCAGCGCCTGCGCCGTTACCGAGAAACCATTCAGCGACAGTTCGTGCGGCACGCAGCCGGTGCGGTAGTTCACGTCCCGCAAGGAGAAATTCTTTTGCAGCATATCCTTCATGTCCTGCACCAACTCGCAGTCCCCGTCGCCAATGAAGTAGGGGTGCCGCGGGCTCATTTCCAACGCGGTCCATTGCGCGTTGACCGCGCCGGCAGCACTGGCATCCTCGGCGGGCTGCAAGGTGTAGAACTCGGCGCGCACACTCGCAGAGTGGCTGGGAGTCAAAGTGCCCCTCGGACAGCCGTTGGCGGATACGTGAGCATCTTTGCGCGCGCCAAAATGCACCAGGATGTCTTTGACGTGATCCTCCAGGGATGAGCAAGAGAACAGCGATGTCAGGCCGTAGTAATCGAATTGATCCTTGTGCAGTACCCAGGTACCGCTGACCGAGGCACCCGGCGGCGCATCGGCGGCCAGGCTGGGAAGCGCAGTCGCCGACAGACAGGCCAGTAGTGTGGCCAGGCTCCATTTGGAAAGTCTTTGCGTGAAATTCATAACGTCAACCTCCAGTGTTGGATCCTCAATAGACCGCCCGGATGGGCCCGAGTTCGTTCAGTAGGCCGGAGCTTACACCTGTAGGGGAGCCCCAATCGTTGTACTGGCCCCAGCGCATGCCACACTGTGGCCATACGTGGAGAATTTAGATGAATAAGCTCATATCTTTGGTGGCGATCGCGGCTGTGCTGCTCGCAGGCCAGGCCTTGGCCGATGACCCGATGCCGCGGGCGACACCCACACAGCACCAGTCGCTCAAGGCCTGCATTGAAAAGCAGAAAACGGCTGACATAAACCTGTCCAAGTCGGAAATGACGCGCATCTGCAAAGACGAAATCAAGCGCCAAAAAGCGGGCGATGTCCCGCCACCGCCGAGCGATCCGCCGCGAGCCCCATAGGGGTCCGAAAGCCGCGGCCTTTACCCGGGCGCGCGTCTGTTGGCTTCGACCACAGCCAGCGCCGTCATGTTGACGATGCGCCGCACAGTGGCGGCGGGTGTCAATATATGCGCGGGGGCCGCGCACCCCAACAGCATCGGACCAATGGCCACGTTGTGGCCGGCCGCCGACTTCAACAAGTTGTAGGCGATGCTGGCGCTGTCCAAGTTGGGGCAGACCAGTAGATTGGCGCTGCCGCGCAAGGTGCTATGGGGAAGTACGGCCTGGCGGGCCGCTTCATCCAGTGCGCAATCGCCGTGCATTTCGCCATCTACTTCCAACTCGGGCATGTTCGCTTTGAGGATTGCCAGGGTGGCGCGCATCTTCAATGCCGACGGCGCATCGCTGGTGCCAAAATTGGAGTGCGACAGCAACGCGACCTTGGGCACCAACCCAAAGGCGTACAGTTGTTCTGCCGCCAACTGGGTAATTTCCGCCAGCTGTTCGGCGGTCGGATCGAGATTCACATGCGTATCGACGATGAACACTTGTCGGCCCGGCAGGATGACTCCGGTCAACGCCCCATACACATTGGCACCCGGACGTTTGCCGATCACGCGATCAATGTAGTGTAGATGGCGCGCAGTCGTGCTGATGGTGCCGCAGATCAGGCCATCGGCCTCCCCCTTCTTGAGCAACATAGCCGCAATCAAGGTCGTGCGCCGCCGCATCTCCAGTTTAGCGTACTGCGCCGTGACGCCCTTGCGCTCGGTGAGTGCGTGGTAGGCCTGCCAGTATTCGCGAAAACGCTCATCGTGTTCCGGATTGACGATGCTGAAATGTTCACCGGCGCGAATCCGCAGCCCATAACGCTTGATGCCGCGCTCGATGACGGCGGGACGGCCCACCAGGATCGGCGTCGCGAGCCTTTCATCGACGGCAATCTGTACTGCGCGCAGGATTCGCTCGCCCTCGCCTTCGGCATAGACGATGCGGCTGCGGTCAGGCGCCAGCTTGCGCGCCGCCGAAAAGATCGGCTGCATCAGCGTGCCGCTGTGATAGACGAATTGCTGTAAGCGCTGCGCGTAGGCCTCCAAGTCGGCGATGGGCCGGGTTGCGACACCTGATTCCATCGCCGCCTTCGCCACTGCCGGCGCCACTTTCACGATCAGACGCGGATCGAAGGGCTTCGGGATCAGGTATTCGGGGCCGAAGGCCAGATTCTCGATGCCGCCATACGCCGCGGTGACGATGTCGCTTTGTTCCTGGCGGGCCAGATCCGCAATGGCGTGCACCGTGGCGATTTCCATCGGGCGGGTGATGGTGGTCGCGCCGACATCCAAGGCACCGCGAAAAATAAACGGAAAACACAACACATTGTTGACTTGATTGGGAAAGTCGCTGCGTCCCGTGGCAACCACCGCATCGTCCCGCACCGCGCGGACTTCCTCGGGCAGAATTTCCGGCGTGGGGTTGGCCAGCGCGAGGATCAGCGGCCGCTCCGCCATGACCTTGACCATGTCTTTGCTGAGCACTCCACCGGCGCTCAAACCCAGAAATATATCCGCCCCGCCGATCACTTCGGCCAGCTTGCGGGCCTGCGTCGGCTGGGCGAAGCGCTCCTTCTCTGGATCCATGAGTTCCTTGCGACCCTGATAGACGACGCCGGCCAAATCGGTCAGCCAGACATGCTCGCGTTTCAAACCCAGATCGAGCAGCAAATCGACGCACGCCAGGGCAGCTGCGCCCGCTCCGCTGACCACCATTTTTACTTCGTCAATCTTCTTGCCGACCACTTTCAGCCCGTTGAGACAGGCGGCACCGACGATAATGGCGGTGCCGTGCTGGTCATCGTGAAATACGGGGATTTTCATGCGTCGACGCAGTTCCCTTTCAACGATGAAACATTCCGGCGCCTTAATATCCTCCAGATTGATGGCGCCGAAGGTGGGCTCCAGCGCAGCGATGATGTCGATCAATTTTTGCGGATCACGCTCTTCGATCTCGATGTCGAATACATCGATGCCTGCGAATTTCTTGAACAGCACCGCCTTGCCTTCCATCACCGGCTTTGCCGCAAGCGGACCTATGGCTCCAAGGCCCAGCACGGCGGTGCCATTGCTGATGACGCCGACCAGGTTGCCGCGCACCGTGTAGCGGTAGACGTTCAGCGGATCTTCGACGATGGCTTCGCAGGCGGCGGCGACGCCGGGCGAATAGGCCAACGCCAGGTCGCTTTGATTGAGCAATTGCTTGGTGGCTGTGATCGACAGTTTTCCGGGAGTCGGAAATTCGTGATAGTCGAGCGCCGCTTTTCTCAAGGCAGCCTTTATTTCATCGTCAGTCTTCATGCACCCATCCCGGACCAGTCGAAAGATATATCAAGTCTATATCATTGGCCCGTCCGCGAACGCCGTTAGACCCTCGCCGGCCGGCGCAAATTACGCACTCGCGCCTTGCGTGGGCTGGGTTGCTTCTGCCGCGATCGCGATCCATGGGAATAGGTGAACACATGGGTGAACTCGGCGCCGAGCAGGAAAATCTGCGCTGAATAATAAATCCACAGCAACAGCACCATGATGGAGCCGGCCGCACCGTAGGCCGAACTCAAGGAGCTTCGCCCCAGATACAAGCCGATCAACAACTTCCCGACGGTAAACAAACAGGCCGTTACTACGCCGCCGATCCAGACATCGCTCCAGTCTATGTCCTCTTTCGGCACGTACTTGTAAATCAAAGCGAACAGCACAGTGCTCATAGCGAGGCTGAGCAGCAGGTCCAGCGCCGGTAGTAGCAGACTCCATTGCACCAGATAGGAGCTCAACCAGCTGCCGAGCGCGGCGAGAGCCGCGCTGGCCAGCAGCGACACCAGCAACAAAAAACCGACGCCGAGGATCAGGCCGAAGGAGAGCATGCGCGAACGCAGCATGCGCCACCATGCAACCCTGTCCTCGCGTGGCGGAGTCTTCCAAATGTAGGCCAGGGTGTTTTGCAATTCGCCGAACACGCTGCTCGCGCCCACCAACAGCGTGCCGATACCGATGGCGGCGGCAAAGCCTTTTTTGTCGCTCTGATGTGCGCTGGTCAAGAGGCCTTTGACGGCGTTGGCGCCCGCCTCGCCCAGCAAGCTTTGCATCTGCTCCAGCAACTGCGTTTCCGCCACATTGGGTCCGAACACATACCCGGCGATGGCGATCGCAATCACCAAGATCGGCGCGATCGAAAACAATGTGTAGAAGGCGAGCGCCGCACCCAGACTGGAGGCGTTGTGTTTGAGCCAGGCCGCCACCGAGTCATGCACCAGGGTTTGCAATTTCCGCCATAAGGACCGCATGCCGCCACGTTGGATGCTCGGCGCGGTCATTCCCAGCGGACGTCGCCGATGCAGCGCGTCGGCTTTAGGACTACGCTAATATCCGGGCATGAGATCAACGCTGCCGCGAGCCATTTTCGCCATCGGTATGCTAGGCCTGGGCGTTTTGACCATTTTCTACCGCGATTTTGCGCTCAGTTGGCAACCGGTTCCAGATTGGTTGCCGGCGCGCCGCGTCCTGATCTACGTTTCCGGTTGTGCCCTGTTAGGCGGCGGCGCTGCGCTGCTGTGGCCGCGCAGCGCAACTCAAGGCGCCCTGTTCCTGGTGGTGTACCTCGCCATGTTCTGGGTACTGCCACAGGTGCTCAAAGCCGCGCCGAAACCGGCCAGCATCGGTTTATGGCTGGGCTTTTTCGAAACCGTCGGCGTGATGTGCGGCGCCGGACTCATTTGGTCGGCCCGCAGACGCAGCGACGCCGCGTGGCAGCTGTTTTTTAGGTTGTTCGGCGCCTGTTGTGTGTTCTACGGCCTGTCGCATTTCGCCTATGCGGAGTTCACCGCCACCATGGTTCCCGCCTGGTTGCCGCAACGATTGTGGCTGGCGTACGTCACCGGCGCGGTGCATATCGCAGCGGGTCTCGCGCTGCTGTTGGAATGGCGGGTTCGCCTGGCGGCGTGGCTCGAAGGCCTGATGATGAGTTCCTTCGTGCTGTTGGTGCATCTGCCCAGCGTATGGACCCAGCCGGCGCCGGCCTGGGCACTGACGCTGCGCACCGAATTGACGCCCCTGTTCTGGGCCTCCGCGTTAGCTGCAACTGCCCTTTTGATCGCTTGCGGCCGCATGATCGATTTCCGCGCGGGAGTCGTCGCCCGCTCCTAGCTCGTCAAAGCAATTCAAGCGCACCTCCCCTGCCACCGCGGAATGCGAGGGGCCGGGAAGCCCAAGTCCGCTGCGCAGCAGGATTGCGGCGCTGAAGTTGTTTGAGTGCGGGGGCGCCAGAGCCTGATGGGGATGGGCCCCCAGGTGCATCAAAATTCCCTCGCCGAGGGGACTGGCAAAATCCCGACTCGCAGTGCGCACAGTCCATTTGGCGTTTCCCAGACCGTCGATCAGCGCCGCGGCTCCCACCGCCTGGGTCATGAACTGCCAGGCGTCGTGTTTTACGAAGCTCACCGCATCCAAAGAAATGTCCTGTCCGGCAACCTGCTTGCGCGTGGGCTGCATCAGTATTCCCATGGCGTGGCGCCGCACGCCTGCGGGTAGCTGGGCCGATTGCAGCCGTTGGCGCAGGGCACGCCAGGATTCGCGCTCCTCCTTGGGATCGGCCTGCAGATGACCAAAATATTTGGTGTAGGGCTCAACGATGAAACGCCGGCCGCGGACCTGCTGATCGCGCACGTATTGCAGTCGACAGTCCACCGGATAGGCTTCGCTCACCGCATCGATTGCCTCGATGGCGGCGTCTTCGTAGTCCGGAAAAGCATCCAGCACCGCCGCGATAAACATATCGCCTGACATGCGCCCGCCGATATCGAGCTGTAATTCCATCTCCCTAGCTCCCTCACGCCTTTAAGAATTGGAATGGCGCCGGTGGCGCCTCACCAACAATATACCCGCCATCACGCCCAAAACCGTAGCGGCGCCGGCGGCTCCGTAGGGTGAGCGCGACACGTCGCTGCGCACTTCAGCGCTCAAGTCCTGCGCCACGCGCTTCGCAATAATGCCGGCCATGAAGATATTGGCGGAACCCTTGAGAACTCTCGCCATGTCCAGCATGACGTTCAGCCCCGGAGTCGCAGGGTCGGCAGGCGCAGGGGATGAATCTCCGCCACTTTGCCGAGATCGGGTAATGAGCTCGTTTGCAGGTGGCCGCCTTGGTTTGCGGCACGCTGCGAGTCGCTTAAGTTGAGGTAGTACTGCAGCTGCGCATGGGTGCGCACCAGCAAAAAAAGATTCACGCGGCCGGATAGGTGATTAAGCATGGCGAGGGTATACCGTCTGCCGACTGGGACGGTATGTCATCCGGGCTCGTGAGCCCATGTAGGAATCCGCGAAGGTTAGGAAATGGCTTCCTGACGCAGGAAATCCAGCACCAGCCGCTCAGCCTTGCGCGCAGTGGCCACGCCCAAGGAGCCGTTGAAGCACGCGTGGATACTGCCGCTGCGCCAACTGTCGAACACCGCCGGATTGATATAGGACTTGCGGCAGACGGCCGGTGTGTTGCGAAGTTCGACGGCGACCCGCTTCACCACCTCGGTAATCTTCTTTTTGCAGGCATGTTCGCTCGCGGGCTCGGGCAACTCGGTTGCCGCCAGCAGCGTGATGGCGTGCAAGGTCGCGCCCCAGGTACGGAAATCCTTGGCGGTAAAATCATCGCCCATCGCTTCCCGCAAATAGTCGTTCACTTGCCCGGAATCGATGGCGCAACGCTGTCCATCATCATTGATGTATTGAAACAAATCCTGGCCGGGGATCTCCTGGCAGCGGCGCACGATTTTTACGATGCGCCTGTCGTCGATCAAAATCTCGTGCTGCACTCCGCCTTTGCCGCGGAAATTCAGCACCGCCCTGCCGTCGCGGATGAATTTGACGTGCCGGTTGCGCAGCGTGGTCAGTCCGAAACTCTTGTTGTCGCGCGCGTATTCGCTGTTGCCGATGCGTACCCGGGTCGCATCGAGCAAACTGACCACCACCGCCAAGACTTTTTCCTGCGGTAAATCCGGCAACGCCAGATCCCGGTTGAGCTTGCGGCGCAATTTCGCCAGTTGCTCGCCGAATGACACCATGCGTCCAAATTTTGCGCTGTCGCGCACCTGGCGCCATTCTTCGTGATAGCGGTACTGCTTGCGGCCTCGGGCGTCGCGTCCCGTGGCCTGCAGATGGCCGCGCTCCTGCATGCTGATCCACACGTCGCGATACGCCGGCGGTATCGCCAGACTGGCGATGCGTTTCAGATCCTTTTCCGCTGCCAGCCGTTGATTTTCCGGCGTCACGTAGCGAAAGCCGCGGCCTACGCGCAGCCGGCGGATGCCGGGCTCAGTGTCGGACACGTAGACAAGCCCCGCTTCGATTGCCATCTGCGCGGCTTCGGCCGCGCTGGCACCGGGCTTGTCCAACTCGTTGGAGACTTTCAGGTTCATGACGATGGGCTTGTAGCAGGTCGATTTGGGCTTCGCTATGGACGCGCGCCGACGTCCTGTAGGACAAACCCGTTGGCATGCGGTTTCTGGGACGTGGTTCATGCTGTGGGCACGCCGCGCGCCTCGGCACTCTTAACATAAGCCTGCAACCGTCCTGGGGCCCAAAAGCGCTTTTTATGGAGTTTCTCCTACCGGCGCTGCCGCGTTTGGCCGGTTTTAAATGGCCGGCGGCACCTTCAATCTGGTCTTCCTAACAGTTGTGGAGAGCAGAATGAAATTCAAGATTGCAGCACTGATGCTGATCGCGCCCCTGGCCGCATTCGCCGCCTCGAACCCCGACGCCGCCTTCTACAAGAATGCAGCGGAGGCCGGCATCTCGGAAGTCGAAGCCGGTAAGTTGGCACAGGACAAAGCCAGCAATCAGAAGGTCAAGGATTTCGGCGCCATGATGGTCAGCGACCATTCCGCTGCCGGTGAAAAATTGAAAGCCTTGGCGGCCTCGAAGGATATGACGCTGCCGAGCAGCTCCAGCGTCGGTCAAATGGCGAACAAGGCAAAGCTGGAGGTGCTGAGCGGCGAAACCTTCGATAAATCCTACATCAAGGGTCAGCTCAAGGCCCATCGCGAGGCGGTGGCGCTGTTTAAAAAGGAGAGCACCACGGGCCAGGATGCCGACGCCAAGGCATTTGCCGCTGCAACCCTGCCCACCTTGCGTTCGCATCTCAAGGCGGTGACTGCCTTGGCGAGCGACGCCGGAGTCAGCACGAAATAGCGCGCCAACCAGCGCACGACCCCTAGGCGGACCGGCGGCTGCTCTGACGTCGCCGGTCCGCGACAAGGATCTCGAGTAGCCGGCCGTGAGATAATCGGCGGGCGATAGGTCTGCGCAGGGATGATCGTGCTCATACACAAAGCTCGGGCCTTTTTCGAAAGCACAGCGAAGCTGCGCGAAAACCGTTCGAGCAGCTATGTGTTCGGATTGGCGATGATTGCCTTAGGGTTGCTGGCTCGTTT
>Ga0208982_1000118_pt1 | contig 10621 bp, 11 predicted proteins | sample MedBloCAOM1_O3_FD_187840 | JGI IMG/M metagenome (GOLD analysis project Ga0208982, IMG submission 187840) | Forest soil microbial communities from El Dorado National Forest, California, USA - Mediterranean Blodgett CA OM1_O3 (SPAdes) (version 2) | ecosystem: Environmental > Terrestrial > Soil >... | reverse complement strand
CGCTACGGTTCTGGCTGCGCCCGGTGGAGATCACCGGCGACAAGCACGTCACTGGCCTGACCCTCGAGCGGACCCGCCTGGACGAAAACGGGGTGTTCCAGGGCACCGGCGAGATGGAGACGCTCGACGTGCAGATGGTGCTGCGATCGGTGGGCTATCAGAGCGTCCCGCTGGACGGCGTGCCGTTCGACGAGCGGAACGCGGTGGTCCCGAACGACCAGGGCCGGGTGCTCGGCCCGGACGGCGCGCCGCTGCCCGGCGAGTACGTGTCGGGCTGGCTCAAGCGCGGCCCCACCGGCGTCATCGGCACGAACAAGTCCGACGCGGCCGAGACCGTCCGCTCGCTGCTGGCCGACCTGCTCGGCGACGAGGCGGTGGACGTGGCGCTGCCGCGGCCGGGCATGCTCCGCTACCCGGCCGCCGACGGCCAGGGCCCCGCCACCACCGATGGGGCGCCGGACGGCAAGACCGCCCTGGATCAGATGCTGGCCGATAAGGGCATCCGGCCGGTGAGCTATGAGGAGTGGCTGCTGGTCGAGGCGGCCGAGGCCGACCTGGCCCGCTCGCTGGGGCGCGGAGACCGGGTCAAGCTGCACGGCCGGGACGCCCTGTTCGCCGCCTGCTGGCCCACGGAACCCTAGCCGGGGGACGCCCCGCCCGCGCGCTCAGCCGCGGACGGCTCGACCGGCGCCAGCGGCCAGCCGCCGGCCGCCAGGTGGGCCCGGACCCGGTTGACGTCGGCGTCGGTCGGCTTCTGGTGGGTGACCTCGTTGATGGCCCGCTTGATCACAGCGGCCGAATCCGGGTCGCTCTCTCCAACCAGCTCGTCGGCGATCGCCAGCATTTCGACGTCGGTCAGCTGGGAGCCGAGCACGGCGAACAGCGGGATGTAGTCGGTGGCGGGCACCCCATCGGGGTAGCCGGCCCGGAGCCAGCTGATGACCAACTGCAGAACGTAGGGCAGGGGCATGGCCTCGGTGTCTCTCGATGTCAGTGTCTAGGCAGTTCCGGTGCTGAACTGGTCGGGGCGGGCCAGTGGCCAGCCGCCCGCGGCCAGCCGCGCCCGGACCCGGGCCACGTCGTACTCGTTCGGCTGCACGTTTGTCACGTCGGTGATCGCCTTCTTGATCGCGGCCGCGGACTGCGGATCGCTCTCACTGGTGAGCTCGTCGGCGATGGCGTGGAGGTCCTCGTCGGTCACCTGCGTGCCCAGCAGCGCGAACAAGGGGATGTAGTCGGCGGGCGGAAGTCCTTCGGGGTAGCCGGCTCTCAGCCAGCTGAGGATCGAGTGCGCGAACGACGACAACGGCATGGACTGGGCTCCTGTTTTGTGTTGTGCCGCGCGGCCCTCGCGGGGACGGGGCGGCCGAGACGATAAGGCTTAGCTGCCGTGGCTGCTCGCGACGATCAGGTAGATGCCGTAGCCGATCGCGCCTAGCACGATCGCGAAGCAGAGACAGGCCGCGACGAGGCCGACCGGGTTGCCCCCGTAGACCCGGCTGTCGTCGGACTCGGTGGCGCCGCCCCCGCCCCCGCCCGCGCCGGCGGTCTGAACGCGGTTGCCCGACAGGTTCAGAGCGACCAGGCCGACGGCGAACAGGGCAGGCAGTCCGGCTCCGCAGACCAGGCCCAGGACGACGATCTGCCACAGAGCGTGCCAGTTGACCCAGTCGTTCATGGTTTCTTCTTCCTCTGCCGTCAGACTGTGGCGGGCTCGCGCTCGGGAGCGACCGATCCGCTCCACTCTTCGTTGACGTTGTCGTGCCCGACCCGGTTCTTGCGGGCCCGGATGAACACGAGCGTCGCGATGGCGATCAGGATCGCCAGGGCGACGAGCACGCCCGGGAGACCGTGGATGGCCTTCGCGAGCGCCTCACAGCCGGCCCCGACCAGGGCCGCACAGGGCAGCGTGAACAACCAGGCCGTGGCCATCCGGCCGGCCACGTTCCAGCGGACGTCGGCGCCCTTCTTGCCGACGCCGACGCCGAGGATCGATCCGGTCGCGACGTGGGTGGTGGACAGCGAGTAACCGAAATGGCTGGACAGCAGGATGATGGCGGCCGAGGCGGACTCGGCCCCCATGCCCTGCGGCGGGTCGATCTCGACCAGTCCCTTGCCCAGCGTGCGGATGACCCGCCAGCCGCCCGTGTAGGTGCCGATGCTGATGGCCAGCGCGCAGGACAGGATGACCCAGAACGGCGCCTGGGAGCCGGAGGGCAGCGAGCCGTTCGCGATCAGCGCCAGGGTGATGACGCCCATGGTCTTCTGCGCGTCGTTCGTGCCGTGCGCCAGGGACACCATCGACGCCGACCCGATCTGGCCGATGCGGAAGCCGTGGGTACGGGTCCCTTCCGAGAGGTTCCGGCTGATACGGAAGATCAGCCAGGTCCCGATGGCCGCGACCCCGAGGGCGATGATCGGGGACAGCCCGGCGGGGATGATGACCTTGGAGAACAGGCCCTTCCACTTGATCGCGTCGCCGCCCGCCGCGGCGATGGTCGCGCCGATCACCCCGCCGATCAGGGCGTGCGACGAACTCGACGGGATGCCGAAGAGCCAGGTGCCCAGGTTCCAGATGATCCCGCCGACCAGGCCGGCGAAGACCACGGTCACGGTGACGTCGGCGGTCTGGACGAGGCCGTTGGCGATGGTCGCCGCGACAGCCAGCGAGAGAAACGCGCCTACCAGGTTGAGTACCCCGGAAATCGCCACCGCGACCCGCGGGGGGAGCGCGCCAGTGGCGATCGAGGTCGCCATCGCGTTGCCCGTGTCGTGAAAGCCGTTGGTGAAGTCGAATCCCAACGCGGTTATTACGACCAATACGATAATTACGTCTTTCGTCACGCCTGTAAGAGTTCACGGTGGTCAGGTCGCTAGCAAGACCCCCGCCTAAGTTCCGGTCAAGGGTTAAGCGGTGAGACATCTTCCGTTAACCTGCTGGTCCCATTCGCCGTAAATCTCGTCTTGACCTGCAGCTTCTCCGACACTCAGCTGCGGTTTCTCCGACCATCTCGGTGGTGGCAGGGGCCCGGGCACGCCCGATGCTGCCACGCCTGCCGCGTCAACCGCGCCTCATCTGCCCAGCGTGTGCGGCCATCGCCGTACAGATTGAACGCGGTGCGAACCCTCAAGATCATGAACTTTTTTGTTCTTTCTGGTGTGTTTGCTCGGCGCCGGCGGCCTGACCTCGCTGTCGGCGCTGCTCAACCAGATTCTCGCCGCGCTGGGCCTGTAAGGGCCTCACCAGCCATTCCTTCGATCGACTGCCCCGGAATTCGGCCAGCGCACGCCCCCGGCCCGCGAAGCCCGCGCGGGGGGCGGTCACACCAGGTCACCTGTTACATGCGACGCTTTCAGGACAGAACCTGAGATGCGGCGGCACCCATGCCAGCCTGCGAAAACTTTTGACCGCAACCTGGAGCCTGGAGCCGTGCCGTGACCGAAGCCCACGAAGATCTGTCCGAGCCTGGACCACCACCGCATCACCATGCGCGGGACGGGCACGGGCAGCACGAGGGCGGGTCGCGCGACCATCAGCACGAGTCCGGTCACCGCCCCCAGCACGAGAACACCCAGCGCGGGAACAAGTGGTGGACGCTGGTCGCGGTGTGCCTGGGCACGTTCATGCTCCTGCTGGACATCACGATCGTCAACGTGGCCCTGCCCGACATCCAGACCGCGCTGCACTCCAGCTTCTCCGACCTGCAGTGGGTGGTCGACGCCTACGCCCTGACCCTGGCCGCGTTCCTGCTCACCGCGGGCAGCCTGGCCGACATGTACGGCCGGCGGCTGATGTATCTGGTCGGCCTGGTCATCTTCACCGCCGCCTCGGTGCTGTGCGGCTTCGCCACCAGCACGCTGATGCTGCAGCTGTCCCGAGCCCTGCAGGGGGTCGGCGGGGCGATCATGTTCGCGGTCTCGCTGGCGCTGCTGGCCGACGCCTTCCGGGGCAAGGACCGTGGCACCGCGTTCGGGGTCTGGGGCGCGATCACCGGACTGGCCGTGGCGATCGGCCCCCTGGCCGGCGGCCTGCTGACCTCCGGCCTGTCCTGGCGGTGGATCTTCTTCGTCAACGTGCCGTTCGGGGTCGCCGCCGTGGTCATCGCGACGCTCAAGGTGTCGGAGTCGCGGTCCCCGCAGGCCAGCCGCCCGGACTGGATCGGTTTCGTGCTGTTCACGGTGGCGCTGGCCAGCCTGGTCTACGGCCTGATCGAGTCGAACGAGAAGTCGTTCGGCAACAGCCTCGTGCTGGGCTGCTTTGCGCTGGCCGCGCTGCTGCTCATTGCCTTCACCATCGTCGAGATGCGCATCGCCCACCCGATGTTCGACCTGACGCTGTTCCGGCTGCCCACGTTCACCGGCGGCTCGGTCGCCGCGTTCGGGGTCAGCGCGTCGATCTTCGCGATGCTCCTCTACCTGGTGCTGTACTTCCAGGACATCCTGGGTTACTCGGCGCTGCAGACCGGTGTCCGGGTCATGGTGCTGTCCGGCGGGATCCTGGTCACCGCCACCGTGGCGGGCCGGCTGTCGTCGAAGGTGCCGGTACGCCTGCTCATCGGGCCCGGCCTGATCCTGGTCGGGGTGGGGCTGCTGCTCATGCGCGGGCTCAGTGCGGACTCCACCTGGACCCACCTCATCCCGGGCATGATCGTGGGCGGCATCGGGGTCGGCCTGGTCAACCCGCCGCTGGCTTCGACCGCGGTCGGGGTCGTCCCGCCGGCCAAGGCCGGCATGGCGTCGGGTATCAACTCGACCTTCCGCCAGGTCGGTATCGCCACCGGCATCGCGCTGCTCGGCACGCTGTTCTCCAGCCAGGTCAAGAGCGAGGTGATGCGCCAGGTGGCCCGGCAGGCCAGCCTGGCCCACCAGGGCCCGAAGATCGCCGCCGCGGTCCAGTCCGGCGAGGTCAGCCAGCTCATCGCCAAGCTGCCGCCTCAGGCCCGGCGGGCCGCCGCACAGATCACCCGGGGCGCGTTCGCCTCCGGCCTCAACCGCATCCTGCTCATCGCGGCGATCATCGCGCTGGCCGCCGGGGTCCTGTCCCTGCTGCTCATCCGGGGCAAGGACTTCGCCACCCGCAGCTAGCCCACCGCCCGCGTACCGTGTGGGGGTGACCGCGCGCCGCTCCTGCTCCCTGATCGCCGGCGCGCTGCTGCTGGTCTTGCTGGCCGCCTGTTCATCATCGAAATCAACGACGTCCCCGCATCCCCGGGCCACCGCAGCGACCCCGCCGGCCGCCGGCGCCCCGGCCGCCGCACCCAGCCCGGCCCCCAGCGCCACCGCGGGTCCGTACGTGGCGCTGGGCGACTCCTATACCGCGACCCCGCTGTCGCCCCGGCTGACCGGCGCGGCCGACCGGGCCTGCCAGCGATCCACCCGCAACTACCCCTACCTGGTCGCGGCCGTGCTGGGCGCCGCCGTCAGGCTGACCAACGTCAGCTGCCTCGGGGCCACCACCCGCGACCTGAGCCAGGCTCAGCACACCAGCGGACCGGCCAACCCGGCCCAGCTGGACGCCCTGTCCGCCGCGGACCGGCTGGTCACCGTCCAGATCGGCGGCGACGACATCGGCTTCAGCGGGATCGCCGCCACCTGCGGGGAGCTCAGCCTGACCAATCTGAACGGGGACCCGTGCCGCCAGCACTACACCAAGGATGGCACCGACCAGCTGGCCCAAGCCGTCACCCAGGCCGCGCCTCAGGTCGCGGCGGCGCTGGCCACCATCCGGCAGCGGGCCCCGCACGCTCGCCTGCTGGTCGTCGGTTACCCGGACATCCTGCCGGTGCGGGGCAACGGCTGCTGGCCCGAGGTGACCGTCGCCCGCGGTGACCTGCCCTACCTGCGCGGCGTCGAGACGGGACTCAACGCCATGCTCAAGGCTCAGGCGGCCCGGGCCGGGGCCACGTTCGTGGACACCTACACCTCGAGCGTCGGTCACGACGCCTGCCAGCGCGCGGGCACCAAGTGGGTGGAAGGCCTGATCCCCACCTCGGCCGCCCTGCCCCTGCACCCCAACGCGCTGGGGGAGGCGGCCATGGCCCGCGAGATCGAAGCCGCGCTGCGCTGATCTCGCCCTGGGCTGACACGCTAGGCTGGCTGGTTGTGGCTGAGGTAAGGATTCCGGGGTCAAAGTCGATCACCGCGCGGGCGCTGTTCGTCGGCGCTTGTTCCTCCGGGCTGAGCTATCTGCAGCGGCCGCTGCTCTCCGACGACACCGAGGCGTTCACCGACGGGCTCACCGAGCTCGGCTACCAGGTGCAAAGCTCCGGCGGCGACGTGGTGGTCATGGGCAGCCCCAGCGGCCCGCCGGCCACCTCGGCCGAGGTCTTCTGCCGGGACGCCGGGACCGCTGCCCGGTTCCTGCCCGCGCTGGCCGCGGCCGGGCACGGGACGTACCGCTTCGACGCCTCGCCCCAGCTGCGCCGGCGCCCGGTCGGGCCGATGGTCACCGCGCTGCGCGAGCTGGGCGTGACCGTCACCTCCGAGGGCGCCGACGGGCACCTGCCGCTCACCGTGACCTCGGACGGGCTGGCTGGGGGAGCGGTGACGCTGGACGCCAGCGTGTCTTCCCAGTTCCTGACCGCGCTGCTGATGGCGGCCCCGCTGACCCGCGACGGCCTGACCATCGCCGTGACCGGCATGGTCTCCGCCCCGTACGTGGAGATGACGGTGCGGATGATGCGCCAGTTCGGGGCCAAGGTGACCCGGGACGGCGACACGTTCACGGTCAAGCCAGGCGGGTACGCGGCCCGCAGCTTCTCGATCGAGCCGGACGCCTCGGCCGCCAGTTACTTTTTCGCCGCCGCCGCGATCACCGGGCAGACCGCGCTGGTGCCCGGCCTGGGCGTCGACTCGCTGCAGGGGGACGTGGCCTTCGCCCGGGTGCTCAAGCGGATGGGCGCGACCGTGGAGTTCTGGCCGGACGGGCTGGCCGTCACCGGGACCGGGACGCTGCACGGCGCCGAGTTCAACCTGCGTGACATCTCCGACACCATGCCGACCCTGGCCGCGATCGCCCCGTTCGCCGACGCCCCGGTCCGCATCGTCGACGTGGCCAACACCCGGGTCAAGGAGTCCGACCGCCTGGAAGCCTGCGCGGTCAACCTGCGCCGCCTCGGCATCGAGGTCGCCACCGGTCCCGACTGGATCGAGATCTGGCCCGGTGACCCCAAGGGCGCCACGATCGACTGCCACGGCGACCACCGCATCGCGATGAGCTTCTCCGTCACCGGCCTGCGGACCCCCGGCATCGTCCTCGACGACCCCGACTGCGTGAAGAAGACGTTCCCCGACTTCCACCAGGTCCTGGCCACCCTCCGCCAGGAGTGGGGCCTGCCCGCCGGCCCGAGCTAGGCCGGCCCCGATCAGGAGCGCAACTGCTGGACCAAGCCCAGCGAGTCCTGGTAGGCCCAGCTGCCGGTGACCTTCCCGCCCGCCAGCTGATAGATCCGGATCGCGCCGAAGCTGACCGGTCGCCCGGTCGCCGCGAAATCCCGGAACGGCCCCTGGTGCGTGCCCGAGAACAGCAGCCGGGCGGCCACCTTGTCATCCTCGGCGATCAGATCATCGATCCGGACCCGCAGATCCGGGAACGCCGCGGTCAGCAGCTGGTGCAGCCCGGCCGCCTCGGCCTGCACCCCCGCGGCGAAGAACTCCGGCAGCCGGTCGATTCGCCCCGCGTTGAAGACCTCATTAATCATCGTGCGAATGAGATCTTTGCTGGTCTGACGATCCATGACGCTCCTTCATTTTTAATGACGTCGCCGCCTCACCGGTTCCTCGATCAGGACGCACGTCCCAACTTACAGGACAACTGTCCTAATTACTAGGTCAGCTGTCCCGCCTGGGCTACAGTCGACCCGTGCGCACCGGGACCGTGATCTCACCGAACCAGGACAGCAAGCGGCGCCAGATCATCGAAGCGGCGCGGGAGGTGCTGGCCCGCGACGGGCTGGCCGGCTGCACGGCCCGGGCCGTGGCCGACGCCAGCCCGCTGACCAAAAGCGCGATCAACTACTACTTCGCCAGCATGGACGAGATCATCGACCTGGCCGTCGCGGCCCACGTCGAGGCCATGCTGGTGGCGCTGCGCCAGGTGGCAAGGCAACATCGCGACCCGTACCGGCGCCTGCACGCGGTAGTGCAGGCCTACCTGGACACGTTCGCGGACCAGCCCCACGCCGCGTACCTGTGGTTCGAGTACTGGATCGCGGCCAGCCGCCGCCAGGCCCCGGCGCCGGTTGCGGCCATGCTCGACGCCGTTCGCGACCTGCTGAGTGAGCTGCTGACCCAGCTGCCGGACACCACCGGCCGTCCCGGCCCCGATCCGGCCCCGGCCGCCAACGCGCTCTTGTCGTGGCTGCTCGGCTCGATCGTCCAGCAGCAGGTCCACCCGCTGGCCCCCGCCATCTTGGCGGCAGAAATTGACCGCCTCTGTCGATTAGCGCCCCGCGCCAGTCGTCGTATGGATAGCAGGGCCCGCCGGGCCCGGACACGATGGGACATCAGCTATGGCGAAGTACATGCTCCTGATCTTCGGTGAAACCGAGCAGTGGAACGCGATGACCCCGGCGCAATCCGAAGCCCACATGGCCGCCCACGGGACCTTCGCGGCCACGGCGGGCTCGGCGCTCGTTGACGGTGCGCAGCTGGAAGCGGAGTCGACCGCCACCACGCTGCGCACGGACGGCTCCGGTGGCATCTCCGTCACCGACGGCCCGTTCCTGGAGACCAAGGAAGCGCTCGGCGGTTACTACGTGATCGAAGCGTCCGACCTCGACGGGGCGATCAAGGCCGCGTCGATGCTGCCGGAAGTGCAGCACCGCCACAGTGGGGTGGAGATCCGGCCGGTGGTGGACCACGGCTGATCAGCCGGGCCCTGGGGTGGTCGCGGCGGTCGCGGAAGCGCACCGCCGCGACTGGACCCAGGTGCTCGCCACCACCGCCCTGCTCACCCGTGACCTCGACCTGGCCGAGGAGTGCACGCAGGACGCTTACGAGCAGGCCCTGCGGGCCTGGCCCGACCACGGCATCCCCGATCGCCCCGGCGCCTGGCTCACCACGACGGCGCGGAACCGGGCCCGGGACGTGCTGCGCCGGGAGTCCGCGTTCCGCCGGGCGATGCCGCTGCTGGTCCCGGAACAGACCGAGCCGGGGCCCGAGACCGGTTTCGGTGATGACGGCCGGCTCCGGCTCATCTTTACTTGCTGTCACCCGGCGCTGTCGGGCGACGCCCAGATCGCGCTGACCCTGCGGCTGGTGTGCGGCCTGTCCACGGCCGAGGTGGCCCGGGCCTTCCTGGTCCGGGAACCGACCATGGCCGCGCGCATCACCCGGGCCAAGAAGAAGATCAGCGCCGCCCACATCCCCTACCGGGTGCCGTCTCCGGACCAGCTGGACGAGCGGGTCAGTGTGGTGCTCGAGGTCGTCCACCTGATCTTCACCACCGGGCACACCGCGCCCGAGGGGCAGCGGCTGGCCCGCCGGGACCTGGTCGACAGCGCGATCAGCCTGGCGCGCCTGCTGCACCTGCTCATGCCCACCCAGGCTGACATCAGCGCCCTGCTGGCGTTGCTGCTGCTCATCGACGCTCGCGCGCAGACCCGGGTGTCCGCGGACGGCCGCCTGCTGCTGCTCTCGGAGCAGGACCGCACGCGCTGGGACCGGCAGCTGATCAGCGAGGGCACCGCGCTGCTGACCGATGCCCTGCGGCGCGGGGCGCCGACCAGGTACGCGGTCGAGGCCGCGATCGCCGCCACCCACGCCGAGGCGCCGACCTGGCCTGACACCGACTGGGCCGAGATCACCGCGCTGTACGACGTGCTGCGCCGGCTCTGGCCCTCGCCGGTGGTCGAGCTCAACCGGGCCGTCGCGATCGGCCTGCGGGACGGCCCGGCGGCCGGCCTGGACGCGATGGCGCCGATCCTGGCCGACCCCGCCCTGGCCACCTACGGCTACCTCAGCGCGGCCCGGGCCGACTTCCTGCGCCAGCTCGGGCACTGGCCCGAGGCGGCGCAGGCCTACGAGGAGGCCCTCGCCCTGACCGGCAACCAGGCCGAACGGGCCTTCCTCACCGGGCGTCTGACCGAGGTCCGGGCTCACCTGGGCTGATCCGGCGGGCCAGCAGGTAGGCCTGGGGCGTCGTCTCCCGTGGGCCGGGGTCGCGCAGGATGCGGGTGTGAGTAATCAGCCCGGCCGCGGTCAGCTGGTCCTCGATCCAGGACGGCGGCAGCCGGTAGGCGTCCAGGGTGATGGCGTGACCGTAGGCCTGGTGCAGGTGCACCCGCTCGTCGCCGGCCTGGAAGGCGAGCAGCAGCTCACCGCCGGGACTCAAGGCCCGGCCGAACTCGGTGAACACGGCAGCGAGCCGTTCGGGCGGGGTGTGGATGATCGAGTACCAGGCGACCAGGCCGGCCAGCGCGCCGTCGGCCACGGGGAGCGCGGACATATAACCCCGCGTGAAGCTCAGGCCGGGATGTGAGCCCTGGGCCACGGCCAGCATGCCGGGCGACATGTCGACCCCGAAGATCTGCAGACCGAGACTGGCCAGGTGCGCGCTGATGCGGCCCGGCCCGCAGCCCGCCTCGGCCACCGGCCCGGCGGCCCCCACGGCCCGCACCAG
>Ga0208982_1000117_pt1 | contig 10640 bp, 9 predicted proteins | sample MedBloCAOM1_O3_FD_187840 | JGI IMG/M metagenome (GOLD analysis project Ga0208982, IMG submission 187840) | Forest soil microbial communities from El Dorado National Forest, California, USA - Mediterranean Blodgett CA OM1_O3 (SPAdes) (version 2) | ecosystem: Environmental > Terrestrial > Soil >... | reverse complement strand
CGGCCGGGTTCAGGACGTGGCGGCATGTCTGCCGGGCGCCAGCCTGATCGGCGAGCCGACACCCCAACATGTCGAGGGACAGATGCGCGTCAAGGTCGGCCCGATCACCGCCGAGTTCCGTGGCGAGGCCGCGATCGAGCGCGATGAAAGTTCGTATTCCGGGCGAATTATCGGTGCCGGCAGCGATGCCCGCAGCAGTTCTGCGACGCGGGGCATGATAAGTTATCGCCTGTTGCCTGCCGCCGACGGGCAGTCGACCGAAGTGGCGATGACGATCGGATATACCCTCACGGGGATGCTAGCCCAGTTCGGCCGCGCCGGTATCGTGCAGGATGTGGCCGCGCGGTTGACCGAGGCCTTCGCCCAAAATCTGGAAGCCCGGCTCGGCGGCAAGGCGGCGCCGGCTGCATCTATGGCCGGATTGGACGCGGGATCGCTGCTATTATCCATTGCCGCGGGCCGGCTCAAGGGACTGTTCCGCAGGCTGTTCGGGCCGCATGGCAGGTGAACCCAAAAGATATTGTCATTCTAACAATAGTACCTTAGGGTTTGGCCTTTCCGGGCCGAGCCTTTCAAAACCGCCGCAAAGCAGAGGTGAGCGATGACGATCAAGATGAATCTTAATGCAGACATGGCCGAGGGGTTTGGCGCCTACAAGATCGGGGACGATTCCGGAATTCTCAAGATCATCGGCTCGGCCAATATCGCTTGCGGGTTTCATGCGGGCGATCCGACGATCATGCGCCGGGTCATCAGCGAGGCCAAGCAAAACGGCGTATCCATCGGTGTCCATCCGGGCTTCAACGATATCTGGGGTTTCGGGCGCCGCCGCATCGATATGCGCCCCGACGACCTCGAATATATGGTGGCCTACCAGATCGGCGCGCTGCAGGCGATGGCGACCTATTCCGGCGTCAAGGTTACGCATCTCAAACCGCACGGCGCGCTGAACAACATTGCCGCCGAAACCAGCGACTATGCGCTCGCGATCGGCCGCGCCATCAGGACCGTCGATCCCAGCATTATCTACGTCGCGCTGGCCGGCTCGGAGATGGAGAAGGCCGGACGTGAACTCGGCCTACCTGTCGCGGTCGAAGGTTTCTGCGACCGGCAGTATGATGACGACGGCAATCTCACCTCGCGCAAGATTCAGGGCGCGGTGCTGAAGGATCCGGCCGCCGTGACCAGACAGGTCGTCGATATGGTGGTGAACAACTTCATCACATCCCGCAACGGCAAGAAGATTCCGTGCAAGGTGCATTCGATTTGCGTTCACGGTGACGAGCCGACCGGTGTGGCTTCCGCACGCGCTGCCCGGGAAGGCCTAGAGAAGGCCGGTGTCCAAATGGTTCCGCTAACGGAAATGCCGTTAGACTGATCGGCCATCGAAACCCCAAAGCTCTTCAAGGAAATGTCGGTCCATGAGCGCCAAGCCGGTGATTGCGATTTTGGGAGGGACCGGCGATCTCGGATCGGGATTGGCAAAGCGTTGGCTCGCCGCCGGCTATTCCATCGTGATCGGCTCCCGGTCGGCCGACAAGGCGCGGGCCTTTTCCACCGAGCTCGGTGAGGGGGCGCGCGGCGAGGACAATATCGGCGCCGCCAGGGCCGGCGATATCGTGATTGTCGCGGTGCCCTTTGCCAGCCACGAAGCCACCCTGCTGGAGGTAAAGGACAGCGTCCAGGGCAAGATCGTGGTGGACGCCGTGGTGCCGCTGGTGCCGCCGAAGGTCTCCGTGGTGCAGCTTCCCGCCGGGGGCTCGGCGGCGCAAATCGCGCAAGCCTTGCTCGGCGACGGCGTCAAGGTGGTTTCGGCCTTTCATCATGTCGGCGCAGCCAAGCTTCACGCCGGCGATCGGGTCGATTGCGATGTGTTGGTGTTCGGCAACGACAAGGAATCGCGCGACATCGTGATCGGACTGGCTGGCGAAGTCGCAAGCGGCGGCATCGATGGCGGCGTGCTTGCCAATTCGGTCGCAGCCGAAGCGCTGACGTCGGTTCTGATCGGTATCAACCGCCGCTACAAGGTGCCAGGCGCCGGGATTCGCATCACCGGGCTTTCGACGCCCGTTCCGCGATGAATTTGCGCAATGGCAAAATCCATTACCTATTTTGCCGTAGCCGGGATCCCGCTCATCAAGCCCGGTGACGATCTCGCCCGGATCATTGTCGACGCGCTCCATGCGGAAGGGCTTGCGCTTCAATCGGGTGACGTTGTCGTTATCGCGCAGAAGATCGTCTCAAAGACGGAAGATCGCTACGTCGAATTGAAGAATGTTCAACCTTCGGAGCAGGCGCGGACCTTGGCCGGTCAGATCGGCAAGGACCCGCGCTATGTCGAGGTGGTCTTGTCCGAATCCGCCGAGGTCGTGCGCTATCGCCAGAATGTCCTGATTGTCGCGCATCGCCTGGGATTCGTGATGGCCAATGCCGGCGTCGATCAATCGAATATCCGGCATGTCGAGGGCGAAGAGCGCGTGTTGTTGTTGCCGCGCGATCCCGACGGCTCGGCGGCTGCGTTGAAGGCCAGGCTGGACACGGCATTCGACACTGATATCGGCGTGATCATCAATGACAGTTTTGGGCGTCCCTGGCGCAACGGTGTGGTCGGCGTCGCGCTTGGCGTCGCAGGTCTGCCATCCCTGCTCGATCTGATCGGCCAGCCTGATATGTTCGGCCGGCCGATGCAGATGACGGAGATCGCGGTGGCCGACGAAATCGCGGCCGGGGCGTCCTTGTTGATGGGGCAGGCGGCGGAGGGTTTGCCGGTGGTAGTCGTTCGCGGTTTGACGTTCGATGCGGCGGCGCGTCCGGCGTCCGCGCTGGTGCGTCCGCGCGAACGGGACATGTTCCGATGAGCGTGCAAGGTGCACCCACAGTTTACGGCCGGCCGGTGGTCGCCTTGTGCGGTGGCGTCGGCGGCGCCAAGCTTGCGCTCGGGCTGGAGCGCCTGGTCGGCGCGAATTTGACGATTATCGTCAACACCGGCGATGATTTCGAGCATCTCGGCCTGCACGTCTCTCCCGATATCGATACCGTCGTCTATACGCTCGGTGGACTGAGCGACACCGAACGCGGCTGGGGCCGCGCCGGCGAGAGCTGGAATTTCATGGAGGCGCTCGGTGCGCTGGGGGGCGAGACCTGGTTCCGGCTTGGCGACCGCGATCTCGCCATGCACGTCGAGCGCACCAGGGCGTTGCGGGGCGGAACGACGCTGACGGAATTCACCGCGGCAACGGCGCGCCGCCTGGGGATTGCGGCGCATATCCTCCCGATGTCTGATGACCGCGTCGAAACCCTGGTGGTGACGCCGGACGAAACGCTGCCGTTCCAGCGCTATTTTGTCGGCTTGCAATGTGCGCCGGTGGTCAAGCATCTTGAGTTTCGGAATGCGGAACGGGCGGCGGCCTCACGCCAGGTTCTGACCGCGCTACGAAACCCTGATCTTGCCGCCATTATCATCTGCCCCTCAAATCCCTATCTGAGCGTTGATCCGATCCTGGCGGTTTCGGATATTCGACGGTCGCTCGACAATGTGACGGCTCCGATTGTCGCGGTTTCGCCATTGATCGGCGGCGCCGCGGTAAAGGGGCCGACCGCGAAAATCATGGCCGAACTCGGCGTGCCCGCGGATTCCACGAGCATCGCCAGGCATTACCGTTTTATCGATGGTTTGGTCATCGACGAAGCAGACCGCAACGAAGTCGGCAAGCTCGATGTTCCGGCGCTGACGACATCCACCTGGATGCGGAGCCTGGAAGACCGCGATCGCCTCGCTGCCGAATGTCTGGATTTCGCCGCCCGCCTTGCCGCGGACGCTGGCAAAAAGCAGGTGATGTGATGCGAACCGGCACGGATAGCGCATGTGATGTGTGGGCCATCGTCCCCGTCAAGCGATGGAGCCACGCCAAGCAGCGGCTTTCGCCGCTGTTGTCAGGCACCGAACGCGCCGCTCTCGCGCGCGCCATGCTGCACGATGTCCTGACCACGCTGTGCGCTGCGCCGGAATTGACCGGCATCGTCGTCGTGAGCGGCGATCCGCAGGTAGCAAACCTCGCCACACTGTTCGGTGCCCGCGTGGTCGGCGACATGCTGGAAACGGGCGTCAATGCCGCCGTTGGGCAGGGGATGCGAACGCTGGATACGCCGTCCACCGCCGTGCTGGTCGTTCCGGCAGATGTGCCGTTTGCGACGGCTTCCGATCTGCGGCTGGTGATCTCCGAACTCGGCCGGCATCCGGTCGTGTTGGTGCCAGCATCCTCCGATGGTGGAACCAATGCGCTTGCCATGCGCAAACCCGGTTTGATCGCGCCGAGTTTCGGCGACGACAGCTTTGCACGGCATCAGGCCCTGGCCCGCCGTGGCGGCGCCGATTGCGGCATCGTCAGGACCGAAGGCCTTGGGCGCGACATCGATTGTCCCGAAGATCTTTTGTTCTGGAGCGGGTCGAAAAAGTCCTTGCAGACCGCGCGTCTGCTGGCTGAATTTGACGTCGCCAACCGTCTCGGCGTCACCGTGTTGCCGGCCTCAGGGAGGCAGATATAGATGATTATCGATACCCTGCTGCATGATTTTTCGCTGGATCGCCGGCTTGCGCGCAGCGAGGCCGCCGCACTGGTTGACATCGCCAATATCGAGCTGCTGCTCGGCGCGGCCGCCAGGCGGCGCGACGCCGCACACGGACGACAGGTCTCTTATTCGCGCAAGGTTTTCATTCCGCTTACCCAGCTTTGCCGCGACGTCTGCCACTACTGCACCTTCGCTCACGCGCCGCGGCCGGGAAAAAAGCCCTTTCTGTCGATCGACCAGATGGTCGCCATCGCGCAGGCCGGCAAAAAGGCCGGCTGCAAGGAAGCTCTCTTTACGCTCGGCGACAAGCCGGAATTGCGTTATCGGGTGGCGCGCGAAGAACTCGACCGGCTCGGCCATCCGACCACACTGTCTTATGTGGTAGAAGCCGCGTGCGCGGTAATGCGCGAAACCGGGTTATTGCCGCACATCAATCCCGGGCTGATGACCGGTGAAGACATCGATGCCTTCCGCAAGGTCTCGGTGTCGCAAGGCATCATGCTGGAGAGTGTGTCGGAACGCCTGCTTGAAAAGGGCGGCGCCCATCATGGTTCGCCCGACAAGGCGCCGGCGGCCCGGCTCGAAACCATCCGGCTCGCCGGCGAACGGAACGTTCCCTTCACATCGGGCATTCTGATCGGGATCGGCGAAACCCGGCAGGAGCGCATCGACTCGCTGTTGGCATTGCGCGACCTCAATGACACGCACGGGCACATCCAGGAAATCATCGTTCAGAATTTCCGCCCCAAGCCCGGCACCCGCATGGAAAATGCCGCGCCGCCTGGTGTTGACGACCATCTCTGGACCATTGCGGTAGCGCGTCTCATTTTTGAGCCGTCGATGAACATTCAGGCGCCGCCGAATCTGAGCCCGGGAGCGCTGGGAAGGTTGATCGCCGCCGGCATCAATGATTGGGGCGGCGTATCGCCGGTCACGCCGGATCACGTCAATCCCGAAGCGCCATGGCCGCATCTCCGGGTCCTAGAGGCTGCGACCAAAGCTGCCGGCATGAATCTCGTCGAGCGGCTTGCGATCTATCCCGCCTATGCGCGCGACACCAGTCGGTGGCTCGATCAGGGCCTGCGCAGCGCGGTTCTCAACCACATCGACGGCGACGGTCTGCCTCGCGCCGATGACTGGTGTCCCGGTCATGCCGGAGAATTGCCCGCGCGCGAACTCGGCTGGATCGAAAAGGCAGCGTCGGTGCGGCCTTCGGCGAGCCTCGGCCCTGTGCTCGCCAAGGCGCAGCGCGGCGATGCGCTTGAGGAGCCGGAGATCGGTGATCTGTTCCGCGCCCGCGGCGAGGACTTTGCAGCCATTTGCGGCGCGGCCGACGAACTGCGCCGCGACGTGAACGGCGACGTCGTCAGCTACGTGGTGACGCGCAATATCAACTACACCAACATCTGCTCGTTCAAATGTCAGTTCTGCGCCTTCTCGAAAGGCAAGATGAGCGAGAACCTGCGAGGCCGGCCTTACGATCTGGACATGCAGGAGATCGCCGGCCGAGTCACCGAGGCATGGCAGCGCGGCGCGTCGGAGGTCTGCATGCAGGGCGGAATTCACCCGTCCTATACCGGGCAAAAATATCTCGATATCTGCCGGACCGTGAAAGATGCCGTGCCGCAGATGCACATGCATGCCTTTTCGCCGCTCGAGGTTTACCAGGGCGCGCAGACGCTGGGGATTCCCGTCATCGAGTTTCTGCGTGAGCTGAAGGCCGCGGGCCTCGGCACGCTGCCAGGCACCGCGGCTGAAATTCTCGACGACGAAGTTCGACTCGTATTGTGCGCCGACAAGATTCGCACCCAACAATGGCTGGAGGTGATGCGCGCCGCGCACACCGTCGGCTTCCGTTCCACCGCCACCATCATGTTCGGCCATATTGAAGGCTATCAGCACTGGGCGCGCCACCTGCTGCGCGTGCGCAATCTGCAGTCGGAGACCGGCGGCTTCACGGAATTCGTGCCGCTTCCTTTCGTCCATATGGAAGCGCCGATCTATCTGAAGGGCCGCGCGCGGCCGGGGCCGACGTTCCGCGAAGCGATCCTGATGCACGCGGTGGCGCGCCTCGTGCTCAATCCGCTGATTCCCAACATCCAGGCATCCTGGGTCAAGCTCGGCAGCGCAGGCGTGCGCCAGTGCCTGTCCGCGGGCGTCAACGACCTCGGCGGGACCTTGATGGACGAGAGTATCTCGCGTTCCGCCGGCGCTGCGCACGGCCAGGAGATGACACCGCAGGAGATGGAGGAGATCATCCGCTCCGCGGGGCGTGTTCCGAGGCAGCGCACCACCCTTTACGGAGACGCGGATGAGATCATCCGGCGGCGATCGTTCGACGCCGCCGCGGCGAGAATGTCGCAGGCCGAGCGAGACAAGAACCTGCACGCGGCCGGAAACGCGTGAGGCGTCTCGACATGCTATTTTACTAATGTTAGTATCATTGAAACCAGCAAAATCCGAAGAAATTGAGCATGCACTCGGTCATCAATCCGGAGATCGTCGATAGCAAGCAACGCGCGCGGGCGGTTGCCCAGGCGCGCAAGCTCGGCATGGTCCTGCCGACCTTTTCGCAACTGGCCGATCCCTCGCGGATTCCTGCGGCGGTATCGAAGCGCCTCGCGGATGTCGCGCCCGATGAGGGCCGCGCCGAAAATCTTTGGCGGGTGAACTGGTATAATGCAGCCGACCGCAAGGGGGTTGCGGATGTGCCGGGCTACATCGTTATTCCCGAATCCATCACCGGTGTGAAAGCCCCGATCGTGGTCTTGCTGGGCCGCCGGTTTCCGATGATCGGCGCGCACAAGGTGCTGCCCGCCTATTCGGGGCTTGCGTCGCTGCTGGTGACCGGACGTTTCGATCCGGAAAGCCAGAAAGCGATCTGGCCTTCGACCGGAAATTACTGCCGTGGCGGCGTCTCGGTGTCCCGCATTCTCGGTTGCCGCGGCGTGGCGGTGCTGCCGGCCGGGATGAGCCGGGAGCGGTTCGAATGGCTGGAGCAATGGGTGACGCATCCGGACGATATTGTGCGGACGCCCGGCACCGAGAGCAATGTCAAGGAAATTTACGACAAGTGCGCTGAACTGGAGCGCGATCCGCACAACGTGATCCTCAATCAGTTCTCCGCGTTTTCGAATTATCTGATCCATTACGCCTGCACCGGTGCTGCGGCGGAACACGCCTTCAAGACCTTCAAGGGCGACAGCCCGCGCCGCCTGGCGGCGTTCGTGTCGGCCACCGGATCGGCCGGCACCATTGCGGCGGGCGACTACCTGAAGAAGCGCCACGGCACGCGCATCGCGGCAGTCGAGGCGCTTGAATGTCCGACCATGCTCAACAATGGTTATGGCGAGCACAATATTCAGGGCATTGGCGACAAGCATATTCCGTTCATTCACAATGTGATGAATACCGATGTGGTGATCGGCGTCTCCGACCGTGTCACCGACCAACTCAATCTGCTGTTCAACTCGGATGCGGGCCGGAAATACCTGCAGAACCGGCGCAAGCTCGATGCCGGGCTGGTGGCGTCGTTTGCCGATGTCGGCATTTCAGGCTTTGCCAATATCGTCGCATCGATCAAGCTGGCCAAGCAGCTTCACTACGGTGAGAATGACGTCATCGTCACAATCGCGACCGATAGCGCCTCGCTCTATGACAGCGAGCGTGAGGATTATCGGAAGAAGCATTTCGGCGGGTCTTTCGACGAGGTGAACGCCGGCGAGATTTTCGGATCCTGCCTGACCTCGGTTGCGACCGACAATGTGATGGAGCTTACCGATCAGTTGCGGCGCCAGATCTTCAACCTCGGTTATTACACTTGGGTCGAGCAGCAGGGCGTCAGCATCGAAGACTTCGAGCGCCGCCGCTCGCAATCGTTCTGGGACGGCATCGCGGACAGCCTTCCGCAATGGGACCGGCTGATCGAGGAATTCAACGCCGAGGTTTCGGGAGCGAACGAGATCGAAGCGGCAGGCAAGGCGAAGTCATGAGCGGGGATCGCAATCTGGTTCAGCCCTATCAAACCCTTCGCGCCAACCTGGCGCGGCGCGACCGCAGCCTCCGCGAAAAGGTGGTGACGCTGGAGGAGGCCGCATCCTTTGTCAGCGATGGCGCCACCGTCGGTATCGGTGGTTCGACGCTGTCGCGGACCCCGATGGCCCTGATCTGGCAATTGATCCGGGCACACAAGAAGGAGCTGTCCTGTTCGCGCTGCATTATTTCGACCGACGGTGACCTGCTGATCGGATCGGGCGTATCCAACCACATCATTTCGAGCTGGTTTGCCCAAGGCATCCTGTGGGGACTTTCGAAGGTGATGCGGCACCATGTCGAAGGCGGGCACGTGCGCTACGACGAATGGAGCCACATGGGCGTCGGCATGCGGTTTCGCGCAGGCGCCATGGGCGTTCCGTTCATGCCGATGCGTTCGATGCTCGGCTCCGATGTCGGCAAACGCCGCCCGGAGGCCAAGGAATTCGACTGTCCGTTTACCGGCGAGAAGCTGCTGCTGGTTCCCGCGCTCAATCCGGATGTCGCGCTGATCCATGTGCAGCGCTGCGACGCCTACGGCAACGCGCAGATCGACGGCCTGCAGTTCATGGACATCGATCTGGCGATGGCAGCCAATCGCGTGATCCTGACCACGGAGCGGATCGTCTCCAACGACCAGATCAGGCGGGCGCCGGACCAGACCAAGATTCCGTTCTTCTGCGTCGACGCGGTGGTCGAAGTGCCGTTCGGATCGGCACCGCACGAGTGTTACGGCGTCTACGAGCCGATGATGGATCACCTCGAGGCTTACGTGAAGCAGGTTAACAGCGACCCGATCGGCGGAATGAAGAAATATCTCGACGACTATGTCTACGGGCCGAAGAGCTGGATCGAATTTCTTTCAATGCTCGGGATGGATGAGATCGTGACGGCGAGCCGAAGGGGCAGGAGCATCTTCAATGACTGAGCCCTCCCATCACACCGCTTCGGAACTGCTGGCGATTCTCAGCGCGCGCCAGCTAAAGGAAGGTCAGGTCGTGTTCGCCGGCATCGGCGTTCCCTTGCTGGCGGCGACCCTCGCCCAGCGCCTGCGTTGTCCGGGTTTGACCATCCTGTTCGAGGGCGGCGTGATCGGCGCTTTCGTCGAGCCCGGCAAGCTGCCGCCATCGACCAATGACCAGCGCTGCACCAAGCGCGCCAACATGGTGCTGGGCAGCGCGGAAGTCCTGCTGCTGTTGCAGCGCGGTTATGTCGACGTCGGCTTCATGGGCGGCGCGCAGATCGACAAGTTCGGAAACCTGAATTCCTCGTTTATCGGCGATCCCGACCACCCCAAGACTCGGCTTCCCGGGACAGGCGGCGGCAACGATATCTCCAGCCTCACCAACATGATTGTCGCGATGAAGCACGAGAAGCGCCGCTTCGTCGATCAGGTCGATTTCATTACCAGTCCCGGCTATCTCCGCGGCGGCAAAAGCCGCGCCGAAAGCGGCTTGCCGGAAGGCGGCATGTTTCGCGTGATTACGGAGCTTGCGGTGTTCTCGTTCGACGAGACCTCGCGGCGGATGAAGGTTCTCGCGCTCAATCCCGGCATTACCCGTGAACAGGTTCAGGACAATACCGGCTTCGAGCTGATCTTCGAAGACCAGGTCGACATCACCGAACCGCCGACCGAGCACGAATTGTCCACGCTGCGGATGCTCGATCCCGATCGTCTTTTCATCGCTTGAAAAAAACGAGGAAATAAAAATGACCATCCTGTCCAACACGTTCGGCATCGCGGCGCGCAATTTTACGGCTTATCCGGAACTGCCGGATGCCAAGGCGCTGGTTGATTATGGCGTTCGTGTCGAACAGCTTGGCTACGATTCGCTGTGGGTGTGGGACCACGTTCTGCTCGGCGTCGATCCGCATTTCCCGATTCTGGATTCGCTGACGACGCTGACGGCGATCGCGGCGCGAACCAGCAAGCTCAAGCTCGGCACTGGCATTCTCGTGCTGCCGCTGCGCAATCCCGTGGCTCTGGCCAAGCAACTATCCAGCATGGATCAGTTCTCGGGCGGCCGTTTGATCATGGG
>Ga0208982_1000116_pt1 | contig 10664 bp, 8 predicted proteins | sample MedBloCAOM1_O3_FD_187840 | JGI IMG/M metagenome (GOLD analysis project Ga0208982, IMG submission 187840) | Forest soil microbial communities from El Dorado National Forest, California, USA - Mediterranean Blodgett CA OM1_O3 (SPAdes) (version 2) | ecosystem: Environmental > Terrestrial > Soil >... | reverse complement strand
GGTCGGCGAGCGGCTGGCGGAGACACCCGGCGCACTGTCGGCTGCGGCCCGGCTGGCCGAGACCAGCGGGGCCCGGCTGGCCTGGATCCCGCGCCGGGCCGGGGAACGCGGCGCGATCGAAGCCGGCGCCATGCCCGGGCTGCTGCCGGTCGGGCGCCCGGTCGTTGACGGGGACGCCCGGGCCGAGGTGGCCCGGGCCTGGGGCGTCGCCTCGCTGCCGTCCGAGCCCGGCCGTGACACCAGTGCCATCCTGGCCGCGGCCGCCGCCGGTGAACTGGGCGCGCTCGTCGTGGCCGGTGTCGACCCGGCCGACCTGCCCGACCCGGCCGCCGCGCTGGCCGCGCTGGACGCCACCCCGTTCATCGTCAGCCTGGAGATCCGGGTCAGCGCGGTGACCGACCGCGCCGACGTGGTGCTGCCGGTGGCTGCGGTCTCCGAGAAGGGCGGCACGTTCGTCAACTGGGAAGGCCGCGGCGGCACGTTCACCGAAGTGCTGCCCGTGCCCGGGATCCGCACCGAGCTGTACGCACTGGGCGAGGTCGCCGACGAGATGGACGTGCACCTCGGCCTGCCTGACGCCGAGGCGGCCCGGGCCGAGATCGCCCGGATCGGCACCTGGCGGGGCGGCCGGGAGACCGCACCTGTCGTCCCGGCCGAGGTCCTGATGGCCCCGGAGCCCGGCCAGGCCGCCCTGGCCACCTGGAGCCTGCTGCTCGACAACGGGCGGCTGCAGGACGGCGAGCCGTACCTGGCCGGAACGGCTCAGGCGGCCTGCGCACGGATGTCTGCGGGGACCGCGGCTGAAGCCGGGGTGTCCGACGGCGATAAGGTCACCGTGGCCACCGAACGCGGAGCGCTGACGCTGCCCGTCGAGGTGACCGACATGCCCGACCGGGTGGTGTGGCTGCCCGCCAACTCCGCCGGCTGCGCGGTCCGCGCGCAACTGGCTGCGGGGCACGGCACCCGGGTCACGCTGAGGAGCCCAGAATGAGCAAGCTGGCCGCGTTGCGCGCGCCGGACCCCACGCTGGCGAGCTTCATCCCGCTGGTCTGGTGGATCATCATCATCAAGGTGCTGGTGATCTTCCTGTTCCTGCTGCTGTGGCAGATCCTGATGATCTGGGCCGAGCGGCGGGTCATCGGGCGGATGCAGAACCGGCCCGGCCCGAACCGCTGGGGCCCGTTCGGGCTGCTGCAGCCGGTGGCGGACGCGCTCAAGCTGCCGCTCAAGGAAGACATCGTGCCGCGGCAGGTCGACAAGCTGCTGTTTACGCTGGCCCCGATCCTGTCGGCGGCCCCGGCCCTGATCAGCTTCGCCATCATCCCGATCGGCCCGGAAGTCTCGATCTTCGGTGTGCACACCCCGTTGCAGCTGACCGACCTCCCGGTCGCGGTGCTGCTGGTGCTGGCCATGAGCTCGATCGGCATCTACGGCATCGTGCTGGCCGGCTGGTCGTCGGAAGGGCCGTACTCGCTGCTCGGCGCGCTGCGGTCCTCGGCCCAGCTGATCAGCTACGAGATCGCCATGGGCCTGTCGTTCGTGGCCGTGTTCCTGTACGCGGGGACGCTGTCGACCACCGGCATCGTGAACGCCCAGGCGCACGGCTGGTACGTGTGGGAGCTGCTGCCCTCGTTCCTGATCTACGTGATCACGATGGTCGGGGAGACCAACCGGCTGCCGTTCGACCTGCCGGAAGGCGAAGGCGAACTGGTCGCCGGGTACCACACCGAGTACTCCTCGATGAAGTTCACGCTGTTCTACCTGGCCGAGTACGTGAACATGCTCACGGTCTCGGCCCTGGCCACCACGCTGTTCCTGGGTGGCTGGCGGGCCCCGTGGCCGATCTCCCTGTGGGCCGGGGCGAACCAGGGCTGGTACCCGATCATCTGGTTCCTGATCAAGGTCGCCCTGTTCGAGTTCCTCTTCATCTGGCTGCGCGGCTCGCTGCCCCGGATCCGCTACGACCAGCTGATGGCGCTCGGCTGGAAGGTGCTGATCCCGATCTCGATCGTCTGGCTGCTGCTGATCGCCACCGTTCAGGCCTGGCGCCTGGACAAGCACAGCGCGGGGGTCTACGTGGCCGCCGGCATCGTGCTGGCCATCATCATCGTCATCGCGGTGTCCTGGGACATCGCCGCCGAACGGCGAGCCCGTGATACCGCCGCCGTCGATTCCGGGGCGGACGAAGCCGAGCCCGAACCCGGCGCCACCACCGCTGTCGGCGGAGCCTCCCGGGCCCGCAGCCGCGCCACCTACCGGGTCCCCCCGATGGACCTGCCCCACTACCACGGCATCGGGCTCTCCGGCCCGGCCGGCGCCGTCCAGGCCCCGGCTGGCTCGGTGACCGAGGCCAGCGACGCGAACGGCACCAAGGAGGTCACCGGTGCTTGACTTCCTCAACCCCGTCAAGGGGTTCGGGGTCACCTTCCATGAGATGTTCCGGAAGGTCGACACCGTCCAGTACCCGGAGGAGAAGCGGCCCACCGCGCCGCGCTATCACGGTCGCCACCAGCTCAACCGATGGCCCGACGGGCTGGAGAAGTGCATCGGCTGCGAGCTGTGCGCCTGGGCCTGCCCGGCCGACGCCATCTACGTCGAGGGCCGGGACAACGTGGCCGGGGAGCGCTACTCACCGGGCGAGCGGTACGGGCACGTCTACCAGATCAACTACCTGCGCTGCATCCTGTGCGGCCTGTGCATCGAGGCCTGCCCGACCCGGGCGCTCACGATGACCAACGAGTACGAGCTGGCCGACGACAGCCGCGAGAACCTGATCTGGACCAAGGAGCAGCTGCTGGCGCCGCTCCAGTCCGGCATGGAGGCGCCGCCGCACCCGATGCGGCTCGGCGACGACGAGAAGGACTATTACCGGCTCGGCGCGGCCGGGATCGCCCCGACCTGGGAGCCGGTGCCCACGTCCGGCGGGCCGGCCACCACCCCGGCTGACCCCGGCGGCGAGACGGCCGGGGAAGCGGCCTCGGTCGGCGGCGGGATGACCCCGCTCAGCGTCCGGCCGGAGGACGACGAGGACGCCGCCAGCGTGCACCGCGGGGAGGAAGGATGACCCACGTCCTGGCCAGCGCCGGCTCCACCGCCGCCGCCACCAGCCAGTCGATCATCTTCTGGCTGCTCGCGGTGGTCTCGGTCGGCTCGGCCCTCGGCATGGTGATCGCGCGCCGCGCCGTGCACTGCGCCCTGTTCCTGGCCGCGATCATGCTCTCGCTGGCCGTCTACTACGCCATGCAGAGCGCGCCGTTCCTGGCCTTCGTCCAGGTCATCGTCTACACCGGCGCCGTCCTCATGCTGTTCCTGTTCGTGATGATGCTGATCGGCGTCAGCTCGCGCGAGTCGCTGGTGGAGACGATCCGGGGTCAGCGGCTGGCCGCGGCCATCGCCGGCATCGCGCTGGTGGTGCTGCTGATCGTGGCCATCGGCCACGCCGCCCTCGGCCCGGCCACCCAGAGCGTGACCAACGGCAGCACCGGCAACATAACCGGACTGGCCACGCTGATCTTCACCACCTACGTGTTCCCGTTCGAAGTGACCAGCGCCCTGCTTATCACCGCGGCGCTCGGCGCCATGGTGCTGGCGCACCGCGAGCGCCTCAGTCCCAAGCCGACCCAGCGCGACCTGGCCAAGCAGCGGGTGGCCAGCGGGCGGCCGACCCCGCTCCCGTCGCCGGGTGTGTTCGCCCTGCACAACGCGGTCGACATGCCGGCCCTGCTGCCCGACGGCAGCCCGTCCGAGCTGTCGGTCAGCTCCATGCTGACCCGCCGGGAGCTCGGCGACGACGGCACCCCGATGCTGCCGCCGGTGCCCGAAGAGTCCGGCGGGCCCGGGCCCGACTACGACAACCCGGCCGGACGGCTCGCCGGTGACGGTGAGCCGGTCGAGGCGTCCACTCAGGGAGGGGCTGACGCATGAGCCCGTCAGCGTACGTGACGCTGTCTGTGATCCTGTTCGCCATCGGCGGGGTCGGCGTCCTGGTGCGGCGCAACGCCATCATCGTGTTCATGTGCATCGAGCTGATGCTGAATGCGGCCAACCTGGCCTTCGTGGCGTTCTCCCGTATGCACGGCAACCTGGATGGCCAGGTAATCGCGTTCTTCGTCATGGTGGTGGCCGCGGCTGAGGTCGTGGTCGGTCTGGCCATCCTGATGACGATCTTCCGGACCCGCAGGTCGACGTCGGTGGACGACGCCAGCCTGCTGAAGAACTAGAAGGGGTGGAGGGGTGACCAGCTCAGCGGCTGCTGGCGTGCACATGACCGCCGCGACCATGACCACCGTGCCTGCGGTCGGCTTCCAGCACTACGCCTGGCTGATGCTGGCGTTCCCGGTGTTCGGCGCTCTGGTGCTGATCTTCGGCGGCCGCCGCACCAACCGGTGGGGGCATCTGCTCGGCGTCGCGATGCCGATCGGCTCGTTCGTGGTCGGCCTGATCTGTTTCTTCGACCTGCTCGGGTACACCGACCGCAGCCGCGACGTGCACATGTTCACCTGGATCGCGGTGGCCGGCTTCCACGTCAACGTGGGCCTGCTGCTGGACCCGCTGTCGATGACGTTCGTGCTGCTGATCACCGGGGTGGGCTCGCTCATCCACATCTACTCGATCGGCTACATGGCGCATGACCCGGAACGGCGCCGGTTCTTCGGCTACCTGAACCTGTTCATCGCGGCCATGCTGCTACTGGTGCTGGCGGACAACTACCTGGTGCTGTACGTCGGCTGGGAGGGCGTCGGCCTGGCGTCCTACCTGCTGATCGGGTTCTGGCAGTACAAGCCGTCCGCGGCGGTCGCGGCCAAGAAGGCGTTCATCGTGAACCGGGTCGGTGACGCCGGCCTGACGATCGCGATCTTCCTGATGTTCTCCACGTTCGGCACGGTCACCTTCACCGGCGTGTTCGGCGGCACCAAGGCCGCGGGCACCGGCGTGGACACCGCGCTCGGCCTGCTGCTCCTGCTCGGGGCGTGCGGTAAGTCGGCTCAGCTGCCGCTGCAGTCCTGGCTGCTGGACGCGATGGAAGGCCCCACCCCGGTGTCGGCGCTGATCCACGCGGCGACGATGGTCACGGCCGGCGTCTACCTGCTGGTGCGGTCCAACCCGATCCTGTTCTACTCCTCGACGGCCCGGCTGGCGATCACCGTGGTCGGCGCGACCACCCTGCTGTTCGGCGCGATCATCGGCTGCGCCAAGGACGACATCAAGAAATCCCTGGCCGGATCCACGATGAGCCAGATCGGGTACATGTTCCTCGGCGCGGGCCTCGGCCCGATCGGCTACGTGTTCGCCATCGCCCACCTGGTCGCGCACGGCTTCTTCAAGGCCGACCTGTTCCTCGGGGCCGGGTCGATCATGCACGGCATGAACGACGAGGTGAACATGCGCCGGTACGGCGCGCTGCGCAAGTTCATGCCCGCCACGTTCGGGTGCTTCCTGGTCGGTTACCTGGCCATCATCGGCATCCCGCCGTTCTCCGGGTTCTTCACCAAGGACGGCATCATCGAGGCGGCCTGGGACAAGGGCGGCACGTCGGGCGCCATCCTGGCCACGGCGGCGCTGATCGGCGCCGGGCTCACCGCGTTCTACATGACGCGGATGGTGCTGATGACGTTCTTCGGCAAGGCCCGCTGGGAGGACGAGGTGCCGGCCGACCGGCGCGAGACGCCCGAGACCGGCACCACCGGCCACGCGCCGCACCCGCACGAATCGCCGTGGGTGATGATCTGGCCGATGATCGTGCTGTCCATTGGCTCGATCGTGACCGGCGGGTTCCTGATCATCAACAGCCGGTTCGACCACTTCCTGGAGCCAGTGGTCGGCCCGGCGCCGGACAAGAACGGCATCTTCACCGTGCCCGGGGACATCGCCCTGGCCCTGGTGGTCGTGGGGGTGGGCCTGGCCTGGCTGATGTACGGGCGGGCCGAGGTGCCCGCGGTCGCCCCGGCCGGCAGCCCGCTGACCAAGGCGGCCCGGCAGGACCTGTACGGCGACGCGTTCAACGAGTCGGTGCTGATGCGGCCGGGCCAGTGGCTGACCCGGTTGTCGGTGTACTTCGACAACCGCGGGGTGGACGGCGTGGTCAATACGGCGGCCGCGGTGGTCGGCGGCTCGTCCGGGCGGCTCCGCCGGGTGCAGACCGGCTTCGTGCGTTCCTATGCCCTGTCGATGTTCTTCGGCGCCGCGCTACTGGTCGCGGCCCTCCTCGCGGTGAGGCTGTAGACGAATGAGTAGTGTTCCCTGGCTGACTATCGCCGGCGCCATCCCGCTCGCCGGGGCGCTGGTCATCGCGGCCATCCCCAGCATGCCGGCCAACGGTGTCGAGGCCGACCGCGAGGCCCGCAACCTGCTGTCCAAGCGGCTTGCGCTCGGCTTCTCGGTCCTCACCCTGGCCTGGTTCATCGCCATGGCCGTGCAGTTCAAGCCGAACGGGCCGGACTTCCAGTTCAACCAGACCGTGTCCTGGATCCCGGAGTTCGGGGTCCACTACGCGGTCGGGGTGGACGGGATCGCGCTGGTCCTGATCGGCATGTCGGTCGTGCTGATGCCGGCCGTCATCCTGGCCTCGTGGCACGACGCCGAGGGTGGGGCCCGCAGCGTGAAGACGTACTTCGCGCTGATGCTGGTCCTGGAGACGATGATGATCGGCGTCTTCGCGGCGACCGACGTCTTCCTGTTCTACCTCTTCTTCGAAGCCATGCTGATCCCGATGTACTTCATGATCGGGAGCTACGGCACCGGCAAACGGCAGTACGCGGCGGTCAAGTTCCTGCTCTACAGCCTGGCCGGCGGCCTGCTCATGCTGGTCGCGGTCATCGCGCTGTACGTCTACTCGGCCAGGAGCGGGGTCACCGGCCACCACGGCACGTTCCTGTTCAGCCAGCTGGAGCGGGTCACGTTCAGCCCGGACGCGCAGAAGTGGATGTTCCTCGGGTTCTTCGTCGCGTTTGCGATCAAGGCACCGCTGTTCCCGTTCCACACCTGGCTGCCCGACGCGGCCGCGTCAGCCCAGCCCGGCGGCGCGGTGCTGCTGGTCGGCGTGCTGGACAAGGTCGGCACGTTCGGCATGATCCGGTACTGCCTGGAGCTGTTCCCGTCCGCGTCGAAGTACTTCACCCCGCTGGTCATCACGCTGGCGGTGATCGGCATCCTGTACGGCGCGATCGTGGCCATCGGCCAGGCCGACATCAAACGGCTGATCGCCTACACCTCGGTGTCCCACTTCGGCTTCATCGCGCTGGGTATCTTCGCCATGACCAGCCAGGGCCAGTCCGGGGCGACCTTCTACATGGTCAACCACGGGTTCGCCACCGGCGCGCTGTTCATCCTGGCCGGGTTCATGATCAGCCGCCGCGGCTCGTCCCGGATCGCCGACTACGGCGGGATGCAGCGGGTCGCCCCGGCGCTGGCCGGGCTGTTCCTGATCTCCGGCCTGGCCACGCTCTCCCTGCCGGGCCTGTCCACCTTCGTCAGCGAGTTCCTGGTCCTGGTGGGCACGTTCAGCCGGTACAAGGTTCCCGCGATCATCGCCACCGTGGGCATCATCCTGGCCGCCATCTACATCCTGTGGATGTACCAGCGCACGATGAACGGGCCCACCGCTCCCGAGGTCGAGAACCTGCCGGACCTGCGGCCGCGTGAGCTGTGGGCCACGGTGCCACTGGTCGCGCTGATCATCGCGATGGGGATCTACCCCAAGCCGGTGCTGGACGTGATCAACCCGGCCGTGCACCAGACCATGGTGCAGATCCACATGACCGATCCCACGCCGGCGCACCCGGCCCCGGCGCATCTGACCAATGCGCAGAAGGGAACCACACCGTGACCGGCCTTACGAGCTCGGTGGACCTTGCCAACTCGGTGGGCTTCGCGAGCCACTCCGGCGTGCTGGCGGCTTCGACGATCAAGGCGCCGAGCATCGAGTACAGCCAGCTCGCGCCGATGCTGGTCGTGTTCGGGGCGGCGCTGGCCGGCGTGCTGGTCGAGGCGTTCGCGCCCCGGGCGGCCCGCCGCGGCCTGCACCTGGTGCTGACGCTGGGCGGCCTCGGCGCGGCCTTCGTCCTCACCATCCTCATCGCCGCCACCAGCAGCGCGTTCGACAAGGGCAGCTCCGGCCACGTGGCGGCCATGGGCGCGGTCGCGGTGGACCGGCCCACCCTGTTCATCCAGGGCACGATCCTGATCCTGGCCCTGGTCAGCGTGCTGATCATCGCGGACAACTCGCACGGCCTGAGCCCGTTCGTGGCCCAGGCGGCCGTGGTCCCGGGCAGCTCGGAGGAGCGTGAGGTCCAGCTCCAGGGCGCCGCGCACACCGAGATCTATCCCCTGACCCTGTTCGCCATCGGCGGCATGCTGCTGTTCCCGGCGGCCAACGACCTGCTGACCATGTTCATCGCGCTGGAGACGTTGTCGCTCCCGCTGTACCTGCTGTGCGGCCTGGCCCGGCGCCGCCGCCTGCTGTCGCAGGAAGCGGCGATGAAGTACTTCCTGCTCGGCGCGTTCTCCTCAGCCTTCTTCCTGTTCGGCATCGCCCTGGTGTACGGGTTCGCCGGCTCGGTCCGGCTGTCCGCCATCGCCACCGCCGTCTCCACCAACACGGCCAACGAGACCCTGCTGCTGGGCGGGATGGCCCTGATCGGGCTGGGCCTGCTGTTCAAGATCGGCGCGGTGCCGTTCCAGGGCTGGAAGCCCGACGTCTACCAGGGCGCGCCCACTCCGATCACCGCGCTGATGGCCTCCTGCACGCTGGTGTCCGCGTTCGGCGCGCTGCTGCGGGTGTTCTACGTGGCCTTCGGCGGGCTGACCTGGGACTGGCGCCCGGTCATGTGGGTCATCGCCATCCTCACCATGGTCGTCGGGGCGGTCATCGCCGTCACCCAGACCGACGTGAAGCGGCTGCTGGCCTACTCCTCGATCACGCACGCGGGCTACATCCTGGTCGGCGTCATCGCGGCCACCACCCTGGGCCTGTCCAGCAGCCTGTTCTACCTGGTCATCTACGGCTTCAGCACGGTCGGGGCGTTCGCCCTGATCACGCTGGTCCGGGACCCGGCCGGCGAGGCCAGCCACCTGTCCCGCTGGGCCGGCCTCGGCCGGACGTCCCCGCTGATCGCGGGCACGTTCGCGTTCTTCCTGCTCGCCTTCGCGGGCATCCCGCTGACCAGCGGGTTCACCGGGAAGTTCGCGGTATTCCAGGCGGCCGAGTCGGGCGGTGCCACCCCGCTGGTCATCGTCGGCGTGCTGAGCAGCGCGGTGGCCGCGTTCTTCTACGTCCGGGTCATCGTGCTGATGTTCTTCAGCGACCCCGTGCCCGGCGGCCCGGCCGTGGTCGTGCCCAGCGTGCTCACCGGCACCGCGGTGGCCATCGGCGCTGCGGTGACGCTGTTCCTGGGCATCGTGCCGGGGCCGGTCCTCGATCTGGCGAACCATGCCGCGACACATCTGTTCGTTCGGTAGAGACGTGGCTACGCACCGTCCGGCCTGGCCCGGGCGGAGTGTCGGCCGTAGCGATAACGGGCATACTCGGGAATCCTGGACGGGCCTGTCCGCCTTGACCATGGGAGGGACAGCGCACCGCCGAGGCCGGCCGATACTGGCAGCAGCACCCTCGCCTGGATCGGGTACCGAGAACTTGGAGCCTGCGTGACCACTGCCGTGCCGCTCGACTTCCCCGACCCCGCCGTCGAGGCGGGCGTGTCCGAAGGGCTGACCCGCGTCGAGTCGGTCATCCGTGCGACCGCCCAGGCCGAAGAGTCCCTGCTCACCGAGGCGGCCCTGCATCTGGTCGACGCGGGGGGCAAGCGGTTCCGGGCCATGCTGGTGCTGCTCTCGGCCCAGTTCGGCGACCCGGACAACGACCAGGTCATCCTGGCCGCGGCCGCCATCGAGCTGACCCACCTGGCCACGCTGTTCCACGACGACGTGATGGACGAGGCCGCCATCCGGCGCGGCTCGGAGTCGGCCAACTCGCGCTGGGACAACACGGTCGCCATCTTGACCGGGGACTTCCTGTTCGCGCGGGCCTCCCGCATCCTGGCCGACCTGGGCCCGGAGGCGATCCGGATCCAGACCGAGACGTTCGCCCGCCTGGTCAGCGGCCAGGTGGCCGAGACCATCGGCCCGCGGCCGGACGAGGACCCGCTGGACCACTACTGGCGGGTGGTATCGCAGAAGACCGCGTCGCTGATCGCCACGTCTGGCCGGTTCGGCGCGATGTTCTCCGGCGCCCCGGAAAAGATCGTGACCGCGATCGAGGTGACCTGCGACGCCCTGGGCATGGCCTTCCAGATCTCCGACGACATCCTCGACATCTGCAGTGAGACCGGCCAGTCCGGCAAGACCCCCGGCACCGACCTGCGCGAGGGCGTGAAGTCGCTGCCGGTGCTGTACGCCCTGCGCTCCATCGACCCCGCCGACGAGCGGCTCCGGGCCCTGCTGAACTCCGGCCCGCTCACCGACGACGCCGAGCACGCCGAGGCGCTGGCCCTGCTACGGGCCCACCCCGCGATCAAGGCCGCCCACGCCGAGATGGACCGCTGGGCCGGGCGGGCCCGCGAGCAGGTGCTGGCCCTCCCGGCCGGCGCCGCTCAGACCGCCTTCGAGGGGCTCTGCGACTTCGTGGTAGCACGCACCGGCTGACCCGTCGCCGCGCCGCGGTTACTCGG
>Ga0208982_1000115_pt1 | contig 10711 bp, 7 predicted proteins | sample MedBloCAOM1_O3_FD_187840 | JGI IMG/M metagenome (GOLD analysis project Ga0208982, IMG submission 187840) | Forest soil microbial communities from El Dorado National Forest, California, USA - Mediterranean Blodgett CA OM1_O3 (SPAdes) (version 2) | ecosystem: Environmental > Terrestrial > Soil >... | reverse complement strand
CATCGCCGGCCGCCCGTACGCTCACGTGAACGATGCGATCCGCACGCCGGCCGTCTCCAGGCCGCGGCGGACCGACCGGGCCAGCTCCACCGCCCCGGGGGTGTCCCCGTGTACGCAGATCGACTCGGGCCGGACCGTGACCTCCTGGCCGTCGGCCGACAGGACCCGGCCCCGGGTAGCCATGGTGACCGCGCGCTCGGCCACTTCGGCCGGATCGGTGAGCACCGACCCCGGCTCCCGGCGGGACACCAGCGTGCCCTCGGCGGTGTAGGCCCGGTCGGCGAACGCCTCGGCCGCGGCCCGCAGCCCGGCGTCGGCGGCGGCCTGCGCCGCGACGCTCCCGGGCAGCGTCAGCAGCGGCAGCGCCCGGTCGTACGCGGCCACCGCGGCCGCCACCGCCTGCGCCTGTACCGGGTCCCGCGCGATCCGGTTGTACAGGGCGCCGTGCGGCTTGACGTAGCGCACCCGGCCGCCCTCAGTCCGGGCGATCCCGTCCAGCGCGGCCAGCTGGTACAGCACCTCGGCGGCCAGCTCGTCTGGCGGCACGTCCATCTCCCGCCGCCCGAACCCGGCCAGGTCGCGGTAGGACACCTGGGCCCCGATGGCCACCCCGCGGGCGACCGCGGCCGCGCAGCACCGGCGCAGGATCAACGGGTCACCCGCGTGGAACCCGCAGGCGATGTTGGCGCTGGTCACCACGGCCAGCAGGGCCTCGTCGTCACCCAGCCGCCAGGCCCCGAACCCCTCGCCCAGATCGGCGTTGAGGTCGACGGCCGGCGGCCCCGGGGTCGCCGGCCCGGCGGCCATCGACCCGGAGGCCGTCGGCCCGGCAGCCGGCGGCCCGGTGGTCACTCGTCGGGCTCCGGGCCCAGCTCCCGCAGGGCGGCGTCGAGCGAGCCCCGGTTGTCTCCGGCCGCCTGGATCGCGTCCATCAGCACGTGCAGCACCGCGTGCCGGTCCTGGTCCGCGTCCAGGAACCGCTGAGCGGCGGCCCACAGGCTGGGCGGCTCACCGCGCCACAGCCGGTCCGCGAGGTCCAGGTGCTGTTCCAGGTGCTGTCCGTCGGCCGGCTCGGCGCCGGTCCCCCCGGCTTCAGCTTCGTGCGCGCCGGCCAGCAGCGCCCGTCGGCCGTCGACGTCCGCTGGGTCCAGCGCGGACAGATCGGTCCCGCCCACCCGGCCGTGCAGCATCGGGAACGCGAACGCGCGCCGGGGCAGGGCCTCCAGGTCACCGTCCGGCAGCAGCCGCGCCACTAGCGCCGAGTCCAGGCCGAACTCGGTTGGATCGCGGTAGGCGCGAGTGAACGCGCCCATCACGTTGAACACCGCGTCGAGGGTGTCGGTGACCTCTCGTTCGCGCTGGCCGCGGCGGCGGCCGGCCCAGCGCACCCAGGCCAGCAGCACGTGCGGCATGGCCTCCTGCTCGGGGGCGGACAGCATGACCTTGCGCGGCAGCCAGCTGATCAGGAACGTCTCTACCTTGACCGGGCTCATCCGCAGCGGGCGGCCAAAGTCCTGATCGCAGCCGTAGTCGATGATCCGGTCGGCGCAATGGCTGGCCGAACTGCGGTCGGACAGGTCCTCGGCCTCGTCCGAGGCGAGGAACTCCGCCGCCAGCATGGCCCGCCGGTCCTTGCCCCACGGCCGCCGCTTGCCCGTGCTGCCGCCCGGCGTGACCGGGCCAGCGGGGCCCCGGGACGGCGGCAACGCCCGGATCCGGGCCCGGATGAAGGCGTGGTAGGACGGGAACGACTCGCTGACCGGCGGATTTTCTGCGGCGTCGGTCTTGGCCAGGGCCGCTTCCAGCAGCCGCCGCGCCACCGGCGGGTCCAGTGGCTTGAAGCCGCGGTCGTCGTCGCCCGGCGGCTTGCGGCACAGGTCCAGCAGCTTGGTCACCTGGGACGTGACCCAGCCGTCCCTGATCATCCCCTCCGCGTTGTAGTCCACCACCAGGACCAGCGCGTGCGGCTCGGTGCCGTCGTAGCTGAAGAAGCAGACCACCTCGTCGGTGTCGCCGTAGGCGTCGCTGTTGACGTAGCAGTCCGAGCCGGTCACCGCGCCCAGGTGCTGGGCCCAGTTGGGGCTGCGCACGCCCCGCTCCATCAGCTCCAGCGCCGCCTCTTCGGCCTTCGACGCCTGCCGCGGCGTGCCCAGGCAGGCGATGCCGGACAGCAGGGCCAGCGCGGCCGGGCTGCTGCGGCGGGCGGCGTAGTCGACCAGGCCCTCGCCCACCAGCCGCTCGACGTCGGAGCCGGGCGCGCTGTCGCTGCGCTGCCCCCACCAGGTGCCGAGCAGTTCGCTGACCATCAACTCCGCATCCAGCGGGCTGCGTACGGCCAGCAGCTCACGTGCGGCGCGCAGAAGCTCGTCAAAGAGCGCGTTCGGGGGCGGGGCGGCCGCCGTGGCACGTTGCGGGCCGCCGCTGCCTCCGCCTGGATCTTGTCTGCGTCGGCTCTGCGGACTCACCTTGATAGCCTCTCAGATCTATTCATGTGGACGCTACGCTACGGTGCAATGCCCACTGTAGTTTCGGGCAGAATCGGCGTGTTGCGCCGAAAGCCCGGAACGAAAGCGCAAGCTCCCTGGTCAGACGGGAAAGCGAGCTGCCCGTTGTGTCCTGCGCCGTCACGTAGTCTTCACCGGCACCAGGTATCGCCACCTGGCCACAACGGTGCCGGGAATGTGGCACGCTTGTCTGAATAACTGCTGCGAATGCCGCCCACACTGGCGGCCGTCCAGGGACGATAGAGCAAACGGCCGCGGCGCGGGTGCCAACCCCGCTCGCCGTGACCGCGTCCAATGAGCGCAGGCCGGTGCGGACCGCGCGGTAGGCGTAGAGGGAGCAGGGAGGAGCCGCCGATGGCAGGTCGGTGCATGAGGCACCGGTGCCCGCGGTGAGTCCAGACATCATGAGCCCAGATATCGCCGGCCCGGTGGACGGGCCGGACGCCTCCGTGCCGTTGCCGCGCCCGTCTGAGCTGGACACCGCTGACGCCGCGCTGCTCGACACGCTGCTGCGCGAGGCCCCGGTGGGCTTCACCTTGCTCGGTCCCGACTTTCGCTTCCGGCGGATCAATCAGACGCTGGCCCGGATGCACGATCACGACCCAGACGAGCATATCGGGCGATCTCCGGCCGAAATGTGGCCGGCTGACTTTGCCGCCCGGGCCGAGTCCGCGGTCCGGCGGGTGCTGGCCGACGGTCAGCCGGTCTTCGAGTCCGAGCCGGCCGCGGGCCGGGCCCTGTCCTGGTTCCCCTGCCACGATCAGCAGGGGAAGGTCAGCGGTGTGGTGCTGATCGTGGCCGACGTGGCGGGCCACTCCCACTCCGAGGAGACGATCCGGCGCAGCGAGGAGCGGTACCGGTCGCTGGTCCAGGGCGGCGCCCAGATGGTGTGGGTGGCCGACGCGGACGGCGGCCTCATCGAGGACTGCCCGGAGTGGCGCTGGGTCACCGGCCAGACGCCGGAGCAGTACCTGGGCCGGGGCTGGCTGGACGCCGTCCATCCCGAGGACCGGGACCGGGTGGAGCGCGACTGGCAGGGCTGCGTGAAGTCCGGCAAGACGTTCGACGACCGGTACCGGGTCCGCACCCGGGCCGGCTCCTACCGGCACTACGACGTGCGCGCGGTCCCGATCGAGCGGGACGGCAAGATCGTCGAGTGGGTCGGCGCCAGTACCGACGTCACCGGCCAGCGCGAGGCCGAGGAGATGCGCGGCCGGCTCACCGAGCAGCTGTCCGCCGCGGCGTTGCGCACCGCCCGGCTGCAGCAGGCCACCTCGATGCTGGCCGAGGCGCTCACCGTCGAGCAGGTGGTCGAGGTGATCACCGAGGTCGGCCGGACCGCGATCGGCGCGCAGCGGTCGGCGGTGGCGCTGCTGGACGGCGCCCGGCTGCAGGTCATCAACCCGGCCGGCATGCCGCCGGGACAGTCCGCCGCCACCCGCGACATCCTGCTGGACAGTCCGGGCCTGATGACCCGGGCCATCGCCACCCGCCGCCCGGTGCTGGCCGAGGACACCGACGCCCTGCGCCTGCTGCTGGAGGACGCCCCGATCGAAATCGTCGCGGGCGAGGATGAGCGGTCCTGGGTCGGGCTGCCGCTGCTGGCCGCGGGCGCGCCGCTGGGCGCGCTGCGGTTCTCGTTCGGCCGCCCGCGCAAGATCACCGAGGAGGAGCGGGTCTTCCTGGAGGCGCTGGCCGGCCAGTGCGCGCTGGCGGTGGAGCGGGCCGCGATGTACGAGCGGGAGCACACCACCGCGGAGACGCTGCAGCGCAGCCTGCTCCCCGATCAGCTGCCGATCGTGCCCGGGCTGGTCATGGAGGCCCGGTACCTGCCGGTGGCCCGCAACATGGAGATCGGCGGCGACTGGTACGACAGCTTCCGGCTGCCGGACGGGCGGCTGGCCATCGCGGTCGGCGACGTCATGGGCAAGGGGCTGACCGCCGCGGCCGGCATGGGCCGGGTCCGCAACGCGCTGCGCGCGCTGGCGCTGACCGACCCGCGGCCCTCGGCCGTGCTGACCGGCCTGGACCGGCTGTTCAGCGCGACCGAGCTGGAAGAGCAGGTCACCACCGTCGCCTACCTGGTCATCGACCCGCAGACCGGGGAAGGGCTGATGGGCAACGCCGGTCACCTGCCCGTGCTGCGGCTGGGCCTGGACACCGATCCGTACCTGGAGGAGACGGCCGAGGCCGGGACGCCGCTGGGCTGGCCGAGCCCGCGGCAGGAGCAGCCGTTCCGGCTGCCGCCCGGCAGCACCGCGGTGCTGTACTCAGACGGCCTGGTGGAAAACCGCATCCGTGGTCTCGACTCCGGCCTCAACGAGCTGGTCTCGGTGGCGGCCCGCGCCCGCAGCAGCGTCGTGGGCCACCCGGGGCGGCTGCTCAGCTACCTCGTGGACGCGATGCTCGCGGGCCACAAGCAGGACGACGACGTGACGGTGCTGGTGCTGCACGCCCCCGAACGCGAGCGGGAAGACAACGAATGAGGCACACCGGGAATAGTGCACGGGCGCTATGCGTCGCAAATGTGCAGGCGTGCGCAGGCAGGTTTTCGTGCGCCGTCGTGTACAAGTCATCCTCGGCTGCCACCTATGGTGGTGTGAGTAGGGAGGCAGGTGGGCAGCATCCGCGTTTCGCACGGCTGTCCCCAGCGCACGCTGGTTCTGCTTCCCGGCTCGGTGCATGCATCCGGACCCGCGCGGGAGGAACCGATTCTCGCAACACGCACGCAGGAATGGCGCCGGTACCGGTCGCCAGTCCGGCATGCCGGCCGCGTTTCGCGGCTGTACATGCTGCTAGCCAGCGAAGGAAGGGGTGACCGTGGTGGTACGCGCTGACTCTGCGGCGCGGAAGCGCGCCCGGCCGTCGGCAGGTCAGGCTCCCGCGAACGGGCCCTCCGGCTCGGGCCCGGCGGGCGTGGTCGGCGGTCGCGTCAACGGCAACGGTGACGGCCCGGGCGACGCTCCGGCCGGCGACGTCGCCGTCGTGGACGTCGACGACGCGGAGGACCTCGGCGACGACGTCGACTTCGACCCGCTGTCGGTCGACGAGGCGGAGATCCACGAGTCACTTTCGGTCGTCGAAGTCGAGCTGGAGGACGATGAGTCTGACACCCCGGGCGAGTCTGACACCCCGGACGAAGCCGACAGCCCGGACGGTCCCGTGGCAGTGACCAAGGCTCCCAGCCCGCTGGTCGCCGCGGCGGCCAACGGTGCCGCCGCCAAGGCGCCCGCCCCCGCGGATGGTGCGGCCAAGCCGGCCACCGAGGGCGACGACGAGACGTTCGTCTTTGGCGACGACGATGACGACCTGCCCGCGGCCCAGGTCGCGGTGGCCGGCGCCACCGCCGACCCGGTCAAGGACTACCTCAAGCAGATCGGCAAGGTCCCGCTGCTCAACGCCGAGCAGGAAGTTGAGCTGGCCAAGCGGATCGAAGCAGGCCTGTTCGCCGAGGAGAAGCTGGCCGAGGACCTGCGGCTGGCCTCCGACCAGCGCATCGACCTGGAGTGGATCGCCGAGGACGGCCGGCGGGCCAAGAACCACCTGCTCGAGGCCAACCTGCGGCTGGTCGTCTCGCTGGCCAAGCGCTACACCGGCCGCGGCATGCTGTTCCTGGACCTGATCCAGGAGGGCAACCTGGGCCTGATCCGCGCGGTCGAGAAGTTCGACTACACCAAGGGCTACAAGTTCTCCACGTACGCCACCTGGTGGATCCGGCAGGCGATCACCCGGGCCATGGCCGACCAGGCCCGCACCATCCGGATCCCGGTGCACATGGTCGAGGTCATCAACAAGCTGGCCCGCGTCCAGCGGCAGATGCTCCAGGACCTGGGCCGGGAGCCGACGCCGGAGGAACTGGCCGCCGAGCTGGACATGACCCCGGAAAAGGTCATCGAGGTCCAGAAGTACGGCCGGGAGCCGATCTCACTGCACACCCCGCTCGGCGAGGACGGCGACAGCGAGTTCGGTGACCTGATCGAGGACTCCGAGGCCATCCAGCCGGGCGAAGCGGTCAGCTTCACGCTGCTGCAGGAGCAGCTGCACTCGGTGCTGGACACGCTGTCCGAGCGGGAGGCCGGTGTGGTCTCCATGCGGTTCGGGCTCACCGACGGCCAGCCCAAGACCCTGGACGAGATCGGCAAGGTCTACGGGGTCACCCGGGAGCGCATCCGCCAGATCGAGTCCAAGACCATGTCCAAGCTGCGGCACCCCTCCCGGTCCCAGGTCCTGCGCGACTACCTGGACTAGGACCGGCGCGGCCCGCGCATGAAAGACAAGGGGCCGGACCGAGCATCTGCTCGGATCCGGCCCCTTTGCCTTGTTCTATGCCCGCGCGCTCGGGGCGCGCGGATATTGTCGCCCTCGGTTACGCCTCAGTTGGACGGTTCCGAGAGCCGCTGGGTCTCGTCCTGAATCTCGCTGGCCACCTTCGCGAGCGCTTCGGCGTGCTCGCGACTGTGGTGCGCGCAAAACAGCAGCTCGAGAGAGTTCGGGAGCATGACTCGGACGTACGCCTGGGCGCCGCAGCGGTCGCACACGTCCATAGCCGTAAGCGGCTGGGTGGGGGCTAGAGCTCCGGTCAACGTAGCCTTCCTCGCCTCGGGCCTCCGGCTTCTGCATCCGGCTGGCTAGTGATCTGTGCTTCTTTACAGCTCACCACAACACTTACCCGATCAGGAGCCTTCCCTCTCTGGCGTCGCGTACGCCGACAGCGAAAGATCAGTTCCGCAGATCACACTGAACCTGACCGTCTGAGCATCGTCTGAGCGCCGTGCGCCCTTTGCCGCCCGGGTTCCGGCGTGCCTGGGGGACAGCAGTCGCCGGGGCGGGCTACGCTGCGATCTGGACCCGCAACTTTGTTCTAAGGAGATCCGGCCCCCGTGACCACGCTTGCCGCCGCCCCTGACCCGTCCGCGGCAGCCGCCCGGGAGGGACACCAGGCGGATGCGTACACCGCCCGGCATCTGTCCGTCCTGGAAGGCCTGGACGCGGTGCGCAAGCGTCCCGGCATGTACATCGGCTCCACCGACGGCCGCGGCCTGCAGCACTGCCTGTGGGAGATCTTCGACAACTCGGTGGACGAGGCGCTGGGCGGCTACTGCAGCCGGATCGAAGTCGTGCTGTACGCCGACGGGTCGGCCGAGGTCCGCGACAACGGCCGCGGCATCCCCGTCGACATCGAGCCGAAGAGCAAGCTCAGCGGCGTGGAGCTGGTCATGACCCGGCTGCACGCGGGCGGGAAGTTCGGCGGCGGCTCCTACACCGCTTCCGGCGGCCTGCACGGGGTGGGCGCGTCCGTGGTCAACGCGCTGGCCTCGCGGCTGGACGTGGAAGTGGACCGGGGCGGCCACACCTGGGCGGCCAGCTTCCGGCGTGGTGTCACCGGCGAGTTCGCCGACAGCGGCGAGCCCACCCCGAGCGCGAGCTTCACCCGCCGGGCTGGGCTGCGCCAGCTCCGCCGGGTGGCCAAGAAGGTCACCGGCACCCGCACCCGGTTCTGGCCGGACAAGCAGGTCTTCATCCGGGACGCCCGGTTCAGCTTCACCGCCATCACCGAGCGGGCCCGGCAGACCGCCTACCTGGTCCCGGGGCTGGCCATCTACGTCCGCGACGAGCGCCCGTCGGCCCAGTCCGACGCCCCGCTGACCACTCCGGTCGCCGCCGCCCCCGCCATAGCCACCGATCCCGCGGCAGCCACCGACCCCACCAGCTCCGAAGACACCGAAAGCCCCGAGACCACCCTCAGCCTCACGGAGCCCGCGACCCCCAGCGGCCCCCGCGAGGTCGAGTTCCGGTTCGACGGCGGCATCAGCGAGTTCTGCGAGCACCTGTCGTCCGGCGAGGCCGTGACCGACGTGCTGCGGCTGGAGGGCTCGGGCAGCTTCACCGAGACCGTGCCGGTCCTGGACGACCGGGGCCACATGACCCCGACCGAGGTCGAGCGGCTGCTCGAGGTCGACGTGGCCGTCCAGTGGACCAGCGGCTACGACACCATCACCCGGTCGTTCGTCAACGTCATCGCCACCCCGCACGGCGGCACCCACGTGTCCGGCTTCGACCGCGCCATGATCCGCACGCTGAACGACCAGCTCCGCGCGGCCCGCCTGCTCAAAACCGGCGACGAGGCGGTGACCAAGGAGGACGTGCTGGAGGGCATGACCGCGATCGTCACCGTCCGGCTGCCCGAGCCGCAGTTCGAGGGGCAGACCAAGGAGGTGCTGGGCACCCCGGCCGCGTCCCGCATCGTGGCCCAGGTGGTCTCCGCCGGGCTCAAGGCGTTCTTCGAGGCCCGCGGCCGCAACGGGAAGCAGCAGTCCCGCTCCCTGCTGGAGAAGGTCATCTCGGCGGCCAAGGCCCGGATGGCCGCCCGCGAGCACCGGGACAACCAGCGCCGCAAGTCCGCGCTGGCCAGCTCGACGCTGCCGGCCAAGCTGGTGGACTGCCGGACCAGCGACGATCGCAGCGAGCTGTTCATCGTCGAGGGCGATTCGGCCCTCGGCACGGCCAAGCTGGCCCGCAACTCGGAGTTTCAGGCCCTGCTGCCCATCCGCGGCAAGATCCTCAACGTGCAGAAGGCCTCCCTGGCCGACATGCTGAAGAACGCCGAATGCGCCTCGATCATCCAGGTCATCGGGGCCGGCTCCGGGTCCGCGTTCAACCTGGACGCCGCCCGGTACCAGCGGGTCATCTTCATGTCCGACGCGGACGTCGACGGCGCGCACATCCGGACCCTGCTGCTCACGCTGTTCTACCGGTACCTGCGCCCGCTGCTGGACGCGGGCCGCGTGTGCGCCGCCGTGCCGCCGCTGCACCGCATCGAGCTGTCCAACCCGCGCAAGGGCCAGCAGAAGTACGTCTACACCTACTCCGACGCCGAGCTGCGCCGGGTGCTGCTGGACATGGAGCGGCGCGGGCAGCGGTGGAAGGAGCCGATCCAGCGGTACAAGGGCCTGGGTGAGATGGACGCCTCCCAGCTGGCCGAGACGACCATGGACCCGCAGCACCGGACGCTGCGCCGGATCAGGATCGAGGACGCCGCGGTCGCGGGCGACGTCTTCAGCCTGCTGATGGGCTCGGAAGTGGCCCCGCGCCGCGAGTTCATCGTCGGTGGTGCGGCCGAGCTGGACATGTCCCGCATCGACACCTGAGCGCCGCCCGGTCCGGCCGCCCTGTTCCCGTTCCTGGCCCCGGACATCGCCGTCGCCCTGGTCCTGGCCGGCGCGGCCGACATGGTGAGCGGCATCTTTCCGCAGCCTGCTGTGGCAGTAAACCATCCCGGATGCCCTGCGGGGCCGCCTGGCCGGTGTCGAGCTGCTCAGCTACGCCCTGGAGCCGTCTGCGGGCCAGCTACGGGCGGGCACGGTGGCCAGCCTGACCATGCCGAGAATTTCTCTCACCTCCGGCGGCCTGCTCTGCCTGGCCGCCGTCGGCCTGGTCTGCCTGGCCTTTCCCGGGTTCACCGCCTACCGGTCGCCTGTCACTACTCACAGTGATAATTAAAGTAAGCCTCGGTCACTCTGGGTATTGAGTAGCATCACTCTTCGTGACGAGGAAGACGATGGTGGTTCAGTACATCCGCGAGCAAGCCTGGTGGCGGCTGGACAGTCCCGGCCCGAGCCCGATCCGCGTGGCCCGCAGCGTGGTGGCGCTGCTGGACGCGGCGGCGTGCATCGCCGAGATCCCCGAAAACCACCCTGACCTTGAGGAACTCGACCGGGCGGGCTGCTTCGAGTCCGGGTTCTTCAACCCCGGTGACACCGGTCTCGCGGTCGTTCGCGGCTGGGAGCTGGCCGACCAGCCCACCGGCACCGAGCAGGACCTGCTCGGCGCGCTCACCGTCACCGTGAGTGCCGACCGCGGTGTGCCCAGCCCCACGGCCCGGCGCGCGGCCGAAGCCAGCGGGGCCATCCCGGCCGCGCCCCTGCCGGGCGGCTACTCCCTGCCGGGATGGCCGCTCCGGGGCCGCCCGATCCCCGACGCCACGGTGCCGCAGCCCGCGCGGGCCGGGGACCCGGCGCGCTCTTACGCCAAGCCGCGCTCCTAGGGCCCAGCGGCGCGCAGACGCTGGCCTCCTAGGGCACCGGGGCACCTAGGACGCCGGCGTCCCGCCGATCGCCGCCAGCGGCTGCAGCAGGGGGATCCCGGAGCCGTCCCGGCGGCCGAGCTCGGTGGGCAGGTCGACCGGCACACCCGCCTCGGTCGTGCCG
>Ga0208982_1000114_pt1 | contig 10746 bp, 10 predicted proteins | sample MedBloCAOM1_O3_FD_187840 | JGI IMG/M metagenome (GOLD analysis project Ga0208982, IMG submission 187840) | Forest soil microbial communities from El Dorado National Forest, California, USA - Mediterranean Blodgett CA OM1_O3 (SPAdes) (version 2) | ecosystem: Environmental > Terrestrial > Soil >... | reverse complement strand
CCGACGAGCCCCCGGCCAGTTCCGTAGCGCCGGGCCGCCAGCAGCTCGCGCATCGAGGTGGCGCGCAGGCCCCGCCGGTGCAACCAGCGAAGCTGCTGTTCGAACCGTTGCGGGCGCACGGTGACCAGATACGGATCGTGGTCATACGGTGCCACTGAGTGATACATCAAGACGGGGGGCAGCGTGCCATACCCGCCGGGTTTGGGGCGGTCGTCCCAGCCCTTGGTGGGAGGGATTTCGTCGATCGCTTCGCTCATGGTGCAACCCGACGCTACGGCTGCACGCTCATAGCGGGCTCCTGCGCTGAGAGGGCAGCAGCTACGCCTGTTGGGGGAGACTGGCCGCGGCACAGCGCCCCGCGCGCCACCGCAACAGCCTCCAGCCGGCTGTGCACGCCCAGCTTTGTGAAGATCTTGTTGATGTGGGTACGGACGGTATTCGCCGACATCCCGAGGTCGTCGGCGATCTCTGCTGGGCAGCGTCCTTGGGCCAAGCAGGTCAGCACGTCGTGCTCCCGGGGCGTCAGGACATCCAGCGGACCTTCACGGCGCCGCACCCGGCCCACGTCTGCCCGCAGGTCCCGGAGAACGTGACCTAGTTGCTCCGGTGGAAAGTAAGAATCACCCCGGCTCGCGCTGCGCAGGGCGTCGGCGAGCGTGCCGATCGAAGACTCCTTCGATACCCAGCCGTCGGCGCCCGCCCGCGCCGCTTCGACAGCCTGCTGCGGGTCACGGCTCGCGGTGAGCACCACGACGCGTGCTGGCGGGCACGCCGCGTGAAACGACGCCAGTAGCGTCGCCGCGTCGTGGGCCTGCGCGACTTCGATGGTGATCACATCGGGGCGCAGCAGGGTGGCGAGCGCATCGGACTGCGGATCCCGCGTAGTACAGTGCCCGACAACCACGATGTCGGGTGTGCTGGCCAACCTGGCGGCGAGCGCCTCGATCAGCATCTGCTGGTCGTCGACGAGCAGCACCCGAACTGGGGTCATCGGGCCAGGCGGTATCGCCCTGCGCATGGCTACCCCGTCTTCGTCTGGCCCTCCGGGCCGTGTTGCTCGTGGTCGACGAGGTCGTAACGAACCGCAAAGGTGGCAGCCTCGAGCCGGGAGTGCACTCCGAGCTTGGTCAGTAGTGCCTGCACATGGCTGCGCACGGTAGTCGTCGAGACGCCGAGCCGCAGCGTCATCGCCGGGGTATCGAGGCCCTCGACGAGCAATCCGAGGCATTCCCGTTCGCGAGCGGTCAGGTGAGCGGCGAGCCGGCGTGCTTCGGAAACGTCTGAGCGTGCACTGGTAGCAGCCCGGGGTGCGTCCAACACGACCGCGCCGTCGATCACACGTTCCAGCGCGTGGACCAACTTGCGAACGCCGCATGTCTTGTGCATATATCCGGCCGCCCCGAGCCGGACGGCCCGGCGCATCGCGTCGTTATCGCCGTCTGCCGCCAGAATGAGTACCCGAGTCGCCGGGCTTACCGCGATAACGTGAGCGATTGCGGTAATTCCATCGCCGTCGGAAAAACGCCGACCCAGTAGGCAGATATCGGGGCGATGACGGCGGACCGCCTCAATGGTACCGGCGAGGCTTCGGGAAACCGCAGGTACTCGGAATCCCTGCCCTACCAGTACTGCGACCAACGATTCGACGAACACCGCGTGGTCGTCGCCCAGTACGATACTAGTCATGGCAAATCATGTCGGACTGACCGAATTGCCGCAGTCAGCCCGCCCCCCGACGGTCGCCAATATCCCCACCCCATCATGAGTATTTCGCCGCGAACAAGTCCCGCTAGATAAGCGATTGAACGCCTTCAGCCTACAACGGCGGGCGGCCACTGGTTACCGAGATCGCCGATCAGGGCACGTATTATCCCCTCCGAGGACTACCAACTGCACTGGCTAGTGCCGTCAGCCACTACCAACCCAGACGATCGCGCAGGTGCACGGTCGCCTATTGTGGGTACCCGACCCCATGCGCCGGTCGCCTCCCGGGGAGGGGTCCGTGTCGACGACTCCCGCGCCCGAAAGGTCCACCACGGTGCCCGTAGCGACCGCGCTACCGATCACATCCGCCGCTCACCTGTCCGGCCTGCTCGAGGCTGTCCTGCCCGAGCCCTCGCTGCGCGAACTTATCGGCCGGGCCGGTGCCGCCGAATTGGAGCTGCACGGTCCGCCGGCGGCCCGCCCGCTGGTCGTCGCTGCGCTGGCCCGCACTGGTCACCCGGTGCTGGCCATCACCGCCACCGACCGTGAGGCCGGTGAGCTGACCGCCGAGTTGGCCGACGTGCTGGGCGCCGGGGTGGTCGCTGAGCTGCCCTCCTGGGAGACCCTGCCGCACGAGCGGCTGTCCCCGCGGGCCGACACCGTGGGCAAGCGGCTGGCGGTGCTGCGCCGGCTGGCCCATCCCGAAGAAGGCACCGCGGACCCGCTGCAGGTTGTCGTCGCGACCGTACGATCACTGATCCAGCCGATGCTCGCCGGCCTGGGTGAGATCTCCCCGGTGCGGCTGCGGGTCGGGCAGCTGCACGACTTCGACAGCGTGCTCGCTCGCTTGGCCGATCTGGCCTACACCCGGGTCGACATGGTCGATCGTCGCGGCGAGTTCGCCGTGCGTGGCGGGATCGTCGACGTCTTTCCGCCCACCGCTGACCATCCGCTGCGGGTGGAGTTCTGGGGTGATGAGGTTTCGGAGATCCGCTCCTTCGCGGTCGCCGACCAGCGCACCCTGGCGCCCGCCGACGAGCTGTACGCACCGCCGTGCCGGGAACTGCTGCTCACCGAAGGCGTGCGGGCCGCCGCGGCGCAGCTCGTCGCGCAGGCTCCGGCCGGGCCGGTCGCGCAGCTGCTGGAGAAGGTCGCCGCCGGGATCCCCGCCGAAGGTATGGAATCCCTCATCCCGGTGCTCGCAGGGTCAGAGTTGCAGCTGCTCACTGACGTGATGCCGGCGGGCACCCATGTGCTGCTGGCCGATCCGGAACGGATCCGGACGCGGGCCGCCGACCTGGTCCGCACCGGGCAGGAGTTTCTGGAGGCGTCCTGGATGGTCGCCGCGGGGGGTGGTGCCGCTCCGGTGGACATCGCGGCGCTGGATCTTTCGGCGTCGGCCTACCGCGGTTTGGGCGAGGTCGCCGAGCACGCCCGCGGCACCGGGGTGGCGTGGTGGACGCTGAACCCGCTGACCACTGACTCGCACGGCTCGCTGCGACTGCAGATCGTTCCCGTGCCGCCCTACCACGGTGACGTCGAACGCGCCTTCGCCGACCTGCGAGCGCATACCGCCACCGGCGGCGCCGCAGTCTTGGTGGTGCCCGGCACCGGCACCGCACAGCGAGCTTGCGAGCAGTTGCGCGACGCCGAGGTGCCGGTGGCGCACGCCGCCGATGGACTGCTCCAGCCACCTGCAGCGGCCACCGTCACAGTGGTCCGTGGCACGTTGGAGGACGGCTTCGCGGTGCCCGCGCTGGGGCTGGTGGTGCTCACCGAGGCGGACATCACCGGCGCCCGCGGTGGCACCAGTAGCCGCGAAATGTCGAAGATGCCGGTCCGTCGGCGCAACGCGGTGGATCCGCTGGCGCTGCGCAGCGGCGATTACGTGGTGCACGAGCAGCACGGCATCGGGCGGTTCCTGGAGATGGTGCGGCGCACCGTCAAGGGCGCTGCCGAGTCGACCCGGGAATACCTGCTGGTGGAGTACGCGCCCAGTAAACGGGGCCAACCAGGAGACCGGCTGTACGTGCCCACCGACCAGCTCGACCAGGTCACCCGCTACGTCGGGGGCGAGCTGCCGACGTTGAGCAAGCTGGGCGGATCCGATTGGGCCAAGACCAAGGGCCGCGCGCGCAAGGCGGTCAAGGAGATCGCTGCTGAGCTGGTGCAGCTGTATGCGGCTCGGCAGTCGTCACCGGGGCACCCGTTCGGCCCGGACACCCCGTGGCAAGCAGAGCTGGAGGACGCCTTCCCCTACACCGAGACGCCTGACCAGCTCGCCGCGATAAACGAGGTCAAGGCGGACATGCGTCGCGGCGTCCCGATGGATCGGGTGGTCTGCGGCGACGTCGGCTACGGCAAGACCGAGATCGCCGTGCGGGCCGCCTTCAAAGCCGTGCAGGACGGCAAGCAGGTGGCCGTCCTGGCACCTACCACCCTGCTCGCCCAGCAACATCTGCAGACCTTCTCCGACCGGATGCGTCCGTTCCCAGTCACGGTGCGCGGGTTGTCGCGGTTCACCCATCCCGGCGATGCGACGGAGGTGCTGCGCGGACTCGCCGAAGGCTCGGTGGACATCGTGATCGGCACCCACCGGCTGTTGCAGCCGAGTGTGCGCTGGAAGGATCTTGGCCTGGTAGTGGTCGACGAGGAGCAGCGCTTCGGTGTCGAGCATAAGGAGCACATCAAGGCGTTGCGCACGGCCGTCGATGTGCTGACCATGTCGGCCACCCCGATCCCGCGAACCTTGGAGATGAGCCTGGCCGGCATCCGCGAGATGTCGACCATCCTCACCCCACCGGAGGACCGCCAGCCGGTGCTCACCTACGTCGGCGCTTACGACGACAAACAGGTCGGCGCCGCGATCCGCCGCGAGCTGTTGCGCGACGGGCAGGTCTTCTACGTGCACAACCGGGTGTCCTCGATCGAGAAGGCCGCTCGGCGGATCCGCGAGCTGGTGCCCGAGGCCCGGGTGGCGGTGGCGCACGGGCAGATGAACGAAGACCAGCTCGAGCGCACCGTCGCCGGGTTCTGGAACCGTGAGTACGACGTCTTGGTCTGCACCACAATCGTCGAGAACGGGCTGGACATTTCCAATGCCAACACGCTGATCGTCGAGCGCGGTGACCTGCTCGGGCTCGCCCAGGCGCACCAGCTGCGCGGTCGGGTCGGGCGCGGCCGCGAGCGTGGTTACGCCTACTTCCTCTACCCGCCGGAGACGCCGCTGAGCGAGATGGCGCACGATCGGTTGTCCACCATCGCCCAACACACCGAGTTGGGGGCGGGCATGGCCGTCGCGATGAAAGACTTGGAGATCCGCGGCGCGGGCAACATCCTGGGCGGTGAGCAATCCGGCCACATCGCCGGAGTCGGTTTCGACCTGTACATCCGGCTGGTAGGTGAGGCCGTCGAGGCATTCCGTGGCGCGGCCGGTGTCGGCACATCCGATGGTGCGCCCGAACCCGCGCCGGTGCGGGTGGAGCTGCCGGTGGACGCGCACCTGCCGCACGACTACATCCCCGGCGAGCGGCTACGGCTGGAGGCCTACCGCAAGATCGCCGAGGCGCTGGACGCCGAGGCGTTGAGTGCCATCACCGACGAGTTGCGGGATCGCTACGGCGCCCTGCCTCCGCCCGTGGTGACCCTGCTGGAAGTCGCGCGCTTCCGTCAGGTTTGCCGGGCGCACGGGGTGGCGGAGGTGACGGTGCAAGGCTCCAAGCTGCGGTTCGCTCCGGTGACGCTGCGGGACTCTCAAGGGGTCCGTCTGAACCGGCTCTACCCCCAGGCGGCATACCGCTCCGCTGGACAGACCTTGACCGTTCCCCGACCCAGCGAAGGCTCCGGCGGTATCGGCGCCACGCCGCTGCGCGACCGGGAGTTGCTCGACTGGTGCACCAGGTTGGTCACCAGTGTGCTGGCGCCGTGACCGGCTATTGATATCTCACGGTAGCCGTGCATGCTATCTGTCGAGTGCGCAGGAGATGGCGGATCGGCCGGTAGGTCGGTGAGGGCTGTCGCTCGGCGGGGCGGCAATGGCGTCCTTCAGCGCGCTGAAGACCTCATTGAGGTGGCGCAGCAACGGCGTCACATTCTTGATGGTGCGGAGCAGTTTGAGGATCAGGTCAGCGATCTTGGTGGCCCACTCGGCGATCAGCGTCATAGCCTGCTCGGCCACCACGGGAGCCGCGAGCCCGCCGCTGCCGAGTAGCTCAGCGGCATATTCGAGTAGATATCCGACGAGCTCAGTGATCATCTTTTGGATTTCCTCGCGGACCGCAGCGACGATCATCCCGCTCATCGTGATGGTCACTCGGATTCCGTCGGCTGCGATCGCCATCGCTTCGAGCAGGTGGTCGCTGCTCTGGGCGTTGGCCCGGTAGGCGTCGGCGGCGGCGCCCTGCCACGCCGGGAGATCGCCGGAGACGGCGTGCGCGTAGTCCTGCCGCACCGCGGACACCGCGTCTGCGACGTTGCCCCAGGTTTGGGCATGAGCGGTGATCGCATCGGGGCTGCCGGCCAGCCAGTCCAGCGGCTCGGAGAGCGTTTCGACGTGCTCCATCAGCCACCCGACGCCACAGGACAGCAGCGCGCCGGCCGGGTTCGAAACGTAGTTGAGCGCATCCAGGCTCGCCGAGGCGGTGTCGATCCCAACTTCGATCCAATCTCCGGTGGCGATCGCATTGACGCATTGGAGGGCGGGATCAACAATCCGTATTCCAGCGAAAGCAGTGGGGTGCTCCTCCTCGGCGACCAGCGGATTTGCCGTCATCTATTCAGACCCCTCGTCCGGTACAAGGCCATCGCGTTGGCGTCGTCGATGTCCGCATACTGCACGGCAGCTGCCCTGATGCCAGTCGCGGTGCTGGTCAGGCGTTTGGCGCTGCCGTCCAGCGCGGTCGCTGCCAGGTGCTGCAGCGGGTTGAGCATCATCGGCAGGGTCTGGCAGTAGGAGCCGTAGGCATCCGTGGGCAGGCTCATCTCCCGCGCCGCATCCACCGCCTCGGCCAAGCTGTTGCTGATACGGTCGACTTTCTTGGCGTGTTCCCGTAGTGCCTCAGTAAGCACCTCGTACTGGTCGGCCATGTCATGCCCCTTAGCGCAGGTAATCCCGATCCGCGAAGTACTCCTCATCGTCAGGCGGCGTCGCGCGGGGTTGACGCCTCGGTCGTGGCGGTGGGTTGTCGTCCTCGATCACACCGACCCCGAGCACCATAGGATCGGGTGCTGGGCTGCGTCGGTCCGGGTTATCGCCAAAGCGCTCCCGATAACCCGATACCACGTTGTCGACGAGGAGGTTCTCGCTACCGACGGTGGCCTGCATGGCATCCTGGACCAACGGAGCCAGCTGTTGCTGGGCGCGCCGCACGCACGCCATCACCTGCGCGGCGAGTTCCGGCGGCGACACCTCGCGGATCCTGTCGGTGAAGGCCAGTTCAGTGAGCGCCCCGCGAGGATCGACCGTGACCCGGACCGCTCCGTCCCCGGACGATTCGGACACCTGAATCTGTTCGACCTGCGAACGCATGGCGTGGAACTGCTCGGCCTTATCGGCGAACCCCTGCGCCCACTGCGACAGCCGGCGCGGCATCTCGTCGGGATCGACGTCGAACATGGGTCCTCCTCAGGCTGCACCCGGTGACGGGTGCGCTGCCCCGGGTCGGACGAGCAGAGTACGCAACGGCGAGCAGATTCGCGCACGCCGGTGCTCAACCGGCGGATCTCGTCCAGCAGCAGAGCTGACCCGGCTCGGTTTCGTCGACCACCTACCCCCCACGACCCGCCGGGATTCGCCAGTACATCGGCCCCCACGGCGTTCCAGCCGAGGCCAGCAGCCACAGGTAAGCGTCCACTCGGCGGCGCGGCTCGACGGGGTGTTATTCGTATCTGAGGGCCTCGATGGGGCGTAGCCGGGCGGCGCGGTAGGCCGGGTAGCCCCCGGCTACGACCCCGATCGCCAGGCTGATCGTAAACGACACCACTATGGGGAGAACGGTCACAACGGGGGTGAACCCGGCAAAGATGGGGCCAAGGTTGGTCGCGAAGGCGGAGGCGATGACGCCGCCGAGCAAGGACAGCCCGACGCCGACGCCGACGCCGATGACCCCACCGAGGCCGGCCAGGACGATGGACTCGATGAGGAACTGTTGCAGGATGGCACGGCTGGTCGCGCCGATTGCTTTGCGGATCCCTATCTCGCGGGTTCGTTCGGTGACGGCCACCAGCATGATGTTCAGGACTCCGATCGAGCCGACGAGCAGGGAGATCGCTGCGACGGCGGCGGTGAACAAGGTGAGGAGACGAAGGATCTGGGTGAACTTGGTAATGCCGTCTGTCAGGGTCTGAACTTCGAAATCCCGAGATGCAGGGTTTCTGATCTGGTGTCGGTCGTCGAGGATGTTGTTCACCTCGGCCTCGGCGGCGGGTACGGCGGCTACTGAGGCGGCTTGCACCGTCGCCTGGTTGACGATGTCGCCGCGACCGAAGAGATAGCTGCGAGCGGTGTCCAGCGGCATGACGACGAGGTTGTCGCCCGGTAGCCCGACCGCCTGCATAACCCCGATGACTCTGAAGGACTGGCGGTTGATGCGGACAGTCTTGTTGAGGGCCGCAGCAGGGTCGCCACCGAACAGGTCGGTCACCGCGGTGGGTCCGAGCACCACCACCCTGGCGGCGGAATCGACCTGGGCCTGGTCGAAGAAGGACCCGGTCTCAATGTTTCGGCTGGTCACCTCGAACCAGTGGTCAGTGGAGCCCACAACGGTAACCCGTGCCTTGGAAGTTGAAAGGCCTCTACCGGTCTCGATCAGTGATGGGCCGGTGACCACCGGCGTGACGGCGACGACGTCGGGTGCCTTCTGCATGGCCGCGACGTCGGCATCGATCAGGTTTTTCGGGGGAGCGCTTCCGGGGATGTTCCCAGCTGTGGCCACGATGGTGATCAGATTGGCCAGTGGTTCGATTCGTGAATCGATCGATTTCTGCACACCGTCGCCGATGGCAACCAGCAGGATCACAGCCGAGACTCCGATGATGAGGCCGAGCATGGTCAGCGCGGAACGCAGCCGGTGAACGCGCACCCCGCGTAGCGCGATGAGTAACGCCTCGCGTAGCCTCATCTGCTGACCCTCGCCCGATTCGGCGGCAACACACTCTCCGTCAAGGACACCCCTAAGAGATAACCGGTCATCGGTGTTGCGCACAAGAGGTTCAGCGAACTCTCCAATTACTATCGCAATGCGTAGGTCGTCGACGCCGCGCTGTATGCAGTCGATACCTTCAGTCTCGTCCGCGGGAACGCGATGGAGAATGAATCATGACTGCACAGATCGTATACATTAACAGTTCCTGAAGGTAGCAGTGAGCATACTTGGCTCGTTCAGCTCACTGTCTGGCAGCAGGCACTCATCCTGCGCAACACGCTTCCCTGCCGGATGGAGCGTTTGATCGGACCAACTCGCTCTCAGACGTCAAACAAAAGCCCTGCGATGCACACAGATCTGTCTCGACAGGATGATCAGGGTTATTTCTTGACAATGATGGCACTTGCCTGGGTAGTATCGATCGCAGTTTACGTCAGTACTACTGAGAACGGCTACTCAGGCCCAGACCTTCAAAGATTGCACTGACGAAAGGGCTGACACAGCATGGGCGGCTTCTTGCCAGATTTTTTCGGCTTGCTCAGCGAGCTGGTCCGCGGTCTTCTTAATGACCCCCGGTTGAAGCACGACATCGTGGCGGGGTATCGGCGGAATTGGAGTCGGTGACCAGTCACATCAGGGTGGGCGGGTTGGGCGAGACGATGGTGGACGCCCCCGCGCAGGCCGCTGGCCTGCACGGACGCCAGCCGGATGCGTGAAGCAGACGAGCGGCGGCGCGGTGAAGCTGGTGAAAGCCTGATCATAAAGTTGGCAACACCTCAAGAGCCGGCGCTTGGTTCGCCCGGCCGGGCGAAGCCGGGCGAACCAAGCGGTTAGTGGCGCGGCGATTGGGCAGTCAGCTGCTGATGCAGCTGGTCAATCTCGGCGCGCAGCTCGCCCACCTGACGGTGGAGAGCCTGGATCGCGACCACCAGCACACCATGGGCATCCACCATCGGGATAGTGGTATTGCCCTTGCCCAGCCCGAAGGCTGCATGCCAATCCTGGGCCATCGGGCCCAGATGGCGCACCCCTGCTGGCTCCCAACGATAACGCCAAGTCGCCACCGGCAACGCACTGAGTTTGGCCATGACCTCAAAACCGTTGACCGGCCCAGTGCTGATAGGTTCGGTGTCAATCCGGCCGGTCAGGCTAGACGGCTCAGCTTCATCTCGCCCGGCTCGCCCACCCTGGATGTGACTGGTCACCGACTCCAATCCACTGCCACGATGTCGGACTTGAGCCGGCGGTTGCTAAGGAAACTGCCGAGACTGCTAAACACACCGCTGACCAGGCCGCCGGCGAAGCCGACAGCGCCGCTGACGAGGCTGCCAATTGAAGCAAACAAGCCCATGTGAATCAGTCCTCTCATCAATGCACCGGGAGTAGCTGGCCTCAGTGGTACGACCAACTGCCATCAATACTAACCAGCCAAGTACCCCTATTGTCAAGGCCTATCTAAGGCAGTTTAGCAGCACGGATCCATGTGTGCGCAAAGCGATTGCTTAGCGGCCGAAGTGAGCTAATCGACCAAAACGCCCTCACTCGCCAGGGTGCTACTAAGGCACTATTAAGGAACCGTCAAGGCGACATCCACAGTTATCGTCCTATAGAGAACGGTATAGCGCATGACAATCGTTCGCTGACACAGGGTCAGCTGGCCGAGCCAAGAGCTAATCGAGCCAAACGCTCTCAACTGTCAAAGTGGCTAGTGGATCCTGCCGCCGGCTCGACGACCCGCCAGGATCCGGCCAAGCGATGATGCAACAGCGTCCTGGCTGCGGCTACGGTTGCACCATGATGATCAGCACGGGCACCGTGTCAGCCTCGGAGATCGGCTCGGACACTTTCTTCACCGAGCGCGCCGCGGGCACCGCAAGCTGCGAGTTCTTCTAGGTGACCG
>Ga0208982_1000113_pt1 | contig 10750 bp, 11 predicted proteins | sample MedBloCAOM1_O3_FD_187840 | JGI IMG/M metagenome (GOLD analysis project Ga0208982, IMG submission 187840) | Forest soil microbial communities from El Dorado National Forest, California, USA - Mediterranean Blodgett CA OM1_O3 (SPAdes) (version 2) | ecosystem: Environmental > Terrestrial > Soil >... | reverse complement strand
ATCACCCTGCCGCGAACCGCCGCGGCGCAGTCCACCGCCGGGCACCCAGTCAGCCTCAACGAGCTGCAACCGGGCGACCTGCTCTTCTTCTACAAACCAGTGGATCATGTCGTCATTTACGTCGGAAACGGCAAGATCGCCGAAGCTTCCCAACCCGGTAAGCCGATCCATGTACGAGCCATGTATCTCAACGGCTTCGTCGGAGCACGCCGGATCGTCTGACCTCACCCGGGCGCCGCGCTCGGTGTACCTCGGCCCGGATGAAGATCCTGGAGCATCGACCAGAGGCCGGTTATATGGTGATTTCCCATCCCACGGTCGTTGGTCACTCCAGTCGCCACGCCCAAGACGTCTAAGGTCGCTCTCAGGCGGGAGGTCCACACTAGGCCGATGCGTATCCTCGTAGTCGATGACGACCGGGCGGTCCGGGAGTCGCTGCGCCGGTCGTTGCAGTTCAACGGCTACACCGTGCAGCTTGCCGGGGACGGTCTGCAAGCCATGGAAGTGCTGGCGGCGCAGAGACCAGACGCTATGGTGCTCGACGTCATGATGCCCCGGGTAGACGGCCTGGAAGTGTGCCGACGGCTCCGCGGTACCGGCGATGATCTCCCGATACTGGTACTCACCGCCCGGGATGCGATCTCCGACCGGGTCGCCGGGTTGGACGCCGGCGCGGACGATTACCTGCCTAAGCCATTCGCGCTTGAGGAGCTGCTCGCTCGGTTGCGTGCCCTGCTCCGGCGCTCCCCGGACAGCGTCGGGACGGCCGGCACTATCGGGACCACGCTGGAGTTCGCCGATCTCGTCTTAGACCAGGGCACCCGCGAGGTCGCCCGGGGTAGCCGCCGGATCAGCCTGACTCGCACCGAGTTCAGCCTGCTGGAGCTGTTCATGCGCCATCCTCGGCAGGTGCTTACCCGCGGCCGGATCCTGGAGGACGTCTGGGGCTATGACTTCCCCACCTCGGGCAACGCGCTGGAGGTCTACGTCGGGTACCTGCGGCGCAAGACCGAAGCGGGCGGTGAGCCGCGACTGATCCACACCATGCGGGGCGTGGGCTATGCATTGCGGGTGACGCCTCCGTGACACAGCCGGCCGACCCGACCTTTGGGAATCGGCGGATGTCGCTGCGGACCAGAGTCACCGGGTTGGCCGCAGTGTGCGTCGGAACCGCGGTGGCGCTGGTGTCGCTCGCGGGCTACTTCACGGTGCGCACCAGCCTCTACAGTCAGCTCGACACCACGTTGCTGCAGCGCGCCGATTCGCTGCGCAGCACACTGGCCAACGCCGAGCAACTCGGTGGCATCCCCGCTAGTTTCTTCAGCGCGGCCGACATCCGGGTCGGCCTGCTTGACGGCCGCACTGGCCAAAGCGTGGTCGGCGGAGACCTGGAGCTGGGCCCGCAGGAGCTCGCCGTGGCGCGTGGCGAGCAATCACAGTCGTTGCGCACCGATAAGGCGCGGGACCTGCGCGTTGCCGCCGTGTCCGCAGGGCCGGATGCCGCGCTGGTGGTGGCCAGCGGGTTGGATACCACGCGGATCACCCTGTCCCGGCTCGGTTTGGTGTTCATCCTGGTAGGAGGAGCGGGCGTGCTGCTGGCCGCAGCTGCGGGAACCGCGGTCGCCCAGGGCGGTTTGCGCCCGGTGCAACGACTCACCGAAGCGACCGAGCGGATCGCTCGCACGGGTGATCTGCAACCGATCGCCATCTCCGGCGACGACGAACTGGCCCGGCTCACGGGCAGCTTCAACAGCATGCTCGCCGCGCTGGCCGAATCACAGGAACGCCAACGCCGGCTGGTCGCTGACGCTGGCCATGAGTTGCGTACCCCGCTGACTTCGTTGCGCACCAACCTGGAGCTGCTGGCCGCCTCCGACCGCCCGGACGCTCCGTCACTGTCCGAACAGGACCGCAAGGAGATCTCTGACGACGTGCGGGCGCAGGTGGAGGAGCTGTCCACACTGGTCGGCGACATCGTCGAGTTGGCCCGCGAGGACGCCCCTCAGGTGGTGCACGAACCGGTCGAGCTGGCCGACGTCGTCGAGCGGGCGTTGGCCCGGGCGGCCCGCCGAGCGCCGGGCGTTCACTTCGAGGTCGACCTTGTTCCCTGGAGCCTGCTCGGTGATGCCAACGCCCTGGAACGCGCTGTGCTCAACCTGCTTGACAATGCCGTGAAGTGGAGCCCGACGGGGGCCACCGTCACCGTCCGGTTGGCGCCAACGGGCCGGGGTACTGCCGCGGTGGACATTGCCGACACCGGACCTGGCGTCGCCGACGCCGACCTGCCGTACATCTTCGAGCGGTTCTATCGCTCGTCGGACGCGCGTACCCTGCCCGGGTCGGGGCTCGGATTGGCCATCGTGGCGCAAGTCGCCGCTCGTCACGAAGGTACGGTGCGAGCCCGGAAAAGCCTCTCGGGCGGGATGCTGATGACCCTCGAGCTGCCCGGTCGACCATCCACCCACCACCCTTAAGGTGCCTCACATGCCGCTCTCAGGAATTCAGGACACCCTAGAGATATGACCGACGAGACGCCGCGCCCAACACAACCCGGCGATCCCGGGGGGTACCCCTCGCCCTGGGCGCCCACCGGTCAACCTGGGTCGTCGTGGCAGCCGGGGCACCAGCATTCACCACCCACCACCCCGATCGGCATCCCGTCGTCGAGTGCCGGCGGACCGCGTCGCGGCGGCCCCGTTGTCGGAACAGTCGTGCTGTCGCTGATCGTGGGCCTGGTCGCCGGAGGTGTCGGCGGCGCCGTCGGCTATGAGCTGGCCGGCAGCGCGACGCAGGCTACCAGCGCACTGGATTCGCCGGCGTCGGGTGCTGTACCGATCGCGAACCTACCGAGTGGGTCGGTCGAGCAGGTCGCGCAGAAGGTGACGCCTAGCGTGGTTCAGCTCCGGGTGCATGGGTCCCAGGTGGCCGCCGAGGGCAGTGGGATCGTGCTGAGCGCCGACGGACTGATCCTCACCAACAACCATGTGGTGGAACCGGCCGCAACCGGCGGCCAGCTTGCTGCGGTACTCCAGGACGGCCGCTCGGTGCCGGTCCAGATCGTCGGTAGGGCGCCGACCTTCGATCTGGCGGTGGTGCGCGCCCAAGGTGTCAACGGCCTGATCCCGGCTCAGCTGGGGACCTCAGGCAATGTCCGGGTGGGTCAAGAAGTGGTGGCGGTCGGCTCGCCACTGGGTCTGTCAGGCACCGTGACCAGCGGGATCATCAGTGCGCTGGAGCGCCCGGTGCGGGCCGGCGGTGAGGGCAGCGGCCAGGACACCGTGCTGGACGCGATCCAGACCGATGCCGCGATCAACCCCGGCAACTCTGGTGGCCCGCTGACCGACATGCAGGGCCGGGTGATCGCCATCAACTCCGCCATCGCCTCGCTCGGCTCCGGTAGCGGGCAGGTGGGCTCGATCGGTTTGGGCTTCGCGATCCCCATCGACCAGGCCAGGCGGATCGCTAACGAACTGGTCCACACAGGTCAGGCCACTTCGGCGATCCTGGGGGTGACCGTCCCAGCCGGGCGACCCGAGGACGGCGCAGCGACGGTCCAGCAGGTCACGCCCGGTGGCGCCGCTGCCACTGCCGGCATCCAGTCTGGCGATAAGATCATTAAGGTGGGCGACCGGGTGATCGACAGTGGTGATGCGCTGGTGGCGGCCGTCCGCTCACACTCACCGGGTTCCCAGGTCACCGTCACGATCAAGGGAGCGGGCGGCGCCACTAGGCAAGTCCAGGCCACCCTGGGTAGCCAGCAGGTCGGCAGCCGCTGACGTGCCGCCAACGGCTGCGCGGACCGGGAGATCGAGACCTGTTTCTCGGCTCGGCAAGCCTCCGGCTACGGTGCTCGGCATGGAACGCAGCGTGCGCAGCCTGGGGCGGGCTCTCGTCGTGGTCGTCGACGACCGGGTGGTGCATGGGGAGACCGGGGACGCCACTGGTCCGCTGGTCACCGAACTCCTTGAAGAGGCCGGCTTCGTGGTCGACGGCTCGGTGGTGGTAGCGGGCGAGTCGGTGGACATCCGAAATGCGCTGAACACGGCGGTCATCGGTGGCGTGGACCTGGTGGTCACCGTTGGTGGTACCGGAGTGTCACCAAGAGACGTCACCCCGGACGCCACGGCCGGCGTGCTGGACCGCCCGATACCGGGTATTGCTGAAGCCATCCGCGCCTCCGGACTCGCCGCCGGCGCCGTGGACGCGGGCCTGTCCCGTGGGTTGGCCGGGGTCTCGGGAAGCACCCTGGTCGTGAACCTGGCGGCCTCTCGGGCGGCGGTCCGGGACGGGATGGCGACCCTCACCCCCCTTGTCGGACGGGTGATCGAAGAGTTGTCGTGGCCGGAGCAGGAGTGAGCGCCCCACAGGCACCACCACGACGGGCCCGAACGGTCGGCGTTGCGGGCCCGCGGGGCGGGGCGGTTCAGAGCTGCCCGCCTGCCTTGCCGTTACGGCTCAGGACGTTGCTGACGCTCTCCAACTGGTCGTGGTAACGGCCTCCAGTGGCCTTGTCCGCCGTGGAGACCGCGACCCCGACGATCTCGACGGCCATGCCGCTGACCTTCTCAACCAGTGGGCCGGCCTTCTCCTTGGCCTGCTCCAGGAACGGGCCGGCAGTGACGGCTACCCTCTCGGCGTACGGGCCAGCCTTGTTGATCGCTTGCTCGACCATCGGGCCGGCCAAATCCTTGGCCACGTGGACGAATGGGTCGGCCTTCTCCCTGGCTTGCTCGACGTAGGGGGCGGCCTTTTCCATGGCCATCTCGACGAGCGGGGTGGCCTTCTCAATGGCCTGCGCAACGACAGGGCTGGCCATGGTGATGACGGGACCGGCCGCGTCCTTGATTTTGTCCACTAGACTCATGGTGGGAGCCTTCCGTTTGCGAGATGGAGACTGTGTTACGCAGTCATGAACTACATCCTGGCACTGGGATCCGGTAGCGGGAAGTGATCGGCACTGGCTGGCCCGGGCCATCACGCGGTAGGGGAGGGTGTCATCGCACGTGCGGGTGCAGCTGGCCGCAAGACAACGCTCGATCTCGTGTTCGGGGATGTGCTGCCCGACAGTACCTCAGACGACCAGCCCTGGCTGGCGGACTCGGAGTCTGAGGAGCGCGACCAGTGGCTGCAGGACAACCGCCCCCCGCACCATGACACCATCTGACTGCCCTGCTCAGCGGAAGGTCACGGTGAGCGTCTGGGATATTGAGGCTGCTGCGACCCGCGTCGCGGCAATGGGATCGAGTGCGACCAGCACCAGCTTTCCGGCACGCTCGCCGGTGTGAGTACCGGCCTCCAGCACCGCGAGAACCCGGGCGCCGCGGGCCAGAACCACCGGTTCGTCCTGACGTTCGCCGACGGTCACCACATCGACTGCGGTACCGGGACGCAGCAGTGCCGCGACGCCCGGATCCGCCAGCCGCAGCGAAACACTCACCGTGTCGGGATTCGTGGACAGTGCCCGAGTGAGATCGGAGCCCGTCAACCGCACATCGGTCAATGGCTCACCGCGTCGGACCGGTGCGGCCAGGGTCCGGCCTAGCACCGCGGACGGGACTCGAGCAGCGCCGTCGGGTACCGCTTGCTTGGGTAGGCCGCGCAGCGTCACCAGGGCTGGCTCAAGCACGGTCCCCGCAGCCAGATTCTGGGCAGCGACCACCACGGCATCATCGGCGGTGTTTGCCCGACCTGGAGCCAGGGCCAGCACCGCAGCGAGCCCGACGAGCACCGTGGCGATGGCCCGGCGGAGCAACAGCGTTCGGCCGAAACCGAACCGGGACCGCAGCGCTTCCCACCGCTGCCGCAGCGGCATTGCCATGGCTCCAAGCTGGCCTCCCGATCTCGTCACGATCGCGACGTTAGACAGATCGGGCCACGGCAGCGGCGGACGCCATCACGGGTTGTGGACAACCGAGCGGCTGTGGATAACTTCGCTGGATCAGGAGGCGCTAGATCACGAGGCGGAGGCGGTCGCCGAACTCGAAGCCGGCGATGCCGAACCCGACCCAGATTTCGACTCAGTGGACCCGGACTTCGACGGCTTGGCCTCCGACGTGGATTTGCCGGAAGTGCGGGACTCGGAAGTGCGGGACTCGGAAGTGCGGGACTCGGACTTGTTGTCAGCACCGGACTCAGACTTGCCGTTGGCGTTACCGGACTCTGACTTGCCATGAGCATCGGATTCGGACTTGCCGTTCGAGCTGGACTGACCTTCGTGCGGTTGACCGCCGGAGCGACTGTCGGTGCGATAGAAGCCACTGCCCTTGAACACGATGCCAACTGGCGAGAACAACTTGCGCAGCCGGCCAGAGCACTCGGGACAGTCGGTCAGCGACGAGTCGGTGAACTTCTGCACGGTGTCGAAGCGGTGCTCACACGCGGTGCACGCGTAGGAGTAGGTCGGCACGTCTCGCCTCCACTGTTTGGCACTCTGCCCACGAGAGTGCCAACCCCCATGGTAGCAAGACCAGCGCCAGGACAGCCTTACGCCCGCACCCGCCTGTCCGGTCTCAGGCGGCCGCCATCGCGCTTATGAGGCGTGAACTAGACGCTACCCACATTTCTCACGCGGCGGAACGTCCGCATTGTCGAGTTCACGACGCTAGCCGCGTTTCAGCGGCTGCCCTGGGCTTAGAAGGGCAGCGGGATCAGACCACGGCCAGGGGTCAGGGCTGCGGTGACTGGAATGTCATGCGGTTGTACGGGTAGCGCGGCGAGCATCTCGTCGTCCCGGACGATCGCCACCAACGGGGTACCCGGCGACGCCAACGGCAGTGTCCGGTCGTAGTGCCCACCCCCGCGGCCGAGCCGTACCCCGGTCCTGTCCACGGCAAGTGCCGGCACCAGGACCAGGACGGCAGCGGCGATCGCCGCGCAGCCCAGCAGGGGACCGGTCGGTTCAAGCAACCCCAGCGGGCCGCGCTGCAGCGAGCCGGCGCCGGTGTACTCGGCCCACTGCAGCGGCCCCAATGAATCGACCACCGGCAGCAACACCCGGGAGCCGCGGCGCACCAGACCGTCGAGCAGCTCCCGTGAGCCCGGTTCGAAGCCGACCGGCCAGTACGCGCAGACCGTGCCGGGCCGTCCAGGCAGCGGCACCGATGCCAGTGCCGCCGCCTCTACTTCCCGAACCGCAGCCGGCACCCCCCGCCGCGCCGCCACCAACCGCCGCCGCAACTCCCACTTGCCGCTCTCGTCCACGTAACCGCCCGACATGGAGACTTATCGGGGTTATCTAGCCCCCTATAGGGTCCGTCAAGTCTCCATGTGGGGCCGGGTGGACGTCGCAGCAGGTGCGTCGGGTGGGCCGATAGGGTCGGGCGTCATGAGTTCCTCAGCGATGCGACCGGTTGGGCGCGGTGCGGTCCGCACTGCAATCGTGCCAGCGGCCGGGCTCGGTACCAGGTTCTTGCCGACGACCAAGACCGTGCCCAAGGAACTCCTACCGGTGGTCGGCACTCCCGCGATCGAGTACGTCGCGGCGGAGGCGGCCCAGGCTGGAGCGCAACGACTGGTGCTCGTCGTGTCCCCAGGCAAGGAGTCGGTGGCCGCGCACTTCGACCCCAACCCGGATCTGGAAGCCGGGCTGCGAGGGCACGGCAAAGAAACGCTGCTCGCCAAGGTGCGCCGGGCCCCTGAGTTGATCAGGGCCGAAGTCGCGGTACAGCACAAGCCGCTCGGGCTGGGGCATGCGGTGGGCTGTGCTGAACCGCTGCTGGACGACTCCGACGACGCGGTAGCCGTCCTGCTGCCCGACGACTTGATCTTGCCCACCGGGGTGCTGATCACGATGGCCGCGATCCGGCAGCGGCACGGAGGCAGCGTGCTGTGTGCCTTCGACGTCCCCCGCGAGCAGATCTCCGCCTACGGGGTCTTCACGATCGACGATACGGATGAGCCGGACGTCAAGCGCGTGCGCGGGATGGTGGAGAAGCCGGCGCCCGAAGCGGCACCGTCGACCTTCGCGGCGGCCGGCCGGTATTTGCTGGACCGTGCGGTGTTCGATGCGTTGCACCGGATCGCTCCCGGCGCCGGCGGTGAGCTGCAGCTCACCGACGCCATCGCGCTGCTGATCGACGAGGGCCACCCGGTGCACGTCGTGGTGCACCGCGGCGGGCGTCACGACCTCGGGAACCCGGGCGGATTGCTGCGGGCGTCGGTGGACTTCGCCCTGAAGGATCCTGACATGGGTCCTGAGCTGCGCAGCTGGCTACGCGACAGGTTGGAGCAGGAGAACCCGTGAGGTCGCTCGACGAGCAGCTCGGCCGGGTGCTGGACGCTGCGGTGCGTCCCGAACCCGTGCGAGTGGCGATCTCCGAGGCGCAGGGAATGCTCTGCGCGGAGGAGGTCGTGGCGCAACGTGCGTTGCCCGGCTTCGATCAGGCAGCGGTCGACGGGTATGCGGTGCGCAGTGTTGATGTCACGGAGGTCCCCGTGACGTTGCCGGTAGTCGGCGAGATTGCGGCCGGCTCCCGGCAGCCGTTGCGGCTCCAGCCCGGTCAGGCTGTCCGGGTGGCCACCGGCTCGGCGTTGCCCACCCTGGCTGACGCGGTGGTCCCGCTGGGGCATACCGAGGACGGGGGGGCTCATGCGGCCCGGGTCACCGTGGCGCAGTCGGTGCCGTCGAAGGCCTACGTGCGCCGCATCGGGGAGGATGTGCAGACCGGCGATGTCGCGGTACGTCCCGGCGCGGTGATCGGCCCGGCGCAGGTGGGGCTGCTTGCCGCGGTCGGACGGGCCAAGGTACGGGTGCACCCGCGGCCGCGACTGTCGGTGCTGTCGGTCGGTGAGGAACTCGTCGACGTCGAACGTACCCCGGGCGCTGGGCAGGTCTATGACATCAACTCCTACGCGCTGGCCGCGGCCGCCCGCGACGCCGGCGCCGAAGTGCATCGAGTCGGAATCGTGCCCAGCGATCCGTCCCGGCTGCGCGAGGCGGTGGAGGGCCGGTTGCTGGTGTCGGAGATCGTGGTGGTGACCGGCGCGGTCGGCGGGGCGGCGGGTGACGAGCTGTGCGCCGCGCTGGCCGAGCTCGGCCCACTAGATGCGGGAAGAGTCGCGATGCATCCCGGGTCCGTCCAGGGTTTCGGCCGGTTGGGCCCGGACTCGGTGCCCACCTTTCTGCTACCGAGCAATCCGATCAGCGCGCTCGTGGTTTTCGAGGTACTGGTCAGGCCGCTGATCCGGCTCGCGCTGGGCAAGCGCAATCCCCATCGCCGCACCATCACCGCGCGACTGCTGTCCCCGGTGACGTCCACCGCGGGTCGATCCGGGTTCGTCCGCGGTCAACTGCTGCGCGATCCCGACAGCGGGGAGTACCTGGTACAACCTCTTGGCACCTCCGGCGCCCATCTGCTGGCCTCGCTGGCTGAGGCGAACTGCCTAATCCTCGTCGATCCGGAGATCACAGATGTGTCTGTCGGCGAGCTGGTTGCAGTGAGCTTCCTCGCTCAGCGCGGATGAGGCGTCGTGCTCGGGCCTGGACCTGATGGTCGTCACCCCGGTTGGCCAGCGCGGCTGGGCCCGGTGCGGGTCGCCGCGGGTGAGGTCATGCTGCGCCCGGTACGGCTGCGCGATGGTCCGACGTGGAGCCGGCTAAGGCTGCGCGATGAGGCCTATCTGCGCGTCTGGGAGCCGGATGGCGAAGGGGTTTGGGCGGAGCGGTTCGCCACCATGGTTTGGCCGGTGATGTGCAGCGGGCTGCGCGCGACGGCCCGGCGGGGCCAGGCGCTGCCCTTCGCCATCACGGTGGGGGGAGAGTTCGTCGGTCAGCTCACGCTGGGCAACGTGGTGCGTGGCGCGCTGTGCTCCACGTGGGTCGGGTACTGGGTGGAGTCGGGTGCGGCCGGGCGCGGTGTGGCGACGGCGGCGGTGGCACTAGCGGTGGACCACGCGTTCGGGCCGGTGGGGCTGCACCGGGTCGAGGCCACCGTGCGGCCGGAGAACGCAGCCAGCCTCCGGGTGCTGGCCAAGCTCGGGTTCCGCGATGAGGGCCTGCTGCTTCGCTACCTGGAGGTCGACGGCGCGTGGCGGGACCATCGGCTGCTCGCCCTGACTCAGGATGAGGTCGGCGCCGGGTTGGTGGCGAGCCTGGTCCGTTCCGGCCACGCTCGCCTGTCGTGAGTGCATAACGGGGCTCGAACCCTGTTACGCACTCACGACCTCCGGCGCGCCTCCGGGATCGGCGAGTCCCCGGTGACTACCGTGATCTAGGAGGTATTGCAGGCAGCTCAGGAATGGCGGACCGGGTAGGGGGCGCGGAGTGCCCAGCTCGCTGATCTTTGCGGCGCTGGCGGCGGCATGGCTAGTCGTCCTCGTCCCGATGATCGCAAAGCGACGGCAGGAGGTGGTCCGCACGGCGGAGTCCGCGCTGGCTTCCCGGGTACTGCACCGGCCGGGCCCTCCTCGGGTGGCGCACGAGCACAGTCAACAGGTGCGCATGATCGGTGAACGAATCGCGCAGCGGGAGTCAATCTTGGACGAGCATCGGTACAGATCGGGTCGCGGTGGCTATGACCCGGAGGTCGCTGCGCAGTTGGCCCGGGAGAAGTACGCCCTCCGGCAGCGAGTGGTGCTTGGTCTGGCGGTCGCCGCGGTGGTCAGTCTGGTGCTGGCCTACACCGCGTTAAGCCTGCTGTGGTGGGTGCACGTGGCGCTGGATCTGGCCCTGGTCGGTTATCTCGGTTATCTACGTCGGCAGGTGCGTATCGAAGACGAGGTGCGACGGCGTCGGGCCGCGCGTGCAGCCGGG
>Ga0208982_1000112_pt1 | contig 10757 bp, 11 predicted proteins | sample MedBloCAOM1_O3_FD_187840 | JGI IMG/M metagenome (GOLD analysis project Ga0208982, IMG submission 187840) | Forest soil microbial communities from El Dorado National Forest, California, USA - Mediterranean Blodgett CA OM1_O3 (SPAdes) (version 2) | ecosystem: Environmental > Terrestrial > Soil >... | reverse complement strand
CAGTTTCGGCACTGACCGCTCCTGCCTTCGCGCTCGCCGCGTCCGTCGGGGGCACGCTCACGCGAAACTCATTGCGTTCGCCTATCCAGCCGGCGAATGGCGAAAAAATCGAATCCATCGATAACCCCTCGCCATTCTTCCCCTGTGTAAAGCCGGCGTTACTGTGCCGGGCCACCGGCATGCCCGACCATCCAACACTAGGTGGGACCCGATCATATCAAGGTGTGAGTGCACATCGCGGGACCCCGACTGGCACGGCGTCTCCAGCCGGCTTTCGCGCTATTCGGCGCCGATATGGGCGCCCTTTTGCGCCACCGAACGCTTCATCAGCAGCACCGTGAGCAGCGGCACCGCCATCACCACGGCCAGGACGAAAAAGACGTCGAAATACGCAAGCGACGATGCCTGCTGCTGCCGCAGATTCTCGAGTGCCTGCCAGGCCTGCTGCTGTGCCGCGGATGGATCTCCGCTCTGCTGCAGGAAAAACGCCTGCGTCTGGTTGAGGAAGGAGCTCACGCTCGCATTGAAGGAATCGAGGTATTCGCCGAGGCGCAGGATGTGAAACTGATCACGACGCTCCTGAATGGTCTGCGCCATCGAGGTGCCGACGCTGCCTCCCTCGTTGCGCAACAGGCTGAGCAAGCCGACGGCTGCGCCGCGCAGCGAAGGGGGGATATAGAGGTAGGCCGCCACGTTCGCCGGCGCAAAGCACATCGAAAGGCCAAACACCAGCATCACCCGAGGCCAGACGATCTGGCCCGGACTGACGTCGAGATTGAATTGCGACATCCAGTAGTTTGCCGCCGCCATGACCAGCAGACCCGCGGCGAGCAGCCAGCGGGCATCGGCGCCCTTGCCGAGCGCCAGGCCGATAAATGGCATCGCCACAAGCGCGCCAAATCCTGCCGGCGACATAACCAGCCCCGCGCTGAGGGCATTGTAGCCGAACAGCGATTGCAGCAGGACCGGCAATGATGTGCTGGCGGCGTAGAGCACCGCGAAAGCGCAAAAGATGATCACGCAGCATGCGGCGAAATTTCGTTCCCGCAGCGGGCGGAAATTGACCACCGGGCTGGGGTGGCGCAGCTCCCAGACAATCAGCGCGATGAGGCCTACGACAAAGAGGAACGCAAGCGTTTGCACGCGCCATGATGGATCGCCGAACCAGTCCCATTCCTGTCCCTTGCTGAGGACCACTTCCCAGGAAACCATCGTGATCACCAACAGCGACAGGCCGATCGAATCAAAGCGCAACGGCTGTTTGTTCAACTCTTCGCGCTGCTTGGTGAGAGAGTCGGGATCGTGCAGCAGCGCATAACACGCGGCAAACGCCGCGAGGCCGACCGGTACGTTGATATAAAACACCCATCGCCACGAATAATTATCGGTGATCCAGCCGCCGAGGGTCGGGCCGACGACCGGCGCCAAAAGGGCCGCCAAGCCAAACAACGTCATCGCAATGCCTTGCTTCTGCACCGGAAAGGCGTCCAGCAGCACGCCTTGGCTGGAAGGCTGCAGGCCGCCGCCGGCCAGCCCCTGCAAGACGCGAAAGAAAATCAACTGACCGAGACTTGTCGCCATCCCGCAAAGCCCGGACGAGAGCGTAAAGACGGCGATCGACAGCAGGAAGTAATTGCGGCGTCCGAGACGCGCCGAAAGCCAGCCGCTGATCGGCAGGATGATAGCGTTGGCGGCAAGGTAGCTGGTGATCACCCATTCACCGTCGTCGACCGTGGCCGAGAGGCCGCCGGCGATGTAGCGCAGCGCGACCACGGCAATGGTGGTGTCGAGCACCTCCATGAAGGTCGGTATGATGACGACGGCGGCGATGAGCCAAGGGTTTATGTCCGCCCGGGGTCTCGCATGTGAAAGCGCCAGGTCGGTCACTTGTCGGTACCTGGCGGGTTCGCAGCCGGAACCGTCGTTGGCGATGGCTGGATGGCGCCCTGCAGAAACGCCCCGGCATTCGGTCCGCTCAGCGGTTTGTCGAGGTAGATGGTGGGGACAACCGATGTGCCGATGAACAGCGGCTTCTTGTCGGGATCGTAATCCTGAAGTTCGATCCTCACCGGCAGCCGCTGCACAATCTTGATGAAGTTGCCGGTGGCATTCTGCGCCGGCAGCAATGCGAGCGTCGATCCGGTCCCCATCGTGAACCCGGTGATCCGTCCCTTGAACACCTGCTTGTCGCCGTACATGTCGACATAGAGATCGGCGGCCTGGCCGATCTGCAACTCGCGCAGCTGCGTCTCCTTGAAATTGGCGTCGATCCAGATCTCACTGAGCGAGCGGACCGCCATCAAGCCTTGACCTACCTGAACATCATTGCCGGGATTGACGTTCCGCCGCGTAACGACGCCGTCGATCTCGGCGACGACGTCGCAATAGCGAAGATCGAGTTCGGCGACAGCGAGGTCGCGCTTGGCGGCCTCGAGTTTGGCTTCGGCCTGTTTGACGGCCGGTGCATCGGCCGCCATTCGATCGAAGGTACGGTCGACATTGCCCGCGGGATCCAGTTTCTGGAACTCTTCAAGCATCTGCTTCGGAGACTGGTTGAATGAATGAACGACACCCAGTTCCGCCGCGGACTGAATCAACTCCGCTTGCGCCTGTAGCACCGACGAAAAGGTCTGATCGAGATCGGGCGGCACCTGCTCGATCGCCGCGTCGTCATCGGGCATCGCTTGCAGGCCCAACGAAACACGAATCTGGTTAGCATCCGCCAGCGCCTGGACCACGCCCGCCTGGGCGATCGACAAGGCTGCCTGACGCTGATCATAGAGTTCGCGGCTTGCCGTCTCCGAGACGACCAGCTTCGACGTCCGGTCGAACTCCTGCTGCGCCAGTACGAATGTGGCCTTCGCCTTCTTGAGATCGGCGACCCGGGCATGCAGCAGGGCGATCTGGTTTTCGACATTCTCCACGGCCAGTTGCAATTGCCAACGGTGGCTCATGGCCGCGGCCTCGATGCCGCGCACCGTGGCCTGGGCGGCCCGGAGATCCGCCTCCGCGGTGTTGACGGCCGCCTTCTTTACCGCGACTGCGTCCCGAAATGGCTCCTTGTCCAGTTCGACGAGGAGATCGCCTTTGTGCACGCGATTGTTATCATCCACCAAGACCCGCGAGACCTGACCGTGGACGCGCGGCGCGACGAACGTCACGTGGCCGTTCACGTACGCGTCGTCGGTCGAAACCGTGCTAAGCACCGACCGGATCCAGGGAATGCCGAACACCAGGGCCGCGATCACCGCAGCGCCGAGCACGCCGAACAGCAACTTTCGCCGTCGCGTGATGCCTTGCTTCGGGACCGCGTCCGCTCCGGAAGCTGCTTCCGTTGGGGCGGCGGCGCGATCAACAGCACCGGGCGCAGCACCCGTGCCGCGCCCCTCGATCGAAGCGACGCCACTATCCTGCTCCATGGTCTCTGCTGGCATCAGAAATTCCCCTCGAGACAGATCGTTTCCCGATTAAATTATTCGTGCTTGTCGACTACGCCCGTTTCAGCCGGCGTGGAAGGCGCCGACTCCGCCTTCGCCGCATTGGCGTCCTCCTTGTCGACATCCCTTGCCATTTCCAGACAGATCAACAGCTCGACATAGCTCGCGGAATCGCCGATCGTTGTCTCGACCAGGCAGCTGTTCCTGTTGGAGCGGATAAACTCCGGCCACTCGGTTTCGAGCTTCTGCAGCGCATCGGCTTCGTCCTGTGTGCACCGCGCGTAAACCGCGGATGACTCGCTTTCGAAGTGGCACTCCTTCGCGACATCGAATTTGGGGACCGTGTCGGAGACGGCGATCGGTGAAAGTGTGGTCAGGACTACAATTGGCAGATGGAGAAACATTTTCGGTCTCCTCGACTTCGAAACAGCGGTATCGCGAAAGGTCACTACCGAGCCATAGAACGGTCGGCTGACACCGATCACATCAAGGTATGAGCGGTCATCACGGGGCGACGGCTGGCGCTGCGGGTACGCTCAATGATCGAACCGTCCGGCTTGTGGCGGAGTCGGACGGTTCGTCGTTCGCCGACGGCGATAGTCTGGACGTGTTAGAGGACAAAACCTCAGGTCTGATATCTTTTCCGTCCTCCCCCGTTAGCGTTCACTGATCCGAACGGAGGATGGGTGATGATCAGGCCTGCACGAGATGCGATTATATCAATCATGCTTGCCTCCCTGCTGTCGATCGGCGGCACGCGGACTGCGACCGGTGGCTCGAATTTGCCGGACCCGGCGACCGCCGGCTTCGCGGAACAGCTATACAGGCTGGACTGCGGCCACTCCCTTGCCAACGACGAATCGGTGTGGACCCCCGGCGAAAACATCGGACGCAGTATCGAATTCTCGTCGACGTGCTGGCTGATAAAGGCGCGAAGCAAATGGCTGCTGTGGGATACCGGTGTTCCCCAGGCGACGTTGAACGACCCCAAGGGATGGTCGACCCTGCCGAAATTGATCGTCTACCATTTGGACAAAACGATCACAGGCCAACTGTCGCAGATCGGATTGAAAACAAGCGACATCACTTATGTCGCGCTGTCCCATACCCACGGCGACCACATCGGGAACGTCAACCTGTTCCCGGAATCAACGATTCTGATGCAGCAAGTCGAATATAGCTGGATCAAATCTCCCGACGGGCCGAACGACAACGTCAACCAGTTGAAGGCTCTCGCTCGCAAGCTTCTGGGCACGCCGAAGCATTTGCAACTGATCGACGGCGACATGGATTTGTTCGGCGACGGCAGCGTCACGTTGATCTCGACTCCGGGACACACGCCCGGCAGCCAGTCCCTGCTGGTCCATCTGAAGAATTCGGAGTTCGTCATTCTTTCCGGCGACGTTGTTCATCTCGAGGACAATTTTAAAAGGGATATCGTGCCGTCGCTGAATACAGACAAGGCGGCGTCGATCGCCTCCATGGAAAAAGTCAAGCGGATGATCGGAACATACCACGCCACGCTGTTCATCAATCACGACAAGGCGCAAGCCGATACGCTGAAACTGCTGCCGGCCTTCTACGACTGACTGAGATGATGGAACACCATGAATTCGCGATCCTGCTTCCCCTGGTGGTTGGCGTCGGCGCGGTCGAGTGCACGATTTTTATCCATGCGCTCGCCGTAGCGACGACGGTAAACGTGTTTCGCTACGAGAAACGACGCGGACATTTGGGCGCACACGCCCTGAAGAATTTCGCAATCCTGGCGTTGGTCATCTCGGTTGCATTCACGGCGCATCTGGTTGAGATCGGTTTGTGGGCAGTCGTGCTGGTGCTCTGCGGGGAATTTAAGGAGTTCACGAACGCCTACTACCACTCCGCGGTCAACTACGCGACCTTGGGCTACGGCGATCTGCTGCTGACCCCGGGGTGGCGTTTGCTGGGGCCACTGGAGGCAACGAACGGAGCCCTGATGTTCGGCGTTTCCGCCGCAATGGTCTTCGCCGTCATACAGCGGGTGCTTCAGGCGAGGTTCGAGGATCTTCGAAGCTGAATACCCGCCGGAACATTGGTCAAACCGGGAGCGATACTCACAGGTCCTCTCGGGATCGCAACGGTCCTTCGTTGACCGAGCGTATCGCTCGATCGCGCCCGGGTTTCACATCGAATTCAACTTCCCTGGGGGGCGGAGAAATACCGTATCGTTGCCTGAGTTGTCGAGCGGACCTCCGGCTCGATAGTTGTTCGAACGCCTCTCGTGCTATCGCCCGCAAACTCTCCAAGGTCAGATTCCCTTTTCCCGCGCCTTGCATGAGTTTTTTGGCGACATATTTGCGGCTCTCATGGTCTCCGCCGTGCAGTACCCCTGCGAAAGCCTCTTCCAGCGCCACGTCCATGTTGGCGGCGGTGCGTTCGTCGAATTTCGTCATCCCTCGTCTTCCCTCACTGCCGGAATCGATCGGGGCCGACTACGATCCGGAGTTGCCGGCATGTGGCTGAAAATGTTGCTCGGCTGCATTTCCACCGCTCCGACCACCTGACCTAAACCGCATGCGATTCATTCTTGGCTTCGGGCACAGAGGCTGATTCATTGCCGGTGGTGCCTGGCAGAATCAGCACCGGCGGCTCGTCATATCCTTTCCGGCTACTGTAAAAAATCAAAGCCATCAGGCCGAACCCGACACCGAGCGAAACGATGACGCCGAGCGCCATGGCGGCATACCCTGACGCCGGCACATCAGTGCCGCTTGCCAGCCTCCAGCCGACATAAATAGTTGCGACGGTGGCAGCCAGAAGCAGCAGGAGCACGATAAGAATCGCCCACGACCCAATGCCCAGACGGGTCACCAAGCCGTCCGCCTCGATCCCATTTTTCTGAACTTCCGGTTTGATGTTGAATTTCGCTGAAAGCCAACCAAGGTCCTTCATCGGGCACCCTCCTTTTGGGTATCGGGCTTTCGGAACAGGTATCTAAAAATCCTGTCAGCGGCGTCGGGTGAAGTTCTGAACTTCCCGGCCCGCGCCGCGCCGGATGAGAGACTTTCCAGGCGCGTCTCATCCGAAACCAAAGCAGGTTCAGATTTCCCGTTATCGACCTTCATCTCGAAGCCCTCGTTTCTCGACGGGAGAAACGTAGGTCAAAGACCACGTCGATCCTATCAGACTGACGCATCGATTACCCAAGCGAAGGTATGGTCGTTCTCCGACTCAACGCACACATGCGCGATGGATCGCTCGATCTCCGATCCAAATTCGGTTGCGAGGCGTGAGCCGTCGATGGTTCGCAAAAGCGGCGATGATCGCGAGGCTGAAGACGTCGCCTGTTCCCGTGCTGGGTTATTGTCCGCTGGACATGTCCCACGTGCGCCTCGACGATCGCCTGAACGATCTGCAGGTTACGCTTTCACGGCCCCCTCGATGCACTGGACCAGGTGATTTATCTCAAATGGTTTCCTGAGCAGATACGCCGCACCCGCGGCTGCCGCTTTGGCCTCCAGATTGGAGTCGGACCGAGCCGTGATCAAAACGACGGGCGTGGTCGAACCCTGAGCAGCGAGGCGCTTCATCAAGTCGATCCCGCTCATCCCGGGCATGTGAATGTCCGTAACAACGCAATTGAATGATGTGTCCGCGGTGCTACCGACATAATCCTCCGCGGAGGCGTAGCCGCTGCATTCATATCCCAGCGAAGACAGCGACTCCACGAGCGCTACTCGGAATGAATCGTCATCATCGATGACTGCGATCTCGAGATTTCCTGGCACGCCGCATCCATTTCCCCGAATTGAATGAAGACGCGGGGACCCTCAACCTTCACATGCGTCCGGGCTGCTCAGTAATTATACACGAGTATTATAGCCTGCGGCGGAGTGATGCAGGCGACTCGCACGTTGGCCGCGGTTTTCAGACCGGGTGCGGACGCACGGCTGGTCTGGCAGGTCCCGGGCGCCGGCCACGTCGGCCATTCCCGGGGCGCTGACGTTGGACGTAATGCTTCAGACGTAATGCTTCAGACGCAACGCCTCAGACGTAACACCTCCGGTTGACGGCGAACCCGCCGCCTAAACGCCAGCAGCCGTCATCATACCATAGACGGATCGGCGGCACCAAAATGGAGGATGGCAATGCCCCGGCGACGGGCCTCTGATGGCGGTGCATCATCGAGAGCCAGCAGGGGGAGCAATATGGGAGCGATCAGGGCCTTGGCCGTCGCGCCGGACATGCGGGACCGCAAGCTGCAAACCTTCGTGGCGCAGGAATTTCAGACAACGATTGTAGGGATACTGGGACATGACCTCCGACAATCCCTGCAGATCATCCAGGGGACCTACGGGCTGCTCCGCTCCCGTCTGGAAGAGATGCCGCAGCAGGCATGGCTGGACCGGGGCGAACGGGCCGTAACGAAGCTGACCGAACAGCTCAATTGCCTGGTGGATGCGTTTTATCTGGCTGAGCTCGACAATACGTTGAAGGTGTCGCCTGTCGGACTTGGGCCCCTGTTCCAGCGGCTTCAGCATGAAAACGAGGACGCCGCCGTTCAAAGCGGCATCGATATCAGGGCAATTTCGACCAATGCCCATGTCGTGAGCAATCCCGTGCTGCTCGGTTGCATTCTCCGCAATCTGTTGACCAACGCCGTAAGGTACACGCCGCCCGGTGGGCGCATCTTGATCGGTTGCCGCCGCAAAGGCCGCGAAATCAGGATCGATGTATGTGACACCGGTATCGGCATCCCGGAAGATCAACTGCTGCGCATCTTCGAATCCTTCACCCGCCTTGCACCGGAACGCAGCAACGGCCTAGGCATCGGGCTCGCTATCGTTCGTCGCGCGCTCGAAATGCTCGGTCACCGGATCGAAGTCCGATCGGTTGTCGGGAAAGGGTCGGTTTTCTCGATTTACGCGCCCGCAGCGGCGGCATGCGCAAGCTAAGCTACGACTGCCATTCAACTTTTTGTTGTGATCGATAAGCTATTTCGCGCGACCTATACCTAGGTGTGATGCCGGGGCTGCATTCGTTTGTGCTAACAACGCCGCAACAATACGGATATAATATGAGCGGCATGCAGCAAGCTCCCAACGACAAGGCACTTGTGCACATCGTGGATGACGACGCCTCCATGCGCGCCGCGCTGGAGGGTCTGTTCGACTCGGTCGGACTTCAGGCCAAAACCTACGGCACCGCCAAGGACTTCTTTTCGGCAAATCTGTCGGACCGTCCTGGCTGCATCGTGCTCGATGTCAGACTGCCTGATATGAACGGCCTCGAGTTTCAAACCCGATTGATCCAGTCCGGCGTTGGAGTGCCTGTGGTGATGATGACCGGACACGGAGACATTCCGATGTCGGTTCACGCCATGAAGCAGGGTGCAGTGGACTTCCTCGCAAAACCGTTTCGCGACCAGGACATGCTCGACGCCGTGCTGGCCGCGATCGAGCGCGACCGGGGCCGGCGGGTCGTGGAACACGATGTTTCGCAATTGAAAGAGCGCTTCCAGACGCTTTCGCCGCGGGAACAGGAAGTGATGTTGCTCGTCACCGCCGGCAAAATGAACAAGCAGGTCGCCGGCGATCTTGGGATCAGCGAAATCACCGTCAAGATCCATCGCGGCGCCGCCACGCACAAGATGGGCGCGCGAACCTACGCCGAGCTGGTTCGGATGGCCGACGCCCTGCACCCCAGCCGCCGCAAGCTTGGCAAGTAGCCGGCCTGCGGACGTATCGTTCGGTTGGCGGTGATCGGCTAAGCCTCGTCCTCAGCCGCCGAGCTGGCCAACGTGAAACCCAAGCCGGTTTTCGGCATCGCCGGCGTGATGAAAACCACGCGCCATCAGCGCGTTGATCCGCTTCTGGCTCGCCGGACGTCCGAGTGCGGCGATGAAAGCATCCCATTCCGGCGCGATTTCCGCATCCGCCGGCAGGCTCGCGACGTTGACGAGGCGCTTGGTCTCCGCAATCGCCTGTTTGTCGAACGACGCAATCCGCATCGCAAGCGCATCCACGAAGCCGTCAAGCTCGGAATCCGGGAACGATCGGTTGACGTAGCCGTAGCGTTCGGCGAGATCGCCGCTTATGTCGTCGGCGCCGAGCAGGACTTCCAGCGCACGGCCTCTCCCGATCAGCCGCGGCAATCGCGCCATCGGTCCGCCGCCGGGTACCAGACCCGCGCCCACTTCCCACTGCGACAGGATGGCCTTTTCGCGGCTCGCGAACCGCATGTCGCTGGCCAGCGCAAGCTCGCTTCCGACTCCCGTCGCACGTCCCCTGATCGAGGCGATCGATACAACCGGCGCCCGGCTGAGCCGCACCAGCATATCCGGCAAAGCCTGCAGCCCGGTCGGCCCCGGAGGGATCTTTGCCGATTCCTCCAGCGGCGTAATGAAGTCGTAGTGGGTGATGAAGAAGCCATCGACGGCGCTGTCGAACACGACGACTTTCAACTCCTCGTCGTTCTCGATCGCCGTGATGATTTCATTCAGTTCCGGAAGCTGCTTCGGGCCAAAAATGTTGACCGGCGGAATGTCGAATGTGACTCGCCAGAACGTCGGCAGATGCTGCTGGAGCCGGATGGTTTGGGTCGCAATTTTTTCGGGACGGTTCACGGTGAATTCCTTCACGTTGCCTGTGCCTGATCTGGATCAAAACGCCAGCTGTTGGTGATCTGATCCAACCTAGATCGGCGAGCCATTCAACGTTCGGAAGGTGCGCTTATATCAATGTATGAGCCGGGAAAAAAAATGCAGTTTTCCGCAATCAGACCTTGAAATGCTTGCTCAGCTTCAGGCCCTGGGCCTGGTAGTTCGAGCCGATGCGCTGGCCGTACATCGCGTCCGGCCGCGCCAGCATCTTTTCATAGACCAGCCGGCCGACGATCTGGCCGTGTTCGAGGATGAACGGCACCTCGCGCGAACGCACTTCCAGCACGGCGCGTGAACCCTGACCGCCGGCGCCGGCATAGCCGAAGCCGGGATCGAAGAAGCCGGCATAGTGCACCCGGAATTCGCCAACCAGGGGATCGAACGGCACCATCTCGGCGGCGTAATCCGGCGGCACCTGCACGGCCTCCTTGGAGGCCAGAATGTAAAACTCGCCGGGATCGAGGATCAGGCTGCCGTCGGGCCGCGCCGCGATCGGCTCCCAGAACTCGCCGGCCGCATAACCGGCGCGGCGGTCGACATCGATCACCCCGGTGTGGCGCTTGGCGCGGTAGCCGACAAAACCATTGGAATTCTCGCCGGAGAGGTCGACGCTGAGCGCCACGCCGTTGGCCAAGTCCGCGTCGTCGACATCGACCAGCCGCTCCCGTGCATGTAGCGCA
>Ga0208982_1000111_pt1 | contig 10781 bp, 7 predicted proteins | sample MedBloCAOM1_O3_FD_187840 | JGI IMG/M metagenome (GOLD analysis project Ga0208982, IMG submission 187840) | Forest soil microbial communities from El Dorado National Forest, California, USA - Mediterranean Blodgett CA OM1_O3 (SPAdes) (version 2) | ecosystem: Environmental > Terrestrial > Soil >... | reverse complement strand
CGGTTGGTGACCATGTCGGACGGGGCCCGGAGCACGTCGCGGTTGTCGACCCCTCCCTCCTTCATGTCGGCGCCGGCCGAGAACGCCGGCCCCGCCCCGCTGATCACGATGACGCCCACGCCGTTATCGTCCACCGCGCCATCGATCTCGGCGAACGTCTCCTCGTTGGTGGGCCGTGTCAGGGAGAGCTCTTCGAGCCGCGAGCGCAGCTCCGCCAACGGCGTGCGCAAATCATGCGCGATGGAATTGGATACATTGCGCACGCCGTGCACCAGCTGCTCGATCTGATCCAGCATGCCGTTGATCGTCTGCGATAGCGTGTTCAGCTCTTCGTCGTTCAGCTGCGTCGGCAGCCGGTGCTTGAGGTTGCCGTGAATGATGGCCGGAATGGTCTGGCGAATGCGGTTCACCCGGGTCAGCAGCGCGCGCCGTGTGATCACGCCCACCAGCAAACCGGCAATCAGCACCACGGCGACCGCCACCGTCAGCCCATACCAGAAGCGCGTCTGCAGGGGCTTGAAGAAGGCATTGTCGCGGCCCACCAGCAGTTTGAAATTGCCCAATGAGGTGACGTGCACCAGCGCGGACTCCGACGCGGACTTCCCCAGGTCGATCTGCACATTGTAGTTGCCTGGTTCCGGCGAGACCGTTTCCGGCCAGGCGCCCAGGTTGCCTGCGAGGGGATGCAGCGCGGCGTCGGTCAACAGCAGAATTCTGTCGTTGACGATCTGCAGCTTGACGCGCGCGTCGATGAAGCCTTTCAGGCCGTCCGCGCCTTCGCGGCGGAACACATCGGTCATGCGCTGCGCATCGGTGGCCAGGATCTCTACGCGGCTTTCCTTGATGGTGACCTGCCAGGCATACCAAAGCGGTGCGGCAAACAGCGCCAATGCCGTCAGTCCGAGCGCCACGTAGCCCAGTGCCAGCGACAAGGCTGAGGAGCGGATCAATTTAGTCATCGGCGGTCACCGAGTAGCCGGCATTGCGCACCGTGCGCAGCAGCGGGCGCTCCGACTCGGCATCGATTTTTTGCCGCAGCTTGCTGATATGCACATCCACCACATTGGTTTGCGGATCAAAATGATAGTCCCAAACATTCTCCAGGAGCATGGTGCGGGTGACGACCTGGCCGGCATGGCGCATCAAGTATTCCAGCAGTTTGAACTCGCGGGGCTGCAGCGTGATGGGCCGCTCTCCCCGGGTTACCTTGCGCGTCAAGGGATCCATATGCAAGTCGCCGACCACCAACGGGGCCTCGCGATTCACACCCTGCGCTCGGCGGTGCAGCGCGTCGATGCGCGCCAGCAATTCGCCGAAGGCGAAGGGCTTGGTCAGATAGTCATCGCCGCCGCTGCGCAAACCGCGGATCCGGTCATCCACTTCGGAGAGGGCGCTCAAGATCAGAATGGGCGTGGTCTTGCCGGTCTTGCGCAGCACTTCGATGATGGCCAGGCCATCGATTTCGCCCGGCAGCATGCGATCCATGATGATGACGTCATAGGGTTCGCTGGCGGCCAGGAACATGCCGTCGCGGCCGTTGGCGGCATGATCGGTGGTGTGCCCGGCTTCCTGCAGGCCTTTGACGACGAACTGGCTGACCCGTTCATTGTCTTCGACCAGCAGGATTTTCACGGATGATGTCCTGCGGCTGGGTTCAGCGCCGGCGTTTCGCCGTGCGCCTCTGCCTTTGCTTCAGCTGCGGCGCGCTTCTTGGCGCGACGCCCGCGCATCCTGCCGCCCCATTCATCCAGATACAGATAAATGACCGGGGTGGTGAACAGGGTCAGCGCCTGGCTCAAGATCAGGCCGCCCACCATGGTGTAACCAAGCGGCTGACGCAGTTCCGAGCCGGTTCCGCGGCCCAATGCCAAGGGCAGAGCGGCGAGCAGCGCAGCCATGGTGGTCATCATGATGGGCCGGAAGCGCATCAAACACGCCTGGCGAATCGAGTCATGCGAGGACAGGTGCTGTTCACGCTCGGCCTGTAGAGCGAAGTCCACCATCATAATGCCGTTTTTCTTGACGATGCCGATCAGCAGAATGATGCCGATCATTGCCATCACCGACAAGTCGATGTGGAAAATGAACAGAATCAGCAGCGCGCCGACGCCGGCGGAAGGCAGCGTCGACAAGATGGTCAATGGATGGATGTAGCTCTCGTAGAGCATGCCCAGAATGATGTACACCGCAACCAAGGCGGCCAAGACCAGATAGGGCTCGCTCTTCAAGGAAGATTGGAATGCCTGTGCGGTACCTTGGAAATTGCCTGTGATGGTCGCCGGTAACTGCAAGCGGGCTTGCGCAGAATTGATGGCGTCCACAGCGTCGCCCAAAGCCGCTCCGGGCGCGAGATTGAAGGACAGCGTAACGGCAGGAAATTGACCCTGGTGATTGATCGACAGATAAGTCACATGCTGTGTATCGAACTTGGTCATCGCCGACAGCGGCACCATCTGACCGGTCAGCGGCGACTTGATGTACAACTTGTTCAGCGTCTGCGGATCTTTCTGCAACTCGGGCGTGATCTCCAGCACCACGTGATAACTGTTGGCCTGGGTGAAGAATTGCGCCGCCTGCCGCTGGCCGAAGGCGTCGTACAGCGCGTTGTCCACCTGCGCCGGCTGAATACCGAAGCGTGACGCCTGATCGCGGTCGATCACCAAGGACAGCATGCCGCTGCTGGTCTGCTGATCCGAGGCCACGTCGCGCAAGGCCGGCAGCTTCTTCAAGATCTCCAGCATTTTCGGCGCCCATTCGTTCAACTCGTTGATGTCCGAGTCCTGCAGGGTGTACTGATACTGTGTGCGCGAAGTGCGGCCGCCGACGTTCAAATCCTGTGCCGCCTGCATGAACAGGGTGGCGCCCGGCACCTTGGCCAACTGCGGCCGCAGGCGCGTGATGATTTGATCCGCACTGGCGCTGCGCTGATTGCGCGGTTTCAAGCCGATCACTACGAAACCGTTGTTCACCGGCCGATTGCCGCCCAGGCCGGTGCCGTAGCTGGCGATGTCGGGATCCTTCTCCAGCACATCGGTCAGCAAATGCTGACGCCGCACCATTTCATCGAAGGATATGTCCTGAGGGCCGTCCGACAGTCCCGAGATGATGCCGGTGTCTTGCTGCGGGAAGAACCCTTTGGGGATATAGATGGCCAGCACCACCGCCAAAGCCATGGTGACGAAGAAGGTCATCAAGGTGGCGAAGCGGTGCTTCAGCACGAAGTCCAGCCCCTTGGTGTAGCCGGCCACCAGCCGGTCGAACGCGCGCTCGATCACCATGTAGGCTTTGCCATGCTTGGCATGCTTCTCGTCGCGCAGGAACAGCGCGCACATGGTGGGCGACAGCGTCAGCGCCACGAAGGCCGACACCGCAATGGTGGCGGTCATGGTGATGGCAAATTCGCGGAACAAACGGCCGATGATGCCGCCCATCAGCAACAGCGGAATGAACACCGCCACCAGCGATACGCTGATCGACATGATGGTGAAGCCGATTTCGCCGGCGCCTTTGAGCGTCGCTTCCAGCGGCGTCATGCCGTCTTCCAGATGACGATAAATGTTCTCCAGCATGACGATGGCATCGTCGACGACGAAGCCCACCGCGATGGTCAGGGCCATCAGCGACAAATTGTCCAGGCTGAAATTCAGCGTATACATCAAGGCCACGGTTCCCAGCAGCGCCAGGGGCACGGTGACGCCGGGAATGATGGTGGCCCAGGCATTGCGCAGGAACAGGAAGATCACCATCACCACCAGCACGATGGTCAAGCCCAAGGTGAATTCCACATCTTCCACCGAGGCCTTGATGGTGGTGGTGCGATTGGCAACGATGTCCACTTTGATGGACGGCGGCACCGAGGCCAATGCGTGCGGCAAAAGGACCTGCACATGTTCCGTCGCTTCGATCACGTTGGCGCCCGGCGCCTTGTAGATGAGCAGCAGGATGCCGTTGCGGCCATTCTGCCACGCGGTGATCAGGCGATTTTCGGGTCCGTCGACCGCCACGCCGATGTCGCGGATGCGTATCGGCGCGCCGTTCTTGTAGGCCACCACCACATCATTCCACGGCGCCGCCGTGAGCAGCTGATCGTTGTCGTAGATCGCCATGCTGCGGGTGTTGCCGTTGATCGAACCCTTGGGGGCATCGACCGTGGCTGCACTGATCACCGTGGCCACATCTTCCATCTGCAGGCCGACTGCCGCCAGCTTCACCGGATCGATCTGCACGCGCACCGCGGGCTTTTGCTGGCCGCCGATCGACACCTGCGCGATGCCGGGGATCTGTGAAATCTGCTGTGCCAAAATGTTTTCGGCGTAGTCATCCACGCTGGTGACCGGCATCACGTCCGAATGCACCGACAGAATCAAAATGGGCGAGTCGGCGGGATTGACCTTCTTGTAGCTCGGAGGCGCCGGCAGATTTTTCGGCAGCTGTCCGGCTGCCGCATCGATGCCGGTTTGCACGTCTTGCGCGGCGGAGTCGATGTTGCGGTTCAAATCGAATTGCAGCGTGATCGAGGTGGTGCCGAGCGCATTGGTCGAGGTCATCTGCGACAGGCCGGAAATCTGCGCAAACTGATATTCGAGCGGAGTGGCCACCGAAGAGGCCATGGTCTCGGGGCTGGCGCCCGGCAGAGACGCGGAAACGGAAATGGTGGGGAAGTCTACCTGCGGCAGCGGCGCGACCGGCAGCAGCGGAAACACCACCAGGCCGATCAGGAAAATGCCGCCCATCAGCAGCGATGTGGCGATCGGTCTGCGGACAAATGGTTCGGAAATGCTCATGTGGCTTTGGCGGCGGCTGTCTTGCCTGCAGGAGCCGCACTGGCTTCTTGAATGTGCACGCCGGCCTGCAACCGGTATTGATTGCTGGTGACCACTTGTTCGCCGACGTTGATGCCCGAATTGACGATGGTCATGCCGGCGCTTTCATCGCCGATTTTCAAGGGGCGCACTTCAACGGTGGAATCGTTCTTCACCACATAGGTGAAAGGTCCATTGGGACCGAGCTGCACGGCGGCAGTGGGCACCGTCACGGCCTGGCGTTCGGTACGCACCAGCACGCGTGCATTCACGAACTGCCCCGGCCACAGCGTGTTGTGCTCGTTGCTGAAAGTGGCCTTGAGTTTGGCGCTGCCGGTGGTCTGATCGATTTCATTGTCGATCAGCGACAGCGTGCCGGTATCCAGTTCCTTGCCGCCGTCGCGCGACAGGGTGGTGACCTGCACAGTGCCGGCGGCCATGGCGGCGCCCACATCGCTGATGTTCTCTTCCGGCAAGGTGAAAACCACGGAAATGGGCTTGACCTGGGTGACCACCACGATGCCGTTGGTGCCCGCGGCGTGCACGATGTTGCCCGGATCGATCAGGCGGATGCCGGTGCGCCCGTTGATGGGCGAGGTGATGCGGGTGTACTCCAATTGCGTGTGTGCATTGTCGATCAAGGCCTGATCCACCTGCACCTGCGCGGTGAGCTGATCCACCGTGGCTTTGGCCGTGTCCACCGTTTGCTTGCTGGCCAGATCCTGCGGCTGCAGCAGCACGTAGCGCTCGAGGTCACGTTTGGAATTGGCGAGCATGGCTGCATCTTTCGCCTTGGTCGCCACCGCTTGGTTATAGGCGGCCTGATTCGGACGCGGATCGATCTGCGCCAATAGATCGCCTTTCTTGACTTCCTGGCCTTCCGTAAAGGCGATGTTCTGAATCTCGCCATCGACCCGCGCCGTCACGGTGACAGTGTAGAAGGCTTGAACGGTGCCGAGGCCTTGCAGGTAGATGGGCACGTCGCTGTGTCCCACCTTGGCGGTTTGAACCGCGATGGGCGCCGGCCCCTTGTTGGTTGCCGCGTCCGCAGGCTTATGCAGCATGCGCCATGTGATCAGCACCACGGCGGCCAGCGCCAGGCCGCCGATCACCAGCCGTTTTTGCGACCACTTGTTCTCGCTCATGTATTTACCCTTGTTGCCAACCGCCGCCGAGCGCCGTGAACAGATCCACCAGAGACTGCAGATGCAGATACTGGGTTTGGACCAGTTCATCTTGCGCGCTGAACAGCGCGTTTTCCGTATTCAGAACCGTAAGTATGTTGACGATGCCCGCCTGCATCTGCGTCTGTGCGAATTGGAACGCGCGCCGCGCCTTGTCCACCGCCTGTTGTTGGCGGCTCTGCTGCTCCAGGCTTTGTTGGGCGGCGACCAGCGCATCCTCGACATTGCCGAACGCCGAAATCACCGTCTTGTGGTAAGTGCTGAGCAGTTCGGTGTAGCGCGCATTGTTCAGGGCCACCTGCGCGCGCAACGCGCCGGCGTGAAATATCGGCTGTGTCAATCCGGCCGAGAAGGCGTACACCTGACTGGCGGGACTGAACAGGCCGGCCAGCTGGCTGCTGCTGAAGCCGCCGCCTGCCGTCAGCTGAATGCTGGGAAACAAGGCAGCACGCGCGACCGTGATGTCGGCGTTCGCGGCGATCAGTTGTTGTTCAGCCTCGGCAATATCCGGCCGGCGCGCCAGCAATTGCGAGGGCAGACCCTCGACCACCGCGGGACGCGTCAGCGCCGTCAACGTTCCCGTCTCGATCTCCAGCGATTCGGGCGTTCTGCCGAGCAGCACCGCCAGTGCATTGATGGTTTGGCGCAGTTGCTGCAGCAGCGGCGGAATCGCGGCGTCGAGCAGGGCGACCGTGGTCTCCTGTTGCGCGACGTCCAAGCCCGTGGCGATGCCGGCAGTCTGTTCCAGCCGCAGTCCTTGCAACACCTTCTGGCCATTGGCCAGATTCTGGCGCGCGACTTCGATGCGGTCACGCAGCTCCAAGGTCTGGAAGTAGGTGGTGGCAACGCTGCTGACCACGGTCAGCGCAATGGTTTGCTGGTCATAGCGGCTGGCCGCTGCGGCAGCACGGGCGGCGCTGCGCAGCGCGCGATTCTTGCCCCAGAAATCCAGCTCGTAACTCGCCGTGAGTTCCGGATTGAAAATGTTGAACACCTGCGGGCCGGCTCCGGACACCTGGGCGCGTTGGCGGGTCGCGGTTGCTCCCAAGTCCAACGAGGGCAGCAAAGCGGCGCCGGCGATCCGTGCCTGCGCATCGGCCTCCTGGACGCGGGCAATGGCCCCCGCCAGATCATCGTTGCTGCGCTGGGCTTCAGTGATGTATTGATCGAGTTGCGCCGAACCGAAGCCATGCCACCAATCGGCCGCAGGCCACACGGTCGCGGCATCCGGTCCGGTGGAGTCATGCCATTTTTCAGGCAAGGCAATGTCCGGTCGCTTATAGGCGGGACCGACGCTGCAGGCATTGAGCAATAGCAAAAGGCAGCCGCTTAAGCCGGCTGCAAATCGATGCGAGTTCATAGGCGCCACGCTGGGCCAAAAGCAGTTAAACGCCGGTGGTCAATTTGTTAAGATAAGTTAATCCTATAACTAACAGACAATTTCCCCATGAGATATCGACTATTAGGGCTGGCGGCAGCGCTCGCCGCGGCAGGTTTGTTCAGTTGCTCGAGTTTCGCCCAGGCTCCGGCCGGGGAGGACAAAGCGCTGGCCGACACGCTGGCACGCATCCGCGACGCGGCGCTCAAAGATGACTGGGCCTACCAGCGCCTCGCCGAGCTATGCGACAAAATTGGTCCACGCTTGAGCGGCTCCATTCAGGCCGAAGCGGCGGTGACTCAAGTGGCCGCGGCGCTGCGGGAGATGGGCCTCACAGTGACGTTGCAGCCGGCCAAAGTGCCGCACTGGGTGCGAGGCGAAGAGCAGGCGGACATCGTCGACTATCCCGGCCGGCCGGCCGGCGTTACCCAGCACATGCATCTGACGACCTTGGGCAATTCCGTGGCGACGCCGCCTCAGGGTGTTACGGCCGCCATCCTGGTGGTCCATAGTTTCGACGAATTAAAAGCGCGAGCCGACGAGGCGCGGGGGAAGATCGTGGTTTACGACGTGCCGTACAACCAGGAGTTGGCGGTGAACGGACATTCCGGCGCGGCCTACGGCCAGGGTGTGGTGTATCGCGGCGGCGGTGCGAGTGCCGCGGCCAAGGTCGGGGCGGTCGCGGCGCTGGTGCGCACGGTGGGCGGCGCCGACTATCGCCTGCCTCACACCGGTGCCATGAACTACGAGGACGGCGTCGCGAAGATTCCCACCGCAGCCTTGAGCGCCGAAGACGCCATGTGGCTGACCCGGCTCGCGGCGCAAGGTGCCGTGAAGGTGCACCTCAAGCTGACACCGCAAACATTGCCCGAGGTCGACAGTCACAATGTGATCGCCGAATGGCCGGGCCGCGAGAAGCCCGATGAGGTGGTCATTGTCTCCGGGCATTTGGATTCCTGGGACTTGGCGCAGGGGGCCATCGATGACGGCGCCGGTGTCACTGCGGCCATGGGCGCCATCGAAGTGTTGAAATCCCTGGGGTTGCATGCGCGCCGCACGGTGCGCTTCATCGCGTGGATGGATGAGGAGAACGGCGGCGCCGGCTCCAAAGCGTACTTCAAGGCAAACGCCGCTTCAGTCGCTTCGCATGCCGCCGCGATTGAGAGCGACAATGGCTCAGGAAGGCCGTTGGGTGTCTCCGCGCACGTCGTGCCGGAATCGATGAAGCTGCTGAAGCCGATCGTGGCGGCACTCGCTCCATTGGGCGCAACGCTGCTGGAGCATCGCGATGGCGGTGCGGGTGCGGACATCGAGCCGCTGGATGAGGCCGGCGTGCCGACCTTGTCGCCCATCGTCGATACGCGCAAATATTTCGACTACCACCACAGTCCCGCCGACACCTTGGACAAGGTTCAGGCCGAAGAGATCCGCCGTCAGGTGGCGGTGATGGCCGTGATGGCGTACTACCTGGCCGAAATTCCCGAGGTTTTGCCGCGGCTTCCCGCCGCTGCGAAGTCACACTGATTTGCTTCGGGAGAATCTCGCTTCCACTTTGATTTTGACGTCGGGGCTCGCGCACGCCATCGTCAACGCCATCCTCAAGGCGGGCAAGGACAAAATGTCGACGCGCGCGCTGATCGACGGCTTCAGTGCCCTGCTGTTGCTGCCGGCCGCGTTCATCGTTCCGCTGCCGGCAAACGCCTGGGGTTGGCTGATCGCATCTGCGTTGGTGCACGGCCTGTACTTGCTGGCCCTGATCAAATCCTTCGAACAGGCCGACATGACCGTGGCATATCCCATCGCGCGCGGCTTGGCACCCATGCTGGCGGCCGCCGTGGCTGTGTCGGTATTTCACGAGCCGATTACCGATTGGGTGCTGACCGGCATCTTGTTGATCGCCATTGGCGTCATGTTCATCGGCGTGAGCCACAAACTGCGCGGCAGCGCCTTGCTGTGGGCCATCCTCACGGGAATGTGCATCGCGGGCTACACGGTTATCGATGCGCAAGGCGTGCGTGCTGCGCCCACCGCGTTGAGCTACATCGTCTGGACTTTCATTTTGCTGGGCGGGATCCTCGGAAGCGTTTTCGCGATCTGGCGCGGCAAGACCTTCATGGCCGCGGCCGCCGGGCAATGGAAGATCAGCCTGATCGCCGGCAGCCTGTCCATCGTCACGTACGGATTCGCCTTGTTCGCCTTCCGGCTGGGCGCAACGCCGCGCCTCGCCGCCCTGCGTGAAACCTCAATTTTGTTCGGCACAGCCATCGCGGTGATATTCCTCAAGGAGCGCCTGGACAAACGTCGGGCCGCAGGTGTCCTCGCCATCGCGGTGGGTGCCATGGCGCTGATTGCCGCGCGGTAGCCCGTACCCGACTCGCGGATCTATTAGCGTATCTTGGTCGTGTCGTCGCGGCCGTTGATGCCGGTGAGCGGCGTGGAGTCGTCTTCCACTTCCAGGCCATCCTCGTACAGAGTGTCTTCTTCATCATTCAAGCGCAGCACGCTATCGGTGTTGCCCTTGGTGGCTTTTTTGCGCTCGATGTCCGTCAGCGATCTGCCGCGCAGGTCGGATTCACCTTCGTCAACTTTTGTATCGCCCATGCGTTTCTCCTTGATTGAACCCGTGCCCAGAATAGGCTTGCTCTGCCTGCACCCATAGCGCGTCTTTGGGAGGACTTGGTGTAGGCCGCAGCCGACATCGTCCGCGGCCGCCGCGCTTCCTGTTAGCCTATGAATCTCATGAGTTTGCGAATCCCCGCACTGTTTGTCTTGTACGCTTTTGCGGCTTTTTGCCTTCCGGCGCGGGCGGCCGATCCGCAAACCTACAAGGTGGATCTGGCGTCGACCGGCAATCGGGACATGGATGCAACCCTCAAAGCGACTTCCGACCTCGAGGCCTTACGTTCCGCCGCGCCGGTAAGCCCCTTCGGACTGATCGGCCGCGCGCGCAGCGATGTCGATCGGCTCACCACGGTGCTCGAGAGTTACGGCTACTACGAGGCCAAGGTCGCCATCAAGATCAATGGCATGGCCCTGATCGATCCGGGTCTGGGCGAGGCGCTGACCGCGCTGCCCAAAGGCACGGAAGCGAAGGTCGCGATCGGCTTTACCCTGGGGCAGATTTATCATCTGCGCAAAATCGACATCGATGGCGATTGGCCGGACAGCATTGATGTTCGCGCCACGCTGGATTTGAAACCTGGACAACTCGCGGTGGCCGCCAATGTGCTTGCCTCGGCCGGCAGGGTGTTGACGGCGCTGCAGGAGCAGGGTTACGCCTTCGCGCAGGTCGCCGGTGAGCTTGACGTCAGTCACGGTGACCATGCCCAGCCGCGGCGCGGCGCCGATGAACGAGCTGAACAACGGGTGCGGCTCCAGCGGCTTCGATTTGAATTCGGGATGGAACTGGCAGCCGAG